>VFQN01003094.1_pt1 | contig 24498 bp, 18 predicted proteins | sample 3512371 | NCBI WGS metagenome assembly VFQN01 (sample SAMN10412370, study PRJNA504923) | tailings metagenome | isolation source: Replicate 2 from Balatoc abandoned mine | place: Philippines: Itogon, Benguet | collected 2017-08-28 | reverse complement strand
GGGGGGGGGCGGGGGGAGGAGGGGGGGGGGGGAGGGGAGGGGGGGCGGGGGGGCGCGGGGGGCGGGGGGCGGGGGAGGGGGGGAGGGGCGGGGGGGGGGGGGGGGGGGGGGGGGGGGGGGGGGTGCGACTGAGGTGATGTGTCCCTGCTTCCTTCTCGCAATATGTAGAACCTTGCCAGGCGCAGGCAACCGTAGCGCCGCCTGCGCACTGCTCCAGGCTTCGTTGCCGTACACGTGGTGCGCTCCCACGCCGTGCGCCCAGTCGTGACAGTGCTCTCCCTGCGCCTGGTGCCCCCAGGTTGCACTGGCGGACCTGGAGAAGGACCTGCTGCAGACGCTGGCCACCAGCACCGGCAACATCCTGGAGAACAAGGCGCTGCTGGACAAGCTCAACGAGACCAAGACCCGCTCCGCCACCGTGGAGAAGGCGCTGACAGAGTCCAAGACGCTGCAGGCGTCGCTGGACGAGCAGCGCGAGGTGTACCGCCCCATCGCGGCGCGTGGCTCAGTCATGTACTTCCTGCTGGCCGACCTGCAGGTGGGGAGGCAGGGGTGTGGGTTCTTGCACAGCGAGCATGCCGTGAATCTACAGCACCTACTCTGCCTTTGCCGGCCTTGATCCCTGCAACATACCCTCGGCCCCTGCCGCCTGGTTGCACTGGCGGACCTGAGGCTTCCATCTCGTCTAACCTACCCCACGGCCCCGTGCTCCCCGCCCCCCCCAGGCGCTCAACCACATGTACACTTTCTCGCTCAACGTGTTCCTGGGCCTGTTCCGCAAGGCGCTCAACCGCGACACGCCCCCCGGCGGCGACGTGACGGCCCGCATCGCGCTGCTGGCGGACACGCTGCTGGAGCTGGTCTTCTCCTACGTGTCGCGCTCGCTGTTCAACTCGGACCGCCTGACGTTCGGCATGCACATGGCGCGCTACCTGCAGCCGTCGCTCTTCCCCGACGCGCAGTGGAGCTTCTTCCTGGGCAAGCCCGTGCCCGACGCCGCCACACCACCTCCCAAGCCCTCCTGGGTGCGCGAGGAGCAGGCGGGCGCCTTCTCCGCCCTGGCCGCCGCCTTCCCGCAGCTCACCACCGGCGCGGAGCTGGCCGACTCGGGGCTGTGGGCGCAGTGGGCCTCGGGCGCCACGGACGCCATGCCCACCAAGATCGCGGGCAAGGTCAACCCCTTCCAGCAGCTGCTGCTGGTCAAGGCCTTCCGCCCCGACCGCCTGCAGTCCGCCATGCAGGCCTTCATCTGCGGCACGCTCAACATCAAGAGCGTGGCGCCGCCGCCCTTCTCGCTCAAGGCGCTGGTGGAGTCCGAGTCCAAGCCGGACGAGCCCGTGCTGTTCATCACCACGCCCGGCGCGGACCCCAGCCAGGAGCTGTCCGAGTACGCGGCTGCGTCCATGGGCAAGGACAAGTACTTTGAGGTGGCCATGGGCCAGGGCCAGGCGGAGAAGGCGGTGGCGCTGCTGCGCGAGTGCGCCAAGAACGGCGACTGGCTGGTGCTCAAGAACGTGCACCTGGCGGTGTCGTGGCTGCCCAGCCTGGAGAAGGAGCTGCTCATGCTGGACAAGAGCCCCAACTTCAGGCTGTTCCTCACCTCGGAGCCGCACAACAAGTTCCCGTCCACGCTATTGGAGATGAGCCTCAAGGTGGGAGGGCTCTTCTGTCTCGTGCCAATCGCATGCTGTGAACGGGGCCGGCTGCAGGTCCGTTTGATGTCTACGGCTCCCACGCCTGCACCATTGCGGCATGACAGGACTAACGTCACTGCCTCCCGCCTGTGCAGATCACGTTCGAGGCGCCCCCGGGCATGAAGAAGAACCTGCAGCGCACCTACGAGTCCTGGTCCGCCGAGTACCTGTCGGCGGGGCCGCCCATCCGCGCGCAGCTGCTGTTCGTGCTGGCCTGGTTCCACGCCGTGGTGCAGGAGCGCCGCACGTACATTCCGCAGGTGGGAGACTAGGCAGAAGAAAGGGCGGCGGGGCAGTGGGTGCTAAGCCTTTGCCTGCAAACCGAGTCTTGTACAAACCCAGCATCCGTATGCACCATGTCCAACCTTGCCCTCCAGAGCCTATAACCCTCACAACCTCGGCCTGTTTCCACATCGCTTCTTGACCCCCTGCCTGTTGCCCCACACCTGCCTACCGCCCAGGGCTGGACCAAGTTCTACGAGTTCTCGTTCGCCGACCTGCGCTCCGGCATGGACGTCATCAGCCTGGCCACCAAGTCGGGCGCGCAGCCGCAGTGGCCGCTGCTGCTGGGCCTGCTGGACGACGCCATCTACGGCGGCCGCCTGGACAACCCCTTCGACGCGCAGCTGCTGGTCACCTTCCTGCGCCGCCTGTTCAACCCCGAGACCGTGGGCGCGGGCGGCAAGGTCCGTCCGCTGCCCGGCAGCAAGGTGGTGGTGCCCACCACCGCCCACCGCAACGACTACGTGTCCATCATCCAGGCGCTGCCGGAGACCGACACGCCCGCGCTCTTCTCGCTGCCCGACAACATCGACCGCACCGCGCAGCAGGTCAACTCGACGCGCGTCATTGCGCAGCTCAAGGCCATGTCGCTGCGCGCGGACGCCGCTGCCGGCTTCAACCGCGCGCAGTGGCAGGCGCAGCTGGGGCCTCTGCTGCGGCTGTGGGACCAGCTCATGGCGGGCGCGTCCGCGCTCAAGGGCGCCATGAAGGACATCCGCAGCCGCGGCACCGCCGACCAGGGCGGCTCGCCCATCGAGAACTTCATTGCGCTGGAGCGCTACAAGGGCGCGTCGCTGGTGGCGCTCATTGACCGCACACTGGGAGGCATTGCGCGCGTGCTCAAGGGCACCGACACGCTGTCCTCGGGCGTGCAGAGCGCCGGGGCCGCGCTGCTGACCGACACCATCCCCGGCTCCTGGGACGCGGCGTGGGAGGGCCCCGAGGCGCCCATGGACTACTGCCGCGCCGTGGTGGCCAAGGCGCTGGCCATCGAGGGCCACTGGCAGAAGTGCCAGTCGCCCAACGGGCTGCTGGAGGGCTCCGCGCCGCTGGAGCTGGCCTCCGTGTTCCACCCCGGCACCTTCCTCAACGCGCTGCGCCAGCAGTCGGCGCGCGCGCTGGGCACCAGCATGGACACGCTCAAGGCGGTCACCAGCTGGGACGCGGCACGGCTGCGCAGCGCTGCGGGCGCCGCACCCGTGGCGCTGCTGGGCGGGCTGACCGTCCAGGGGGCCACGTTCGACGGCTCGCGGATGAGCCCCGTGACGGCGGAGGCGCCTGCGTTCCGCTCCGTGCCGCCCATGTGCCTGGCGTGGGTGCCCAAGGACTCGCCCATGGCCTACAGCAGCTACATGGAGGCGCCGCTGTACATGACGGGCGAGCGCACCAAGCTGCTGGCGCGGCTGCAGCTGCCGGTCAGCGGCCAGGACGAGGCGGACACGTGGGTGCTGGCGGGCCTGGCGCTGTTCCTCAGCGTGTGAGGGGGTGGGGGCCCTGGGCGTGGGGGGAGAAGCTGCCGGGGGGCACAGCGCAGCACGCAGGAGCCACGGGAGGGGTCCGGGTCAAGGGACGAGGCGTGCGAAGGCGTGCTCCTGGTCAAGGTGACGGCAGCGTGTGAAGAATGTTACAGGCCTGGAGGCACTCCGGAAGCTGACCTAAGAGATCTGCGTTTGGATCTGTTATGAGGCCGTGAGGGGCTTCCTTGGTGGTCCAGGGTGGCCGTTGAATCCGCGGTGATATTTGGAAGGCGCATTAACTTGACCGCCGCGTTTGGCGGTATACAGGGTAGCAGTGCCCTAGGCGCTAGGGGCTGGGCATGCACAGTGTTAGCACTGTTGCGCCACTGCTGCCCAAGAGCTGATGCCAAATGTAGAAGCCTGGTGTTGTGAACCCTCCTGACTGTGCGGTTCCGTTGTAGGAACAGCATTGCGCAACTGGACGTGGAGCCTGGTGGAGGAGCGTCAGTGTTTGTAAAGCCGACTGTGTTGCTGCCGGTCCAAGACCAACCTGTTCATGACCAAATGCGTTGGCGCTGCACTGCAGGGGCGCACTGTGTCCAGAGGGCTGCTCATCGTCATCTCCGTTGAGCTGTGTTACAGGGACCCCTACTGGCCATCCGGGAAGGGCAACGAGACGGCAGCCTTTGCAAAGCAGCACGGATCGCTGGGGCAGTACTGGGCCCGTGGGTCCCACACCTGTGAACCCTCACACCTTACTGCACGACCAACCACGGTTGAAACGCAAGAGGCATGGGCAGCAGAGCACCACCCAACCATACTGTTTGATATCAAGGAGACGACATCTGTATGCAAAACAGCAGCCTTTGATGCATGCTATGCCTTGCGGTATGATAACGCACAACCACGTGTCAGGGTATGGTCATTGCCAGGGGAGATCCTTGGTCATTGCTCCGCGGCCCGCCAAAGTCTCGCGCCCTATGCACCAGCCCTAGATTGAACGTTATCACTCCTACCTTGCTTGGACTGACTTTTGCTGGAGCAGCTCGCATAATACACAAGACCGCGATGGCGGGATGCCCCAGACACCACCTACAACAACTGTTCTGGCTATGTAAGCGCCGACATGGGGCCATAGACAATGGGGCCATGGTATGCATGGCACACCGAAGTGTCATGTCTTAACGAAGCTATGGCCCACACGTTGGTCGGCTTGGTAACACTACTATCGTATGCGCTCCGCGATACCGGTACATAATTACTGCAACTGCATAGTCGTCGACCGCCCTGCGCCGCGGCCCTCCGCTTCACCCCACAAAGGCGGCCTTGCCGTTGCTGCCGCCCAGCCGGTAGCGCGCGTCCAGGATCATGCCGGACGGGAGGATCACCTGCACACACAGGCCGGCGACAGCATGTATTGCCGCATGCACCGCAGTAAGCGTATGTACAACAGCAACACCGCAGCAGCATGCACCATGTGTATAGCAGGATGCACCATGTGTATGCTCACGTAGGGGCGACCTGCACTTTCTTGGAGCAAGCAAGCACACGGGACTCATTTATAATAAACCACAAGGACACCGCGGGACAACACACACCCCCTCTGGCTCATCCCCTGTCGCACCTGCGTGTAGTACGCCGAGCACTGGTAGCCCACGCGCGTGCCGACGTGCGACGCAAACAGCCCCCACTTGTCGCCCACGCCGTACTTGCGGGCCGTGTCCAGGAACTTGTCGTGCTCCTCCTCCGTCCAGTCGCCCTGGGGGGAAACGTACGAGCACGGGGAAAAGGGCCAACGGTTGGGAACTCGGCCACACACCCTATCCCAGCATGGTCCTCTGGAGGTATACGACATGTACAGGCGGCAGCGGGGGCCCAATAGCATAAGCAGGTGCTACCAACATACGGAGGCCTTTCCACCTACAAAGGTACAACCAATCCCCAACGACGCAGCACAGCTCCATGGCCAACCCAGCAATCCACGTCAACCCCACCTGCGCCTGCTCCAGGTGCGGCGCCGTATGGCGGTAGAAGAAGGCGTTGGGGTTCTTCCGCAGCTGCGTGGCGGCGAAGGCGCGCGCGCTGCTCCAGCCCTGGGCCTTGAGGTCCTTCGGGATGTCTGGGGAGGGAGGGAGGAGGCAGCGGCAGCACCGGCATAGCACTGGGCCCACAAGCTGCATGGTGCCGGGTGTGGTCCAGACCTACAGTCAGCTCAAGACCGCCCAGCCATGGATTGCGCCTTAGTGTCATGCCCACTGCAGCTTGCCCGACCCTCCCCCCATGCGGTACATGAGCCTAGGGCCGCATGCATGCGTGGTTGGGCGTAGTATCGCTTCTCCTTGCCTACCTGCACTGCTGATCGTGCGCTGGAATTTGCCGCCCCCGTTCTCGTCCCACGCTGCGGCCGCACACGTGGCGATGTCGTACTGCTTGCGGATGCCCTCCTCCACCCAGCCGCCGAACGTGCCCGCCGTAGTGAAGTGCCCCTCGGGCAGCTCCCGGCCCTCACGCCTGAAGTACGCCTCCTGCGTCATCAGACCAGGACCCTTGGAACCTGGGGGTGAGCGGTGGGTCAAGTTTTATGCGTGATGGGGCGGCTGAAAGGGCAGCGACTGTATGCGAGTGGGTTTGGGAAGGGTGTATGATCGATACACGGTGTTCGAGCGCCATGCATGAAAGGGCAGAGCACTAGCACAAATGCATCACAGCACTGTCGCGGGGAAGAGTACACATATGCCATAGAGTGTGTTGACCCTCACCCGCCCCCTTCTCGTCCACGTGCGGGAGTTCGCCCTCTGCCCCCAGCTCCTCCGCAGGCGCTGGCCCTCCCGCTACACGCGACGAGCGCCGCACCGGCTGCCTCGGCTCCTCAGTACGCTCACGTTTCTGGGGCTTCTTGGCCGGCGGCCGGGGGCGTGGCGCAGCCGACGAAGCGGTGTCCACCGCTACTGCCGCCCTCGCCACCGCTCTCTCCACGCGCGCAGCGGCCTGATTGACGCCGAGGAGGCCCATCATCTTCCTGTTGCGCTCCATGAGCATCTCGCGCTGTAAGGGAGTGGGCGTTGTGAGGGCGTCGCCAACTCAGCATGTCAGCTGAAAGGTCAAAGAGTGGGTATGTCGCCACTCTGCCAGCACAACCTCGCCCATACTACGAACCACTTTTGTGGATGTTAAGAAGCCTATCGTACTTGGCATCGTGCCATGTGAGTCAATACTTGTATTCCCGACTGGGCATCCTCACCTCGCGCTCAAGGTTGGACTCCTCAACTGGACGCGGACCTCCGTTGACAGCGCCATCATCCTCGCTTACTTTTTGTCTCTTTGCAGTCCTGCCCATTTGGTCCTTGCGATGCGTCTTACTCGCGGTTGCGACCGTGGTTTGAGACGACGTCTTCGCAATGTGCAGTCGCTGCTATGCTCACTCCTTAGAGTTTACAGACTGTCTTCTTATAGAAACCTTGAGGGCCGACAAGCCTTTGAGTTTCGGCGTCTGTGCCTGGGACTTCAAAAATCCAAATTCCCATGCAGAGCCCATGCAGAGCCCTGAGACTGCCAGACTGGCGGACGGTCACATGCTGCTGCCCGGCGAGGACGATATGTCCCATGGTTGGTACCAGTCGTTCTCCCACGAGTGTCCGACTAAGTCGCAGCGAGGATAACAACTTGGCCGCCCTCCACCACACCCTCAGCCTCAAGCGGCAGGCACCACCAGTGCTCAACCCCACTTTCCCATGCCTGCACCCAGCCGCTCTCCGTCGGCCCCTGGCCCCTTTCCTCCCCTTCTAGCTCTGCATCACACGTCGCAATGCACAGCGCCGCGATATGCCCTGGTGTGGGCTGGAACAGCAGCATGGAGAAGCGCGTGCCTGGGTGCACCGCATCCTCCGCGGATGCGGCCCCGAGGCCAGACGCAGCAGCAGGCTGCTGGTGCTCCGGGTCTTGCTGCTGCTGCCGCTGGTCCTGCCACTGCTGCTGCTGCTGCTGTCCGGGCCCTCTCCGCCGCACCATGGCTGGGTCCAGCTCCAGGGTGATGCGCTGCAACCCGGGCGCCACGCGGCAGCCGGGGTGGGCGGCGGCGAGGCGCTGTGCCGCGTGGGAGGCCATGGGCTGGAGGCCTGGGGCGGAGCGGAGGGCCGTGTGCGGCATGGGGGCTGGAGTGAGTGCTGCTTGCAAACAGTGACCAAGATGTGTCGGCCGTTGCTAGCGCGTGCATGTGGGTGAGTCCCCCCGCTGTTTTACGCGTACCCCCGCTGCAACCCCCCAGGTCGTCAGTGCGCCACCCACCCAGTGTGAAGCCCTTTAGGCCGGGCGGGGCGCTGATGCCGGTGCCGCGAGCCTTGACGAACGCCTCCTGCGGGGGCCGTGGAGAGCCATTCAGTTACCGCCCCAAAAACGCCCTTCAGCAACGAGATTGCGCTTGAGATGCAATATATTTTCAGCCACAGCTTGTGTGCCACACAATTCTGTGAATGCTAGCTGAACGCCGGGGTGTTTACGCGTTGTCTTGGGCTTCAGCCTTGGAGGCGGTGCAGGATTGCAGCAATGGGCTGGTGAGCAAAACGTGGAGCATTGGCTACCACGGTCGCAGTGCCGCTGGAGTGGGTCAACGTGGCCACGGGTGTTTCCGGTCCGCCGGACATGCAAGCAACATACAAGTTTGTGGGTATGCAGGTGTGGCGATGGAGTCACACCCAACAGTGACATCTAAGCTGAGCCTCGCAGCAGTCCACTACACGCCACCAGCCCACCTTGAGCGCCCACAGCCACATGAACGTGCGGGCTTGGTCCTGGCCCGAGGCACCTGCAGGCCCGTCAAGGCAGCGGGCAAGGCATTGTCCGCAGTGGCACTACGTGCGGGAGTCAAGATCTAGGTTTACATGGCGGTCCGTCGGCGTGCAGTGCTTGTCGCTACCCGCACAGGCGTCACCCTCGGACCCGCTGTTTCCCCCCTGCCGCCGTCCCCGGCTCCCACCTGCCACCATGGCCGCCTCCCTGGCCGCCAGCCGCCGCCGCGCCAGCGCCAGCGGGTTCCTGGGCGCGCGGTCGGCCCGCTCCACGTCCAGGCCCACGCCCAGGATGCACGGCCCGCCAGCCGCTGGCACAGAGGCACCTCCGGCAGGCGGCGAGGCGGCCGAGGCGGCCGTGCATGCGGCCGCGGCTCCAACGGTTCTGGCATGTTGCTGGTGGACGACTGCGGGCCGGACAACAGCCACACCTGCGGGGGCCGAGGCGCAACAACGTGTGAGGCTTGTCCTTTGCCCCGTACTGGCGTTCACAGCGCAGGCCTGTCCACCCGCTCACCGGCGAGGTCGTGTGTGTGGGTGAGGTTGTGGTGCAGCAGCACGGGCAGGGGGCCAGAGCCAGCGCAGCCCAGTGCAGGGCTGCATTCAAGGTGCGACAAGGTAGCTCCCGGCCCCCGTTGGCTGCTGGTCCGTGCGTGCTCTCCTGAGGGTGCTGCTGGCACTCCTGATGCCGCTGCAGCTGCTGCTGCTCCCTCCGCGCTCGGCTCCAAGCCCACCAGCAACGGCTTTCCGTGGCTGTTGCGAACAAAGCGCAGGTCCTGGGAGGACAGCAGCGACAGGCAGAGACAGTGAGCGGTCTCTTTTTTTGTCTTCCTGTACGCCATCGACCACGTGCAGCAGGAGGCGGCAGACGCATCCAACCAAGTGCTGCACGATGGCCAGACACCGGCAGCTGGCAGCTACCCACTGACCTGCGGTCGTGGCGGCTCACCGCACGGCCCGCCATTGCCTCCGTTAGTGCTGGTGCTGGTGCTGCCACTGCTGCAGTTGGGGACACCAACGTCTGCGCTGCTGTTAACCCATGCACCGCCCTCGAGCGCTGCAACGCCTCCCCCGCCAGCACCCTGCCCTCCCGCCCGCCCCAACGCGCGCGCCAGCACGGCCCTCGCCAGGGCCCGCGCCGCCACCCGCTTGGCGCGCACCTCGTCCTCCTCCCCCTGCTGCTGCCCCCGCGCGCCTGTGCCACCGCCCCCGCCACCCGCTGCTCTGCATCCACCGGCCCGGAGGCCCTCGCCAGCCACCCGGTGCTTCGGGCCCGAGCCCGTGCCGCTACTGCTGCTGCTGTTGCTGCTGCTGATCCCCTCGTCGCTGCCGCCACCGGCGCCTGTGTCGCTGGCGCTGCGGGCTGGCCCTGACAGCGGTCCGCTGAGCTCGCGCATCTCTTGGGGCGGGAGGCAGCTGCACAGGCGTGGCAGCAGCTCCGGCCGGCAGCTGGAAGCCTACGGGGTGCGGGCCATGATACATTGTACTTACAGGACACTGACCAGTCAAAACGAAAATCCGTGCCTTTGCATGTACACTGTACTTCATTTTCCACAATGGGATGCAAAAGTGGCCTCAAGGGCTGCGGAGACTTCGTGCTGTTTGCTGGATAGAGAAGGTACAGACATCTCAGGGTGGTAGGGCGCACAGGCATCAGTTCCCCTGGGGCGTTGCGGCTGGCCCCGATGGCAGGTTAGCGGCATAAGAGCTGCTGCTGTGCTGTGTACGCACGGAGCTTCCCGGCGACATGGACACCTCCGCCTCGACCGCAGGGCCTGCTCATACGTCATACCTGGTCTAGCGGCGCCCACCAGACGCTGACGACGGGAGCGGGAGGCAGCGGCACAGCGTGACGCCAGGGCCCGGCCCGCACACCGCCCCAAAGGCCGGTCGAGCTGCTGGTGCAGGCCCACGACTGGCCTGCGCTACCGGGGCCTGCACGTGCGAGGGACTGAGGTGCAGCTGGGGCTGCTGCGGCCGCTGCATGGGGGCACACGGAGGCGGGGGCAGGGCCGCGCCCGTGGGCTGCCGTGTCGGTTACTGCCGCCTGCTGTTGCTGAGTGCCGACCGTGGCCGAGCAGCGCACAAGCACGTGGCTGAGGGAGTGTCGTTCCGGTGCTTCGGCAGTCGTGGTATGTCTCGAAATGGTGTGCGCGCCAAAGCGCCGTGTCCGGGGCAGGCCCCAGCCCAAGGCCCCGCTGGGTGCCTGGGTGCTCGATGCAGCATGCCCCGGCCTGCAGCTCGAAGCACAAGCGCCAACGGGTGTGGCTGCTGGAGCTGTGGCTACGGTCTTGGCGGTACGCTTGGTGGGCGCCACCAGCATGCGTTGGGTAGTGCTGCTGAGGCACACGCTGCCGCTCCACCAGAAGCCCGAACCTTTTTGCATTTGTCACTTAAGATTTGAGGTTCCACCAGTGTCAGACACTTGGTTTAATCGGACGTGGACGGGACCAGGGAGCGTTCAGCAGGGTAATGGGCTTACGCGGCTGGGTTTGCGCAACGACTGCGACGTGACGCTAAGGGCTTAGCGACATTAACACAGTGTTCGAGATGTGATGCTTTCTGTGCTGAACAGTGGCCGCAAGGCATGGCACCTAGCTGTGCTCGCCTCGGTCGTCAACACGCAGTTCCTTCTCCAAAGCACTATCCTAGGCTTCACATGCTAAATGATGCACCACTTTCAATGACTATCGATAATTCGGTGCCGCTCGGCCAGGCGGTGTGTCAGGAAATATGCCCATGTGCCCTTTACTTGGCAACAGCTTGGCAATTGTGACCAAATGCACCAAGTTTTGCTCTCACACTGGAAAACAAATCACCATATATACATTGCTATTAAAGTTGCGAAGCGTATCACCCGACCCACTACGGTATGCGACGTGTTTTGCTGAGGCCCTTCATGTGCGCTGCGTGAAACGAGCAAGTAGGCGACCAGGGTTCCTACACGGGCTTACAACGCATAAGATGCAACAACAGGTTGTATTACTAGCGTCAAGTGCGGAAGGCAGCATATCGGCATGGTAGGCGCGCGGGCGGCGGCTGTCAGCGACGCAGGCTCCGGCCTTCCCTGATAGAAGACTATTAACGTGCATGAGGTCGCTCCGCAGGGACCTGCAAAGCGGCACACACCTAACAAGTTACAAGGGGAACGGCTGCCCCCGAAACGGGCTGTGTACCCTCGGTCGCGACTACCTGGTGGCAGTGCAGGCCGCCAAGCAGGCGCTGCACTTCTGGACGTGGCACAAGGTGCGCCCTGGCACGCGTCATGCACTCAGGGGGCACGGGTATCAACGTCAGGAAGAGAGCAAGTCTCAAGGGGAAAAGGGGCTTGTGTCGAGAGGGGGGGGGGGGAGGTTGCACAACCCATGACCCGTCTAGGGCCGCGCTCCCCCCGCCCTCCCCGACCAGGGCGTCCTTGCATGCCGGGCAGAAGCCTTTCCTCTAGCATGCACGGCAGCACCACGGAGTGCATCGCCCACCTGTGCCCGCAGGATGCTGTGCTGCAGCGCTCCTTTGCCGTTGAGCCCCTGGCCGCCGTGGCCGCCTCGGCCGACGGCGCCTACGTGGCTGCGGGCGGCGCCAGCGGCAGCCTGTACCTGTGGGAGGCGGGCAGCGGGAGGCTGGTGGCGCAGTGGCCCGCGCACTACAAGGTGCGGTGCAGGGGCGGGGCGGCGGGAGGAGGCAGCGGGCCGCCTGGGGCGGTGGGCCGCGGCCGGGCCGGGTGGGGGAGTGGCTGTGCAGCACAGCCGCAGAGGCCTAGTCCACGAGGCAGGCAGGGCAGGCATCACGACGAGTTAGCCTAAAAGCTTGCGCGTACTACGAAAGAGGTAGACGACGTAACCTTCCGCACCCCCTTCCCGACCCCCAGGGCGTCACAGCACTGTCCTTCGTTGGCGGCGGCGGCTGTGGCGGCTCGGCGCTACTGGTAAGCGGCGGCGACGACACGCGCGTCATCGTGTGGAGCCTGGCGGAGGTGCTGGACGCGGCGGCGGCGGCGGCGGGGCCAGGCGGCGGCGAGGCGCACGCTGGCGGCGCCCCGCGGCCCGCGTGGTGCTGGTCGGACCACACGCTGCCGGTGACTTGCCTGGCGGTGGCGGCCGGCGGCGGGGAGGCGGCGGCCGTGGTGGTGAGCGGGTCTGCAGACCGCACGCTCAAACTGCGGCGGCTGGCGGACGGGCGGCTGCTGGCGGCGGTGGCGCTGCCGTCGCCCGTCAACGCGCTGCAGCTGGACGCGGGTGAGGGGGTGGTGGCGCTTGCCTGCGTCGTGCACGGCACGTACAGCCAAGCGGGGTGTGTCGCGGTGCAGGGCGCGGTGGCATGCTGCGGCATGCGCCATTGGTGCTGGCGGCACAGTGTGGTTGTGAGGGCGGCAACAGGGGGTCTCTACCGGAGACCGACGACGTTGGGCACCTTGGGGACCGACACTAGTCGACAAGGCGATTAAGCAGCGTGGCGCTGCTGGCCTCACTGCCGCCACCTTGGCCGGGCTGTGCCTGCGAAGTGGTGCCTTGCCGCCGGCGGCTTCCTCCGTTGTCCGGCGCGGGTAAGCGTGGCATGCGTGGCTGCCAACCGTGACCTGTTCGGCCTGCCTACCCCGCCTCACGCACCGCAGGCCAGCAGGCGCTGTGGGCCGGGTGCGCCGACGGGGGCGTGTACCAGGTCCCCCTCGCGCCGGGCCAGGGCCTTGGAGGGCCCTCGGGGCTGGGGCAAGGACAGGACGGCGGCGGAGCTGCAGCCGCCGGCGGCCCGTCGGGGCCCGGGGGCGGCTGCGGGTCCTGGAGCTGCGTGCTGCAGGGCCACACGCGGGCGGTGTCCAGCCTGGCGCTGGGGGCGGACGGCGAGGTGCTGGTGTCGGGCTCGGAGGACGGCACGGCACGGGTGTGGGACCTGCGCAGCAGGCAGCCGGTGCAGGTGGGCGGCGGCGGGGAGGTGGAGGGACAGGGAGGGTGTGCGCCATTGGGCATGGGCGTGCATCAGAAGTGGTGGGGAATGCCGTTAGGTGAGCACACGTTCATCGGCACGCCTGCTCGGGACCTGTGGCTGCGGTACTGCATGGGTCCTGCCACTGGCCCCTCGCGCGTTGTGGGGATGACGTGCTTGCGGTAGTCACGCGGGTGTAGGTTAGGCAAGGACGCAGATGGAAGATACACGTGTCCCAGGATTCAGCACCTAGGGCGTGCCATTCCACCCGTGCGTTTACATGCAAGCACTACCTGCTCAGCAAGCAAGTGCGCCCCCCACTGTCGCAGGTCATCACCGCTCCTGGCAAGCTGGCTGTGAGCTGCGTGCTGGCCATGCGCCGGCCGCACCACATGCCGGGGGCGCACCTGGCGGCGGGGGCGGCGGCGGGGGCGGCGGGCGGCGGCGGGGAGCTGGGGGCGGCAGGGGCGGGGCAGGGGGCCTCCGGCAAGGCGGGGCCACGGAGACCGCAGCCGCTGGCGCCACTCGCCAAGTACACCGGTGGGGAGGGAGGGATGGCGGGCGATGGGACTCAAGGCTCAGGGCAGTCAGCAGTCCTGGTGGCAGTAGCAAAGGATGTGGAAGTCAACAAACATTGCGAATGCTGTGCTGCATGTGGTTTCGCATCTGTGAAGCGAAGGATCCTGGGTCCCCATGCGCACCGTGCACCTTCTGAGACCTCCCCAGCCCACGCAGACTCCTCACTGTCTGCCTGCTGTGCCCCGTTTGCCGTGCCTCAGGCGTGTCGGGCGCGCTGCAGCCGTGGGAGGGCGCCCCCGTGCTCATAGACGGCAGCCAGCCACTCACAGCCATCGCGCGGACGTCAGGTGTCGCAGGGTCGTTCACTGGGACAGGGCCAGGGGCAGGCGGGGCAGGGGCGGGGCCAGGGGCAGCAGCACCAGCAGAGCCGAGCCTGTCATCTGCGGCGCAGTGGGCGGGGACGTGGGCGCCGCCACCGGGGCTCTGCGGCGGCAGCAGCTGGGAGCAGGTGCTGGGTGTGGGTGTGGGGGGCTGCGGCGCAGGGGGGCAGGCGGATGGGGCGGCGCAGCAGGAGGGGCAGGGCGGGCATGGGGATGGTCATGGGTCTGGGTCGCAGGAGGAGGTTGACCGGCTGCGTGGGGAGCTGGCGGCGGCGCAGGCGGCCGCTGAGCGGTGGCGCGGGCTGCACGGCCGGCTGCACAGGTTCTGTCTGGACAAGGTGGTGGGCGGCGGGGCAGGGGGTGCCACTGCGCTGCCGCCGGACCTCCGGAGCGTGCCTGCGGAGTAGGAGTGCTGAGAGCCGAGGCCGAGTGGGCGGCGTAGTGATGGCAGCGGTGGTGGGCACCGCATGGGTGGCTGGCGTGCTGGATGGCCAGGGGCGTAGTGCGCCATGCATGTTGGCCCAGTGTGCGAGGGGCAACATGGCAGAGGGCATGTCGGCCGCCTGGCGGAGAGTGGTGGTGACCCTAGCGGTAGCGGCGTGCAGTGCGAGCAAAGAGTTTATCTTGCTCTCGGCAGCGTTTAGCAACCCCAAAGGGTGGAAGGAGCTACACTTCATCGCTACACGGTAGTTGTGCACCGCGCTGTGTTTTCCAGTGCGCAGAGTGGTACTGACCGTTAATCGCCTACGTGGAAGCCGCCGGTGGTGCAACCTGTTGGCGCAACAACGCCTATTGTGTAGCTGCGCTGCACCCACGTCTGATGTCGCCGTCCGTCCTCCAAGCTTACTGTACTTCGCCCTCAGCCATGTCCCCTGGCCGCGGCTGTCCCCTGACCAACGTTCCGTAGGCCTAAAGCGTTGGCTCCCACCAGATCATGGGCAGCGACACGCCTTTGCAGTCTGCTGGCATGAGAAGTTGCAGTATTGTACACTGGCCAAGAAGCAAGAACCCAAGATAACCGAGCCCTCCAGCAGACGTTTCCCTTCAATGAAGCCACATGAAGCAGGCCGGATCCCTGACCTCCTCGTGTCCTGCCGCAGAGAAGCCTAGCTGCCGGAATACCCCTGGTTGAGCTGCTACGTGCTACCCCGCTCATAATACACTGCAAAAGCCCCGCCACTCTGGACATGGTCAGAACTTTTACAGTTATGGTGCGCTTCCGGACTCGCACGTCACCCAGCCCTGTCCACAGCTCTAGACGGCACCACAGGAATGGTCGGTCCTGTCCCATCCGACCACGTTGCTTCATTGCCACCCTACCCCTGTGCATGCAGGAGCCTTCGCGTGAGGGATGTGAACGCCCCCAAGAAGGCACAAATGCTTGCATGCCCGCCTGGGCCCCAGCATGGCCCCAGCCTACCGCATGCCCACCTCGGCCCCAGGCTACCGCCGCACGGCTCATGGGCGCTCATGGCAGCAGTGTGCCGGTGCAGTAAGCAACGCGCTACCGTGAATGCCAGGTCTGTGTTCTCAGCTATCCCTGCCTGACGGCCGGCACCTGCCGTAGCCCGGATGCTCTGCCTGCCCCACAGCTGCCCCGACCTGCTGTGCTGCCGGCTACCTCCAGCTACCACCAGCTACCACTGTGCCCGCGGTTGCCTGGGGCCTGGTGCTGGTGCTGGCGCCGGCGCCGGCGCCGGCAGGCGCTGCAGGATGGCCTGTGTGGTGGCCTGCAGCGCCTGCACGGCCTGCCGCGTGAGCGCCGCGTCATCCCGCACGCGGCCCAGGTCGGCCGCCATGCCGTCCACCCGCCGCCCCACACCCGCCAGCCCCTCAGCGACAGTGTCCAAACGCCACCGGAGGTCCTTCACCTGCTGCGTCAGGCTGCCTGGATTCCCAGCAGGGGCTCTCCGGCCAGCTTCCTGCTTCTCCGGGCTGTGGAAGCTGTGGATTCGTGGGGAGGGAGGGTGGCAACACAGGGGATGGCGACCGTCAGGTTTTTGAGGCGTCCAGTTACCGACTACTTTTGGGCATGGTAGGGGGACAAGCGAGCTACGATGTCCATGGCGGCGGCGGTCAGGACTGGCGGGGCGGGGGGGGGGTGCTTCAGACGGTGCAGCAGCCCAGATACGCTCAGAAGCAGCACCGTGATGCAAGCAGCAAGCATGTCCAGCCCAGCCGCCGCAGGTGTGGCAGTGTAAGAATGTATGACTGTACAGTTATGGTCCCTTGCCAGGGCCCAACCCCGTCCAAGCTGGGAAGTAGGGCTGCTCCCGGCACGTCCCAGCAATCAGGCACACGGGGGTTCGTACCCCTCTCCCTGTACGGGCAGGACCCAACAGCTCTGCAAACCGCGTAGCCCAGAAGAACGGGCCTCGAGTTCTCGCTATCTCAGCCTGGTGCAGTCCCCGCAAAGCTCATTGCAAAGTGTGGCCGTTCAAGACTTCCACGCGTACGCTGGACGTTGTGGAGGCTGCGAGCCAGTGCACACCACCCGGCCGCACGAGGTCACTTGCAACGGACCGTGAACCCTCGTCGCCGCCGCATGCTGCCGCACGCCTCCGGCCCCCACGCGAACGTGTGCATGCCTGCAAGCTACACTGCCCAACACGCCGCCCCGCTGCCCCAGGCCAGGGCGGCAGACGCCCGGGTCAGGGCGTCCAGCCACGGGGGGCAGGGCCCGATGGGCCTACACCGGTACCGTGTCCCCCACCTGCCCAGGAAGGCCATGGCGCTGATGCCAAGGAGCCAAGGCAGGGCCCACTGCCCCCAGCCGCCGGCGCTTGCTGAGGACTCTGCGGCCAAACACACCAGGCACGTGCAGGCAGGCCGGGTAGCGGTCGGTAACGTGGTAACATCGTTTGCTCAGTGTTGGCTGGAGGCAGGATGCCATGGACAAGCCTGGTTGTCGGGCGGCAGCAGGGTGTGCCTTTTACCGTCATGGTGCACACCGTCATGGTACATGTGTGCCAGCTGCTGACCAGGTGTGGCGATGGAGTTGCCCGACCGCAGCCCATCCAGTGGCAGTCGGAGTGGCTGCCACCGCTCCCCCGACGCAGCCCTGTGCTGCTGCTTCCACAGCACAGCAGCAGCCGACCAAACCGAACCGCACAGTATCCCCATTCCACTGTGACGCCGGAACATCTTTACGCAGCTCTTAGGCAGATCCACGTCAACAGGTGAACACTGCACGTAGCTTGCCGCAAAGTCTGTTCGGTCGTTGGCCAAGACTTCCTGGTGCGTGCTGCCGTCACCACAATCATACCAGTAAGGCACCATCAAGCCCAAATGCCGAACCGGGACCGGAACAATGCTTAGCACACAACCCTTACTGTGGCTGGCATGTGTGGACTTACCGTACATCTCCTGTGACGAGCGTTCGCAGGTGCGAGGCAGGGCTCTTGGACGCGGAAGCTTAAGACGCTGCACCCTTGGTGGCCCCAAGTCGCCCTCAACGCAGATTAACCTGCGCATCAGCAGCGAATGTTGCATGTGCCACTAACCGCAAGAAACGGGCAGGCCAATCGCGCCAGGCAACACGAATGCCAAGCCAGGGACAAGTCACGTCGGCTCTATTCCCATTAGGGCAGCAAGGACGTCAAGGCTGAATCCTGGTGTGGTTTGACGCTATTTGATTAATCATGCCCACCTTCGCCTTGTTCCCGCGCAAGCTTGTTGCCTCGCAAAGGAGTGAATGAGCCCTGTTAGCTTGCGTTGAGCCTGAGGGTGGTGTGTGTCCGGGCAGTCTTTGGCTTTAAGGTATGTAAGTAGCAGTAACCTCAAGCGTGTCGGTGCTTTCTGCCTTGCATGTTGTCGTCGAGACGCACGAGGCAGGGAGCCAAGCAACTGCTTTAGCAACTGCTTGACAGCAACTGGCACGACAACGGCAGCCGAATACCAGCGCTGTTTGTGTGGCTTATCGCGCATGACAGCCGGGTAGTAGCGTCTTATTTTTGCTTCTTAATTGAGCAACTGGCCGTGTGGGAAAGGGACCGGCGGGACGAAGCTGGACGAGGCGAGGCGCGCGAGGCCCCTCGTGCCACGTGGAAACACAGCCGCTGAATTCCGGGCTCAAGCGACCGCTCAATTAGCCGAACGTCTTTAGTTTAACATGTGCAAAAAGGGGGGAGAACTCAGGCTGTTTTTTTCCTGTGAGCAACCACAGGTTCCACGCACAAGTGCATTGCCTGCTCCAAAGCCCTTGCCAGTTATGTAGCCTGATATTGCACCTGGTATCTTGGAATTACAGGCTAGTAGCGCTGCAGTTACTAGCGCTGCCCGGCTGCCGCACTTTCGGTGTAGGGCTTTCCGTACCGACGCCTGACGACGATGCATAACGTAGTGCATTGTTTGTTATGCATGCTAGGATATAATCTATACCTTGTTAAGTGCCCAAGGTCAAGAGACTACGGGCCTTCGGTACATTGAGCAGCTTGCAGGTGAGAGACAGCCTGAATCAGCCTGAATGGAGTTTTGTTTTCGAGGCAATACTTGTTCGTTATGCTGTTCATGCTCTGCTTTCACATTCTGAGCCAGAACGTAAGCAGTCCAGTATGTCCGGTGTCGGCACACTAACCGTTGCGACAGTAGGTCCCTGGACTATATCCATTGTGGGGCGTCCTACCAGCATGTACAGCATCTATGCACGCAAAAACAGTGCCTAAAAACTACACACCGTGGCCCTGGACGCAGTGGCTGTGCCATAACGCCATCAGGGCCTGCCAATCGGCGGCTGAAGGCCGTCAACACGACCAACCAAAGATCCCTAACATGGCTGGTGGGCTAAGCTGTAATTGCGTAGGTGCACAGTTGCGCTGGCTGGAGGGCATTACCTTGCTGACCTAGGGGCAGGTAGAGGCAGCCCGCGACGGTACATTCGAGGCAGGGTTCAAGCAAGCAAGGGGGGGGAAGGACGGTTCAGGGGACGTCCAGGAGCGGGCCAGGGCCACAGGGCCACAGCGTGACAGTTATCTAGGCGTCAACGCTTTGCACCCGTACTGGTACTTTGTGTGATGCTATGCAGACTACGATGAGTGGATCTACTCATGCTTCTGGCTGCTGCCGTGTGCCGTCTCATTTGGCGTGCTCAGCGGCAGGCTACTGGAAAGGCACGTGGGTGGCTGGCATGGGGGCCTGGCGCGGGTGCTCGGCTGCAAAAGCGCGTGGGAAAGTCCTTCGGAGGAGGGAGAATAGGCTGGCAAAGGGTCCATGTCGCACGCGCGTTGGGTTGGCTCTGAAGAGCGAGGGGGAGTAGTGGTGCTAGCTAGGCGCATGCAAGGTCATGATCAGGGGCACGGACGGACATGCGGTAGGTGTGGCCGCCCACCTGTATGTGTACTGGCCAGTCCTATACCTGTATACTGGCCATTCCAGTCGAAATCCTCTCCCTGTATGTATGTACGGCTTTGCAGTTTTGACCCCGACCCAAAGCCCAGCCCCGGACCTTGAGCGCCATGCTGCGCCCATCCATGATGTGTGGCATGGCCCTTACCTTGGCAGCGCCCGCTTGACCTGCTCCCCCTGTTCCAGTCCTTGCTCCTGCCTTGCCGTGCGTTCCATGCTCACAGACTTAAGCACGAGCACGCCGTGATGCAGCAGCAGAGCGTGCGGCAGCAGCTGCGCCGCCTGCAGTGGCGGGTGGGCGTGGTCAGCTCTGGCCTTGACACTGCGAGCGCGCGGCTGCACTTCTTGGCGGCAGACGTGGCCCACCTGCAGCACGGGGTGGCGGCCGTCCGTCAGGGAGTTGTCCACTTGACGGACACCGTGCACAACATCCAGCATCACCTCGCTGCGGGGCAGGGGCAGCAGGGGCAGGGGCAGCAGGGGCAGGGGCTGCAGGGGCAGGGGCTGCAGGCGTAGCACCGGGAAGTGCGCATCAAGGTGCACGCAGGTGCAGGACTTGCAGGGACACATAGGAGGGGGCGGGTGCAGGGAAGCGCAGGCTGTGGGGGAGGCTGGCAAGACGACGGAGTGCATGGGATGATGAGCAACGAAGGGTAGGAGAAGGTGCCGGCGTAGGTGCTGGTGCCGGAGGTGGTCATGGAGGGATTGTTGAGCTGGATGGTCCTCCAGGCGGCGGCGTCAATGACATGCGCCAAGCTACCGTACAGATAACAGTGTACAAGGCGGCCGTATCGGTGCTAGGCTGCCATATAGCTCGGTGTCTTCAGTGAGGTCTGCTGTCTGCTGCACGTGCTGTAGGGTAGCGGCGTGGCACTGGACGGGGCATCTACGGTATGTAAGGGGAACACCGGTACGTCTCAATCAAGTTAACCGGGCCCCAGGGGCACCACATGTCCAACGTCCCCTATGGGTAACCACGTGCACACCAGCCGTGCCACTGAGAGCCACATGTGCGTGCCCGCAGCACCAGTGTGTTCGCCAGCCACGTGTCAGAATCAGGGCCATGGCTTTACACTCGTTGGGAACGCAGCGAAACCGAACAGGGCAAGGATGTTCATTGACAAACAACCTGTAACACGAACGACCTGGGCGGGCGAGTGCCTGTATCACAGCTACCACGCCTCTTGATTGTAGCGGTTGTGCTTGTGTCCTGCGCGGCGTTTCATCGCCAAAAGGGTGGCTAGTGCTCCATTGCCACTTCCTTGCTTGCCACCCGGGTTTGCTTTATTTGCCAAATTGCAACAGGTCCTGGCAACAACACCGCAGCCAGGAGCCAGTGCAAGCTACCGTGTGTACCGGTATCAGCAGGCCCCTGGCTACCAGTACCAGTAGTACACTACTACCCAAGATGTAGGGCGCTTCTCTATGGGATACCAAAGGTGCATACTCTCAGGTGAGCATTGGGCGCAGTCGCACCAGCTCTGTCTTGCGCTGCTGCTGGAGTCGGCGTTGACATGTCAACATCTCCATCAAGACCAAGTTCCGCTCCAACAACGGCACGGCTTCGTGTTTTAGCCTAACGAAGATATAGGGCCTGACTGCAAGCAGCTGCCGTTCGTGGTGTATACCAACCGGTGCACAAGAACACAACGCCTTGCCACAGAGCCCCAGCAGGTGCCTTTAACACCTGGAAACACCAGCTGGCACACCGCAAAGCTTGGCGTGAAGTGAAGGCAGGACAACCTGCCTGCAAGCTGCAACACAAGGACAAACGTCCTGGCTTCCACCCGCTACCATTCTGCGGCCAACTGCTTTCCATCCAGCCGTCCAACACCGTACCTTGCAGCCCCTAGTGCGCCCAGCCCTGCCACCCTGCCTCCTGCCCTCCCCACCGCTCTGCCAGGGCGCGGGCCACACAGGCGCCCCCCATCATGGCTGCCACGTGCGCCACCACGCCCACCGCGCGACCCAGCGCCGCCCCGAGGAAGGCGGCGGTCTCGGAGCTGAACGCCCGCGTGAAGCCCTCCAGCACGGACCTGAACACGGCCTCCCAGCCGGGGAGCCTCGGCAGCAGCTGCAGCGCCCTGCACGCAAGGGTGGGGCATGCGGGGACAACACACAGTGGCTTGGAATGCCCAGCCAACACAGTGCAAGGGCCACGAACTGTACATATGTGTTGACACCAGGTCCACCAGGTTGAGTGACGCTGCCACCTGCACGCAGCAGAGTAAGTTTCTCTGGCCCATTGCGAGTCACAGTTGCAAGCGTGAAGTAAGGGAGCCCCCTGGCGTGCCGTAGCAATCACGCACCCTTGCCCCCTTAACCATGCGCGCAAGCTTGCAGCAGTCAGTACTCATCGCAGTTACCATTTTTGCTATTGAAGACCAAATTTATGCTTGGTAACCCGTGTGTCCGTATCCCATACATGTTGCACTACCGGTAGTGTCGTTCCCGTATTGCACCCACACCACTGCATTGCACCACTCATCACTACTGATACGCATCAACGGTCAAGCCTTACTTACCCACAGGGTAAGCCCTACGTGAACTGAGCGTACATATTGTATCAAGCAGCTGTGCCGTCTCATCCTAGGCTGTCGTACAGGTAGTGCGGTGTCTTGGCTCGTGGCTAGGGGACGGGTAAGCGGTTTGTGGGGCTCCAGCTTCCTAGTACCGGACTGGTGTGTCCGCCACGACGCCACCCACCAGGTGCCGCCGCCGCAGCCCGCTGTGCCGCCAACCAGCAGCCGGCTCAGCCGTGCCGCCAGCAGGGTGCCGTCCAGCAGGTTGCAGCCAACGCACGCAAGGCCCAGTATGGCAAGCCCACACACTGCGGGAACATGCAGCAGGTCCGTAGGCAGGTGCTTGCTACACAGCTCCTTCAGTGCATGCCGATGAGCGTATAAACAAGCAGCTAACGAGCTAAGTGAATTCAGGCGATCTACACGCACGTGCGCCTAGGGTACGCTTACGCAATGGCCCCGGGTTGCGCGCTCCAGCCGTTCCGCCATTGTGCCTGGCGGGCAATGTGCTGCCGTGCAGGCCCCCAACGCTGAAGCTAGGAGCAGGCGGGCGGGGCGGCTCCAGCGCCAGAGGCCCCACAGGCAGCAGCTCGGGTAGGCCCCTGGGTCTGAAGCGCTCCGGGGACCACCCGGTGGCGCCCCATGCGGCGAAGGACCCAGACATGTGCCTGTCTTCATGGTTGTTGGGTTGGACAAAAGCAGTGCTTGGCATGGCGAGGGCAGCTGAGCTCAGGCGACGCGCGAGCGATGGCTGTCAGCACTCGGCGTCACAGAGCCTTCCTCAGGGGCGGAAGCGAGGCCACAACAACGTTGAGTGCTTCTTACAACCTATATTGTGCGTTGAAGCTGCCTCGAGGATGTAATGCGAGAGTTATTGTCAGTTTGGCGGTCGGCAGGCCTCACGGTCGAAACGCGGCAGTCGCTTGCACGCACATATCAACTTAAAATGAGCATTAAGACTGTTTTTATTTTGTGGAGTTGTTGATCAGATGAAGCTATCCAAGTGGCCGAGGCAAACCGTTGGCAATCTGCGGTAGTCATGACAACTGCAACAACAGTCAGACAACAGTGAGCGCGCGAAGGCAAGCGTAAAGGCCGCAACATGCGCTGTTCACTGAGTAACACTGATTATAAGAGGTATCGAAGTTGGTAATAGCAGGGCCAGAGGTAAAGGGGCGCCAAGCAATGTGTTTCGGCTGCCAGCGGCTGCTGACTGCATGCGGGCATGGGCTTGTGCGGTGCTGCTGGTTCACCGTAGCGCAATTCTGTATGCGCAGTGCGGCAGAGCTCGGACCGTGGCTGGGGAGGTCCCAGCACTTGCATGGATGCTATCTTTGAGCCAAGTAACTTGTTACTTGACACTGTTTCCCGAAGGTGGTCCCTGCTGCGCGGGCTGGGATCGATCGAGGTGCTTCCTCACCGCACCAAGGGGCTCACCTGTAGTCGCGAAGCCCAGCAGCAGGGCACCTGCTGCTGCTGGTGCCGTACATGGTGGCCTTCAGGTGGCCGCCTGCCCCTACCTGCAACGCTGCAGCCTGCTGCCCACCTACCACGGTGTGCCTTGAGAAAGTACACTTGCTGTTGGGCATGGATTGCAGTCACCGCGCTGAGTTCCTACTCGTGCATCATTTGCTAGGCCGTACATGGCCGCACTGCCCCGTCGCTGGTGGTACACGCCGGTAGCAAGAAAGTAGGAGGACGGCTGGCTGGAAGAGCCTTCATTGGTATTTCGTGGTGGTGGAAATCGAGCATGCCGTACAGTTGAGTGACACATGCTACAACCATAGTCGTATCCCGGTCCCCAGGTGTGATCAAGGGTCGTTGCATACGCAGCTGCCTATAGCTTGGGGGTCGCAATAGTGTGAAGCGGCCGCGTTTGACGGTGCTGGGTGTGAGCCAGGCAGGCCTGCTGCCGTCTGTGCAACCCGCCGCTAGAGGTAAACCCGAAACCAGGAACACGTCAAGACCATGTGCACTCGCTTGCTCTTAAAAAACGGCGCGAAGGTGCAGGCTACGTACTGCAGACAGACAGCCACAAGCCCGCACAAAATGCACCAGAAGGGCCCCATCGGCAGACCCAAACCATTACATTCGTCCCAACCAACTCCAACCAGAACTAACGCGTGAGGCTGTCATGCAGTAACCTCGCCAAGGTCTTTCTCTCCAGCAGCTTGGAAAACCATGGCAACCGACCTGCAGGTCTGCCGACCGGCTGATGCACGCACAAGGGTCTCAACCTGAGGATAATGCCTTACCACGTGTTGCGACGTTTTGCCCTCACATTGCCGACCGGCCACTTACGTCTCTAATGCCACATCATTAAAAGTTAGTTCTAGATGCAAACAGTTCCACAAGACACAAGGCATACGCGGGCTGCCAAGCCAGCGTAACCTAAGGCACGCAACTTGACCCATACATGCCCCAGCAGTACCGTACTTCAACACCAGCGCAGCTGCACAGCCACAGGGGCTTGTCCGTGACCACCAGCTAACTCCTTCCTCCTTCTACTTGGTGCACACATTACGTACCCCTGTGCCCGCCAGCCTCCTCCCCTGCCCTCCCCCCTCGCCCCCACCCCCGTGCCCCAGGGCCCTCAT
>VFQN01003093.1_pt1 | contig 24504 bp, 34 predicted proteins | sample 3512371 | NCBI WGS metagenome assembly VFQN01 (sample SAMN10412370, study PRJNA504923) | tailings metagenome | isolation source: Replicate 2 from Balatoc abandoned mine | place: Philippines: Itogon, Benguet | collected 2017-08-28 | reverse complement strand
CATCTACTGACTGACACGCCACACCCGCCACAGGCTGCCCACGTCTTTTGCCCCCAAGGAGAGGTGTAAAGCGCTTCCAAATTTGGCCTGAAACATATATAGGCATAATGAATTGATACGAGCCTGACGGGCGCCGGCCGGACGGCAATGAAGGTATACCAGGGGCCTTTACGTGTGCTGATACCCCCTGTACGGCACACGCTGTACGGCAGGGGTCGGACAAGTACATAAGACTCCCGACCCCAGAAATCGCAAGAAGACGTGACGAGGAATCCGGTGGTGTGCTGGAAATCCTTATGTAAGTGTCCGACAGCTCGTTAGGCCGGTTTAAAGTTGCCCCATTTTTGGACCACTGGCCTGTCACAGGTGAGACCGGGTTGCTGAACAGGCCTCTTGCATGAGTCGAACGGCTGCGAGCATGGATGGCCCTGTCCTGCCACCCTGTGTCCCATGACAGCTTTCCAAGGTTGAAGCGACGTTGTGGATGGTATATGATAAATACTGTTGAACATTTGCTGCAAGTACGGCCCAGAAACCAATGTTCCGGTCAGTGGCACGATATGGTGAATTGCGCACTTCGTTCCTTCCTTCACTCCTTCCTTCCAACACTCCTACACTCGTCCATACACTCCTTCCCACACTCCTACACTCGTGCTGTGCGCAGCCAACATGTATAAAGTATGACGGTGCATCACCTTGTGAAGGTGAGTTGCAGATTTGTGGCTACCTGATTCATGCATGTCCGGCGCACTGCTGCCGTTATCAGGGCGACTTGTTTAAGTTGACACACATGTTCACTTGCCGATACATTCTTCCAGGCGTGTTACAGCGTATAGCTACCGCCTACCGGGTGCTGCGACCGTACCTTCTGGGTTCCGGCACGTTGTGTCATACAGTACGTACCAAGCATCCTTGGCAAACATGGGGAGCGTTTGTTTGCAACAGCTGCCGCCCAGCAGGTAAGGCAACAGCTGGGTGATGACCCTCGTCAACACCAGTCTACACATCATCTCTTCACCTTCAGAGCAAGTGCTGCGAACTAGGACCACATCATCGCACAACACATCCCGCCTACATGCCCCGTCTGACGCATCACTCCTCCGCAACAAGTCACCGGACAGCAGCAAGTGCAGCAACCCAAACCATCAGGAAGACGCGCAAGTGCAGCAAGGGCAGCAACCCTTCGTACCCACAACTCCTCCCCTCCCCCGCACCACTCCAACCTAGCAAGCCCCCATTCACTGCCGCCCAGCAGTGCCGTACTGCGGCGGGTTCCCCGCGAAGCGCCACATGTCCGCCAGTCCGTCCAGCGGCGCCGTCATGGGGTTGGCGATCAGGTTGAGCGGGGGCTTGTTGGGGGCCCACGGGTGCGGCCTGCGAGGGTGTGCGCGGGGTGAAGATGGGTTTGGTTAGGCGTGCGGGTGTGCAGGGCGGTGTGCGGCGGGGTGTAGCATCATGCGGGTCAGCACGGGACGTACCTGCCACGGCCAAGGGCAACTGCAGACACCTGAGTGCGGTGGCTGCACGGCAAGGTGTAGCAATTAGCCTCCGCACGCCGGAAGGCAGCAGCGCTGCTCGCTGTGTGCGGCGGTGCAAATGACGCACTGCTGTGCATGCCAGCCACACCGCATCGCTCGCGCGACTGCTTTGCGCTAACCTGCAGGCCCAACCCAGCCCATCCTCCTTTGCTATCCTCCTTTGCTAAGGAGAATTCTGGCCGCACACCTTCCCTCCCGCCCAACTCTCAATTGGAAGCTGGCCAGTGGCCACACAGCCGTGCCCTGCCTATGCATCGGCGCTACATGTGCACGCCCCCTGCTCCCCAGCACCCAGCACCAAGCACTCTGCCCAACGCCCTAGGCCTCTCAGGCCTTTCCTTCCAGGAAACTACGTACGTTATCTGCCCATCCCGCAACATGACAGCCCCACCTGGTGACGGCGTGTCCCTTGGCCTTCTCGAACTTGTTGCCCAGGTGGCTCAGCAGGTCGGCGTCCACGCCAGGCAGCGCCTCGAACTGCGGCCAGAACTTGTTCTCCTCCTCGTCGATGTGGTGGTACAGCACCTGGTGGGGGACAAGGTGGTAGGCACAGTGTTGTTACCGTACGCAGCGGCACACCACACGTCATACCCGTGCAGAGGTACAATATGTACCCAGTTGCCTCCGGTGCAGACCGACAGTTACGCACCCGCATGTGTGATGCTCCACCGGAGTCCACCCCATCGAGCGAGGGACTGCCTCACAATGCGCCATCTCCCCCAGGCCACAGATCCTAATAAAGCCGTGTTTCAGGCTTTACCGTTCTCACCTTCATGGCCTCGCTCAGCTTGTTGGTGTAGGCGTCCACCCCGTTCTTCTCAATGGTCATGTTGTTCACCTCGTACAGCAGGTCCTGGGGAAGGGCCAGGCGCATTGCAGTCAGCTCGTTAATTGCAGCAATAGCTGTGCGGAACGGTACGAAGCATGCAACAGGTACGGCCTATGTTATGCGGTAGAGGCGATTGAGCGAGACAGAAGCTGGAAGCTTTACCCCCGCGCTCGCAATGCACGGTGGTCGCCCACCAACAGTACGGTAACGCTGGACTGTCCCTCGTGCAGTCTTGCGACGCTTTAGCGGCACACCGTCCATGAAGCCGTCACGGTCAGGGTAGAGAGCTCCCCCAATCCGGTGCCACGGTGACGAGCTAGTATCCAGTAGTCGTGCCTAGTACACAACACGCGGTACGGCGGTGCAAGGCTGATTGCTCCGTGCGCATCACGTGTGAAATACTACTGCGCTCCTGTCCGCGCCCAATGTCGTACCGGTACTGCTGCCCGTGCCGTCGTACATGTACGGCACTGCGCTCACCTTGAGAGCCTGGTGTCCCTCCTTGCCCACCAGGTGGTCTGCGGCCTCGTCGCCCAGGCGCTTGCGGACCTGTGGGCGGGACACACGGGGTGCGGGGGTGGGGGGCGGGGGGCGGGAACGTGGGATAGGGGAGCGGTGGGTGTCATGGGATTTGGCATGACATACGGTCACGCGGATCCGCAGGCGCTTGTCACCCTGGAACAGTCACAATGCGGGGCAGCGGGACGGTGCGTCTATTGACACGCCCCTGCGCGGGCCCGCCCGGCCTCCAGGCATTGCTTCCCTATTCCGCCTGCCTTGAGCCTCGATGCTGACGACTTCAAGGGCATGCAATCAAGCACTTGAACGAGCCCCTCTGGGGGCAGCTGTGAGATGACAGTTTCTCCCTACGGGGTGAAAGGCTCCCCCTGTGGGTCCATGGGCGCCAAAGCCTGAGCTGCCCTGAGGGGAGAAGTTCCTTTCCCTGGCCATGCCCCTGACTCCCAACCCTGCTGCTGCACGCCTGCCTCCATGCACGTTACTCCCACCGGAGGAGGCTCCTAGCTGCACCCTCACCTCGGGGTACATGACCTCCTCCTCCGCAGAGCTGTGCATGGCAATCTCGCGGATCAGGGCCCAGCCCTGCGGCCAATAGGGCAACAGTGAACCCAGGGTTCAGTTGGCGGAAGGTACCGCATGCGCGACAGCGACTCGGACGCAGGCCGCTCAGCAAAGGTTAGCTATCAGGCGAGGCAAGGGGAAGGAGTAGGGTTGTGGATTCGGGCAGTCGTGCATGTGGACAGGAAAGGTACAAGTACCCGTATAGCCGGCGATTCGTGAACACACGGCACGGCAGCGGGGCTGGGCACACAGGGACCAACCCCCTGCAGCATGCAGCTGCGCAACGCATGTCACTGGTGGTACCAAGCGGGACACCTCAATGGCGCACGTGCAACTCCATCTTCGACGCAACCAGCACAGGGCACAGGGCACAGGGCACAGGGCACAGGGCACAGGGCACAGGGCACAGGGCACAGGGCCCCGTAGGAGGGCTGTACACACAGGGAGGAACGCCCCCTGAGCCATGCTTGCAGCTGTGGGGTGCGTGCTGCTGCTTGTGCACATACCGGTATAGCAACAAGGTGCGACACCGCCAGACGGTAGAACGGGCACCCACCAGCTTCTGCTTCATCTCGTTGGTCATGTTGGGGCCCTGGTACTCCTCCCACAGGCTCTTGAACTTGGCATGGTCCTGACGGGGAGGGAGGGAGAAGGCAAGCAAGGTGTCGGTGGGACTCCTGAGCGCAAGCCGTCCAAGAATGGGTAATGAGGGGGCGGATGGCTGAATTCTATGGAAGTGGAATTCGTCTTTGGATTCTTTCGCTGCGCTGTTTATTCATTTGGGTTTTGAGCATGTAGTGACGGGATGCCGGTGGAGCGGACCGCTTTCGGAACTTGCGATGCTGGCTTCGGCGAAGGGCAATCTTCCGGCAGCTCCGCTGTTATGAGAGATCGTTGTCCGTACCTGGTTGATCATGGAGATGATGGAAGGGCAGGTCTGCGTGATCGACATATTGGCGGAGAGTGCGAGCCTGGAGGCAGCAGGAGCGTTGAGCAACGGACGCTGGAGCGAGAGCAGCAACGGAGTCTTTTGTGCAAGGCTGCGCAGCATTTAGAGATCTAGGGCGAGGTCTTTGTGTTCTGGTCGAAGGAATTAGCACTGTGACTTTATCCGATTGCCAGGTGCTTTCGGACTCGGGTGCGTGTGCGTCATGTGCCGTAATGAACGACCCATGGGTCTGCGCATGCAACTTGTCACTGTAGCTCGCACAGAATGCCTCAATGCATCAGTTGAGCAATGTGAACCTGTTGGACACTGCTCTGTGACTGTGCCGCTGCTCCCTGACATGTTGCTGTGTGGCTCAGACCGCGGCGCGGCGAGACGCCCGCAACAGGCCGTTGTGGCTGACAGCTGCTGCCTGACACCTGGCTGTGTTCAAAACTCGTGGCCGAACCGGATTCTACTCGGCTTACCAATGAACGGCATGACTTTCCAAACAAGACGCACAGGGTTTGTGTGGGACTAGGGAAGATTCCCTATATCCGTCCTGACTTTTGTGTTTGGCCCCAATCTGCAGCTTGGCCCCTTCCCCATCGGGCTCGCCCAAGGCTCGCTCGCCCGCTGGTCATATCAGTATCCTCGCTGCCGTCGCAGCCTTGCACCTGCACGTTAAACTTGCAGCGCCCCATCGGAAGCAACAATTCCTTGGTGGTAAGCATTGGGGTATGCAGTTTCTTTTCCCATGTCAGCATTGTCACTGATTGGCTGTCACCCCCACATGCCCTGCGACGAGTTCTTCAGAGTCTTGGGTAGAGTAGGTCGTGGTGGTCAGTGGAGCGTTCATATCCGCCCACAAGTGCTTGCCAAGCACCGAATTCCTAGCCCCTGTAACCTTCTCACGAAGAAAAAAAAAACATGCCGTGGAGCAACCCTCGCTGCTGCTCGGCTGCTTGGAGGGGGCTGAATGCCGGTGCGGCCTCGCTGCGGCACAGCGGAGTGCAGAGACTGTGTATACCGTGCACATATGCGCAGCATGCCTGCACAACGGTGCAGGAGGATTTCTGATCAGTCAGAACAGCAGGCTGGTCGGCGTAGGGGCCCCGAAGGTTTTACACGACGGCCGTGGTGCAACCGCAGCACCAGCGGAGCACCCTCCGGAGCGTGGTAGCCGCAGTCGGTCACCAGACATGGCACCAGCCATGCATTTGCTAGTCAGTACACATACGAACACATACGCATGCAAGACGTCAAGCGAAACGCGCAACCGCAGCCTAAGCCCACACGTCAGCCACGTGGTCTGCAGTACGACATACAGCAGGAAGCAGTTTGGCAGTGCATTACTCCATCGGCGCACATGCGCTTTATTGGTTACGGGCAAAGCCCGTAGCAGGCAAAAGATATCAGAGCCGTGTGCTCAGTAGTGTATGGCAGTTGCGCGGTTGGTGGATACTACCGCAGGCAAACCAACCAAGGAATCGGCCCGACGCAAATAGCTGTGGGGCTCTCCACCAAGTCACCAACGCAACGAACGTAAGGCTTGACAAACCGAGCGCATACGACCCATACCATCTCGTGCACCGAAGGTGGCAGCTGACTGGAAGCGCCGACCTTGTGCAGTGCCGGAGAGAGCGCTACGCCCAAGCCCCACCATACAGACACGCGTGCGCTTGGGTTAGAAACCGAAGCCGCATCCACCAACGCACTATTGCGGACCCATGACGGGCATTGCCGGTAGGGGACGTCCCCTGACCGTCACAATCAAGCGCGCAGCGCGGCATCAACCCAAGGCACGTGACCGCCACACTGCACACTGTAACAGTACTGTTGTGCGCACCTTCCTCTTCACCAACCGAGGGACATGACGGTTGGTGAGCGGGAAACGGCAAGGCACTGCAGAATGAAGGCACGCAGGCCCCTGTGAGGATCGCATCTCCTCAGCCTAAGAGCTGATACCGGACGCAGTACCGAGGCGTAGCTATGAAATGAACGTAGTCAGGCACTGGTGTGTACTCAAACTACGCAATGCGCTCCATTAGACACAAAAACGATCCACCATGCCCAGAGCGCTTTCCTGGATCCAATCCCCCAACCCAATGCAGTCCTTCATATTCCAAGTCCACCCATCCTGATATGCTTGCGATGCGCCAAATCCTACGTGCCCCGGGAGACCCGGGACGCAGTTTGAGCTGAGTGCTTCCCTTGCGCACCAGCAAATCCGGCAGTGCTAACATAGCACATACGGCAGTTACCAACAGTGCAGTCTGCAATGATCCCAAGGGGTAGATTTACGTTGCCCGTATGCCCTTCCAAGCCAGCAGCAAGGCTGTGACGTGACCAACCGCGATCAGCCCCTGTGACTAGCTATGCCCAGCAATACAGCCCCCTTATTTCTACTCCCCTTGCGTTGGCAATGTTCCCAGATACCTATCGCAGTCTTTCACAAGTGAACTGCGCCCATTCCTTTACCCCACACAGCACCGCCTTGCTTCTGCAGCACACGCCGACGGCAACCTTGCCCAACAGCTGTCCGTCCAACCCGTGGCGCAACACGTGCAAAGTGGAAGGGGAGCCAAACGGTCTCGCGCCACGGCAAGGCCCCACTCCATCACCCGCGCTCTAGACCGTCACCACGCCCCAGCTTTTTGCACAACCTCATGCTTTTGACCATCCATCAACTTGCAACTCGACGACGCATCCCGCGTGGCTGACCCTAGGGCCCTGCCTCCCCCCAGCTTCCTTGCTCACCGCCTCAACCCACAGCGCGCGCTGAGCCCAGCAACCAGCCCACGGCCCGCCTCCAAACCCTGCCTTGCCGCCGTGGCCCCTCCCCTCCCTCCGTCGGTGTACCTCACGCCCTACTTCACCCGCACCACCCTTGCCTTTCCGCCGCAGCTCCGCAGCCCCACCTCCATCCCTGCCCCGCCCAATCCACTCCCCCGCATGCCGCCCGAAGCCCCTCACCCGTACCTCCTCTGCAGCCGCAGCAGCGCATCGTGCACTTCCCGCACCGTAGGCCGCACGGACGGCTCCGAGGCCAGGCAAGACACCACCAGGCCCGAGAACTCTGGCGGCGTGGACCGGGGGAACCGCAGCACGTCGGCGCCGCTTGCGGTCACCACCACCGCCCCGCCGCCGCGGCCCCCGAGGGCCCCGCCGTCGATGGACGTGTCCTCCACCGAGGAGCCGACAGACAGGGAGTCGCTGTGGGGGTCTGCTTCGCCGCCGTAGTGCCGGTTGTGTGCCGTGTTGCGGCGCCAGGGGGGCGTGCCGCAGTAGAGCTCCCAGAGGCACACGCCTGCGGGTGTGGGGTAAGCGCAGAGCGGCAAAGCGAAAGAACTGAAAGCCTGTAGGGTGTGCGGAGTTCGTTGGTATGAAGGCATGAAGAGACGGGCGAGCATGACATAGGCCGGGGTAGGTCAGTCAGAGCAGGTCATGGAAACCGCAAGAAGACTGCGACGCAGCAGCCGTGCGCCGGCAGGACACAGTCTGGTTACCGGGGGGGAGCGCATCCTTCCCAAGACACGCGGCCCAGCGCCCGAACATTATGGAGCATAGTGGGTAAAGGCCAGTGTGCCAGCGTAGGAGGCGCACCAAGGAAACTTGCACAATACGTGTCGGCGCATGTACGTGGTACAGGGTAGCGGCTCTATTCCAAACCATGTGGGCACGAGGTAGGTACTTGACTAAGGGGCACAAGGGCGAGAGCCCAACGCACCTAGCGAATACACGTCGCTGGCCTTGTGCAGCTGGCCACGTGTGCGCTCCGGAGCCATGTAGTGCGGCGTGCCGCCATACACGTTCGCGCGGTGCGTCTGGCCGCTGTCCAGCTTGACGCTCAGCCCGAAGTCCGCCACTGCAGGCAGAATGGGAGAAGTACGTTAACGGACCAGGTGAAAGGGCCGGAGAGGTTCAGGGGCCGGACATGGTGTACGGTGCCCAAGTCCGTAATGCAGCGGCAACGAAGGATGGCACGGCACAACAGCGAAACAACAGCGCCGAAAGAAATGCTCTTGGGCACGGCAAAGGCGAAACACGGGTGTGCGCAAGTACGGCATTAAGAGCCACTGGACCATGTGTGAGGGTGGCGAGTTGACGCCCATGCGGACGTAAGAATTGGCGCTTGTTCGTCGATCGCCCCAAAGCAGGGCCATCAATCCGGGCCTCCATCGAGCTAACTGCAGGGCCCCCCGCCTGCCTTCTCAACCCGCCCTTAACCCACCCTTTGCGATGCAGCCCTGCGGCCGCGTGGGGGCTGTCTGCAGCAGCACGTTGCTGACCGTGACGTCCCCGTGCACCACGTCCTGCAGGCAGGGGGCAGGGGGCCATGTGGGTTTGGTGGTAGGAAACAAAGCAGTTCATTACGATGGGGCCAGGTGAAGCGCAGCGAGATGGTATGTGGCAGAGAGGCAAGGCTGGCACAGGGGAAAGCACGAACTTCGGAGTCAGCTGCAGGACAAGCAGTAGGATGCTGGTACTGAACGTTCACTGGGTTCAGGCGATGTGCAGGGGTGGTGAGAAGGACGCCTCTAAGCGGAGGCAGGTTGGTAGTGGGCTTTGGATGAGATACTAGGCAGTAGGTGCACAGCAAAGGCGGAGCACGAGTGGGGTGCAAGGGGGTCGCCTGGAACCTTGGAACCAACTGCGGCCCAGCGGTGGCCATGCCACCCATGGCACGGGCACGTGCTCACAACAGGGGGCCTTACCTTTGAATGTATGTGCGCCAGTCCACTGGTGACGTCTAAGGCGATTGCGAGAAGGAAGGGCTGCAGGGGCAGGCGGCAGAGAGGGCGCGTTGTCAGTGCATTTGGCAGCGCGTCCGATGTGGCAGCGGGTGGTGACTGTGGGGCATCGCTGCTGCCGGCCGTTTGCACACAGGCTGTAATAGTTCACCTCGCTTCCCCGTACCAGTATAACAAAGAACGGTTGCTACGTGGTCGGGCTCAGACGCGTGGCTTACCATGTTCGGTGACCGCGGTCCCCGGAACACGCCTTGGTCCACGGCGGATTTCAGCGTGCCCTGCGAGCAGACGGCGAGGCACAATTCAGGACCGGTGGCAGGCACGGACCCCTCACATGGCTATCGGCACGTGTGCAAAATACGCAGTTATGGCTGATGCACGCACGACTCGTGCACACGATGCCGTCAACCTGCTGAGTGGCGTTGGACAGGCCAGGCCGCCTGCCCCCAACGCACCGGGGCCCCTCCACTAAACATGCCCCCGTTCCGCATTCATGTTGAGGCATAAGCTCATGCAGCTGTATATGCTGTGCCACGCTACGATAGCCCACAGGCACACCCACCAGCTCGCAGAACTCCTGCACGATGTACAGCTTCCAGCAGCTCCTCTGCCCCAGGTCCTGCACGTGTGGGGTCCCCAGCCCCGACCCCACTGCCCCTGCCCCTGCCGCTGCCGCAGACGCCTGCAGCACTCTCCCACACGCTGCCGGCCCCGCTCCTCCCGCCCCGCCCGCTGACCCGGAGGGTCCCTCCCCTAGGCCTACGCCGCTGGCGGAGGCTCTGTTGCCCCAGGATGCGGTGGTGGCCGTGGTGTTGGTGTGTGTTAGCGAGGCCCGCTCCTGCATGGTGATCTCCATGCTGGCCCTGCCGGGGGCCTTCACCTCGTCCAGGGGTCGGAGCTCGTACAGGTAGGTGGTCACGATGTTGACGTGTTGGAGGCTGCAGGAAGGAGGAGGGTGGTTGCGGCAGGCAGGGCGCCGACGTGTGAGCACAAAACTGGGCGGCAGTGCACGGAGGAACGGTAACGATCATGTGCACGGCGCGCGCTGTAGACTAGGGAATGATGTGGGGTGTCGTTAGCTGCAAGCAATCGTCCGTCTCTGCACATGAGCAATGTGCGTAGCCGTGGTGACGTGCATGCCGGATTGATGTCCTTTACGGGTACGTACCTGGCGGAAATGGCGGCCTCTGTGAGGAACTGCCTGCTCTGCCGGCTGTCCCCCTGCACCAGCACCGTCTTAACCGCCACAGGGAGCCCCTTCCAGGTGCCTGCGCCAGACGACAAGTAACACGTAACGCGTTGGCACAAACGCCCCAACCGTCGCAGTCAAAAGGAAAACGTCCCAGGCCAAATTGAAGATTATGGATAGGGACAAGCGTTGGAGCATGCGGTGCAAGGAAAGGAGGGTAGCCTGGTTGCTTTCGGGAAGCAGGGCGCGCAGGCACGGCGGCCTTGCCCCAACAAATGCAACCGTGCTGTTGACACAACATGACCCACCTTTGTACACCACGCCGCATCCGCCCCAGCCCAGGCTGTGATGCACCTCCAAGTGCCGGTCCCCGATCTCCTGCCGCAACCGGTCCAGCCGCTGCATCTCCATCCGCGGACTCAGCTGCTGCTGCGGCTGCAACTGCCGCGTCAGCGACGCCGAGTGCTGCAGCGACCCCTGCCCCACGTCACCCTGCAGCGACCCCTGCCGTACCAACAGCCCAGACCCGGACGCCGTCCGCGAGTTAAGCGCCGGCGAGACCCTCCCAAATAGCCCCGCGGACGCAGACGCAGCACCTCGCAAGCTCCTCCCCTCCGCTCCCGCTCCTGCCCCCCCTGCTTCCCCGCCATACCCATCCCCGTCCTCCCCGATGGGAAGCAGCTCCGCGGGCTCAGCCTCCGGCTCCCGATCCTGCGGGGTGCTGCTCCCGCTGCATATCAACCGCCGGCTGGCCCGCTGCACGCTCGCGAACTCCGGACTGAGCGCGCCCAGCTCGCCCCCGTCTGCGGGCTCCCTTACCACCGCACTGGCAGCTGCCCGCAGCTGCCGCTGCTGCTCCTGTGCCAGCAGCTGCCCGCAGCCGCCTCCCGGCCCCTGCTGCTCCCCCTCCGTCCCCTCGCCCTCCGCCTCCAGCTCCGTGTTCAGTAACGACGGTAGCCCGCTGTAAACCGTCGTCCCAGCCGGCGTGTCAACCCCCATAGGGCTCAAGCCGCCTATGCGGCCCCCCTGCGCCCCTCCTCGGCCCCTAGCACTGCCGCTGATGCCGCGCGCATTCCCCACGGGCCCCAGCACGCCTGTGAGCACCACCTCAGCCGCCTGATCCCCCGGCTCCGCGAACAGCGGGTTGATAAACTTGGCCTTCCGCAGGGGCAGCGGGAGGCTAAGCGGGAAGCAGCAGGACATCTGCTTGGACGCCTTGCCCAGCCGGCCCTTGCCCTCCTCCGCCCCGTCTAAGTCCGTGTCAGAAAACTGCCCCCTGGAGCCGGCGTGCAGGTCGTCGTGCTGCTGGGTCCCGCCCTCTGTGTCGCCAGACTCCAGCACACCGCGCGGGGTGTGCGGGTGCTTGGGGCTGCGCGCGTCCTGCCCCGCGCACATGGCCTGCAGCCGCCGGCGCTTAATCCACACGTAGGTGAGCACGGCGGCGCCCAGGGCGGTGGGCAGCGTGATGGCCACCAGCGCGAACATGAGGACCTCGCTGCGCTTGACGTTCTTGTTGGGGAACTCGTCGGAGGAGGAGTTGGCATCTGTGAGAGCCAGCACGCAAGTTCGAGGGACGAGCATTGGAATTATGCCACAGGGTACCAGGATAGGGGTGGCACAAGATGTGGTGCACTAGCAGGACGGCAGGCGGGATGGTGGGTGCATGTAGTCCAACCCTGGCATGTCTGCGTTGCCGTGCTGCTGAAACTGCATTTGCCAAGGGGCAATCTTGAGCAGTGCCCGCGCGTACTCACAGTACACGGTGCATTTGCAGCACGGCAAACAGGACGGCAGCCATGCCAGAGTGGTCATGCTAGCAGGCCAAGGTGTAAGGAACTCATCGACACCCACCTCCGCCGTCAGGCAGGGTGATGGGCAGCATGTCGAAGGTGTCGGGCACCCTGCTGGTTATGTTGATGTTGACGGCAGCGAAGCGCACCGTGGTCAGCCGGTAATAATACACCCACGTGTGGTTGACGGTGTCGTACGATTGCACCTGCACACACCAGAGCAGAGCGGGGCATCCAAGGTCGGCGACGCACCCGCAAAGCAGCACAGCGAACAGGTGGTGGCACCTGCTCCCTCACGCCCAGGCTGTGCAATGTGAGCAAAGCACTTTGGCAAGTCTAATGAAAGCCGTGTTGGCTTGGACGAATCTGGATGAAACCCGTGTGCCGCGATGCAGTTGCGTGGTAACAACTGCGAATTACAAAGCAGGTCCCAGCAGGTGGATGGAAACGGTGTGTGAGCAGAGTACGTGGACGGGGCGTCCCCCTCACCAACTGCCCGATGGTATCCATGCTCCGTTACCACACTGTATGCATGGGTGCCGTGGTACACCGCTCAACGGTACAACAGCGCACCTTGAAAGACGTGATCCAGTCCGAGTCTCTGCCAGCGCTGCCCACTGTGGTGGCATAGTAGTAGGCAACCTCGTTCACGGGGGCCACCAGGGCCATGTTCTCCAGGGACAGCATTTGCTGGGCGGAGTTGCGCCTGTGGAGTTATGGCAGAACCGGAGTAAAGTATTGTATGTTGTAGGTTGGCACGCTGGGAGGGTGCACAAAGGCCAAGTTATGATGCGCTGTAATGGCAATAGCTGGGCCACATGCTTGCCATTTTGCATGTCTATGCCGGCCAAGTAGGCAGGTAATTGCAGTGGGCATGAGCTAGCTGAGGCTGGCAGCTGCTTACAGTGGCTGCACTGGTCGCGAATGCCAGGCTTTGCACTAGCTCAGCACGCCACCTTTCCCACCCGGCCAATATGGTCCATTTGCCTTCTAGCATGGTTGCTGCCTAGCACAGCCCTTAATACTGTGCACGCGTATGGGCGTGCACCAGCCACCTACCAGTTCGTGATGTTGAAGACCCACAGGCCCGTCGTGAACTTGGCGTAAGCGGTCTCCGAGGGCGGCGCCGCGCCCAGGTTCAGCAGCACCACATTCTTGATGGTGGTTGCCGCGTGCACGTTGAAACGGCCAACCACCTGCTGCAGGTCCAGGATGGCGTACGACCCGGGCCACGTGGTCATGGTCAACGGGTTCAGGATGACCTCCGGGGCTACTGCAACCGCTTCCGGCGCCGGGTAGTCAGCAGGAAGCTGCGAGTCAAGGTCCTCCACATCCAACAGCTCGCCGTCACCGTTGCTGCTATTACTGCTGCTGCTGCTACCGTTGTTGTTGGGTCCGGGCTCAGGCGGCTGCGCGACAGTCCCGCCGTCGATTGTGACATTGGCAATGAACACGATGAAGCGGCCGTGGTCAGCGTCAGGGCTGGGGACGTTGGTCTGGGCGATGGCACGGCTGAGGTCCTCGCTGTCCCGGACCTGGTACACCACCGTGGGCGGCACCTGCTCCCGGCCGGTGATCTGCAGGATGTTGTTGCGCTGCTGCGTCTTGTAGTGTCCGTTGCCCATCTCGTAGCGCACTTGCGAGAGGTAGGTGTAGCGGCCCTTGTACGTGTCAAGGCTGATGTAGTCCTCTCCAGACGGGTCCACCTGCGATGCGGTTTACATCCGACCGACCAGCCCAGCCAGGTGTCAGGTGCCCACTGGCCATTGAGATACAGTGTTCAGCAAAACAAGCGCTGCAGAGGCAACATCCTTGTGGAGTTCCGCTACTAGGTAGCCGCCGTGGATGTCTGTACACAGGTTGCGAGCCTTCGGCAGGCAAAACGATGAAGGCGGACGGACCCATAGCCATGAACTACTCGTACATGACAGAGTCCACGTAAAACGTAGGGCCATTCCTTACATGGCCGTCAACTTCTAGTACATGAGTCTTGGACTAACGAGCGCTACAAAGTCAGCGTAACAAAGTCAGCGTAACGCACGTGGCAGACCGTGCAACCCCCGACAATGCGTACCTTGACATAGCTTGCAGCGCTCCAATTGCCCAGCTGCCGCACCGCCGGAATTGGGGACACCAAGATTGACAGCCACTGTGTAGCAGAGGCAATGAACCAATGGGGCACAGTGTAAGCTGCTGAGCCGCACACCGAAAGTGAGCCAAGCACCCCGACGGCATCCAGTACCCCACGTCCGTACATCCAATACCCGTCAATGCTGCAATGCGTTACTGCCGCTCTGCTTCATGTGGGTGGAAATACTCACGTAAGACCAAAACTTGAACTCGTCCCGATTGAGGACCAGAGTGCAGTTCGTCAGCCCGATCGCCAGTTGCTCCCTGTCGTGGGGAAAGAGGGCGCTCCATATGATCTCACGCCATCCTACGCTTTTGCAGGTCCCTGATTTCAAATATGCAAAATATGGCAATGTTGCAGCTTTCGCCATGTGTCATCAAATCCGGCGCGCAGCCAATCAGCAGGTAAGGTAATGGGTGGGTGGCTGTGCAGATCGCCCTGGCTGGGTGCATGTGTAGCGGGACTCCACAACCCATATGCATGTAACCGATCGGCGCAAACCAGAGCAGAAAGATGCACGTGCGTACCTGTACACGGGCCATAATCCAGTAGACAGGATGCCAAAGGGCCGCCTGGGGTGCTCCAGCGGCAGGTAGGTCAGGGGCAGGTTCAGGAGGACACACCCCCGGAACATAAGGAACGCCTGAGTGGACCTCGTCTCCACACGGAACAGCACCGTCTTGAGTTGGAAATCTATTGTCACAGGCGCGTTGCTTAGGGACGATATGGTCACGTTCGACGTGACGCTCAAGCCCTCTGCAGGCCAGTCCGCTCCTCCGAAGTCCAAGTTGTGCAGCGGCGTGAGCACCAGGGGCACCAAAGAATTCTGCAGCTGTTGAGTTGCTGCAGATATGTCTCCCACGCTCTCCACGGTAGTCATGGTGCACGCGGGCAGGAAGTCTGGGCCCGCATCGCAGGTCATGCTGACATCCTCCAGGATAGTGCCATTGATTGACCACTTTGAAAAGCTGATGAGGGCACCAGTTATCTGCGCGAAACGGGAGGGGGTGGTTCAGAGGATGGCGTGGCCTAAACTCCCAGAACCTACCCCAAGGCTACAACTCGGTGCTCATCCATAGCTTTTAGCAAGAATCCTTACTTCCACAGGCGCCGGAAGCCGCTTCGAGCACAGTAGCGCCTGGTAAGCCTTCAGCACTGAGCACGAAACGCGAAGCTCCACGCTGTGAAGCTCCAGGCTGGACCCCTCAGAAGGCCAGTCGATAAATGGTGGCGAGGACAAAGTGCTGAGCGAAACTGGCTCCATTCCCGCGTTGCCAACAGCAAAGCACCAGGCTCTCAACGCAGGAACCGAGGGCGCCAGCGCGCCGGACGCTGCAAAATCCCACACGGCATCCACTGAAGCTCCAGATAGCTCAGCTGTATTTTTGTCTGACTGACAGCGCAGGGAGTCAGTGCCACTGCACCACTCTTGGGAGGAGGTCCCGCTTAGCAAAGACGAGCAGGAGTATCCTGAAGGTCCTACAGCCTGTCCTGCCACTGCATTCCCTAGCAACAGGAAGCTAAACACCCAGAGCCAGGCCTGGCCTGGTCCACCTGCCGGCCGCATTCTGTTGCTTAATCTCAGTCCATATTGTATCGGGTGTGTTAAAGATCAGAGCACTGCTGACATGCAGGAGAGTATAGCGTATGGTCCAGTGCATACGTCAAAAAGAGTGCCCACACTGTACAGTATGCGGTTTGAGTCGGGCATGGGGCGGATTGGGGTGGACAAGGTTGGAGTGCAACGGGGTATTGCGCGAACAGGCTCGCTTCTGGCGCATAAGAGCCTTGCTGTTAACTCTGCGATAGCAATGGTCCATGCTCCTGCATTGCGTGGGAGGGTGCTCCTCGAAGGGCTTCGGCGACACATGGTACCAGACCAGCCGCTTGTGAGCATCCCAGGACATAAACAGGGGCAACCATAATCATTCTACATGACACGAACCACGGCATGCTAGGGTACTTTCAGGTGGGGCACGTGGCACGTTATGTTGGCGGCAGACTCGGCGGCAGAGCAGCTCGCCTACGTCAGCCCTAGAGCCGCTTGGGTGCCCCACGAACTCACTCAGCTTGCAAGAATCCGTGCTTTTATCACAAGGGCCGACTGTTTAAGCAGGAGAGTCTGGGTGCAAGGATGGAGAACACCTGCAGGGCACCGCACGGGATGCCGTCAGGGGTTTTTGCTTGCCAGAGGCCGTAGGCATCCAAGCACAGTTGCCATTACAGGCCCCGAGAAGCGCTAGGCCTGGAGGTCCAGGATACTTCAGGACCAGCCTTGCAGAAGATATCATGGATGTGGGGAGCAGAGCTGAGCAGAGCACAGGGGGGGAGGTCCTTGGAAATCACGGTAGGGTCAGGGTACCCGTGGGTAACAACGCAGCACCCATACGCCACAAGCACATACCACCAGCCAGGCGCGAGGCCACGGAGTGCGGCTACGCAAGCTAGCACACTTGTTGAGCAGGTGGATTTTTATTGCTGTGAGGGTCTTTGTTCCGGCGAAATCGCAGCATGTGGAGCTGCATGGGAACTGTAACCGCAGACCGCGCCAGCAGCGCCCCGCCAAGCAACAGTGAGCAACGGTGGTGGCGCTTACCGGTACCGGTCTATATTAGAGGTCTTGGGTGTGGTATAAACGGTATAGAGTCTCTTTATGGTGTGTGCCGTGGACGGCCACGGGAGCGGCGAACAGGTTTGCACTTTGCAGGCAAGTGGTGGGCACATCCACGCCGCTAGCTTGCCACTGCCACAGCGGCACAGCCCAGTTCGGCTGGCCCCCGAAGGACGGCAGCAGCGCAGCAGTATTCCAGATACACCGGTACCATTGTGAAGTGATATGGAAAGCCTGGAGCGTGTGCTCCGTGTAGCCGGGAGAGGAAGTCTTAGCGTGGGGCTTGCGCGGGCGGCCATGTGCCCCGCCAAGCCATGGTGCAAGGTAGGACTGCAAGTGCAAGCGCTCAATGTGCTTCTAGGGGCTCCACACCTCGATCAAGTGGGCAGGAATTCCGGAATTGGAGTCAAGACCATCACGCAGGGCAGACCACCCCCAGGACCCTCAAGTCCTGTGTCCTGGGACTGGCCCCTGGGACTGATTACTAAGGGCGTGTTCCCAGGCGTGCCCCACTACCGGTAGACCCGTGCAATAGACCGAAATGGATGTTATGGCCACGCATTTCTGCAGGTGAGTCCTTCAATCAAACGAAACGGTGTGGTGTGACTCTATGCGGCTGCTTCACGCACGTTACCGCGTGTAACACAGCGCACCCCGCTGTCTCCCCTCACTGCATCCTGCTACACCCCGCTGTCTCTCCAACTCCTACAACCGGGAGAAACGGCTTGCACTCTCCAGGCCTCCACCTAGGTGGTGGCGTCATCCGCTGGCCTGTCCCTCCTCGTCTTCTCACCGATACAGGTGGTCAACCCAAGGGTCCCCTTACGTGGCCCCCAAGCATGCACCCCGATGAAGGTCTGACGAGCACGACCACCTTTGTCCAGGTCCCACGCAGGCCTCTGACACGCCGCAGCACCCCTGCTTCAACCCCACATCAAGTGAATCTGGATGTAGCACCTTCTTGCGGATGGCCCTTCCACCTGTGCACCAGCCAGTGCACGTTCCATGACATGGTGATGAAGCACAAGACCACAGGCAGCTTATGGCAACACTTGGTGGCCGCGGCGCCCTCAGCCACCTAGAGACCGTGCAACCAGGGTGTGCAACGCGGCAGGGCCATATGCCCATGTGCATGGCACCTACGCCAGCGTGCAGCAGGCCGGGGCGCCGGGTAACGCTATCACACGTGGTAGAAGGTAATTTCACTTACCATAGACGCAGCTGGGCCCGATGCCTTCCGATATCACAGGAGATACGATGTGTTATGACAAACAGCCCTACGCCTTACGCAAAAGGAACTCTCGTCCTACGGGACTACTGAAGCATAAACTCAGGCAACCCCCGCGTTAAACCAGGTTCGGGCAGGGATAATAAGGCACTGCTCACAAGTGAAGCTGTGCGTCTACCGTCTTGAAACCTTCAGGTGCTAAATTGGGACGTTGGGGGAGAACGATGGCTGAGGCACCCCCTTCAGCCCTTGCTTCAGCCCTGGAACACGGCCGCTTGTACACGTGCCTGGGCCTGTTGTCAGAGGCCATGTACCAGTTTACGCCAATACGCAACTGCAAAAACATCAGAAACTTACAGGCGTGTGCGTTTGGGCCAGGCGTGAGCCCTTATTATTGGGGGGACGTGCCAAACGTCGAATCGTGCAGTCCGTGTTGGGCGCGTGTACGAGAGCCACGGCCAGCAGGCTCTCGACCTTGGGATAAAATGATACCAGAATGGAGGAACGCTGCGATTGCCGCTCTGTTGTGGCAACGTTTGTTCAACTCTCGGACTGCTCGGACTGCTCGGACAGAACCACTCGTACATTGACAAGCCATGCCTTTGCAGCTGCCCAATGCTTGCCTCCCTGTGCGAACGCAGTAGCGCAATAGCCGTTGAAGGCGTAGCACCAAAGCAGTTTCTTGTTTTTGAGACTTGTAAGACTAGGGAAAGTCACCAACGAAGGACGAAACGACGGACTCACGCGCAGCCATAACGTCTCCATGTTGCCACACCATAGACTCGTAGATGGAGATTATTTCCGAAAATTGATAGCGTAGCGGAGGCTTCAGTCAGAAGTTAAGGTGCCACGCGCTCGCTTGCCCTTACAAAGCACCACCACCTTAGTCCCTTACCGCTAAGGACAGTGCAAGGTCTTAACCAGGGGAGCAGCTTCGAGCGGCCCCTGTGACGTTGTGCTGCCCGACTTCAGACCCAATGGCGCAGCAGCGTGGTCGGCCGCAGGCGGAGCAGCTGGTTGAGGCGCTGAGAAGCGTGGTGGAGCTGCTCCCTGCAGCTGACAGAGGGTCTGTGCGAGCAGCGGCGTGGCCGCTGCGGTCGTTAGCAAACGCGACGACGCGGTGCCTCAATGTTTCTACGCCGCAAGCCTTTCAGAGCCTCGGCGCCTCACAACTGCTGAAGCGTTTCCCGCGGGCAAGCTCCTTGGACGCGTGCCTGAGCTCCTGCGGCGACGTGAAGGCTCTCTGCCTCTTCTTCCTGACATCCCAGTCCGACCAGTCAGGTCCGTGGACAGACATTTCGCTGGCTGAGAACCGCAGCAGCGTGCAACAGCAGCACCAGTATATGCTTGGAGGAAGCGGCTACGGCGGGCACGAGCCAGCATATCAGCGTGAGTCCCGCTACCATTATGGCCACGGCGGAAGCGGGCGCGGCAGCGGTCAGCCGGCGTCCCTCGACGCAACCGAGGCGCTGCTGGCCGCAGTTTGCAGCTGCTCTGGTCTGCGTTCCATCAGCATCGACAAAACTACGCTTCTGGAGACAGAAGCGGCCGCGTTGTCGCGGATGCGCGGCCTGGAGGTCCTACGCCTATCTACGAACTCTTCCGCGCAGCCCCTCCGGCGCCCCCTGGTGCAGCTCATGCTGTCCAACGCCCCGAACCTGCGCGTCCTCAAGCTGTCCTACATCCGCGACACAACCGCCGACCTCGCGACCAGCCTTGCCCGGCTGCCCAACCTGCAACAGCTGACGCTACAGTACGCGTACTGGGGCGAGTCGGGCGCGGGGGAGCGCGTCATGGCCGCGCTGGCGAGGCACCAGAAGCAGCTGCAAGAGCTGCGGCTGTACGAGTGCTGCGCCAGCGACGAGATGCTGGACCTCATCATGGGGGTCACCGGCCTGCGCCGGCTGCACATCCAGGACGAGGACGCCCCGGAGGAGAGCTGCCCAACCAATAAGGGTGGGTACGGGGCCAACTCCTTGCGGTCCTAGCTGAGGGCTTGGAGCTCCCTTGCGGGGCTGTCGGGCTGCAGTCCACGGGCGCTGGGCTGTGGACATCCATGTACGGACGAGCCCCACCTGCGTGACCCAGGTCAGCTCACTGCCGGCCTGTCCTACACGCACGCTACTCACCCCCGCACCTGCAACCCCTCGCCCGGCTTGATGTGCCGCACAATCCGGGACCTCCCCTGTGGGCTTTACCCATCTGGGTCGGAGCCCAAACCCTCTTCCTCAACCCCCAACCCCACCCTCCTTCGTTACCCCCGGCCCCCAGGCCTGGTCCGCCTGACGCAGCTGAAGCGGCTGGAGCAACTGGAGCTGTTTGGCGAGGAGCTGCAGCTGGACGCGGAGCTGCTGGCGCTGCTGGCGCGCCTGCCCGCGCTGCGCCGCCTGGCCATGGCCGGCCTGGACGCCCTGCGCGCAGAGAACATGGACACCAGTGCGGGCCTGGCCCCCGGGCAGGCGGCGGCACTGGGGGCGGGGCTGCAGTGCGGGCTGGACCTGCGGGAGGCGGGGGTGGAGATGGGGGCTGGGGCGGGAGGAGCGGGAGGGGCGGGGGTGCCTGGGCGGCCGGCAGCGGGGATGGGGGTGGGGCAGCCGGACGGCGAGGGCACGGAGGGCGACGCGGACATGACCACCAGCACGGGTGAGTGTAGGTTCATGGCCTGGGGCTGTAGACAAGATAAGGTAGGGGCACATGGGCTGCCCGCTGCTCTGCAGGCTGTGGCTTGGGCACATTTCTGCTGGTAGTGCTTGTCTTAGGTAAGCAAGACTAGAAAGTGTGTCGACTGTCCTAACCTTTTGCGCCCGCAGGCGACGAGGAGTCGGACGACGACTGCACCAGCGGCACCTCGCTGGACGACGTCACCTCGCGCCCGCAACACGCACTGGCAGCAGCAGCCGCAGCCGCGGCCCGTCCCTACCACGCCCACGCGGCACCGAGGCCCCAAGCCCAGCTGCCGCCCCACCCTGCGCAGCCTGAGCCCGAGCAGCAGGCCTCCGCCGGGGCGCCTACCGGTTCCGCATGCGTGTCGGGCGCCGCGTCCGCCGGCTGCTCCGTGCCCATGCGCAGCGGCGGCGCCGCCGTCTCCCGGCGGGGGATCTCCACCAGGCCCGCCCGGGGGACACCGGCAGGTGCCACTGCTGCTACTGCACCCGCAGCGGCCGCCGCCGCCCCTCCCGCGCCCGCCGCGCTGTACACGCTCCCGCAGGTGGACACCCTGCGGCTGTACGGCCAGAGCAGTACCTCGGACGTGAACCCGCCGCTGGCGCTGCTGCTGCCTCAGCCGCGGCTGCGCAACCTGAAGCTCTCGGCCTCGGCCTCGCACGGCAACCTGCGCGCGCTGTGCCGCCAGCCCGGCCTGCACAAGCTCATTGTGAGTCACACCAGCGTGGCGCAGCTGTACCCACCGCGTGTGCTGCACGCGCAGCTGCAGGCGCACCACGAGGCGCTGCAGCAGCAGCAGTACATGGCCATGGCGGCGGCCGCCGGCCAGGGCCACGTGCAGCTGCACCACCAGCACCAGCACCAGCAGACCCAACAGCAGCTCGCGCCTGCCACCTGCTCCGGCGCCGGCGCCGCCGGCGCCGTGTGCATCGTTCGCCAGGGCAGCAATGAGCACGAGTGCTGCACGGGCGCTGCTGCAGGCGCGGAGGGCATGGGCGAGGCGGGCGCGGAGGAGGGCACGGCAGCAGCGGCGGCGGTCGCGTCCGAGCCCCCGCCCGCTCCCGCCCTGCCCCCCATGTCCGCGGCCGCGGCGCTTGCCGCCAGCGGCAGCATCCTTGGCTTCCACAATGAAGTGCGTGTGGGGCTGCGGTCGCTGCGTGTGCTGCGCATCAAGGACCTGCCCGGATTCATGGATGGGCACTTGGGGGACCTGGCGGAGGCGCTCAAGGGGCTGCCGGAGCTGCGGGAGCTCAAGCTGCGGGCGCTGAGCCTGGTGTCGGACGCTGGTGTCGCAACGCTGGCGGGCGTGACGCAGCTGCGCCTGCTCAAGCTGTACGCGCTGGGTGAGTGGGGCTGTGACTAGTGGCAGGGCGGGGAAGGGCTTCTGCTTGTGAGTGAAGTGCCTCATGTCCGCAAGGGCGTGGAATTTGCGGGTGCTTCTCTTATACTGCCTGCGGCGATGTGGGGGCTGTTGTTGTAGGGTTTCACGCTCCGAGCAGGTGTGGTTGTGGGTGTGTGGCGCCGGTGGGACCGCAACACGCGGTGTGCTGAATGCTGGGTCCTGCGTGAGTGCGTTGCAGGCGACGGCGTGACGGAGCTGGGCGTGGCGCACACGGCTGCGTGCCTGCCGCACCTGGGGGAGCTCAAGGTCAAGGACTGCGCGCGCGTGGGGCCCAGCCTGCGGGAAACGGTGGCCGCGTGCATCAACCTGCACCACCAGCAGCAGCTGCAGCAGCAGCAGCAGCACGGCAGGTCCAGCAACAGCGGGATAGGGCTCCTTGGGCAGCAGCAGTACCAGCAGCAGCAGCAGCTCAGGACGGTGGTGGTGCGGTACGGGGCGCAAGAGTGCTCCCGAGGGCGGCCTGTGGCAGCCAGGGACAGCACCGCGTGAGTGTTGGCGGGGGTTGGTGAGGGAACGGAGGGAAGCTGCGTCGGAGGAAGGCTACGGCCTGTGAGAAGACAAAGTTGCGGTAGGAAATGCATGTGTCGCGGTGCGTTTTGTGGAGTGGGTGGGTGTACGGACTTTTGAAGCAGAGGGCATGCATTCATGCAAGTGGGGTATGCAGGACGGGGTACTGGGGGAGGCGACGTGCCCACAGCGGCCGTTGTAGTTCATTGTCGAGTTGTGCGGTTAGACTTCGTCCCATACGAGCTTCGGTGGAGGGTCTTGTAGTGGACACGGCTCGGACCAACGGCTGCTAGGTCTGGCGCATGGAGCGTTCACCAGGTATGTTTCAATGGCCGTGGAGTTGTGCATTCTTGCAGGCAACAGCGGCAAGCATGGCATCTTGGTGTGGCTAAGCGGCCTGGGTCATTGCTTCTTCTCCATGCTGCACGCGGGTTGAGTCTCACAGGCTCGCCGTGAGAGTCAATGTACAGCGGCATATGTACTGCTCAGGACTGATTGCAGGCAGTGTTCAAACCGGTTACTTTTGATGGTTTGACTGAGGCGGTTGGCCGCTGAGTGACGGGGCCTGTGGTGGATTTTGGCGGCACTGCCGCGCGGGCCTCTGTGGCTGAGCGGTATGCGTGCTGGGCGTATCAGCACGTCCCTGCTTCCCCGATGTGTTGATTGGTAGGACTTGTTGAACTGCTGCTTTCTCGCCGCTTTGAGATGGCATTGATGACTGTGGGCGTCACGCACCGCGCTGCTGCTGTCCCTACCGTATGCCGCATGACGCAAACGACGTTATCGCTGCTTGTCTGGGTTACAGTAGTTGTGCCGTAGGCCAGTATCCAGCGTAACGGATAGCTCCTGGCGCAGTCGTGGTACTTCATCATGGAACGGTACGCAAGAGAGGAGCGTTAGCAGCTTGAGGGGCTGCGGCCGCGTGAGCGAGGCAAGCAGGTCCCTATAAGGCGGGCCGGAGCGCGTGGTATGTGACTCTCAATAATCTGTCCCTATTCAATAGCCAGGTGGTTGGCCGGCCACCGTTGGCGGAGAGCTGGTGGCCAGGTAGCTGTCGAGTATCGGTTGTTGAGCCATGGCGGCTCGTACAGAATGGTCCTTGGTACTGCCCTTGCATTGCAGCTTCCATGCAAAGCGTGTGCGGCGTGTCGCGTTCTTACCTGTCCGACTTGCACTAACGGCTATTCTTGCTCATGATTGCGCTAGGCGGGTGGCGAGGCTCCCTGAACCAGAACCTGCGCTGAGCAACTCCATGCACGCGTTTGCCCCCATGGCCGGTGACCGGTCAGTCATGGTACAATGCACGCTTTGCTTGTTGAAGGCTGGTACTGCTTGGTGCTGCCCGGGGTACCGGCATGCCCCTGGTCGCAGACCGGTGTTCGCGTGTTGGCCGTTCCTCAAGCGGTATGTTGCTGGTATTATGCTGCTTCTTTATATGCGTTGTGGGTCGGCAACCCGCCCTTGCGCCATCAGTTCCGGCCGTCGGTCCGTGTGCTGCAGGCTGCAGCGTGGTGCACCTCAGATGCAACAATGTCTGTCCTGACTATCCTGGGCCCAACGCCTGCATGTACAAGGGGTGCCTAGCTGAACGCTCGTGGAGGTGCGCTCGTCTCATGGAGGTCGTAGGTGGGGGGGGGGGGTGCCGGTACGACACACATTGATCGACGTGTGCCAAAGCATTGCGCAGTTGCTTGCCGCCAGCTGTTGCAGTGCAACCGTACCATATCAACTGCCGCGTGCTGCTGATGTGGAGCATTCACACACGTGCGCGCGTTTCGTAGCGAACTCGTGCACGCTTGTCAAGACTGCGGTAGGTAAGGATCGGGGCGCGAAAGTTGGTTCTTAGACCGACTTTC
>VFQN01003092.1_pt1 | contig 24512 bp, 22 predicted proteins | sample 3512371 | NCBI WGS metagenome assembly VFQN01 (sample SAMN10412370, study PRJNA504923) | tailings metagenome | isolation source: Replicate 2 from Balatoc abandoned mine | place: Philippines: Itogon, Benguet | collected 2017-08-28 | reverse complement strand
CTACCCCTGAAGAATGGGGCAAATACAAAGCACAAAAGTTCTTCGAAACGCTAGACGCTATGCAGCCAGGTTTGGCAATGTTTATCATTCACAGTAGCGACATTACGGATGCTTTCAAGCACATCAGCGCTTCTGGAGGCTCACGCTACGCCGATATGCTTTCGATGATGAGTCCAGAACTGAAAGCCCACATTCAATCCAAAGGAATCATCCTCACGACTTGGCGCGAAGTAATGGAACGCCGCAAGAAAGTGAAGTAGAAATTGAAATATTCAAATCCTTCCAAGATTTTAAATCTTGGAAGGATTAAAAACTAGTTAAGTTAATGAAGAAACAGACCTCCTTTTTAATCTCTTTAATTCTTTGGGGGTGGCACTCCATCCTCGCCCAAAACTCCCCTATTGTTCGTCATAATCTCATTTTTACGCCTCAAGAAAAACACGTGCATGGCAGTAGCTTAGTAAGCCTGCCCAATGGTGATTTTCTGGCTGCGTGGTTTTATGGTAGTGGCGAGCGCACCGCCGACGATGTTAAAATCATGGGAGCCCGCCTCAAAAAAGGCGAAACCCAATGGAGTGAGCCTTTTGAAATGGCTGATACACCACACCTTCCTGATTGTAATCCTGTGTTGTTTTTAAATCAACAAGGCAAACTTTTTTTGGTGTGGATTGCGGTTCAGGCCAATCAATGGGAACAATCTATCTTGCGCTTCAAAACTTCTACCAATTATACCAAAAGCGGAGCACCCGTCTGGGAATGGCAAGACAATATTTTGCTCAAACCTGATGAGCGTTTTGCCAAAGAAGTAGCTGAGAAGTTTAAAAAACTACCCGAAAATACCGCCGGATGGGCGGGTTATGCCCCCAAATACGACGATATGATTATCGAAGCAGCCAAAGACGCCCCCAAGCGAAGCATCGGCTGGATGACCCGCATCAAACCTTTGCAAATGGATAATGGCCGCATTGTATTGCCGCTTTATTCGGATGGCTACAATTTTTCGATGATGGCGATTTCAGAAGATTTTGGGGCTACTTGGCGGCCTAGTCTCCCACTCGTAGGCCGTGGGCCGATTCAACCTGCGCTGGCCCAACGAAAAAATGGTAACCTCGTAGCTTATCTGCGCGATAGCGGCGACGAACCTACGCGTGTACACATAAGCGAATCGTCAGACAAGGGAGAAAGCTGGACAGCTTCTGCCAAAACTGAGATTCCTAACACGGCAAGCGTAGAACTATTGAATTTGAAAGATGGACGCTGGGCATTTTTAGGAAATGACATCGACGACGGGCGTTATCGCGTTAGTTTGTATCTTTCGGACGATGAAGGTAAAACTTGGAAATGGAAGACGCGCCTCGAAGACCACCCCCGCGACAAAGGAGGGTATTCTTATCCTTGTTTGATTCAAACTTCTGATGGACTTTTACACATTACTTACTCTCACCACGCCGACAACAAAACGAAGTCAATCAAATACGTGGTCGTGGATCCTCAAAAAATGAAATAACCTAATTGACCACTAAGACACTAAGGATGTGTCTTAGTGGTTAAGATAAAATTACTTCTTCATAAGCTTCACCAATTTTCTGGAAATCACCTCATAGCCTGCATCAGAAGGGTGTAGCCCGTCGTAAGTCATGGCGATTGACTCTACGGGATAAGGGTATTCGTCGGTTTCGGGATTGAAAGGCACTTCGATGAAATCAGGATAAGCGTAGTTTTTATATTGCCCTGTTTGAGGGTCTTTGAGCCTTTTGAATTTTACCAATTTCTTCAATCCCAACTTTTTATCGTGATATAAGTCCACCACGGGCAGCTGTTCGTGCTTTCCAATTTCCTTGATAGCATCCGCAAACTGCTCCAACATCTGCCCTTTCTTGTCTTTGTAGGAGCCGTAGGCATTGTTTTTGAAGTTGGCGATATACACAAAATCAACTCGCTGCATAGGCGTAATCAAAATGATTTTAGCAGCAGGATTTAGGCTACGCAATTTATTGATAATCAACCTAAAAGACCCATACAAGGTTCCAAATCCGGTATTGTTTTCATAATCAGATAGAGTCCCCAGAGGACGGCCTCCCCACCAATCATTTGTACCCAAAAAAACAGAATACACATCGGCTTTCACCAAATTCAAACTTTCGATTTTTTCGGCAATACGCGCCGCCGTCCAGCCATTATGTCCTTGGTTGATGTATTGGATATGGGGCAATTGCTCGGTTACCATCGTCATATATCCTTTGGTGACCCGATTGCCCGTCTCATTTTGGTGGTCGTTGAGATACGTAATAGAATCTCCAAGTGCCACCCACGTGATTTTTTCGGTAGAAAATGAACTTAAAATACCAATCACTACTACCCATAAAAGCCATTTTTTTAACCCCTTTGTTGGATACATATTCATCAAAATTTGTTTTTTAAATTGTTTAGTTTACATGATTTGCATCGGAGACACAGCCCCATTCCGACTCAAATGACCGTTTGAGTCAAGCCATTGCTCATATGTCAGCGATAACGGCGATTTGTCTAAAAGTGTACCAATTTGCACCTTTATTTAAAGGTATTTTCTTCCATTTTATCCTTACTGGTGACTACAAGGTTCTAGGGTTTGGTTTCTCTTCTTTATTTTTTTTCTTTCTTCCAAAATAGCCTACGCAATGAGATACCACGTACTATAAATATTCATTCAGAAACGAAATTTTATTTATTACTAACCAACACCAATATTCCCCTTTTATGAAAACCACTTTTTTGTTCTTGAGCGCGTGGTTGTGTGGCGGGGCTTTGTTTGCTCAAAAGCCCAAGCTTCCTGTGCATAAAGACGTACCATACGTACAAGATTACAGTGTCAAGTATTATTTTCACGAAAACGCTACACCTCGTAAAGTTTATACCGATCTCAATGGTGTCACAAAAGTATCTGCTCAGGCAGGTTTGTACCAACCTTATGCGGGCCAATTCCTCTATCCAGGCACGCTTGAAAAAGACGGTTCCTATCGCCCGATTGCTGACAAAAAAATCGCAAATCTTGCCTTATACCAACAGCAGTTTGTAATGATAGACGACAAGTCTGTATTGAGCGACGCTTGGGCGGGCAAGCTCTTCCTCAAGCATTCGCTACCTAACGCTTATCTCTTAGCGGGTGGCAAAGACTTTGGCTTTTTGATTTCGGACGGAAAGCAAATCGAATACCTCACCAAAGACGGCCCATCCACCAAAGAAAGCCTCTCCGAAGTCCTTGATTTGAAGTATGATAATGCCACCGGCAATTTCTTGATATTGACTCCCAATGCCCTTTATGGTTTTTCGGAAAAAGACAAAAAAGCGCAAAAAATCTACACTGGCACCGACCTTACTTGTTTTGAAATATGGGCAGGTAAAATTGTTGTCGGCACAAAAAATGGGTATTTAGAATTGGATAAAACGGGCAAAACCCTCACGCCTCTTCAACAAAAACTGCCTTGGACTGAGCTGACTTGCATCACCGCAATCGGCAATCAGTTGTGGTTTGGCTCTACCGAGGGGGCTTTTCTTAAAAAGCCTGACGGCAAATTTAACTATTATGCTTCTGAGCGCTGGATTCCTTCTAATAAGGTTGTTCATATTGCGGCGGGCGATGAAGGTTCAGTAGTGATTTTGACCGACAAAGGCGTTGGAAAAATTGTTTTCTCGCCCATGACGTTAGAAGAAAAAGCCCGTATTTACGAAAAACAAGTCCGCACGCGCCATATTCGCAATGGCTTCAATGGTACGCTGGGGCACATGAAAAACGGCAATCTCTCGACCGGAAGGCTAGAAGATTCGGACAACGACGGACTCTGGACATCGATGTATCTGGGCGGCCAAATCTTCAGATACGCCGCCACCAAAGACCCCCAAGCCCTCCAAAACTGCCGCGAATCGCTTGATGCGATGGAACGTCTCTACACCATCAATGGCGTCCCTGGTTTTCCTTCTCGCTCTTTTGAAAGACGTGGCTATAAATACGACGACCAACCGTGGCGCCGCACCGACGACCCCGAATGGGATTGGAAATCTACCACAAGTAGCGATGAAGTGATTGGACACATCTTTGCATTTGGGGCAATGGCCGAGCTTATCGACGACAAAGACCTCAAATCTCGTTCCATTTCCCTCATTGATACCCTAATGAGTCATGTCATCAAAAATGATATGTACCTCATAGATTGGGATGGTAAGCCTACGCTTTGGGGTAAATGGAACCCTGCCTATGTCAACGGCTTCCCTATCAATGTAGGCGACCGTAAGCTCAATTCATCCAATATCGTGGCGATGCTCCAAACAGCATATCACTTTACAAAAAAAGAAAAATACAAAGCCAAGGCTTTTGAACTTATGACAAAGCATGGCTACTACCAAAATCTCATGCGCCCCATGAAAATCATCGGACAAGCTCCCGACAATGCCGACGATTGGAGCAAAAAACTTTCGGGTGATTGGAATCATTCCGACGACGAAATGTACTACATGGGCTACTGGGGCTTGTATAGATATGCCTTCAATGATACACTCAAAGCCAATTTCAAAAAGGCCATCGTGGACCACTGGCAGTTTGAACGTCCCGAAAAAGATGGATTGTGGAATATCTTAACGGCGATTACAGGCATTCAAGACTTTGATTTGGAAGAATCGGTTTGGTATCTGCAAGAATATCCCCTCGATATGATTGACTGGACGGTAAAAAACAGTCACCGCAAAGACATCGAATTATTACCCCCCAATTTTATCGAACAAACCACCAAAGAAGTGCTTCCTCCCGACGAGTTGGGTATCATTCGCCACAACAATAGCCGTTTTATCCTCGACCGCAATGGGCGCGGAAGTTCGGAGATGAGTGCTGGCGATATTTGGCTTTTGCCTTATTGGGCTGGGCGGTATTTGGGCGTCATTAGCCCTGCTACTTCAAAAACAGTTGTAAAAAAATAATTGTGCTTTAAACATCTTGGCAAGGCTCCTTCAAGACCTTGCCAAATTTGTTTTTTAGGCTCCCAAACAACCCACCTTTATGTTTCTACAAACATTTTTGAGATACTTCAAGACTTTCCAAGTTTCGCAATCGACGAAAAATAAACTTGGAATGGCTATGACTCTACAAACATTTTTGACACACTTCAAGACATTCCAAGTTTCGCAATCGACGAAAAATAAACTTGGAATGTCTATGGTAATCTTAGGAATCACAACTAACGTTTGGGCTCAATCCACCGCTTATCAAGATAAGCCTTATTTTCAAGATTTTAGTGTAAAATACTATCTACCTGACACTTCCACACAACTACAAAAAGTCTTTACAGACAAAAACGGAAAGACCCGTATCAGTTCGTCGGTAGGCCTATTACAGCCTCATGGTGGGCAATTTCAGTATCCCGGCACGCTTCGCTCCGACCGCTCTTATTTACCGATGTTGGACAAAAAAATAACCGACATGACGGCTTATGAGAAGCAATTTGTTTTTCTGGACGACAAAGCAGTTTTTAGCAACGCTTGGGCGGGCCACCTTTATTCAAAACATGAGCTTCCCAAAGCCACTCACTTTGGCACTGGCTCTGATTTTACATTTCTGGTTGCCGATGGCAGTAATTTAAAAATAATAAAAGACTCAAAAACGCTCTCGACTCACACCTTTCCCAAAGTCCCTTTAGATATTCGTTTTGATAAGAGTCAGCGTCGTTTTTTAATTTTAGATAGCCAATCCCTCACAACTTACTCCTTGGATAGCAAAGAATTAAAAACAGTATTTACGGGTCAAAGCTTGACATGTCTGGCTTTGGGAAATAATCGGGTGTATGTAGGGACTAAAAACGGTTTTTGGGAACTCGATGTCATTAGCTTTAAACCCATAGGAAATCTTCAATCCAAACTCCCTTGTCCTGACCTAACGGCGGTCGAAGTCATCGATGGGCAGTTGTGGTTTGGCTCTTCGTTAGGAGCCTTTATGCGTCGTAATGATGGTGGATACAATTATTATTATGGCGAACGTTGGCTTCCAAGCAATCGCGTTTTGCATATTTCGGAGGGCGAAAACCATAACATTAATATCCTAACAACTAGGGGATTAGGCGAAATTCATTTTCAAAAAATGACGCTTTATGAAAAAGCGATGGTTTATGAAAAACAAGTCCGCCAACGCCACATCCGTTATGGATTTAATTGTGATGTTTCGACCCTCAAAAACGGCGATTTATCAACTTTTGAAATGGGACAACGCGACAGCGACAATCTCTGGACTTCGATGTATCTGGTAAGTCAGCTGTTTCGGTACAAAGTCACGGGCGATAAAGAAGCCCTTGACAACTGCCTTGAGTCATTTGAAGCGATGCAACGCTTGTTTAGTATCACGGGTATGAAAGGGTATTTTGCCCGGGGTTTTGAACGCCACGGTTATTTCAAATTCAAACCCGAACGTTGGGATGGCGGCATGACCAACGGCTGGGTCAAATCTTCAGACGAGGAATGGGATTGGCGCGGTACCACGAGCAGCGATCAAACCGTGGGTCAGATGTTTGCCCTGACGCTTTTGGCTCAAAACATGGACGGCGAGGTCAAACAAAAGGCCATTCATCTCATGGACCAACTGATGACAAATATCATCGAAAACGATTGGTATCTCATTGATTTTGACGGCAAACCGACTCTCTGGGGTAAATGGAATCCTGAGTATGTAAATGGTTTTCCCAAAAACGTAGGAGACCGAAAGCTCTATGCTTCCAATATCATCGGTTTTTTACAAACGGCTTATCATTTTACAAAAAAAGAAATCTATAAACAAAAAGCCTACGAACTCATGAACAAGCATGGCTATCTCGAAAACCTGCTTCGTCCCATGAAAGAAATAGGTCAAGTGACGGAATCGGATGGAAAACTGGCCGCCGAGCTTTCAGAAGAATGGAATCACTCCGACGACGAAATGTACTTTTTGGCCTATTGGTGTTTGTATCCTTACGCATTTACGCCCGAACTCAAAAAACAATATTTTACGGCTATCAAAGAACATTGGGACATGGAGCGTCCCGAAAAAAACGGTCTTTGGAATCTCTGCTATGCCATGACGGGAGCCAAAGAATTTGATAAGGCAGAAACTATTTGGTTTTTGAAGGAATTTCCGTTGGATATGATTGAATGGCAAGTAATCAATAGCCACCGCAAGGATATTGAGGCCGTTCCTGCTAATTTTAGGGGGCAAACGATTACCAAAGTACTCCCTCCTGACGAGCGCCCCGAACTAAAACATAATCGTAATCTTTTCAAACTCGACCGAACCGCCAACGGGCAAAGCGAGCTAAGTGCAGGCGATTCGTTTTTGTTGCCTTATTGGATGGGAAGATATTTGAAAGTAATCAGTGCCCCAACTCATTGATACATATTCCATGACACCACAAACCTTTTTTTCACTTCCCAAAGCTCGTCTTCTTACCTCGGTGAGATGGGCTTTGGCTTTTCCTCTTTTTTTTACCATGTATTCCTGCGATGATTCGACCTACTTACCCGAAAAACAACTCACGAATGATTTGAGTTATCACCACGATTTAGACAACAACGATAATTTTTCGCCTGATAACCAATGGCTTGTCTATGATACTCGTACCGACGATGGCGGGATAGCCGCCTCGGCTAAAATCGAAAAAGTCAACGTAAATACTGGCGAAAAAAAGGTGCTTTATGCCCTTCCTCAAAATCAAGAATGGGGCCCCGGAGCAGGAGCGGTGAGTTATTCACCTGTTGACCATGCCGTGGTATTCATTCATGGTTTGATGAGCGTCACCAAAGACAACCCCTACCAACAATGGCGGCGTACGGGCGTGATTATCAATGAGATTGCACCCAACAAACCCGTATTTATGGATGCGCGCGACATCACACCTCCTTATACCAAAGGAGCACTAAGAGGAGGTACACACCGCCACGAATGGAGTGGCGATGGTCAATGGATTGGCTATACATACAATGATGCCGTATTGAAAGCCTTGGAAGATAGCACTGGTCAAAAGCATAATTTACGTACCATTGGCGTCTCCAAACGAAACATGCCCGTTTCTCTAGAAAAAGATATTGCGGGAGAAAACGTATCAGGAAACTGGTATAGCGTTTTGGTAGTCCGCGTTACCCCTACTCCCACCCCTGGCTCCGACGAAATCAGTCATGCCGCAGGCGATAGCTGGGTGGGCAACAATGGTTATCTCAAACCTGACGGGATGCGCCAACTTGCGCGTGCTTTTATCGGAAAAGTAAAAGATAAAAACGGCAAGGATGTAGATGAAGTTTTCATTGTAGATATTCCTGAAAAAATCGATGAAGCCGGCGAATTTGGTCCCCTTGAAGGTACAGATACAACCTTTCCGATGCCACCCAAAGGTACTGTACAACGACGCCTTACCTTCACAGCCACCACGCCCCAAGCAGGTTGTACAGGAATTGTTCGCTCTTCGCCCGATGGTAGTACACTCGCTTTCTTAGCCAAAGATGCGCAAGGCGTTCAACAAGTTTTTATGATATCGCCCAACGGCGGCACGCCTACTCAGCTCACTTTTCATCCAAAAAACGTAGAAGGAAGCATAAGATGGCACCCTAATGGAAAACTAGTGACCTATGTATATGACGGAAGTATTGTAGCTTGCCAAATCGGTACAGAGCCTTTTGAGCAGCGTCTCAACGTGCTCACCAAACCCACCTCTCCCTCGCCTTCCAATTTAGTATGGTCGCACGATGGCAAAACTTTAGCATTCAACCGTACTTTGACCAATTCCGAAGGATATTCTTCAAAACAAATATTTACCATCAACCCTACAATTTCTAAAAAGTAGTGGTCTAATTAGGGGCTAAAAGCAACTTAAAAGGGAGGTTATTCGTTTAAACAAAGAACTGAATCCATGTTTTTAGCCCCATTGTTTATGAAATCCTTCAAACATTACTTTTACTACCTTTCGTTTGCTGTAGTGGTATTGCTGAGTGGTTGTAGTAAAAACTCCTCTGACCCCACCCCCGAAAATCAATACCTTGTAAGTAGCACGCTTGTTGGTGAGTTTTCAAAAGAACAATTAGCGCAACGCATCGCCGCAGGCGACCCTTCTTTTGGTGCTATTGCTCCTTTTATTCAAAATGGAATTAAGGTGTATAAATTGGTATACAAAACCAAAAACACCGACGGTAAAGAAATCCAAGCTTCTGGCGCATTTTTGTTTCCTGTCAAAACAGGTACAATGCCGATGATTAGCGTACAGCATGGTACGATTCGCTCCGACCAAGAAGCACCTTCCTATTTTGGGGCCAATAGCGAGGCCAACATCGCAGGTTCGCTATTTGCGGCATTAGGTTATATCATTGCTTATCCTGATTATATTGGGTATGGAGCCTCCAACAGCGTTCCGCATCCCTACGAACATCGCGCTAGTTTGGCTTCGGCCTGTTTGGATATGCTAAGAGCTTCCAAAGAATTTATGCGTGAGCAAAATATTGCTTGGGACGAGCGCCTTTATCTCGCTGGATATTCGGCGGGCGGATTTGCGACGATGTCGTTACAGAAAAAAATTGAAGAAGACGCCAAAGGTGAGTTCAATTTACGTGCCTCTAGCTGCGGAGCGGGTGCCTATGACAAAACCGCCTTCATGAAATATCTCATTAGCACCAAAACCTCTGGCAATGTAAGCTCTAATCAACTTTATTTGTGGGTTACTCTCACTTACGACCGCATTTATAATCTCAACCGCCCAACCACTCAATATTTTAAAGAACCTTGGGCCGGGCTGATTCAGACAAATAAAGAAAACACTACTATCAACGTAAGTTTTAATACCATTTTTGCAGATGCCTTTGTCAAAGGAATTGCCGATGGTACTGATACTGCTTTTTTGAATGCTGTCAAAGACAATGATGTTTATGACTGGAAACCCAATACCCCTACCCGTTTATTTCATGGTACTGCCGACCAACTCGTGTTTTATTTCAATTCTGAAAACGCCGTGAAAGCCATGAAAGCACGCGGGGCTACCAATGTAGAGCTAGTTCCTATCAATGGCGCCGACCACGGTACCGCCGTTCAAGAGTTCCTTCTAAAAACGTACCAATTCTTTAATACCATTCAGTAGTCAAGGAAGTATATCTTCATAAAAAAAGCCGTTAAAGATTGAAAACAACTTTAACGGCTTTTGTATTTACAAACTTAAATTTTATCTCATTTTCGACTTAAACTCCTCCAAAATCTTCTCTTTCATCGTAATCTTACGACGTTGAATATTGATTTTACCCATCATCTGACGTTCAGCTTCCGGGTCGGCAGGCATATTCTGAGCACTTGCGATAGTAACATCCAAATCTGCTTTTTCGCGTTTGATAAGCCATTCCATTTCACGGGTTTTGATCGCAAGCTGATCTTCCTCAGTTCTGATTTCGAAAGCCGGATACTTACGCGAAATCACCCGTGCCAAATAGCTTAATTCAAAGATTTTATCACAAGCAGAACGGAATCTTTCAGCCACCATTTTATCTCCGATTCTGGGTGGAAGCCTAATTTCTTTCCATTGATTAAGCAATACTTTGGCTCTTTCGGCAGCTTGTATAATGTCGTTTGAGCGGGCCAATTGCTCAGCTTCACGGCACATTTCGCGCTGCTTCGTCACCATTGGATGCTCTCTGTTTTCGACCACAATCCCCTTGACGCGGTTGTATTTGTCGATAATCCGTTGGTTAGAACGCTTAAACTGCTTGTACAACTTAGCCGAACGCTTCACCGGAATCTCTCCTACGTCTTTCCATTCGGCCCGAATCTGACGCAATTGTCGGCTTGCCTCTTCTACATCATACATCCTGACAAGCATGTCAGACTTAGCGATAAGCTCTGTGTAGCGCTCAATGCGGTCTGCGATGATTCGATTTTGCTCGGAGAAGAAATCGCGACGTTGTTGAAAAAACAAGTCTAATAGTTGCTGAAAAGTACCTTCTATTTCATCTTGGTACTCTTTGTCAACTGGTCCCGTGCGAATCCACTTAGATTTAATCTCTTGAAGTTCGTCCGTCGCAGCTTGCCAGTCATCATTGACGACTGTCACCGCGCGCGTCTCGTCTAAAAGTGCTCGCTTGATTTCTAGATTCTTTTCTTGGTTGGTTTTAATCAACCCTTCCAAGACTTCTTCCATTTTGTCGAGACGTTCGAGTAGGGGTACAAAATCTCCAAGGCCATCAAAGCTTAGAAGCTTTTTTCGCAATTGTACCAGCTTTGTCAAATACGAGCCCTTGTTTTGAGCCTCTTCGACATCCTTTTCAAGCTGTTCTACTTTACCAGAAGCAATTTTAAAACGGTTCTTGAAATAATCGATGGCTTCTTGTTCGGTACGTTTTACTTCTCCAATCTGGCGGTCTGGGTTACCTAAATACCCTTTTAAGAATACTTTGCCGTCTTTGACATAGCCGTATTCGTCCATTAAGGTGGCGTTTTCCATTACAATCTTACTTTTCTATCTGCTTTTGAAGGTTTGGTGGGAACAAAGTTAAATGTTATGTCTTACAATGTTAAAAGAAAAAACCAATAGCTTTTAAGTTTTAACAATAAAATCTCATTTTTAACGATATTTGCCAACTACAAATTAAGCAAAAAATGAGCAACGAAACTATTATTTTCTCAATGTCAGGGGTAAGTAAAACAATTCCCCCTAATCGTCAAATCATCAAAAACATTTATTTATCGTTTTTTTATGGTGCTAAAATCGGTGTTTTAGGTCTCAATGGAGCCGGTAAATCGACACTTCTGCGCATCATTGCGGGTATAGATAAAAATTATACTGGAGAAGTGGTATTCTCACCAGGGTACTCTGTAGGTATGCTTGAGCAAGAACCCAAGTTTGACCCCAACAAGACTGTACTAGAGGTTGTGCAAGAAGGAACGCAGGAAGTGGTAGATTTATTGAAAGAATTTGAGCAAATTAATGAAGCTTTTGGCGAACCTGATGCCGATTTTGACAAATTGCTTGAACGCCAAGGAGAAGTACAAGAAAAACTTGATACGCTAGATGCGTGGGATTTGGACAACAAGCTCGAACGAGCGATGGATGCTCTTCGTTGCCCGCCCTCAGAGGCGTTGATTGGTACGCTGTCGGGTGGAGAAAAGCGCCGGGTGGCCCTTTGCCGACTACTCCTCCAAAAACCCGACGTACTCTTGCTTGACGAACCTACCAACCACTTGGATGCCGAATCTGTATTGTGGTTGGAAGAACACTTACGCCAATACGAAGGTACGGTTATCGCCGTTACGCACGACCGTTATTTCCTAGACAATGTGGCAGGCTGGATTTTGGAACTTGACCGAGGCGAGGGAATTCCTTGGAAAGGCAACTACTCATCGTGGCTCGACCAAAAACAACAACGCTTAGCCAAAGAAGAAAAACAGGAATCAAAGCGACAAAAAACCCTTCAACGCGAGTTGGAATGGGTTCGGATGGCTCCCAAAGCCCGCCAAGCCAAATCCAAAGCTCGTTTGAGTGCCTACGAACGGCTGCTCGACGAAGATGGCAAACAAAAAGAAGAAAAATTGGAGCTATACATTCCGTCGGGGCCACGCTTGGGCAACAAGGTGATTGAAATGGAAGGTGTTTCCAAGGCATTTGGGGACAAGATTTTGTTCGAAAATCTTACTTTTTCTCTTCCACCTGCGGGGATAGTGGGAATTATTGGACCAAATGGTGCGGGAAAATCGACTTTATTTAAACTCATCACTCAGCAAGAAAAACCCGATAGCGGCACTATCACTATCGGCGAAACGGTGCAAATTGCGTATGCCGACCAAGAGCATAATCAATTAGAGCCTAATAAGACAGTATATCAGCAAATCTCGGAAGGCAATGAATGGATCATGCTGGGCGGAAAACAATCAAACGCTCGTGCTTATGTAAGTCGATTTAATTTTACGGGAAGCGACCAAGAAAAGAAAATAGGCAATCTCTCTGGTGGAGAGCGAAATCGTGTGCATTTGGCTATGATGCTCAAAGAAGGCGGCAACGTGCTGCTCCTTGACGAACCCACCAACGACCTCGATGTCAATACCTTGAGAGCGTTGGAAGAAGGTCTAGAAAACTTTGCGGGCTGCGCGGTGATTATCTCCCACGACCGTTGGTTTTTAGATCGTTTGTGTACTCACATTTTAGCTTTTGAAGGAAATTCGCAAGTGTATTGGTTTGAAGGAAACTTCTCTGATTACGAAGAAAACCGTCGTAAACGCCTAGGAAATGAGGCGACACCTACTCGTATTAAGTACAAAAAATTGATGGCTTAAGCCCCCAAAGGCAAAGAGTTAACTTTATGCAAAACTCTTTGCCTTTTTACAAAACACGGTCAAAATACCTTATACTAATTCAGAACTAGATAGTCGTATATTTGCATTATGAACTACGACTCAAAGATACACGAAAGTATAGATTACCTGTTAGACCAAGAGCGCAAAAGCACCTTGGCTCTGATTAGAGACCGAGTACGTTTTATTCGTCTTTTGAAAAGTGGCGAAGCCAAAACTCAATCTGCCGCTGGCCAAATCATTGGTATATGTGAACGTCAGTCTCAACGCCTTTGGCGCACCTACCAACAAAAAGGACTTTCAGGTTTGCAAAAAAAGCCATCATGGGGATATTGGGGAAAGTTAAGTAGTGTTCAAATCGCCCAACTTCGTCAATTTTTACTGGATGACCAAGCCGAAACATTGGCCGATATACAAGCCTATTTAAAAAACAATTTAGGGGGAAGTTATACTATTGGCGGAGTGAGTGATTTGTGTAAACGCTTAAAAATCAAACTAAAGACTGGTCGTCCAGTCAATGTTCGCCAGCAACCTGGATCTGTCGAAGGATTTAAAAAAAATTCCAAGAATTGAGGCTTGATTATGCTGATGAGTTTATATTTTTCCATCGCAGCGGCGCACCGTGATGAACTTAGAGCAGGAACACGTACAGAATTGAGTCGTAAATGGGGGCCAATAGGCCACAGACCTATTGCTCCTGTCAAAATAGGCTATGAAAACACCTATTTATATTTAACGATTTGTCCATTTACAGGGGAAGGTTTTGGGGCTTTTTTGCCGCATCGGCGGCCCGGCTAAACTTAACAGTAAATACTTTGCATGGTTTGTGGATAAAATTCAGCAAGAACTAGCTAAAAAAGGCTTACCCCAAAAAGCACTTTTTATTGCTGATGGAGCAACAGCTCACAAAGAGGAACTATTTGATACACAAAGGCTTGTTTTCGAGAAATTGCCTGCTGCTTGCCCAGAACTTAATCCTGTGGAGCGTTTCTTTAAGGAGGTTCGTAAGAAGTTGAAAAACAAAGTTTTTGAAACATTAACGCATGCTCAGGAGTGTATTCAAAAGGTTGTAAAAGAGCTTTGCCAAGAGCAGGGCAAAGTCATTTCAATAACCTGCTTCCCTTATCTAAAAAATACGACATAGTAAATATTAATTAGTATTACCATACCCGCAAACAAAGATTTGTCAGATTTCATAAAGGCAATTTGTTTCAGGATATCTTTCCTTAATGAATTTGATATGTTTTCACCAAGGACTTTTTTGAATATCCTAAATTCTCTGAACTTAGCGTATCTGAAGTTTTTTAATTCGACGCGATTGATACCATAAAAATCCTCCATTGCTTTGATATAAGACTGAAAATCAGCGCGAAGTGGTACAATTTTAACTTCCTCCAACACATCATCTGCTTCATAAGCAATAAAATCTGTAGGATTTTCGATGTAAGGATTCAGCAAAAAAGCTTGCTCCTGATGATGATGCCCTAAATACGTCTGTAACGAATATCCTAAATCGACCTCAAGGGGATCAAGTGATATATTTCCTGCCAATTGGGATAATTCATCGTCGCTTGAATCCATCCTGACCAACGGTGCTGGGAACAAAACCCCACCAATCGGAAAGTTGTCGCTTTTATATTTTTGATTACATATCTGGCACACATACAGGTAGTTATCGTAAGTATATGCAAGCCACCAATAAATACTTTTGGGTCGGTAATGCTCCACATCTCCATGAGCCACCACCTCTGTATTTGCCTCACAATAAGCACATTTCCCAAAACTCTCTTTTTTTAACTGAGTTTTCGATAATTTCCAAAAATCACTATCAAAACTCATTTTGTCAATTAAGCCATTAAGCTTATTTCTTTGTGCTTTTAGAAGTTCTAAGTCTTTGTTGCGCTTATCTACGCCTCGATACTTAGCTTTGATGGCTTTGGCGGTTCGGAGTCGGGTTAGAGCTATCATACACTAGGGTAGATTTAAATCAGCTTCTAATCGTTTCAACAAATCAAGGCTCTTTTGGGACATCGCAGGAATGGTTCGCTCAGGCAGATTTGTTTTTAAGTTTTTTTCTAGCTTTCTAAGTTTGTCTATTTCTTCTTCAGACTTTTCTTTTTTACTTTTAAGATTGATATACTCCGTTTTATTTTGTTCTATTTCCAAAGACTCGTCTGTTTCTAGCCCAAAAACAGGCGTCATCAGGAGTTGATTTATTAAAAGATTTTTAGGAATACCGACAAAAGGAACGAGTCTTATCTGATTGGTTTCATCTCTTTTTAGGGCATAAAGCTCTCCCTCATTGGCCTGTTGAGCCGTAAGAGGCGAGTGTGTGGTGGCTATGACCTGAAAATTGGGTAGTTTACGGCTAATAAAATTAATCAACTCACGCTGCCACTTAGGATGAAGGTGCAAGTCTATTTCGTCAATCAACAGTACCCCTCTCGCAGCAAAAGGATTTTTATAATCGCGGAAAGATTCCGTAATTCTATACAGCAAGTCCCCTATCCATGCGGCCATATTTTGATAGCCATCACTTAAATAATCTAAAGGGACAATGCCATCAACTGTTTGAAATAAAACCTGTTTTTTTGATTTATCAACCGAATGAAACGATGCGCTTGGTAGAAAATCATCTAAGGCCTCTCTGACGATAGTAAGTCCTTCTTCACCAGAGCGATAATCTAAATCCATAATCCATGAATTGAGAGAATTTAAGGAATAAGAGTTAGAAAATAAGCTGCGGACATTTGCTGAACGATTGCCACTGAAAGACTTCTCGAAATTGGGAAAATTGTCGGAAGGTAGTCGTCGACTTGCGCCATAAGCAACAATAAAATAATTGCGGTCAGCGTACTGAAGGGCATCATCAATCAGGCGTAGAGATTCTTTATTGTTAGAAACGATATTGGAGAAATTATCTTTTCGATTTATGACTAAACTAATATCTCTTATATCACCTTTTTTGGTTCCTAAAGTAGCCTCAATTCGACATGAATCTTCATCATTTCTAATCCAACTATCTATATCTCCCAAGAGCTCCCCGAGTGCATTGCTACCACAAGTCACCAAGGCTATTGCTTTCAATACGTTGCTTTTACCGGTTCCGTTTTCACCTAAAATCAAAGTCCATTGACGATTTTGATTTTTTGTTTTTTCAAAAGACAATTCAATATCGGCTAAGCACTTAAAGTTTTGAAGACGAATCTTTTTTAAAAACATAGCGATGACTTGTTATATAGTAAATTTAGAACATGTTTGTGCTCAAGTCGTATTTAAAATAGTAGTTACAACTGGGTTTTTCATTCATTAAAGATAGTATTTTACAAACTACACCTTTATTATTTTCAAGGTATTTTTTCGCAGGTGGAGCTACAAGTCACGTTTGTATTAAGTGTTTCGGAAACCAGAGGGCCGTATTCTACTACCAACATCGCCCCATTGAATCGTCCATTACCTGTCAATTGATTTTTTGGGTCGGCACTACTACCGTCATCAAGTATGGTAAAATACTCGCCCGTCACTTTGGCTTTTACTGATCTATAACCACTGCGGGCGGGTTCTTCGATGATTCCGATGAGCTGTACTATATCTTTAGAACCTGGCTCTACGGCCACGATACCGTCAGTCCATTCTTTACGATTCAAATCCGAACATAGACGCTTGACTTTATAATAACCGATAAATTTGTCGCGGTCGAGGGTAGGTTCTTTGCTGCACATTGCCATCCCCACACCCATTAGAAGCCATAGAAGTCGTTTTGTCATAAGAATCTTTGTTGTAGTTTAAGGTTTATTTTTTTCTAAATACGAACAAACCCTCGCCACCGTTTCATCCAAAGTAGTATAGTCAAAATTTAGCTTGTTTTTTATTTTTTTCCCGTCAAAAATCAGCTTGGTACGGGCTGTTTTGGCAGTTTCTTTTGTGATGAGCGGGCGGCTTCCCGTGAGCCAAGACCGCGCTGCTTCAAAACGCCATATCACCTCCGCCAACAGTGCTGATACTGCCTTTGAAGGTGCTTTTTTACCGAAACCGCTGGCTATCTTACCAAACAATTCTTGATAAGTAGTATATCCGCCGCTTAAAATAAAACGCTCGTTTTTGATGTCAGAAAGAAGCAACTTCACGACAGCACTAGCCACGTCAGCTACGTCTACATAATTGATAAGTCCTTGCGTATAGTACTGTTTTTCGTCATATACATATTTAAAAAGCTGGGTACTACTACGCTGCCAATCTCCCTCGCCTAGCACTACACTAGGATTGACTACCACCGCATCTAAGCCCTCTGCTACTGCACGCCACACTTCTAGCTCAGCCAAGTATTTACTTTTCCCATAATGAGAATTAAGGGGAGATTCTTCCCATTTTTGTTCCTCATTGATGGTCGTAATCCCGCTGTTCATCATCCGTGGGTCTGGGCGACCTAAAGCCGCTACCGAACTAACAAAAGCTAGTTTTTTCACCTTAGATTCAAGAGCCATATTGACGACATTGGCCGTACCCGCTACATTGACCTGAAACATTTGAGGGCGATCACGCGGCGTAAACGACACTACCGCAGCGGTGTGGATTACATACGCAACCTCTTTCATGGCTTCTTCAAGCGACAATACATCTAGCACATCTCCTTCGACCCATTCGATTTGCGATTCGATATCCCCAATAAAATGAAAGTTGCTTTGAGGACGACGTAGCCCTCTCACAGTATAGCCTTCTCGTAATAAAAGGCGAGCGATAGCTCCTCCAATTAGGCCATTAGCGCCCGTAATCAAAATCCGTAATGAAGAATCTGCTAAACTTTTCAAAAAATTGCTCGTTTGTTATTTTTACCTTTGCAAAGGTAAATAATATACCGCCACCTAGTACTTTATTTGACATCACGATGATGCAATTAAATGGGTATTAGTGAAAAAAACTGAGCATTATTGGCTAATAGCAGTATACTATTAAGTAACTTTCCGGCCAATTTTTAAAAAGAGCATACAATATAGGTCAAAAGTTGGGGGTTATATACAAAATACAGCCGCCCCTTCCCAACACCAACATTTAACCTTAAGGGTATTCACTCATAACTCATCATTAACAATGAATTTATTTGCATCTTTGAAAGAGGCGTTGACTGAGGGATTGATAAGTCAAATTGCGCAACAACACAATGTAAACTCAACCAAAATCCAAAAAGCTTTTGATGTATTACAAGCAGCCATAGTAGGGGGGCTTATCAAAAGAGTAACGACGGAGTCTGGAATGAACTATGTTTTTAATCAGGTCAAAAAAATAGAATTCCGTCCAGAAGAGTTGAGTAAAATTGTTACTAATCAAGCACAGCTTGATGCGCTCAAAAATGTGGGTGAAAAAGACTTAAACACTGTTTTGCCTGGTCTTAAAAGCTCTATCACAGGCCTTGTTGCCAAATATGCCGGTATCCAAAACTCCCTAGCATCTTCCATTTGTGGCATGGCTGTGGGTATGGTGATGACTGTTCTTAAAAAGATAGTAACCGAAAAACAATTGGATGCCGAATCTCTAGCTGCTTTTTTGGGTGACCAACGCGAGCCTCTCTTATCCATCGTACCCGACATCAACGATAAGCTCATCGAGACTGTGGGTATCCAATATCTCCTCCAAAACTTCACAGTACCGCGTACTGAGCAGTCGGGAAGTGTTTCGAAAGGAGGCGATACAGCTACTCCCTCTCAACCTTTTTTGGTAGGTGTAGATGTAGACCAATCAAGCAACAATGGCTCTTATCTCAAGTGGATAGGGGTGGGCGTGTTGGTCATTGGCGTAATTGCAGCAGCGATATATTTTTGGAATCAACGACAAGCTACTTCATCTGAAGAAGACATAGAAGCTGATACACTTAGCGAAGCTCGAACCATTCAGGAACCGCTCCAAGATACGCTCAAAAAAGACACTGCAACGGCAATCGTCGCAGCACCCGCTACCACTACTACGACAACTTCCAACCCTATGGCTACTTACCTAGCCGACAATGTGGCTCCACAAGGAAAAGCTTTTAAGTTTGAGAGTGTAGATTTTGAAGACAATACCGCCCAACTAAAACCTACCGCCACCGCAGCAGTAGCAGTTTTAGCAGATTTACTCAAAAAGTATCCTAATGCTCAAATCAAATTGGTGGGATACGCCAACGACGCTCAACCACCACTCACCAACAAAACACTTTCCGTAAAACGAGTATTGGCCCTGAAGGATCAATTTGTCAAAGCAGGGATTAGCTATATTCGAGTAGATGCTGAAGGACGCGGAACAGGCATCAATCCAAAGGATACCACTGGGCGCAAGCAAGTAGCAATGCGCGAAGTGTGGGTTAAGTTTGTCAAAAAATAAGCCTTTTTTCTTTCACCTTTTGTAGCAAACCTGACAGTTTCTAACTTACTGTCAGGTTTATTTTTTGTCATTCTGTCAGCATTCATGTAGTGGAACAAAAATTGAAGGGTTCATTCTAAAAAATTGCTAAATCATTCAATTGTATATGGAAGCAACCGTACAGGCCGAAAAAGGGCAATTGTCGATTCATACCGACAATATTTTTCCAATCATTAAAAAATTCCTCTATTCAGACCACGAAATCTTCTTGCGTGAGCTGGTTTCAAATGCGGTCGATGCCACCCAAAAATTGAAAAAATTAGCCAACTTTGGCGAGTTTAGTGGCGAATTAGGCGAGTTGAAAGTGACCGTTAAGGTGGATGAAGCCAACAAAACGATTACTATCAGCGACCGAGGCATCGGGATGACCGCCGATGAAATCAAAAAGTATATCAATCAGATTGCTTTTTCGGGAGCGGCTGAATTTGTAGAAAAATACAAAGAAAAAGAAGATACCCGTGGCAACATCATCGGCAACTTTGGATTAGGATTTTACTCCGCATTTATGGTGGCCAAAGAGGTCGAAATCATCACTAAATCTTATCAGGAAGGTGCCGAAGCGGTACGTTGGGTATGTGATGGTAGCACCGAATTTAGCATTGAAGCCGCCGACAAAACCGACCGTGGAACCGACATCATTTTGCACATTGCCGAAGATTCAGAAGAGTTTTTGAGCAAACATCGCATTACTGAAATCTTAGAGAAATACGGAAAATTTTTGCCAGTAGAAATTGAGTTTGACGAAAAAATCATCAACAACCCCAATCCTATCTGGACAAAACAGCCTTCCGAACTCAAAGATGAAGATTATCTCGCATTCTATAAAGAGCTTCACCCTTTTAGCGAAGACCCTCTTTTCTGGATTCACCTCAATGTAGATTATCCTTTCAATTTGACAGGGGTTTTGTATTTTCCTAAGCTCAAAAACGACTTCTCCGTCAAAAAAGAAAAAATTCAGCTCTACAGCCGTCAAGTCTTTATCACCGATGAAGTAAAAGATGTAGTACCTGATTTCTTAACACTCCTTCACGGGGTCATCGACTCGCCAGATATTCCGCTCAACGTATCACGCAGCTACTTGCAAGCTGATGGTAATGTCAAAAAAATCAGTGGGTATATCACTCGTAAAGTAGCTGATAAACTCATCGAAATCTTCCGCAACGACCGTGAAGGCTTTGAGAAGAAATTTGACGACATTGGTCTTTTTGTAAAATATGGTATCATCTCAGATGATAAATTTGGCGAAAAAGCCAAAGAAATATGTCTTGTCAAAAACATCGCAGGGAAGCATTTCACTTTTGAGGAGTATACCTCTCACGTCAAAGAAACTCAGACCGACAAAGACGGAAAAGTAGTGTGGCTTTATGCAAGTGATACTCAAAAGCAAGATGCTTACATCCAATCTGCTCAAAAACGTGGATACGATGTATTGGTACTTGACAGTGTCATTGACCCACACTTCATCAATGGCATTGAATACAAAATCGAAAATACCAGTATCAAGCGCGTCGACGCTGATACCCTCGATAAACTCATCGAGAAAGAAGTAAAACTAGAAAGCGTATTGTCGAAAGACGATGAAGAAAAAACCAAGAAACTATTTGAGGAAACGCTAGGCGGCGCCCCCAAACTTACGATTACGGTAGAAGCAATGCCTACTGACGAACTTCCAGTAGTGATTACCATTCCGGAGTTCATTCGTCGTATGAATGATATGGCCGCTACCTCAGGTCAAAAATCTATGTTTGGCGATATGCCCCAAATGCTCAACCTAGCCGTCAATGCCAATCACCCAGTGACGCAACGCATACTGAATGCTAGTGAGGACGAACAAAAGCAGCTCATTCGTCACGCCTACAACTTGGCCTTGTTGGCGCAAGGAATGCTATCTGGAAGTGAGCTGACAGCATTTGTTCAGCAAGCTGCCGCTCGATTGTAATATCAAAATTTGAGTTTCAAAAGCCTCTCTCGACAGGTCGAGAGAGGCTTTTTTTGTTAGTTATCAAACGCTTAATTCTCTTTTTTTGACGCCTAAGTCAGCCCTTTCTACGCTTCCCTTTCTTTATTTTTTACAGCCCATCTTTATTGTCCACCTTTGTATCATCATTGAAAATAATACTTAACAGCCATCCCTTCTTATCACTCTCATACAGCTATGATTCGTTTTTGCAACCTTATAAGTTTTGTAGTATTGCTAACCCTTGCTGCTTGCAATACCAGCTATCGAGCCGTTAAGATGACCAAAACAGAACTCTATTTTGGTCTTTCTAAACCTGACGGCAGCATGATTTCGCCCCAAGCTTGGCAAGCTTTTGCAGACACCGTCATTGCCACTACTTTTATCGAAGGCTCCACTATTATTGATGGACAAGGACAGTGGCTTGGAAAAAATGGTCAACTCGTATCTGAGCCTTCCAAAATATTAATTCTACTTTCCAAACTTACCCCTAAACGCTCAAAGCAGATTGAACTCGTCCGAGAAAAATACAAGAAATATTACGAGCAAGAAGCAGTGATGCGCATTGACAAGTCCATGAAAGTAGCCTTCTAATCTCAATTTTAATCTTATGAAAAATCTTTTTTTTAATATCCCTTTTTATACATTTTTTTATTTCAGCAGCATGGCACAAACAAAAGTAACGGGCGAATATCGCCTCGTAGGAATTCACGACATGGCAGCGGGCTTTCGATTTAGTCCCCAAGGCACTTTCGATTTTTTTTACATTTATGGTGCCGTAGACCGTTTTGCCAAAGGGACGTATAGCGTAGAAGGCAACACAATCAAGCTCAAAAGCGAGAAAGAAGCAGGGCAAGATTTTATTGTTAAAAAACAAGCCAAAAAAGGGGAAGGATACACCATCAAGGTACTCGACGCAAATCCGATGCTATCCCAATATGTAAGGTGTATTATTTTCAACGGACAAGAAAAAAGTGTCGAATTCATGAATAGAAAGGGGGAACTTCACCTTCCTATTGCCAAAGTAGACAAGATTTATTTACAACATGAGTTGTACCCTGATATTGCCTGTGAAATTAAAAATGAAACAAATTCCAACAATTATTTTGAAATAGCGCTTCGGCCTTCTCTTCAACAAGTGAGTTTCAAAGGTATTGATTTAACCTTCAATCACGATACACTAACGTGTTTGCCCAATTATTTTATGCCTTTTGAAAAAATCAAATTTGTAAAAAATTAAGTGTTTTCATTTCCAACTGTCTTCTGTCATGAGCTTATACTACATTCTTTGGGGAGGCGTTGCTGTAGCCTTTGTATGGGCAGGATACGTCTATTATGGGCTTATTAAGCTCCGGGCTTCAATAGATGATAGTTGGGATGATATTTCTAGTATTTTAAAACTTAGGGTTGAACTTACCACTCGCTTGATAACTCTCTTTAAGAAGTATGTTGACTCCAACCATGAAGCATTAGAGCAAATTTTTTTATTACGCAATGAAGGTATTTATGCTTCGCCACTTGATATAGAAGCCCAAGCCTTTAGCAGCTGTGCCCTATCCAAAGGTCTAGAAGAAGTGTTTGTATTGGCCAATAATTATCCTGATTTGAAAAAAGCACCCGAATTTCTTGAAATTCAAAATACCCTACAAAAATTAGAACTCAAACTTCAAGGACTGACGCAGCAGCATAATGAACTAGTGATTAAGTACAATCAAAAATGTACTCTCTTACCAAGTTCTCTTATTGCCAAAGTGCTGCGATTTTCACAAAAAACACTTTTCTATGATAGCTTTTCTTAGCAAAAGCTACACTCAACCATCAAAAAAACAGACTCAACAATGTCAAACATCAAGACTAAAATAGACGAATTTGAAGTACAAGACCTCGAAGACAATGGCGTCTTACGTATTTATGTAGAGCACAACACAGAAATGGGAAATAGAGGCGTACCAGGAATTCAAGTTTGGTACACGATTGCAGGCGGGACTTCTATCGTAAATTATGAGCCATTGCACGTAGAACGTTGGGCTTATCAAGCACAAAAAAATCAAACGAACACTTACCTCCTTTCGGATTATTCGTGGCTGACTTACGAAGATACTTACATCAAAAATTACTTAATCATCGCTGAAAAGCCCAAAGCGCGGGTAGAAGTGAAAGTGCGTAGCAAAAATGCGCCAGTGATTCGAGAGTATGAGCTTCCTTTCTCTCTTGAAAATTAAAACTTTAAGTCAAGAAACTTTACTCAATGCCATCAAAGTAGGGCGGCCAAATGGTCGCCCTACTTTATTGAAAACACTATCTGTGGATTAGTATTCCCATAATCCATGCTCCATTTCCATCAATTCATTTTCGAGTTGAATAGATTTCCAGAGTGCATCTTTTTCGCTTCCATAGATACTGATAAGGTCACGATCCATAGGATTTGAAGATTTTACGATACGCCCTTGAAAGAGACGAAGGTCAAAAGCATCAGCTAGGTTTTTGTGTTGAGCAGTGTTGTACTCATTAAACCATATAAACTTCTTCGGATCACTTCTAAACAGCTTGTCAAGGTCTTTATATCTAAAAGTAGCAATTGGCGTTTCCAAGCCCGTAGGATGCTGATCCGCAGGGATGTAGAGCGTTACAGTCTGAATATCATAATACAAACGTGAACGTTTACGATCAAAAATCCAATCTTCTTTTAATTCTAAAACTGATATCTGGTCAGGAAAATACTGGTTTTCTTCCAACTTAGCAGCAGCGGCGGCGGCAGCAGCAGCGGCTTCCTCAGCCATCTTTTTCTTGATAGCTGTTGAGTCAACTTGTGGCTCTGCTTTTGCGATTTGTTGTCCTTTTTTACCCTTAGTATTTTTTCCTTTA
>VFQN01003091.1_pt1 | contig 24513 bp, 15 predicted proteins | sample 3512371 | NCBI WGS metagenome assembly VFQN01 (sample SAMN10412370, study PRJNA504923) | tailings metagenome | isolation source: Replicate 2 from Balatoc abandoned mine | place: Philippines: Itogon, Benguet | collected 2017-08-28 | reverse complement strand
CAATTTGTCTTCTACATCTCTTTGATGTACTTGCACCATCTATTGAAAATCCTTGCAATGAAGTAAGAGTACAGACTTCAGGAGGGATTGTTCCAGAGAGACAATTCGTTCCAACAGCATAAACAGTTAATAGCGGACCATTTAAAAAGAATTCAGCTGATATACTTCCTGTGAGATCATTGTTACTCAAAGCTAGAAAGCTAATATTATGGTTTCGAAAATTATCAAAGATTTCGTGCAAAGGACCTGTGAAGAAGTTGGCTTGTAAGGTAAGATAAAATATTTGGAGGTACAAATGTGATTGACATGCCCTGATGGCAAGAGGACCTGAAACGTAATTAAATCCTATGTTGAGCGAAACCAAACTCTGTGAGATACATAAAGACTCTGGCAGACTTCCTGAAAGATAATTTTCCGTGAGAGAAATTTGGTAAATATTTGTCCAATCTATACTATCTAACCTATCAGTAAAATGATTCGCAGCGGCATCAATCGAAGTTAAATTTGGACCAAACAAAGTTTTTGGAAGAGTTCCAGTGAAGTGATTATTACTTATAAGTAAGTTTTGGAGGATAGATGAATTAGAAAAAATGTCAGATGGTAAAGAACCTTCAAAGTTATTAAAACTTAAATCCAAATTTCTTAACCTGGTCAAATTACTAATCGCAGGAAAAGTACCAGAAAAGAAATTATGACTTACATCTATATTAATGATTTGGTTCGGTTGATCAGCTGGTAACCAGTCAATCTTCCCCCAAAGTTTATTTGAACCAAAGTCAATATACTGAATTGTCTTTAGCTGCTTGAAACTTTCTGGCACTGTTCCTTGCAGTCTGTTGAAGCTTAGCTGGACTTGGGTTAAGCCACTTTCATTCGAAAATATGGAAGGGATACTCCCTTCAATTAAGTTTCCAGAAAGATCTAAAATCTTGAGTTTTGTTAGTTTTATGAGCGATGAAGGAATCATCCCTGAAATTTTATTTGCACCGAGATCTAAAGCTTCGAGATCTATAAGTTGATCGATAGTAGTAGGGAGGGTTCCCTTTAAAGCATAGATTGCGAGATCGAGGCTTGTAATTGAGGTCTGATCGTTGTTACATGTAACTCCGCACCATTCTTCCGTGCATGGATTAGGATTTATTTGAGTAAAATTCCATTTGCCTCCTGCTGTACATGATCCATATTTCCAATAAGTCCCATTTGTAGCATAATAAAGGTCTGACAATGCTTGTAATTGAGTTGAGGAAAGCATCTCTCGTGCTGTGGCATATTTCTGATCCCAGCAATTCTTTTTATTATGCCGGACAGTATACATTAACCTGTTCCTAGATTCCTAAATCAATAAATTTCCGTTATTTTTTCTTCGCTTATTAATGAACATCATCTCACACAGTCATTTCACCTTCCTTAACTTGATTTCACACTGATTGGATAGGATGAAAGGATAGAAGAAGATTTGAAGATATAGATACGCAATTTATTGTTGAATGGAAGCTAATCGTAGTCGCTCAAATAGTCCGTCGAAAGCTCGGGTTGAGCTGCAAGATGAGACTATGAAAGCAGGATCTGCGAATTGTCCGTTTAAATTGATTATTGTTGGAGGTGGTCCTGCAGGTTGTTCAATAATTATTCGAGCTATTCGAATCGGACTACTCTCCGACCTATGTGGATTTACCACAGAAGAGAAGCCGCCACCTCCACCATCAAGTTCGCCTAGTAAATCGAAAGGAGTTGAAGAACAAAAGACATCTACCTCTGCTAAAAACTCCCCAAGTCTAGCAGGAGTTTGTATAATAGATGCTGGTCCATTCCAACGTTTCGGTGGTGGAAGATTACAAGATTATTGTATTAACTCGAATACCTATGTGAATAAATTTGTCACTCATGTAATAGAAGAAAAACCAGATAATTTACCACCCGAAAGAGTGAAAGGTACACCATTAGAAAGACTAAATAAATTACAATCATCACAAGAATTATTGAAAATTGGTCCACATATTGGTTCATTACAGAAAGTTGGAAATTATTTACGTGATATTGGTCAAACTGTGTACAACGTATTACAAGCTTTCCCTGAGAGTAGTCGCTCCTATCATGAGACTACTGTACAGTCAATTCATCGTATGATTGATCATTCTGGTAAATTTCTTCATTGGAAAGTGATTATAAAGACTTCTACCAATGTCATCATAGAAGTATATGCGAAACATGTTGTCATGTGTACTGGTGGTCATCAAGAATTACCAATTTTTAGTAATCCAAATTATTCGAATAAATTAATGTTAAGTGATCATGCTTGTACGAATGAAGGGATCCAAGAGATAAAACAACGTTTAATGAAAAATAATACGAATATCTCAGGGATGGGTCGTATTGCTATTATTGGTGGGAGTCATTCAGCTTTTTCTGCTGCATGGATATGTTTAAATAAATTAGTAGATCATGATGAATTAACGAATCCATTAACAATGAATCGTAATGGATTAATGACTCCTTCCTCTTCTTCTCGCGGTCATATTACACCAACGCTCAATACAACAATAACCATCACCACCACCACGACTACTAACACCGCTACAAACACTGTAGCTACAAATCCTGTGTCGAATAAGCTTCGATTCGGAACGAGTGGTATCTGTATCTTACATAGATCGAGTATTAAAGTGTTTTACGGAACTAAGGCGGATGCAGATCATGACAATTATCATGAATATGCGAACTATACCATTAATAAGATCACTGGACAGATTAATCCATTTGGTGGGATCCGCGGTGATGCCAAGGAACTATGGCGTAATATCCGTACATCACGTGAAACACGTATACGATTATTACAGATTAAAGGTAATATAGGGATATCCACTTCCCCTTTACTCAATAATAACTCATCCTTTGGTGGGATGAAACAATCTATTATTGATAAAATCCTTGAAGAAGCTGTTATTATTATCTGGGCATGTGGTTATTCCACTAACCATATCCCAATCTATGATGCGAATAATTGTTTAATACCATTATCACATATGAAAGGACAAGTAAATGTGGATGATCAAGCAAGAATATTAGCTGAAGATCATTATCAATTTACTTCCAATACTAACCAACCTTTACTTGATAACAATCAAAGCAAAGCAACGAAAGCATCGAATAATGTTAATGTAATAGAGAATTTATATGGTTCTGGTTTAGGTTATGGTCTCAAAGCAACATTAGATAATGGTGATTTAGATGGTAGTTCAGGTAGAGCGGATGGTGTTGCTGTTTATTTGAAAAGAAGTGCAACATTAGTATTATCACATATATTAGGGAATAAAGTATTTGGTGGTGGGAATATTAAATCATGGGAAGAAAGAAATACTTTATTAAGAAAACAACAGATTATGATGACATCACAACAGACGTCAGGATCTAATTTAACTTCTTTATCAATGGGATCGACTGCAACTACTGTTGCAACGTCATCTTCTTCGGTAACAACAACAGAGAAAGTTGCGGGTATCACCATGTTAAAGACATTAGGATCACCTAAGAGACCTTCTACTACTGCTACCGGCAATTATAATCGATCACTGTCAAACTCACGTCAATCACATCGTCCTTTACCTGTGAACAGCCCTTCACTTACAACCTCTTCAAATCTTGCTCAGAAGGTGTCTACGTTGCATAAGTCATGTCCTGAATCATTTCTGAAGACTGTGACGTCGAATAACAATAATAACACTGTGATGGTAGTGAAAGGACATCAAAGACCCTCCACACAGCATCAACCGATGAGAAAGGTGAATAAAGAAGCAGAGAAGGCAAATAATAATGTGAGTAGTAATACGAAGAGACCTCAAAGCACTGGTCGAGGTCGACCATCCAACCAGAATGACGTCAATCCCACTGCACCTGCTACAATAACTCTCCTGTCTTCTACTGCACCTCTACCAGCAGAGAAATCGCCTCTCAAAACACAAGCTACGAAACCTTCACCGCGAATAGAAACACCGAAGAAAGGTAATCTCCAGATCACACCGGTCACAAGTCCTGTCATCCCTCAGCAGAGTCAAGGATCAGGTCAGAGGATAGGTCCTCCTACCATCACTCTATCCCCTTTTACCAATAATACGATGAACACTACTACTCATACCTCGACTTCTTCGCCTAGACAAAGCGCTGTTACTACTACCAGCACAGGTCAGAAGACATCCATACAGTCTCCTCCAAAGCCAAATAGCTCATCGAATGCAACGTCAGCATTTCCTTCAACTCAGAAGCCCCTTATCATCACCCCTGTGAAGTCACCACTGCATTCTCCAAATCATTCGAATAGCGGTGGAGTGACAACACCTGTGATGAAGTCACCGCATATGCCCTTCCCAGCCTTTCAAACCATTAGCTCTATCGATGAGAGGAAGAGTGTGGTGTAATTGTTGTGAGGAAGGGTTTAACTTAATGTTATATTATTTGTTTTGTTGTTGTTGTTGTTGTTGTTGTTGAAGTATCTTAGTGTGTTTCCAGCTATTCCATATTATGATTATTTCTTATTATTGTGATGATAATTGATTTTGCTTTGAAGGATACTTCTCTCCTTCTTGTTCCTCTTCTCTTTTTTTTTCTTTTTCGTTCTTAGTAACTCTTTTGTTTTGTTTTTTGTTTGAGTCATCATATAATCATTAATTTCTAATCAAAAGATATTATAGTATTCGTTTAATAGAGTTATCAGAGTTTAATTTAATTGACAGAAAATATCGATGCAAGAAGAAGAAGAAAAAAAAAGACAAGACAAGAAAGCCTAACAAAAAACTAGATAGACATCAAATAATATTATTTGATCACAAAAATCGCAACAACAAAAAACAACCATTCTTTATTTCATATTCTCAATATATATATACAATGAAAACAGAATACAAATATACATCTAACCATTCAACAACATGACGGTTATCCTCGTCCAAACTCCTCTAGTGCAATGAAAGCGTCAAAGAATCTATAAAGATAATCAACAATTAGTAAAAAGAAGAGAAATAGAGGTGAAAAGTATAAAATCAAAGAAGAAAGATAAAGTTAAGAGAGATGATCGCACTTGTTGTTTGCCGGAAAGTCATGGTTTTATAAAGGACTGCGGTCGTAGGTGTGAAGTGCGAATGACTATAACATCATTTAATATTGACTAGATTTGATAAATAGATTCTTATGGAATAGTTCTGACATCCTTCGAATCTCTTTCTCTTCATCCTTTTCAGGAGAAAAGAAAGAAATTATAGTTGAAAGATATCATAGGCTACGTTTGCAAAGAAAACATTTCGTCCATACATCTAGTCGTTTCATATATACAATAACAATAATAATAATAATAATAATAATAATAATAATAATAATAATAATAATAATAATAACAACAACAACAACAACAACAACAACAACAACAACAACAACAACAACAACAACAGCGAATGACAACATAGAAAAATCATACAATTCAAACAACAATACAAGAAAACAAGAGATGCGATTATTTACCTTCAGTTTCAATGATGAGGTGTAGGGTTGTGGTGTTGTTCATGTGCACTGACTGCTTTACCATATTCATAGGCGAGGAAGGCGAGACTCATTGGTAGTGCGGCATTGATTGCACTGTGACTGCTAGGAAGAAAGACATGACGATAATTACTTAGACGCTGTATCACACCTCCTGACTGTCTTAATATCTGATATAACTCTTCCTTCTGTGTGGAGTTAGATCGGAGGAGGTCGTAGAGCTTGATCCAGTGCTGCATTGTTTCTGATACAGCTCCTGCAGTCGCACCACAGAAAACGATGGACAAAACGTCAGCAGCAAAGCTATTAGGATAACCGTGATGGCGGAATGCGGAAAATTTAGTTGGTGCAGAGGAAGATGTGTGGTCACCGTGGTCGAGGGAGATCCAGGTGGGCAGATAATTGTCACAGAAGACAGAGAGACTTCTATGCAACTGTGAGTGACGGGAGAACCACTTCATCACTTCATAACTGCTAAACAAGGTACTTTGAACAAGGGTATGTGATGCAATCACAGATTTCATTGCATGGGAATGAGAATGTGCTGGTTGAGTGCCGCGACTGCGATGCCACGCACCAGCAATTTTATCCCAGGTAACATAGTAGATCCCACCTAATGTACCCGAAACTCCACCACAGAGAAATGGGCCAGCTAAAGAGATGAACTTCCGGTGGAAATTCGAGCTTTGAGAATGACTGTGCACCTCATGCTGATAATCTAGGTAATAGTCATCGTAGATCGTCTCGTAAGAGGAGAAGACGATGGTGGCAAAACCGACATGTTTAATGAATCCAGGAAGTACCTCGCGGGCAATTTGCCGAAATCGTGATCTTTTTACTTCGCTTTGAGTGGTGGTCGGTTCTGTGGTGCTGCTTGTGTGAGCGCCTTCGTGGCCCTCATGAGCGGTCAGGTAATGTTCTCGGAACTCTACTAACTCCTTTAACCGATCTGTGGAGTGGGCTAAAGTTCTGGGACGCACTCGTAATCCACGACGCAAAAACTTGGCTGAGCGCTTCAGCACCGAACTGATCATGTAGCGAACAACACCAGCGTAAGAAACATCCCACTCTGGACTCGAAGGCAAGGAAATATCACCTTCCTTCGTCGTTTTGGTGTCAGTGTCCTGTTCAGACGGGGAAACCATTGCAATGGGTGTGGTTGCAAAGGATTGTTGTTGTTATTTGCATGTTCTTTGAGTGAAGTTTATGGCTGGGAAGGAATAGACGAGAAGGTAACTGGGAAATTAGGTATTTGAGAATTTGGGTGGTGCGTTCGATCGTTTTTCGATCGTCCAGAGATCGTTTCATTTGGTTCGTCAGTTATCTCCTCTTTGTTCTTTCTTCGTACCATTAGGGTTGGTTTCAATGAACAAGATGGAAGATGAAGCATCTGAGGTGAAGGCAAATGAGAGTAATGATGAAGATCTTACCTTGCTCACTGACTCCATGACAAGTCAGTCACTAAGCAAGCAAAAAGACACGATAAAGGAGTTTACACTTACTTTGAGATCCCATCAAGATCTCTTTGATTATGAAAAGGTCCTCGGACGAGATGATCAGAAGAGAAAAGCATTCGCTATTCGAGATATCTTACTTTCTCGCAGGATTCCTTTTTCCACAACAAAAGAACAGTTCTTCAAGAATAAGGAGTATGAACACGAATTGCTGAAATCCCCGACATACCAACCTCCCCCTACACAATCAACTACAACATTACCCCCTGTGAAATCCCCCTCCACTAGAAAAATTAGCCATGAGAGCCAGCGAAGGACCCTTCCTCTATTAAGACCGAAGAAAGAGAAGAAACCTCCTCCACAAGTAACAAAGGTGAAAGTCACCACATACACCGATTTAGAGCAATCGAAAGAGGATAAAGATGTTAATCAAAGGCTTCAAATTGTTCTGAGTATTCTCGAGCAAGCAAAAACCGAAGTTAATAGCACTAAACTGTACGTGAAAGCAGCGAAACTATTTTATGATTTAAAGTTTTATGATCGCTCAATCTTCTGTTATCAGTCCGCTACAGAGCAGAATCGTCCTGATATCATCGTTGATACTCTTTATTTACCAAATAATTTGCATTTACAACGGAAGTTAGAACGAATGAGTGATTTCCATCGTAAGCAATATCTGATACGAAGAGAGCAACTGCGACAACAATACATCTATGAGGAATCAGAAAGACAGAGAATACGAGCTCGCTATGCTCACTGTCAACTTTATTACCTCTATGCATTGATTCCATCAGTACAGGACCTGTGGAAGGCGTTTGACAACCTTCAAAGAGCATTTAGCTTATGCACAAATGATGACGAGCATATCGAACTCTTACATTATTTTCATTACCATATTAAAGCACTCTCTGATTTAATGCATGGAAAGCCAGAGTATGATGCATCTCGTCAGATCATCCAAGGTATGGCTGGACCCATCTCAGAGATGCATCTCAATATCCTATTAGAACTAGAGACTGTAGAACCTGACAATGCAGGAAAGCATAAATCCCATTCAATTTCCATTTTTAAAAACTGATTTTTTTCTATTTTATTAGATGTTCAAGAGTGGTTAGGCATACGATATACTGAGAAAACTGATTTTGAGAATGCTATGATCCATTATAAACTTTGTCGTGATTTACGCATGGAAAAGCCAACAATGCAGGATGTGTTGGATCTATGGAAGATGCCAGTCGGTGGTGAGACTTATGAGGACAGAGAAAGGAAGGAAAGAATTCAAAAGAATACAAATAAGCAATTATACACTGAATATAATAACAAGTCTGCTATTGCTGGCGATGTGAGGCGTGTGGCTCCTCAGATGGTAGAACAAAATTCAGCAGATAATAACGACGAACACGAGAAAAAAGATCATTCATGGTTTATGGGATGTCATAAGGAAGCAAATACAATTATTTATGTTCCTCCTTTGCAGGGATGGCATGTGGATTGATAAGCTGTTTGAATTTCATCTGAGAAAAATTGTGATCTTCTTTTATCCAAAGAATGATTTATTTATATTCTTCTGAACATAACAGAAGACAAAAAGAGTAAGGACAAGGAAGTGACGAAGGTAAGTCTCTTTAATTCCTCTTTTTTTCGGAACTGCACATTTGAAGAAAGAATTTTAGTCAATGTAAGCTATGCGCGATGCCAATAACTCTTAATGGACCACTTTCATCAATGACACCCGTCAACTCCTTCTTGTCGCTCAACGTGTGTATAAACGAAAACATTCTTCTTGTAGAGCGACTGAAGGATTCTTGAATCTAAAATTGGGAATTCCGAGAATATGAAATACATTGGTTGAATCGAAAAGGCTAAAGAAATGTAGAAATGTTCCTTTAGTAGAAAGATGCTTTTTTCTGAAACTTCTCACACCTTGTGAGTAAATTTTATAGTAAATAACAACAATTTTCTTCATTTTCTGTTTTTCTATTTTTCATCTTTAATCTTCAGAATTAGAATTTTTCATATCTGTTTTAAGTGAAACAATTAATAAAAAAGAGAACAAATTATTACTGCAATAGTTCTTTAAAAATTATTTACATTCTATTGCTTCATCATTCAAAATAAATAATAATTTTTTCTATTATTATTTAATTCAAATTCCAATCAATATAATAAAACTATAAGTCGTTTTCTACAAAAGAAGTTTTTACATTTCTATTTATCAGAGTCATATGATTCGTATCCGTCAGACAATGATCGAAGATCCAACAATAAGCTTGATGATCTTGACCAGGATCTGTCATCAACAGTGGAAGGTGTGGGGGAGGATGTGGCATAGGATGCATTGACTCTCTCCTTCCATAAAAACAGCGCTGAGAGACATAATTTTCGACAATAATGCTTGATGGCCATAATCATCATTTGTCGCTTTAACCGTCGCTTAATAGCATTCACCAGGAACATTCGAAGAGATTGTGATAATTGGTAATATTGGTAATATCGGTAACTTTGATAGTAGTGAATAAGCGAAGTTATTCGTTTCTTAAAGAACACCGGTACAGGTCTGACAGTACCAATAACTGCCTGCGATGATAACACTTCTTCATTCATTTGCAAAGGCGATACTGAAGAAATTGGTGATTCAGCACGCATGTAGTTCTGAATCTCGTCAACTGAAGGGTTCTCTGATTCTACTGGCGTGGTCAAGGTAGCTTGCTCAGCATGGATCGAAGTTTCTTCGCTCTCAGAGCTAGTACTAAGATAAATCGAATTCATTTCATCATCGTCGTCTAAATGAAAGGATAAAGTATTCTCTTCGTTAAGGCTATCCAAAGTAGCAAAGATTTGCGAAGGGGAGCCATGAAAATAACTTTTGGTAGCGTGAGAAAAGTGTAAACTTCCGCTTTCTTCATCATCATAATCATTTTCATCACTTTGTAAACTAGGATGAAAATATTTCGACTTTGGACTGTTTTTAATCTTTCTCTGAAGATGATGTTTAAATCTTTTTCGATGTAAAAGAAAGCTCTTCCATTGAATTAATGCTTGTATTTTCTTTTTATTTTCAATTTTTTGAATGATTCTGTCTTCCTTCTCATTCATCTGTGCTCGAGGTATGGAAAATTTCATCCATCTCATAATTATGTATTTTCTCGCAAGTCGATCGTTTCCCCAAATATGCTGATCTCGAACCGTTTCTTTCCGATGAGATTTTAAAGGATGAGAAGAGAATTGTAAAGATGTTGTTTCGGCTCGAAATTTTCGAAAATATCTTCTTCGTAGGGCAAAATGATAATAATTTGATGACTTTTGTTCGATTTCCCAGTTGTAAATCGAATGTTTAATGAAAGAAATAAATCGTTTGAAGTATTTTCGAAGGACTTTCGGTCGATCAAGAAAATTTGATTGAAGTGTATTGCCATAGTTCAATGACTCAGGCGAGTAACTTCGAGTTTGTAATGTGAAAGCTGGTTGTGATGGCAAAGTTGTGGGAAAATGATTTGTTTGAGGAGATTCTAATGCAACTGGTTGAAATGGAGTGAAGAGAACCTGTTGTTGAATCTTTTGCTTTATCAGGGAAAGTTTGTTTGGGATTGGGGAGATATCAGCATCGCTGGAATCAACACGAGCAATTACTGGTGCTGGATCCATCGCGGCGGAAGGTTCTTGGTACGTGCGGCCCCAGTTAGCTGTTTGATCGAGAGGTTTTTCTATAAAATTCATTACTCTTGGGTTCATTTCAAGAGGTAGCACCTGAATCGGCAGTTGTCCTGTCTGCATATTATACTTCTGCATTTTCTGCATTAATCTTTTTCCAAACGAAGGTTGAGTTTGAGTAGAAGAAGGATTCGGTGATAATTCTTCGCGTGTTGGTTCCATGTTGCAGAGCGACGCGCTGTCTTGTCGATCAATTTGAAAAGAGTTAGGGTCAGGTTTGTTTTGTCGGAGCTTGTGAAGGATACCACTTAAACTATTCGGTGGAGTTGTGGTATTCGGGTTAGTAATCGTGGTGGGTGGACTATTATTTAAACTATTTGAATAAAATTCAGGGGCGGGCTGCTGGTTCATAATGAGTGGATCATATTGTGGATCAGCGGCATTATTGAAAAATCTTGGGGATATCTCGGAACTAATCTCAAAATTTAAACTTGGATCTTGCAAAATCTTCGAAGGAGGAGTTTTATGGGTAGATAATCGTCGCGTAATAGTGGAAATAGGTCGATCCTTGTCCTTCATCATGGAAACTGAGCTTAAAGAGCTCACCGACTCATTATCATTTTTAACAATTTCAATTAATTGAGAATTCAAATGCTTTTCGTTCTGCAAAGCTGTGGCTTTTTGCTTTATCTTTTGTTTCAATAATTTTGTATCTTCTGCTTTAAACTCTTTCTTGGCTTTTGTCACCGTTGTTGCTGGTGGTTGTTGCGGGTGATGTTTTTCTTGTTCTTCGTATTGATTCACATAATTATTGATCAATTGCAAGTTTGGATACTTCGATTTCAGATAATGTTTACCATTACCTTGTTTTGAAGGAATAGTACTGCTATTGCTGGCTTGGGTATCGTTCGATCGCAGCTTCTTCTGTGAGGAGATGGTTGGTTGCTGATGATAACGATACTTCTGACCGTTGGGAGTTGTTACCTCCTTTACTTTCTGCTTTTGGCCCACAGCTTTAGAATTGCTCTTGTTATTAGCTCCAGGTTTGATTGGAATCGAGACAGGAATTTCGATGATCGAGGGAACAGTGATCGGAGGAGCGCTTGGAGAAAGCACGAGTTTGGAAGGGAGGGAATTAAGATCTTCTGACGAAATATCGATCATAAGAACCTTCGCTTGACTTCCCGGTGAAAGTTTCTGATTAAGATTTGTTCTTTTATTCCGATCTGGAGGGAGACGAATATCATCGATCATTGTCTCGGTTGACATGGAATTCCCTTCTTTACTCGCAGTAGAAACTTTCTTCCATTCATTCACCACCAGTTTCTTGATTCTCATTCGATGCATACGATGTGATCGATATGCTTGATACCAGAATCTCAGGTACTTCCTTGTTAAGATATTCACGACATTTTTCTCTGCAGTTTTCGCTTTCGTATTTTGATTCAATAAGACAATATTTCCTTGACTGAAAAAGTATTGACTTCCCAACACGGATTCAAGATTCCTCGAGTCAGTATGGTGAATTTCAGGATTCTGAGATTGGAACGAAAGGATATCTTTGAAAGGATTTGATTGAAGATGTGAAACTGTCCTGTCAGGCGTTATGTGCGTCATTGAATTGGAAGAAGGGATCATCGTTTGATCACGTGGAGGAGTTGAGCGATTATTTACAATAATGACTTGTGATTCATTCGTTTGGACCTTTGATAAGAGTGCAGTGAGTTCGTTCGTTGTGTGTAAAAGCGCATTTTGAATGGTTTCTGATTTTTCAAGGTTATCATGAGCTGTTGGAATTATTAAACAATCCATTGATTCTGGATTATTTGTTAGATTATCGTTTCCACTTAATTCAGGTTTTACTAAAATAAAAGATAAATCTTCGTCATCTAAAGGGCTTCGAACATGAAGTTGTTTTAATTTCATATTTCTAAGTTATTTCAGCGTCATTTTCAGATATTTCGAGAGTAAAAAAATAAAAAATAAAATTTACAATCCGTTTCAACTCTGGATCATTCAAGGACGGGAAGAGAAAGAAGCAAAACCTTCTAATTCTATCGAAGATCGCAATGATTGATGATTCTCGCTTTGGATAAAGCAGATTGTTAACTGTCATATACTTTCGTTATAATAGTTTCTGCTCTCAATAATTCGAGGAAGAAACTAATAAAATGATCGGAAACATAACAGCAAATCAAGTAATTGTCCCTCCGATGGTAGTCAATCGAAACGGTGTAAGGCTTTCACTTCGTTCAGAACCTTTTTGTCACTGCACTCAAACAATTGATTTCGCTCGAGATGGAGGAGTTCAATCAGGAGATTATATTGAATACTACGTTAACGGTTCTCGCGTTGCCTGGGAATGGTGTATAAATAAAGCTTTTATTAATTTTGGCCTGCATGCTTCTCAGAAGCATCAAGAGATCAAAGTGAAGTACTTGACGAGTGGAACCATTTTCTCTTCAGGATCTTTAGTGGCTGAAATGGAATATACATTGAGAAATCCTGTATCAAGTTTCCAAATTTCTCCAGAGTCAGTAGATATCCAGGAAAATATCACTGTGCGGTATACCTTCGATCCTGTCCCTCAATTCTGTCGAGTTGTTGCAAAGTTCGAAAATATTCAAGTTTCATCTCACGTAATATCATCTCCCATTGGAGAATGTATAATTCAGAGCCCAAGAATACCAGGAATTTTAGAAATTTCTTGTGTTACTGCGACGCACGATAAGCTAACTTCGAAGACAGTTGTTGTAGGCGACTCATTTAATCGATCACATGTTTTTATTTCATTCACCGGTCATCCTTATAATAATCGTATCCTCACGATTCGACCAGGTCAGCGATTTGAGGTATTTACTAAAGGAGTGGTTCTCAATCAAAGAGATGAGGTAGTCGTTGTGAAAGCATCAGTTCCGAATAACTCATCTCAGCTCTTCGAAAAACCAAGTAATGTTGAATTAGAGATTGCGATCAGAGTAAGTCGCATCGATACCGGACCAGTCTCTTTTCAATTGACTGAAGAGGGCATCTATCATGTTTGTTTGGCTCTGACGTACGAGCAAAACAGATTACTCGGAGACTGGTGTACCGTAATTGTATCGGAGCGAGCTGGGTCAATCAACGTTCCCATGTCCGAGCATCAAAAGTACAGTGAAGGCAACGCACCCTCTGAATTTTTGAAGGAAGTGAAAAAAGAACATTCTCTCCATTCTTCTCCCTCTTTTATTTGCTGTATCTGTCAAGACAAAACTGTGACAATGAAATTCTCTCCTTGCAATCATGTTTGCACCTGTCAACAATGTTGTGAGGCTATATTTTCGGAAGAGTATCAGCGACGAGGCAAGACATGTCCCATCTGTCAGCAAAAAGTTGACGGAAGAGAGAAGGTATTCCTCGTGTAAAATACGATTGGTAAAGGTTTATTCTATTTATTTCTATTCAAGATTTTGTAATTATATTGTTTAAAATAACAAATTGATGTTAGTGCTGATTTTTATAAGAGTTTTTATCCTTCTTCAAGACACACAAAAAGGTGAAAATCAAAGTAATGAATGATTCTATCTTTTATGAAGTGTAGAGTCATATGAGATGGAATTCAAAATGAAATTTCATCATTGACAAAATAAGAACAGAAATGTACGTATAAGTCTTTTAGAGCATAATATTAAACCTTCCAAATCAACAAAAAATGAAGAGGTAAAAAGAGTTATAAATTCTATTAACAAATATACAACGAAACGACACACATTGCATAAATTTCTACTTTAAGATATGATGGACTCTTTCTGAAAACTGATCGATTTCCTCAATGCTTCGCAATTCATTCAAGATAGACCAGTAATTCTCCGCAATATCAGAGTCCGACATTATAGTCCAATGCGAAAAGGTCGGAGCAGTCGCGGTTATGACTGGGGGCAGCAAAGGGAGGAATGGAATGCTCGCTTCACAACCGATCATACCTTTGACACTCTCCGGGGATGCATTCGAACTCGAAAAGCGAATAACTTCAGACGCTCTGTAATTTTCAAATTCTTCAGCAGGCTTCTGGTTTAATAAGAGTCCGGAAGCGCTTGAACTAGTGTCTTGTAGTCGTTGCTGAAGTGTGCTTTGAGCTTGCTTCTGCTGTAAAGCTTTCTGAGTCAGTGCAACATATCGTTCATAAATAGCAATACGATTATTATCAGCGTGATCAAGATCTATCACACTACATTGTTCAAAATAACGACAAATACGAAATACGATTTGTCTTTCTTCTGCTAAAGGAATATCTAACTTGCTCAAGTAATACATCGCACGTTCAAATCTCTGTAAATGTAATCTTTCATTCGAAAAGAGATTATATTCAATCAGATAAGGGTATGCTTGAACAAATTCTTGAATTTGAACAGGATTTGGATCATTTTGAATGAGGAAACGAACAGCAGCAACCCAACAGATCAGTTTTCCCCATTCAACACTCATCGCATTACTTTTTGAGAAATTTGCAGCTAAAGCCTGAATTACACGATTTTTCATTCCATACTGATTAAACTTCTTTAAAATAACTAAAATTAACTTTTCAATCAACTCAGATGACTTTGAAGGAAGGAAATTCTTGAAAAACTCTTGACTTCTTCGCAAATAATTGCGATCAAATGAATCCACTGACTCTTCCTTTGGTGTTTGTACTTTCATTTTTTTCTATTCAATTCGAATAATAAGTAACTGATAATAACAAGTAATTTAAATTGTAATTCAATGATCTCTTTGAATCTCTCTCTAACTGTCTTAGGAAAGTCAATCAAATTTTTCTAAAAACAAGTGGATTCTTGTGGGAGACCTAGGAGAGAAGGAGACCTTAAAATACGACTTTTTCAATAATGGAGATTTGTAAGAGGTCTTCGATTTGAAAACTTCCAGATGTCAGAGAGAGAGGTTCTTGGAAGAATTGTTGATAGCTAGATAGACTAAAAGACTCAGCAGTATAGTAAGAAAGGATGTTTTCGAGGTTATTTAAGAATTTCCTGAATAAACCTGCATCAGAGGAAGCAGTTGAGCAAGTGAGACGACGTTATCGAAGAACATTTAAAGAAGGAAATGCAATTCCTAAACAACAGCAACAGCAACAACAATCATGGTTTGCAAAGACTGCCGCTCCAGCAACAGCAGCAGCACAACCTGCAGCTGCTACCCAGCCAACTAATCGTTCAAAGTATATCAGATATGCCTTCATTGCTCTCGGAACGGGATACTTCGCGCTTCGAGTTTTTGGTCGCGATCCGCTGGGACGTACACTTTCCAATCCATCATCTGCAGGGCCAAAATTTGTCTTAACAATTGAAAAGCTAGATGATAAAATTGCGAACTATAGATCGACATATTATGCTGCTTCTCAAGGTATTCGCAAAGCATTCTCTCAGCAAGCTAGAAATCTCATGCTTCAACGACTTGGATTACAGGTAAAAATACACATTTTTTCAACTCATTTCTTATCTAACATTATTTATATCTTAATAAATGAATAGTTTGATGATTTGACTGATGAACAAATCTCACAATTGCAATTATTAGGAAAGATTTATAACGAGGGATTAAAGAACTTATCTCCAATTATTGATGATCATATGAAAAGTCTTCAAGATGTAGTTCTCATTGTTGGTGAAACTGATGAAATTAAAGCTAAAAAGACCGAAGCTCAAGAGAAACTCTCCAAAGCTGTTGCAGCCGCAATTGAACAAAAAATTGCATTAGAATTAAATTTATTAAATGAAATTGGTCATGTTCTTGCAAAAGAGAAAAAATCATTAGCATTATTACAAAAGGATACTTCTTTAACAAGTCGTATTAAGAACAGTTTCTTAGGTTTACAGAATGGTGGTAAAAATGAATTTCTAATGGAGAAAGTGAGTCAAATCTCTACTTTACCTGTTTATGAGAAAGGAAAAGTATTTGTTTTACAGTTTAAAGGTGATGTGATGGCAAGTGGAGTTGCTAAATTAAGAGAAGAGATCACTGCAGTTTTATCAGTTGCTGATCCAAAGAGAGGAGATCGTGTTATCGTGCAGTTAAATTCACCAGGCGGAACTGTCACAGGCTATGGCTTAGGTGCTGCTCAGATCATTCGACTTAAGAACGCTGGTCTTCCTGTTACAGTTAGTGTGGATGAAGTAGCTGCTTCAGGAGGATATATGATGGCTTGTGTTGCTGATCGCATCGTGGCTTCTCCTTTCGCTGTTATCGGATCCATCGGTGTTGTGCAAACCATGCCTAACTTCAGTGAATTCCTAGAAAGACATGGTGTGTCAGTAGAAGATGTCACTGCTGGGAAATACAAGCGCACAATGACACCTTACAAGAAAAATACCGAAGAAGATCGAAAGAAGGTTAAGAGTGATTTAGAAGCTGTCTTTGCTCTTTTTAGAAACTTCATTAAAACGAATCGCCCTAACCTCAATGTTGATGATGTAGCCACAGGTGAAATCTGGCATGGATCTGACGCTTTGAAGAAAGGGTTGATTGATGAATTACGTACTACAGATGACCTGATTCTACAAGCCAGAGATGCAGGCTTTGATGTTTACAAGCTCTCTGTGAGACCAGCGAATATCGGCCCTTTCGGTGATCCGTCTGATGGACCAATCGGTGCTCTAATGTCAGATTCATCGTCTTTTTCAGAGAAAATTATTGCTTGGGTCTCTTGGATGGTTCGACAAGTCGTGATGGATGCGGTGCGCAAGGAAGTATTACCACCTCTTGGAAGTTCGTGGGAGAATGGAGAATATGATTGGCGAGCTGAAAGAGATGTGGAAGAAGCCGGCAGTCATGATATCAGAAAAATGATCTTAGCAATTGATCCCTCTCTGTCTCAAAATCCTCCGAAGCTATAGAGACATTGACGATCGAAAAGAGATTTTAACTCGTGTAAAATAGAATCAACATCTATTCAGGAGAAAGAGCGTGAACTAACAGGCACTGAACAGCCGTACCCCTTGTTTAATATTACTTAAACCTAAATGTAAATGATTAAAAGAGAAAAGAGACACATTCAGTTCAATACACATACACACACGATGGGGAAAAATAGAACGATGAATATAAAGGTTGGAATGATATATATTCATGTTTTCTTAGATAACTAGATACCCCAATCTTTATACAGCATCATATTACCATAGCGAGTTTCATCAGCTTGGGCATAAGTTTCCTTTGTCTTATGCAAGGTATGAAGTCTTTTCATTAGATAAGATTGTGCACTGGGTTGCTGAGAAGGGACGACGCATTCAGAATGACGACTGACAAGTAGGTCAACGTAACTGAGTTGCTCATAGGTAAAAATCTCAGCAGCGCCATCAAAACCAACTGTCACAGGGACACTTCTCAATGGAATAGCAGAAGCAGACTTCTCAAATAGAATTCGGCTGGTTAGAATATCCTTAACATTAAACTCTTTCTTCAGTTGTTGTATGAAGATTCTTTCTCGCTCAAGCTCGACTGGCGTCATAGCTCGAGTATTACTGATGAGATACACAACTGGGAAAGCATCTCGATTCTTCTTTGGCATAATATCCATATTGAGTTTTAATTGTGCCAACAAGACGTTAGTGTTACTGCTGGAGTTCTTATCGCTTTTATGGACATTGTTAGGAAAGCAAGACGAAGAATCAATATAATTCAGAATTTCAGCAATCTTCTCCTCATTGCTTCCTGTTTTCGTGTTGATGGTTTTGAATGCCTTTTCATCAAAGCGAACATGAATGGTAAAGAAGGGCTTTGGGAGTAGTTTTACGATATAACGAGCGGCTCTTTCAATAGCAGGACTAGGTCTCAAACTAGCATAAGTATGCTTAAATAATGTACGATCATACCAAAAATCAAATAAACCAGCAAATTTATATTGAGCATTTAATCTATAAAGTGTATTGGATTGTAAAGGAAAGCTAACATTGTTCACACGAAACATCTGATATATCGCTGAACGATTATTAGAAAGAAATTCAGGTATCCGATTTAATACAATTGTTTTATAATCCGGGAAACATTTTTCATATTCTGGATGTGTAATAATCGGTACTTGATGGCGAGTCCAATATTTAATATAATGAAGAATATCAAAAATTAAATCAAAAGAGACAGGTTTTGCTTCTTTTTCATTGATTCTGGTCGCGAAAACTGGTCCTAAAACTAAACCTGAATTCGAAAGAATATGTGCAGTACTTGCATATGAATAAACAGAGTAAAATTGGAACGTAAAAGGTGAAAAAGGTGCAGCTTCTCCTAGTACCCAACTTTGTTTTCGATATTTTTCAACATCAGCTCCGAGGATACAGTCATTCACAGGTTGATTAACAACAAGCTTTACTAACCAAAGCCCTAAAACAACAAACAGCCATGTAAATGAGGATTTGGTGCTCATTTTCTACTGAAGGAAGAATCGTTGTGGAAAGTAGAAAGAGGGAAAAACGCTTTTATTCAAACCGTCTTAAAAGAAGCGTTTATTATTTCAAAACGATTTGTTGGAAGGACATTGATTACTTCCCAATTTTATTGCAGTTCCAAGTCATTTGTTGGAGGTTTCTCTTGATTCAATCATGCCAAAGAACTCTTTGACTGATCTTCATGAAATCTTTGTGAAAAGTCAACGTTTGACTGCACATCAAACGGATGCTGGTTCTACTGCTCGTCATTTGAACAGAGGGGTATATTCGATTGAATCAGAGATTTGCAATTTGTTAATTTTTCTTGTTTGGTAGGTTTCTGAGCTTGGTGAAGCCTCTCGTTCTCTCGCATCGCGTGCTGATACGCTTGCTTTAGGAGGTCTAGCAGAAGACCCTCACTCACGTAAAATCTTCAATGAGGTGAATTCCATCACCTTAACTGTAAGTTCTTCTCTGTGCCATCAACCCTCAACTTTATAATTATTTTTTTAATAATCAGACTGCTCAGGATTCTGTCAGCCTTGAGGGAACAGATTTAGAGGGATACCTAGCCCACCACCATGACATGATTCTCCTCACAGCTATTGAAGAATCGCGTCAAATCAATGAAAATTATCTGTATGAGATTCAGCAAAGATCTGTCTTACAAGAATGGGAGAATGCTAAAACCCAATTCATGGAAAGTTTAGGCCATCGAGCTCATAAATGGACACCTGCCGCTGCTCTCTCCATGACCAACACCTCTGCTGCAAACATCACATACGAAGGAGGCGATCATCAATCCCTCCTTGAGTTCAATCCTAGCCAAACTCCTTTTCTTGCGAGATCTGTGGCTAGTTCTTCTGCCACCCCTGCGAAGAGAAATCCTTTAACTTCCACTGCTAATGATTCAAGTGATCGTCCTGTTCTCCCTAAAATCGTCGCATCGCATGCCGATTGTGTGCGAAAGATCTCAACTCATCAAAGTCAGGCAATTTCTTCGCGCCACGAGAATATTCACCCTTGCAAACTCCTTCTATCTTCATTGAAGGAAGTTAGTGCTGCGAACGCCAACACCACGCAAAATATTCTGTCTACAAAAGATTTGATTGGTTACCGTTCGTTACTTTCTCTTATTGCAAGCATGACTGGGGAGGATCGCTATGGCTCTGATGTCATCCCTGGTTACTTCTCCACCATTACTGCTGATCCTTCCACCGTTGACCTCATCCTACTTAAGGAGAAGAAGAATCGCTTAACTAAGGGTGCTAAGCTCTTCTTCGAAGATCAAATGATGATCGCATGGGATCATAAAATCGAGGAAGCAATCCAATTACATGAGATTGATCTTTCCTCGCGTCACGCTGGAAAGACGGTTCAGATGAAGCTACAGAAGCTCATCCAATACGAGTATCGCAATCATATGATCCCAAAGCAATGTAAACTCATTGACATTACGATTAATAGTGTTGGGGGAGGGAGTGGTGTAATCAACACCGGTCCTGTTCCTTCCATCCTCAAGAATGTGCCAATCTGGGCTTTGGTCTATTATTACTTAAGATCAGGTAACCTTGACCTTGCTGTGCAGGAGTTGCAGGAGGCATACCTCACTTACCATTATGAGGATATGTTCTCTGTCTTGTGCGTGTTGAAAGCATTTATTGGTGAAACGAATGATTTCAGAGAATTGCGAAGTCCTCGAGCCACACCTGGTGGTGCTTTCTCTACTCCTCGCCATGGCAGTGGAGGTAGTGGCACTCCTACAGCATTGTCCGCAAACGATGCTGAGGTTGTGGAAAGTGCTATTAAGCAATGCAAGTTACACTATCAGCGTGAATCGATGAAAGAAGAGAGTCAAATCGATCCTTATTACCTCTTCCTCCTGAATCTCGTTGCCTTGATTGATTACCGCGATTTGAACGGCTCTCTGATCCCAAATTTCTCCTTTGAAGATTTTTTATGGGCTCATCTTTGGTTTATTACCACATCAAGACAGTTGCACGATCTTCTAGCTACTTCATCCTCTTCTTCAGCAACATCTGCTAATATGATTGGCACTCACAGTCCCTTCCATCGTAAACCAGCCGCTGTAGCAGTTGAGACGACCAGCGAGTAAGTTCCTCCCATTTCTAATATTTTATCATGATTGATGTATTTTCCAGGGAAAACGAGTTGTTAGAGCTCGTCTATGCTTATGGTGGTGCAACTTACTTCGACCATGATGGACAAAGTCCATTTAAGTACGCCCTGCTTCTTTGCTGCTGTCATCGCTTTGGAGATGCATTGACTTACTTATGGATGAGCGGAAAGACTTTTCCTGCTGCACATTTGTTGATGATTTGCCTGTACTATGGACTTGTACTTCCTCATGTGCCTCTCCTTCACAATCCGAACCATCCGTTGGTAAATAGTGATTATCATCATTATCATCACCATCATACTACCACAGCATCAGCAACTGTTGCATCATTAGTATCTAATGTATTCCATTTAACACCAGGTCATATTATTACAATGTTTGTTACTAATCAATTATTTCAACAATATTATCCTGATTATTGTCTTGATTATTATTTATTATTACAAACTAAATGGATGGAATCAATACATTATAATAATGAAGAATTATTAAAATTACAAATCTTGAAATTTGATGAATTAATTATTGAAAAATTAACACAATTTTTAATATCATTAACACCTAATCAATTAAAAATTATATTAGGTATACCAACACTTGATATTAGTAATGGTGATACAACAGACCCATCATCAGCGACTTCATTAAATGGTATTGTGACAAAGTTGCTTGGAAGAGAGTATCGTAGTAGAGGATATCTTGATCATTATTTGAAAGGAGAGAAGATTGTTGTTCTTTGTAATAAAGTGATTTATTATTATTTAGCAGTGGATAAAGATCTTGTACGAGTGATTGATTATTATCAACTTCTTGGAGGATATAATGACATCCTTTCATTAGTTGGACAAGAGTTAATTCGTTATTGGGTTCTTGATACTTCTACCATTGTTGCTGCTTCGAATACCTCGACTAATACCTCTGATGGAGAGGGAAACATTTACAACGTTGATGTGAGTGATGATGTGACAGCGACTGCTTCTTCCTCATCAACCTCGTGGAGTCCTGTTCTACTACAAAAGAGACGATTACGAGACTTCTGGAGAGGTAGAGCAGAGCAATTGATGAAATCATTACTCTCATTATCGAAGCATCTTGAGCAACAACTACAATCGTCTGGTAGAAATGCGAATACTAACATCCTTCACTTATTGAATTTATCTAATGAAATGTTTAATAACTTTCATTTGATTATGATTCTCTATCAGTTGATTGATGATGTTTATCGTATTCAGGATTATAGTAAGGCACTCTTGTTGCTTGATATGAACCAACTCTTTCCTTCTGTCCAAGAGAATGTTGGGGGAGGCATGGAGGGTATGTCCTTCTTCTTGAACCCTGTATTGAAGCATGTTGTCGATGATTTATTGATTGTCATCATTCATGCTTTGTATGAGTTCATGAAGAAGTATCAAGCGGTAGCTCTTTCAGCTAGTCACGGCCGTGGCGGTGCGCGTAGTGCCTGGTCGCAGGGAGCTGGCAACATTGATGATATTAACGCAATTGCGAAGGAGTACGTGAATATGGAGCGAAGATATCAAGTGCTGTCAGAGTTCTTGGTGAAGTATAAGGATCAGCTGACTAAGAAACAAATTATTCTTCAGGAATATCAAAAGTTACAGTCCTATATGATTGTTCATTAAGTTCTAAAAATTTAATACTCTAACAAACATTACCCATTCCCCAAGTTTTCGCTCGTTCTCTTTGTTCCTCAAAAGGTCTTTCATCAAAATTGTTTCGCACTTTAAGAAGCCAACAAATACTCATGTCCGAAAGACCTGAATCAGAAGAAGGTGGCGCGAAAGGATGTTCAAGTCCTACTTTCATTGGCACTAAAACAACTGATAGAAAAAGAAAATCCTTCAACCCTCTTGAGGAATTGAAGCAAAAAAATATCGTCGGAGCTGAGACGAAATCTCAAATTTTCGGAAAAACGACTTCTCTCATCTGTTGAAATAAAAGATCCAAACAAAATAAACAAAATGTCGTCGATTTTCGATCGAATCGAATTACTCTATGCCCAGTTTGTTCGAGAACTGACCTACTTTCCGAAAGGTAAAAAGAGAACGAATATAAACCATGCTCTTTGCCAGAAGTTCATCCAAGACATTCATGACATTGCCGTGGAGATGCCCAACACCTTGAGCCAAGACGTTGACCCAAAGATTTTCGAAGAATCTGTAGCAGTTTTGGAGTATTTGGAGCCGAAAGCCGCCAAGGAAGAAGGGATGATCGCGGTGATTAAGCAAACAAAAATTGTGTTATTTTTGTTATATAAGGTTTATTATCTTGTGTTAGAAAACGAAAAGCTGAAAGCAGAGAATGCCAAGTTTCTTGAAAAAGTTAGAACATTGGAGGCCCGCTACCAACGGGATTCATTTTTACAGCTTCCAGAAGCTCCTTTAAAGGACCTTGGGATTACCGGCGAGTTACCCTCATCTTCTGTGCTCGAGAAGAATGAAGAGATCCAAACCATAATGCATTCCGATGCTTTCAAGTATTCAGTGATATCCATTCTCTCAATTTTTGCGTCAAAGGGGTTCATTATTCTTGATGTCTCGAATTGGCAAGCGATTCTTGAATCGAACTACCAATCAGATTCTCTGTTCATGGACATTTTCGCACAGATCGAAGGGAATTTTTCCAAGATGAGTGATGAGGAGGAAATGTTTCAGATTGTCATTCAGAAACTATTTGCGGAAGATATTCTCATTAATGTTAAGATCGTCAATAGCTTTATTTTGACGACTTTCGGAACTATTACATATCAAGCATTTCCGCATTTTATGATCGGAGGGTTAGTTGCTTCGGTGATCTACATTGCATTTACCAATTCTAAACATGCAGCAGAGTACGCGAAGGTAGTTTTACCAATTATATCCTTCATCAAAGACAATTACCCTTTAAAATAATTTTGAGTAAAATATGAAATAACACAAATAAGTTAACTCTAACTCTAACAATAACATGTTGTTACCATAATTGATAACAGCATTCTTTCACTATTTGTTCAACCAAATGACCAGATTTAAATTATTGTCGGAGACATAATCATGCCAAAAGAAAAGTCAGAGTTTAACCGCGCATCAAACTGACGTTGACTGATTCTACAGCTCTTCCATATACTGAATGACGTTCGCTGAGCCACAGCTACTACTACTAACACCACACACCTCCCGTGACTGTGACGGACGACGATGACGTATGACACAACAGCAACAGAAACTAAAGGAACAAAACAAAACAAACTACACAAAACCGATCAACGTCATCACCAGCCCTAGTCCTAACCCTACCCTAACCCTACCCTAGCAATATCTATAATATCCACACTACTAGCCTCCCCTCA
>VFQN01003090.1_pt1 | contig 24519 bp, 18 predicted proteins | sample 3512371 | NCBI WGS metagenome assembly VFQN01 (sample SAMN10412370, study PRJNA504923) | tailings metagenome | isolation source: Replicate 2 from Balatoc abandoned mine | place: Philippines: Itogon, Benguet | collected 2017-08-28 | reverse complement strand
GGAGAAGGACAAGGAGTTCAGCATCTACGAGGTGCCGCTCGGGTTCGCCGACAAGAAGGTGGACGAGCTCGTCGCCGACAAACTCGGCCTGCCGCTGACCCAGCCGCTGCAACTCGACGACTGGCGCGCGATGCTCGCCCGGATGCGGAAGCCCGAGCACGCGGTGCGCATCGGGTTCGTCGGGAAGTACGTGAAGCACCGCGACGCGTACAAGAGCGTGTACGAGTCGCTCGCCCACGCCGGCACCGCCAACGGCGCCGACGTCCAGGTCGAGCGGATCGACTCGGAGAAGCTGCACGCCGAGGGCGCGGCGAAGGCGCTCGCCGGGGTGGACGGGCTGCTCGTGCCCGGCGGGTTCGACACCCGCGGGGTCGAGGGGAAGATCGACGCCATCCGGCTCGCCCGCGAGACCGGGCTGCCGTTCTTCGGCATCTGCCTCGGGCTCCAGTGCGCGACGATCGAGTTCGCGCGCAACGTGGTCGGGCTCGCCGGCGCGAACAGCACCGAGTTCGACAAGGCCGCCGCCCACCCGGTCGTGTGCCTGATGAGCGAGCAGGTCGGGATCGAGTACGTCGGCGGGACGCAGCGGCTGGGCGCGTACCCGTGCCACCTGAGGGCGGGGAGCCGGGCGCGGGCGGCCTACGGCGAGGACGTGGTGAGCGAGCGGCACCGCCACCGCTACGAGGTGAACAACGCCTACCGCGACAGGTTGAGTGCCGCCGGGTTGGTGTTCAGCGGCACGAGTCCGGACGGGAGCCTGGTGGAGGCGCTGGAGCTGCCCGACCACCCGTGGTTCGTGGCGGTGCAGTGCCACCCCGAGTTCCGGTCGAAGCCGACGAAGCCGCACCCGCTGTTCCGCGAGTTCATCGCCGCCGCCGTCCGCCGCAAGCTCTCGCGGTAGGGCCGGTCACGCGAACTGCAACAGCGCCGCGACCTCGCCCTCGGCGAGCGGCGGGTCGAACGTGCAGCCGTGGACCCAGTACCCGCCGCGGTCCGGCTGCACCCGGACGACGCGGACGGGGAACCGCTTCGAGCCCTCCGGCCCCGTCTGCAACTCGACCGCCAACTCGGTCCCGGCCTCGAACCGCCGGGCCAGCGTGAGCCCGATCCCGCTCACCGACACGTCGCGGACGACCAGCGGCCACACCTCTTCCGCCCCGCCGTGGAGCGCCGACTCGATCGCGCCGACCGTTCCCACCTTGAGCATGTGGCGGGCGGACGTGCGGCGGTCGTCGGGGCCGGCGGCGGCGAGCCGGACCTCGTTGCCGCGGCCGAACCGCGACCGGGCGGCGAGGAGCTTGAAGAACGCCATGATCGTCGCCGGCCGCTGGTTCGGGTCCGGGTGGAGGGCGAGTCGGACGGCGATGTCCACCCGCTCGCTGATCCCCGGCACCACCTTGCGCGGCGACGTGTCCGCCCCGCGCTGCTTCTTCGTCAGGATGGCGAGGTCGGTCTTCCCGTCGAACGGGAGGCGGCCGGTGAGGAGGTGGTAGAGCGTCGCGGCGAGCGAGTAGACGTCGCACCGCACGCCGGCCGACTTGGCGTCGGTGAACTGCTCGGGGGCCATGTAGTTCGGCGTGCCGAGCCCGCACGCCTGGCGGGTCAGCTCCTCCTCGGCTTCGACCTCCTTGGCGAGGCCGAAGTCGGTGAGCTTTACCCGCCCGTCCGGGAGGAGGAGGACGTTGTCCGGCTTCACGTCGCGGTGGATGACCCCGCACGCGTGGGCGTAGTGGAGCGCCTGGGCGACCTGCGTGATGATCTTCACCGCGTCCGCCTCGGCGAGCCGCCCGTGCTGTTCGAGGCGGTCGGCGAGGCTGCCGCCGTTGACGAGCTCGTACACCAGGAACCCGCTCTGGGCGTCGGACTCCATGCCGAGGGCGCGGACGATGTTCGGGTGCTCGAGGGCCGTGGCCGAGCGGAACTCGCGCTCGATCCGGCGGAACAGGGTCGGGTTCTGGTCGGGGCGGAACCGGAGCACCTTGACGGCCACCCGGTCGCCGGTCCGGCGGTCGAGGGCCTGGTAGACGACCCCCATCCCCCCGCTCCCCAACTCCTTCTCGAACTCGTAGCGGGCCGTGGACGGGGTGCCGGCCGGGATGAGGCGGGCGGACTTCGTCTTCATGGGCGAATCCCTCGGTTCGGTCCGTGCGGGGCCGGGGCGGCGTGGTGGCCGCGCGGACTCTGACGAACAGGGAGAGAAAGCTGACGACAGGAACTATGGTGCGCCGTTACAGAAAGTCAAACCGCTACACCTGTACCATCCAACTGGAATTGTCGCGGCCCGCCCGGGCAAGGTCCGCGGGTCGGAAACCGTTGGTGCGTGTGAAAGACGCCGGTCACCCGGCCACTTACGGATAGTTGACCGGAGCCAAGGTCGTGACCGGGCCGGCGATGGCGATCGGCGTACCGAACCGCCCCGCCGCCGCGCCGAGGAATCCCGTCGATTCATGCCACACCACGAGCCGGTACATGCCCTGCGGGGCGTTCGGGATCGTGAAGTGGCCGTCGTCGTCGGTGACCGCGTAGTACGGGTGGTCGAAGACGCGGACGACCCCCGACATCCACGGGTGGATGCTGCACTTGTAGGGGATCGGTGTGCTCTCCGCCACGAGCGGCTGCGGGAACTTGAACTGGTTCTTGGCGGGGATGTTCGGGTTGAAATCGCCGTTGTTCGAGCTGGTCCAGAAGAAGTTGTGCGGCACCGGGGCCGGGTTCTTGACGACGATTGTGTCCCCCACGCGGGCGGCCGTTACCCGCGGGGTGAACATGCAGCACGGCTGGTCGATCACGACCTCGGCCGGCTTGCGGTTGGCGTCGGCGGGGTGAATCTCGTTTGGTGCGAGCGCCGCTTTCGGGATCACGTTGTTCGGCCGCAGCCAGACCACGACGTTCTTGATGCCGCGGTTCTTGGCGTTGACGATCAGCGTTTCGTCGAGGATCGGCCCCTTGCTGAGGCAGTGGGCCTTGTCTTGATTCACCGCGAGTGGTGTCCGCGCCGGGACCGGCATCCCGGCCTTCAGCACGACCTGGCCCTTCACCGTGGACCACCCGGCAGGCTGCGCGGCAGCGGATGGGAGTATTGCAGCGGCGGCAAAGGCGGTCAGGCAGACCCAGAGGCGGCGCATGGGAAGGCTCCGGCGGGGAGAGGGCAGCCGGCATTCTCAACCGTCGCTCGCCGACGTGCAACGACGTGCTCGTAGAAACGCAAACGCCCGCGGACGAGAGTCCACGGGCGTGTCGCGGAACGGTGCGGCGCGTTACTTCGCCAGTTCCGGGAAGTCCATCGCCTTCAGCTGCGTGGCCGGGCCGGCGATGTTGATCTGTGTGCCGAAGCGGCCGTCCCTCCCGCCGAGGAACCCGACCTTCTCGTGCCACACCACCATGCGGTACTTCCCCTGCGGGGCGTTCGGCATGGTGAAGTTGCCGTCGGCGTCGGTGACCGCGTAGTACGGGTGGTCGAAGACGCGGACGTAGCCGTTCATCCACGGGTGGATGCTGCACTTGTAGCTGATGGGGGCGGACTCGGGGTTGAGCGGGCCGACCTTGAACTCGCCGCCCGCCGGGATCGTCGGGTTCTGGTCGCCGTTGTTCCCGCTCGTCCAGAAGAAGTTGTGGGCCACCGGCGCCGAGTTCTTGACCCGGAGCGTGTCGCCGGCCCGCGCGACGGTGATCCGGTTGACGAACATGCAGCACGGCTGGTCGATGTCGATCGTCTCCGCCTTGCGGGTCTTATCGCCCGGGTGAATCTCCTTCGCGTCGAGCTTGGCCTTCGCGTCCTTCTCGTCCGGGCGGAGCCAGACCACGACGTTCTTGATCCCCCGGTTCTTGGCGTTGACGATCAGCGTCTCGTCGAGGAGGGGTCCCTTGCTGAGGCAGTGGGCCTTGTCCTGGGAGACCTCCAGCGCCTTCCGCTCGGGGATGGGGGCGCCGGCGGGGAAGGTGATCTGGCCCTTTACGGTGGACCAGCCGGCGGGCGGCTGGGCGACGGCCGCCGGCAGGACGGCGGCGCCGACGAAGGCGGCGAGGCAAAACACGCGGCGCATGGAGGGCAGCTCCAACGGGGGGAGGGGAAGGCGGGGCGGGACGACCGGGGCGGCACCCCGGCCGTGCTGTCATTCTTCGCTGCCGGGGGTGGAATGGCAACGGGAGGTTGAGGGCAGTCTGTCAGCCCTCGATGATCAGCGGAGGACGTCGAGTACGGCGGCGTGCAGACGGCCGTTGCTGGCGAGCACGTCGGGCGTCTTCGTGGTCGGCGTACCGGCCCAGTCGGTGAACGTACCGCCGGCCTCCTCGACGATCGCCTTGAGCGCGGACACGTCCCACTCGTGGACGCCGTGGTCGATCATGAAGTCGCACGCCCCCTCGGCGACGAGGCAGAAGCCGTAGAAGTCGCCGAACCCGCGCTGCCGCTGCGTCCGCCGTACCAACTCCAGGAACGCCGCCTCGCGGCCGACCTTCGTGAACCAGTTCAGGCTCGAGTAACACATCAGGGCGTCAGAGAGCTTGTCGGTCTTGGCGACGTGGATGCGGCGGTCGTTCAGGAACGCCCCGTCGCCGCGGAGCGCCCGGTACACCTGCCCGAGGACCGGCGCGTACGCGACGCCGCCGATCGGCTCGCCCTTGTACTCCAGGCCGATCAGCGTGCCCCAGATCGGGATGTGCCGAACGAACGAGCGTGTGCCGTCGATGGGGTCGATGACCCAGCGGAACCCGGACGCCCCGGGCTGGTCGCCGTACTCCTCGCCGAGGAAGCCGTCGTCCGGGAAGTGGGTGGCGACGAGCGCCCGGATGAGCTGCTCGGCCTGCCGGTCGGCGATCGTCACCGGGCTGTCGTCGGCCTTGTTCTCGATGTCGAACGTGGTCTCGTAGTACCCGCGTGCCAGGTCGCCGGCCTTGCGGGCGGCCTCGACCGCGAGCTCGTAGCGGGTCTGCCAGTCGGCGTTCATTGCGTTTGGTGTTTCGTGTTTGGTGTTTCGTGTTCAGTGCAGCGGCGTTCGTGCCGGTCCGGGCAGTGACCAAACACGAAACACCAAACACTAAATACCCCGCGCCGCGGCGCGGGACTTAGCGTAGGCCGCGCAGCCGATGATGCCGGAGTCGTCGCCGAGGGCGGCGGCCACGCAGCGGACGTTCTCGGTGGCCCCGGGGAGGGTGTAGCGCTGGGCGATCTCCCAGATGCGCTCGATGTACGTGTCGCCGAGCGCCCCCGACACCCCGCCGCCGATCACGACGACCTCCGGGCTGAGCAGGTTGACCACGCCGCCGATCGCGGCGCCGAGGGCGCGGGCGCCGTCGTCCACGAGCTGCACCGCCACCGGGTCGTCCTTCAGGTAGAACTCGGCGAGCTCGGAGCTGCGGACTTTCTCCAGGTGGACGTGCTTCCACTCCTTGCGGACGCGCTTGGGGGCGTCGTCGAGGATGTCCTTCGCCCGCTTCATCATGTACTTCCGGCCGGCGATGCCCTCCAGGCTGCTGCCGCGCCGCCAGTGGACGATCAGGTGGCCGACCTCGCCGGCGTTGCCGTTGAACCCGGTGAAGAGTTCGCCGTTCAGGATCAGCCCGCCGCCGACGCCGGTGCCGACGAACACGCCGAACACGTTCCGCGCCCCCTTCGCCGCGCCGAACGCGAATTCGCCGTAGGTGCCCATGCGTACGTCGTTCTCGACCGACACCGGCCAGCCCCAGGTGTTCGGCAGGAGCGGGGCCACGTCCACGTCGTGCCAGTCGAGGTTGGGGGCGAACTTGACCCTGGTGCTGCCGATGGCGATCTGCCCCGGGATGCCGAGCCCCATGCCGCGGACCTGCGCCGGGTCGACCCCCGTCTCCTTGAGCACCGCGTCCACGCCCTGGGCGATGCGCCCGACGACGCCCGCCGGGCCGCCTTCAGCCGATGTCGGCTGCTTGGACTTGGCGAGGAGCTTGAGGTCGTCGTCGAATAGCGCGGAGAGGATCTTCGTGCCGCCGAGGTCCACCCCCAGCCAGTAGCCGCCGGACATGTCGTACCCCCTGGGCCGCGGGAACGCCGCCATTGTAGGTGCGTAGTCCGACCGCTCAACCACAAAGGGCCGGGGGATCATTCGGGGAGGCGCGCGGCGGCCGCGCGGACGGAACGAACGAAGCGTTCGACCTTCGCCGGGTCTTTGCGTCCCGGCTCCGACTCGACCCCGCTGGCGACGTCGACGCCCCACGGCCGCACCGCCGCGACCGCGTCGCCGACGTTCTCCGGCGTCAGCCCGCCGGCGAGGACGAGCGGCACGCCGGCGTCGAACCCGGCGAGCAGGTGCCACGGCGCGACGTGCCCGGTCCCGCCCATCTGGCCGGCGACGAACGAGTCGATCAGCACCGCCGCCGGTGCTCGGCCCGCGGCGCGGGCGACCTCGACGTAGTGGTGTACCGCGTCCAGTTGCTCTTGGTTACCGACGCGGAACGCGGGGACGTGCGCGAACGGGAACGTGTCCTCGTCGGGCGGGCGGTCGTCGTAGGTCTGCACGCCGCGGAGACCGAGCTGGAATGCGGTCGCACACACCTGCCGCAGTGGCACGCCGACAAAGACGCCGACCGTTGCCGTGAACGGCGGCAATCCGCGTACGATGGCGGCGGCGGCGGCCGGGGTGAGGAACCGCGGCGACTTCGGGTAGAAGTTCAGCCCGAGGGCGTCGGCGCCGACCTCCGCCGCGTGTCGGGCGTCGGCCGGCGTGGTGACGCCGCAGATTTTGACGTGAACGGTCGGCATGTCACGCGGCAGGTGGGGCGACCGGGAAGTCGCCGGGTGCGAGGAAGAAATCGGCGACGCGGAGCCGGAGCCCGGGGAGCTCGTCGCCGCCGGTGATGTCCGCTGTCGCCGGTACGATGTCGGGGGTGCGATCCGGTCGGAACACCGAGACGGTCTGCTCCTCGTGATCGACCAGCCAAACGACTTTCACGCCGCCCGTCAGGTAGTCTCGAACCTTGGCGATCACTTTGCTGGCCTTGTCGTTCGGCGACTGGACCTCGACCGCGAGTACGGGCGGTACGTCGCCCCACTTCGGGTGGATGTCGGCAATGCGGTTCGCCTCGGTGAAGTAGGCGAGGTCCGGGCCGACCACTGTACCCGGATCTTCTTCGAGCACGACGCCGGCGTCATTAGACGTGACGTAGCCCTTCCGCATCTTCCGGGCGTAAAGGTTCAACTCGGTTCCAATGTTAAGGCAGACTACTCCGTGCATCTTGGTTGGGCGGCTCAATTCGACCACCTCCCCGTGGCGCAGCTCGAAGGACCGCTCGGCGTTCTCCGGCCGGTTGGCGAACTCCCAGAACTCGTCCACCGTCATCCGCAATTTCGTTACGGCCGCGGCCGGCTGCGTCGGGGACATGAACACCTCCTGTGTCGCAGTTTATCGGCCGAGGCGCTGCCGCGCCAACGCGAGCGCCCCGTGGACCACCACCTCCTCGCCGAGGGCGGCGGGGACGATGTCGGTCAGGCCGGCGAACGGGGGGAAGGCGTTCGTCGCCACGCGGCGGCGGAGCGGGTCGAAGAATAACTCGTCGCCCGTCAGCGAGACGCCGCCGCCGATCACCACGCGGCGCGGGCAGAGGAGCTTGATCATCTGCTGAAGTGCCTCGGTCAGTGCGTCGAGCGCCACGTCGAGCGCGTCGAGCGCGGCGGGGTCGCCGGCGCGGGCGGCAGCGGCGACGTCCTTGCCGGTCAGGTCGCGGCCGACCCGCGCGCGGAGCGCGGCGTAGCGCGGGTCGGTGGCGGCGAGGCGATTCGCCCGCGCCTCGATCCCCCAACCGGCGGCGTAGCTTTCGAGGATGTCGCCGTCGCGCACCCGCAGGTGGCCGATCTCGACGGCGCCGCGGCCGCTGCCGCGGTACATCTCGCCGTCGATCGTCAGCCCGCCGCCGATGCCGGTACCGACCGTCATGTAGAAGACCGGGCTCAGCCCGCGACCCGCGCCGAACAGCGCCTCCGCCAGACCGGCCACGTCGGCGTCGTTCACGATCACGGTCGAGAGGCCGATCAGATCGGACAGCCACGCGGCGAGCGGGAAGTCGTCCCACCCGGCGACGTGGTGCGACTTGATGACGCGCTGCGTGTCGTCGTCCGTCGGCCCGCCGAAGCCGACGCCGACGCCCTTCAGGTCGCCGCGCGACAGTCCCGCCTTCGCCAGCAGCTCGGGGACCGCGGCGACGATCTGCCGGCGGATGCCCTCGCCGGCCGTGGCGGGATCGACGGCGCCGCGCCACAGCGCCGCGATCGTGCCGTCGCCGGCGCCGACGCCGAGTTGGAGCTTCGTGCCGCCGATCTCGATGCCGAGGTACATCGTTTCACCCGTGGTCAGTCGTCATGGTCGGCCTCGGGCGGCCTGATTGATGGGAAGTACACGGCGCCGACTGGCGGCATCGGGCGGTTCGACCACGCCACCGATTGCGGCGGAAGCCCGGATGGTCTCGCCCGCTCGCCGGGACGACCTGGCTTTCCTTCCCTCAAAGCGACTGAACGGTGGTCAGGCGGGGCCAGGCATAGGGAGCGGCGGCGAAGCTCCGTGCGGGTCGGACGGACTGTGCGTTGTCTTACCGCGGTCGAGCGACCGGACAACCGGGCGGCCCGCGAGGGCGGGTGAAGCCGGGTGGTACGATGCCGGTATGCTCCGCCCCGCGACCCCCGCCGACACCGACGCCCTCGTCGCGCTGACCGCCGGCACGGGCTTCTTCAAGCCACTCGAGCTCGACGCACTGCGCGAGGTGCTCGACGACTTCCACGCGGCGAACTCCGACCTCGGCCACCGCTGCTTCGTCTGGGACAACGGCGGTGTGCTACACGGCTATGTCTACCACGCCCCGGCGCCGATGACCGACCGCACGTGGTACCTGTACTGGATCGCCGTGGACGTCGCGCTCCAGGGGAAGGGGCTCGGCGGGCAACTGCTCGCGTTCGTCGAACGCGACGTGACGGAGCAGGGCGGCCGGCTGTTGCTGATCGAGACGTCGTCCACGTTACACTACGAGCCGACGCGCCGGTTTTACCGGAAGTACGGGTACGACCAGCCGGCGACGATTCCGGACTTCTATGCCGACGGCGACGGGATGGTGGTGTTCTCGAAGCGACTCGCGCGGCCGGCGTAATAGCGCGTTCAGCCCTTGCCCGCGGCGCTACTATGGGGCGGCGGGGCGGTAGAACCGGAACCACCGGTCCCACCGGTCCGCCGGCCACGGAAGGCACTCCCCCGGTAGTGCGTAACACCCAAGACTCACCTCCAAGCCGCACGATTACTGGGACTGACAGCGGGGACGCCCGCGGGGCCGACGGTCGGCCCCGGGACCCGCCCGCCCCAACGGCCCAAACCCCCGAGTCCGCCGAACCCGACCGTACAAGCCCAGTTTCACGGGTTTTGCAAAGTCGGGTGGTTCCTCTGGTCGAAACAGGTTGCGTCGGAGCCGTCGCCTGCGGCACCCGGGCTAACCGCCCGGACCCCGGAACCCGCCCGCGTCCCCGCGGCGGTCCCCGGGCCGCAGCGCCGGGAGCCGACGCGCCCGGAGTCGGCCGCGGGTGGGTGGATCGCCGTTGGTCGGTCCACACACGCCCCGGCACCCGGCGCGGCGCCGTCCCCGGTCCGCGACCGAGGCCAGACACGCCGCCCGCCACGGATGGCCGCTAGTACACCGGATCGCCCTTTTCCCCCTGGGTGAATCCGGCCGTGCGGGGTGCGGGGTCGAGCGAGAACAAACGGAGTGCCTCGCGATGAAAAAGGTGTTCACGACCGGGCAGGTCGCCAAGATCTGTAAGGTCGCCCCCCGGACGGTCTCGAAGTGGTTCGACTCCGGCCGGCTCAAGGGTTATCGCATCCCCGGCTCCCAGGACCGCCGCATCCCCCGGGAGCAGCTCATCCGGTTCCTCAAGGAACACGGCATGCCGCTCGGGGAGCTGGAAGAAGAGGAGTGGCACAAGGTGCTCCTCATCGGCACCGAGAAGCTCTTCAACGACCGGGTGAAGGAGCTCCTCCCCGAGGACGAGGACTACAAGTTCCAGTACGCGAATAGCGGGTTCGAGGCGGGGATGCTCGCCGGCAACTTCCAGCCGGACACGATCATCATCGACCTCGGGCTCGGCCGGAGCGAGGCGATCCAGATCGTCGCCCGCCTCCGCGCCGACGAGACCCACACCGGGACGCTCATCGTCGGGCTCGCCAGCGAGGACGAGGCCGCCCCCGAGCAACTCGGCCAGTACGGCTTCAACGACATCTTCAAGAAGCCGTTCGACGTGGCCCTCCTCGGCGAGAAAATCCGCGCCATCGCCGACGCCAAGCGGGACGACTGAGGCACTGCCCCGCCGCGTACAAAGCCCAGGGACGGGCGTCCCTGGGCTTTGACCGTTGAGGCACGCATGAACCGCCGCGCCTTCCTGTCGCTCGCCGCGGTGTCGCCGCTCGCGCACCTCCTACCCGCCTTCGCCAAACAACCGCCGCACGACCCCGACGAGATCACCGCCGACATCGCCATCATTGGCGCCGGCGTCGGCGGCATCGCGTGCGCCCTGGCGGCCGCGCGGAACGGTCTTCGCGTCGTGCTCACCGAGCCCTATGACTGGATCGGCGGGCAGCTCACGTCGCAGGCGGTCCCGCCGGACGAGTACCCGCAGATCGAGACTCTCCCGTGCACGCGGCTGTACGGCGCGTTCCGCACGAAGGTCCGCGACTTCTACAAACGGACGTACCCGCTCACCGACGCGGCGCGGGCGAAGGCCGATCTGAACCCCGGGAACGGCACCGTCTCGAAGCTGTGCCACGAGCCGCGCGCCGCCCTCGCGGTGCTGCTCGAACTCCTCGCCCCGCACCTCAGCACCGGCCGCGTCCGCCTCCTTCAACCGTACGCGCCGGTCGCCGCTGATCTCGATGGAGATAGCGTCCGCGCCGTGACCGTGGTGAACAAGCTTGGTCGCCAGGTCACGCTCGTCGCCCCGTACTTCGTGGACGCGACCGAGACCGGCGACCTGCTCCCGCTCACGCGGACGGAGTGGGTGACGGGTGCGGAGTCGCGCCGCGACACCGGCGAGCCGCACGCGCCGCTGGAGGCGGACCCGCGGAACCACCAAGCGTTCACCATCTGTTTCGCAATGGATTATGAGGAGGGTGCCGACCACGTCGGCCCCGAGCCGCCCGGGTACCGCCGCTGGCGCGACTACCGGCCGCGGATGACCCCGCCGTGGCCGGGCGAGCTCTTCTCATGGACGATGAGCCACCCGGTCACGCTCCGCCCGCGCGACATGAGCTTCAACCCGACCGGCGCGACGCCCGCGGGCCGCCCGAACCTCTGGACGTATCGCCGCATCATCGACCGCGCCAACTTCGCCGACGGCACGTTCGCCGGCGACATCTGTCTCGTGAACTGGCCCCAGAACGACTACTGGCTCGGCAACCTGTTCGACGTGCCGGCCGGCGACGCCGCCGCGGTCCTCGCCGCCGGCCGGTCGCTGAGCCGCTGCCTGTTCCACTGGATGCAAACCGAGGCGCTGCGTCCGGGGGGCCGTGTTGGCTGGAAGGGACTCCGCCTCCGCCCCGAAGTGACCGGTACCGACGACGGGCTGGCGATGGCGCCGTACGTGCGCGAGAGCCGCCGCATCCGGGCGGCGTTCACCGTCACCGAGAACCACGTCGGCACCGACGCCCGCGCGAAGGCGACCGGGCGGAAGACCGGCGACTTCACCGCGGAGCAGTTCCGCGACACGGTCGGGATCGGGAGTTACCGCATCGACCTGCACCCGTCGAGCGGCGGCGACAACTACGTCGACGTGAGCTCGCTGCCGTTCCAGATCCCGCTCGGCTGCCTGATCCCGCAGCGCGTCGAGAACGTGCTCCCGGCGTGCAAGAACATCGGCACCACGCACATCACCAACGGCTGCTACCGCCTCCACCCGGTCGAGTGGACCGTCGGCGAGGCGGTGGGCGAGTTGGTGGCGTTCTCGCTGGCGCGGCGCCGCAAACCGCGCCAGATCCGCCGCGACGACGAGCTACTGAAGGACTTCCAGGGGGTGCTCACGAAGGCCGGCTTCGCGCTGGCGTGGCCCGACGACGTGGCGAAGCAGCCGCGGTAGTGTCTTGGCGAACGGCCGGCGTGAGCCGGCTGGTCGTTGGTACGGACACCCGTGCCGTGTATCAGCGGCCTCACGAGCCGCGACCGCCAGGGAGCGGCCGGCGAACCCGTGGGATCGCAATCGCGGAAGTCGGGTTCGCCGGCCGCTCCCTGGCGGTCGCGGCTCGCGAGGTGGCGGGTCCGTCGCCAGGGGCACCCGCGCAACGACCAGCCGGCTCACGCCGGCCGTTCGCCCGATACCATACGCCCCTATGAACACTCTCTCGCTCGCCGGCGGCGCCCGACTCCCGGCAGTCGGGCTCGGTCTGTGGAAGATCCCGAACGCCGCGGCCGCCGGCCTCGTGACCGAGGCGATCCGCCTCGGCTACCGCCACCTCGACTCGGCGTGCGACTACGGCAACGAGGCAGAAGTCGGCGACGGCATCCAGGCCGCGCTCGCGGCCGGGCATTGTCGCCGCGACGACCTGTGGGTCACCTCGAAGCTGTGGAACACGTACCACGCGCCGGAACACGTCCGCCCGGCGCTCGACCGCACCCTCGCCGACCTGAAACTCGACTACCTCGACCTGTACCTGATCCACTTCCCGATCGCCCAGGCGTTCGTGCCGTTCGAGGACCGTTACCCGCCGGGCTGGTTCTTCGACCCGGCGGACCACGCCGGCGGGATGCGCTTCGCCCGCGTGCCGCTCGCCGACACGTGGGCGGCGCTCGAAGACTTGCACGCCGCCGGCAAGGTGCGACACATCGGCGTGTGCAACGTCGGCACGGCGCAGCTCTGCGACCTGCTCGCGGGCTGCCGCGTCCGCCCGGCCGCGCTCCAGATCGAACTGCACCCCCATCTCACGCAGGAGAAACTTGTCCGCTTCTGCCGTGAAGAGGGGATCGCGGTGACGGCGTTCTCGCCGCTCGGCGCACCGTCCTACGTTCCGCTCGGGATGGCGAAGCCGGACGAGTCGGTGATGGACGAGCCGGTCGTGAAGGCCGCCGGGGCGCGCGCAGGCAAGACGCCGGCGCAGGTGCTCCTGCGCTGGGGCGTGCAGCGCGGCACGGCGGTGGTGCCGAAGACCGTGCGGGTCGAACGCCTCGCCGAGAACCTGGCCGTGTTCGACTTCGAGCTGACGGCGGATGAGATGGCAGCGATCACGGCGCTGAACCGCAACCGCCGCTTCAACGACCCCGGTGTCTTCGCCGAGGCCGCGTTTAACACCTTCTGCCCGATCTACGAGTAGTTCGCATCTGGCTTTCGTAGGTCGGGTCGAGTCCGCGAGGCCCGACGTGGCAGCGCAAGTGGCGAACGACGTGGTCGGTGAACCCAAACCCACATAGGGTCTCGCTCCCACTCCCCCACCGCGCTGGATACGTCCCGCGTCGGGCCTCGTGGACTCGGCCCGACCTACGAAACGCCGGTCACCTCGCCGGTGTCGTCAGCACCAGCGCCGTCGTCGCCCAACCGGTCGCGGCGGCGGAGATGAACTGGTCCTTCTCGTGCGGGAAGCCGCTCTCGTAGTACGGCTGGAACGGCTTGCTCCGCGAGCGGACGTGCCACGACCCGTCCGGCAGCTGTGCCTTCGTGAGGAACGCCACGCCGCGCGAGTACGCCGGGTGGTCGGTCGGCAAACCGCCGGCCTGGTGGAGCGCGACCAGCGCCGTACCGGTCGCGTAGGCGTCGGACGGCATCGTGTCGAGCTGACCCCAGCCGCCGTCGGCACGCTGCGTCTTCAGCACGTCCCACGCGGCCGCGGTAACATCGCGCTCGTCCGCGCCGCTCGTCTTTAGCCCGAACAGGCGAAACACGCGGTCCTCGGTGTCGGCCGGGCGCGCCTTCAGCAGCCAGCCGCGCGCGGCGGTGACGCGCTTCTCGGCACGGTCTTTCTGCTCCGGCGCCGCCCACGTCTTCAGTGCCCGCACGGCGAGCGCGGTCGTGGTGAATGTGCTCACTTCGGTCGGCGGTCGGTTCGAGGTCGTCTTCCAGTGGTCGCGGTCGGCCTGCACTTGCAGCAGGTATTCGACCACCGCCGCCGTCTTCTCGTCCGGCGGGTAGCCGGCCTGCTCCAGCGTGAACAGCAGATACCCAGCCGTGTCCGCGGCGCCGCCGGTCCCCTGGCCCTTCAGGTAGCGCTCGCGGTTCGAGCCGACGAACGCTGCGACGTGCTCGGCCTGCGCTTTGAATAGCTCGTCGTTCGCCACGAATCCGTGGCCGACCGCGGCGCGGTGCGCCATGAGCGGGAGCGCTTGGTTGTGGCAGGCGAAACACGTCTTCTGCTCCGCGTGCCCCGCTGCGGCCTTGGCCAACAGCGGCAGCGCCCGTGCCGCCCCGACCCGCGCCGGGGTGACGACCGTCGGAGCCGGGAGGAGCGTGATCGTGAGGGCGGCGAACACGGGACGCCTCCAGGAAAGGGTTATCGCTTCGCGGCCAACGCCCACTCGAAGAACGTGTACAGCGCCGCGTTCGACTCCTCGCTCGGGTCGTGCTTCGGCCGCGTGGTGAGCGCCACGCGGTTCTCAGCGCCGAGAAGGCGGTTCACGGCGACGCTGTGGTTCAGCGCCTTCCAGCGCTCGACCGGATCTTCCGCCCCGCCGGACGCGAGGAACGGCCGCGGCGCCATCAGCGCGTGCAGCTCGTGAAGGTCTCGCTTCTCGGCCATCATGTTCTTGTACGGCCCGGTGCGCGGGTTCTTCTCGTTGGGGATGCCACGCGCCCGCGGCTCCTTGCCGTTCTCGAATCCAAGATACCACGGCTCCCAGTAGTTCACGTTCGAGCGGGTCTCGTCGAACACGATGCCGGGGTCGGACCACGCTCCGGCCGCGAAGCGATCGAACAGACACGCCGCGAACATCGCCCACTTGCCGCCGTAACTGTGTCCGGTGATGCCGACGCGGGCCGGATCGACGAACGGGAGGTTCGCCAGAATCTGGTAGCAGTTCGCGGCCTCATAAGCGTGGAACGACAACGGTTGAATGCGGCACGTCGCCCGGGTCGGGTAGTACGTGTTCGGGTCGCCGCCGACGGACAGCGTGACGAACCCGCGGCGGGCGAGCTGGATGGCGAAGTCGCGGAGCGGCCCCTTGCCCTTCCCGATCGCCGTGTTCGCCTCGTAGAAGACGACCACGACCGCCGGGAACGGCCCCGGACCGTCGGGCACGAGCAGGAAGGCGTCGTCGATGACGCGGCCCGGCGCGGTCTCGATGCGGACGTGGTGTTGCGTGACCGTCTCGCGCCGCTCCTTCTCCAGGTATTCGAGTTTGGGCCGGTCGATCAACGCCGGCCACGCCCCCATCTGCCCATGCCAGTACGCGAGGATCTCGCCGCGCCGCTTCGCCCAGTCGGCCGGCGTGCGGACCGACGTGCCGTTGTCGAACAGCAGCGGCGAGCGGTGGGCGCCGAAGTCCTTCTCCAGCGCCGCCGGCGGGCGGAAGTATTTGGCGATCGATGCGGGCGGGTCGTCGGCCGGTGGCCTCGCCGCGGCGGGAGTCAGCGCGACGACCGCGGCGAGGAGCGGGAGCGCGGCACGGGCGGGCATGGGCGCCTCTACAGCTTGCGGGCGAAGTGAACCTGCCGTGCCACCTCGACGAACCCGCACGCCGGGTAGAGGTGGTTGCCGACCGGGTTCTGCGCCATCGTCTCGATCACCGCGTAGCTCAGGCCGAGAGTGCGGAAGTGGTCGATGGCGTGCTCGATGAGCCGGCGGCCGAGGCCGAGGTTGCGGGCGTCGGCGGCCACCGCGAGGTTCGGGATGCGGCCCTTGCCCGCGTCGCGGTCGGACCGCGTCGAGACGTAGCCGACCACGCGCCCGCCCGCCTCCGCGACGAACACGCCGGCCGGGTCGGCGGCCACGTCCTCGTCCACGTGGCGCGACTTCCGCCACCGCCAGTCGTGCCCGTTCAGCACGCCGAGCGCGTCCTCGACGTTCTGCTCCAGCGTCACCCCGCCGAACGCCGCCACGGTCAACTCCCGCAGCGCCGGGAGGTCGTCGGGCCGGTAGGGGCGGATGACCACGTCCACGGTTTCGGCTCAGGCGAGGATGTCACGGACGACCTTCCCGTGAACGTCGGTCAGGCGGTAGTCGCGGCCCTGGAAGCGGTACGTCAGCCGGGTGTGGTCGAACCCGAGGCAGTGGAGCAGGGTGGCTTGCAGGTCGTGGACGTGGACCGGGTCGCGGCCCACGCGGAAGCCGAGCTCGTCGCTCTCGCCGTGGACGTGCCCGCCCTTGATCCCGCCGCCGGCGAGCATGAGCGAGAAGCAGTCCGGGAAGTGGTCGCGGCCGAGCACCTGCCCGCCGGCCGTGCGGCCCTCGCGGAACGGCGTGCGGCCGAACTCGCCGCCCCAGATCACGAGCGTGTCGTCGAGCAGCCCGCGCGCCTTCAAGTCTTTGATCAGCGCGCCGACGGCGCGGGCCGTCACCGTCCCCTTGCGGGTGAGGCCGCCGCGGATGTCCTCGTTGGGGTTGGTCCCGTGGAAGTCCCAACCCCAATCGAAGAGCTGGACGTAGCGTACGCCGGCTTCCACGAGGCGGCGGGCGAGGAGGCAGTTGTTGGCGAACGTGCCCTCGCCCGGTTTCGCGCCGTACGCCTCCAGCACGCGGGCCGGCTCGCGGCCGATGTCCATGACCTCGGTGGCGCTCATCTGCATGCGGAAGGCGAGCTCGTACTGCGCGATGCGCGTGGTCGTCTCGGGGTGGCCGAGTTCGGCGGACTGCTGCTCGTTCAGGTCACGAAGCGCGTCGAGGCCGAGGCGGCGGGTGTCGCGGTCGAGGCCGGGCGGGTCGGACAGGTACAGCACCGGCTCGCCGCGGGAGCGGCACTGCACGCCCTGAAACACGCCGGGCAGGAACCCGCTCCCCCAGCACCCCTGACCGCCGCTCGGCTGCACGCCGTTCGAGATCAGCACCACGAACCCCGGGAGGTTCTGGTTCTCGCTGCCGAGGCCATAGGTCGTCCAGCAGCCGAAGCTCGGGCGGCCCTGGCGGGCGAAGCCGGTGTACAGCAACAGTTCCGCCGGCGCGTGGTTGAACTCGTCCGTCTTCATCGAGCGGATGACGGTCACGTCGTCGGCGACTCCGTGTAGCCCGGGGATGGCGTCGGAGATCCACGTCCCGGCCTTGCCGTGCTGCCGGAACGGCTGCTTGGTACCGAGCAGCTTCGGCACGCCGGACGTGAACGCGAACCGCTTGCCGCGCAGGTACACGTCGGGGCAGTTCTCGCCGTCGTGCTTGACGAGCTCGGGCTTGTAGTCGAGCAGGTCGAGGTGCGGCGGGGCGCCGGACATGTGCAGGTAGATCACGCGCTTCGCCTTCGGGGCGAAGTGCGGCACCCGCGGCGCGAGCGGGCGCGCGGCGTTGATCGGAATGTCCTGCGCGCCGGCGAGGTCCGCGAGCGCGAGCGCGCCGAGCCCGAGACCGGTGCCGAGGAACTGGCGGCGCGTGGCGGCGAGGGAGGGGTGCATGGGTGGTCTCGTGGCTCAGCGCTTCATGAACATTTCGTCGAGGTTCAGCAGCACGCTCGCCACCGTCGTCCACGCGGCGGCGTCGGCGGCGTCGGTGCCGGCCGGCAGCGGGCCGAGCGGGTTGGTGGCGAACTGCGTCGCGCGGCCGCGGTCCTTCTCGAAGCCGGCGCGGGCGTCGGCGTGCAGCTTCGTCAGCCGGGCCACCTCGGCGTCGGTCGGCGGGCGGGTGAGCGTGGTGCGGACGGCGAACGCCGCCTTCTCGGCCGGCGTCGCACCACCGTCGCGCACGACCCGCCGCGCCAGCCCCTGGGCCGCCTCAACGTAGACGGGGTCGTTCATCGTCACGAGCGCTTGCAGCGGCGTGTTCGTGCGGGCGCGGCGGACGGTGCAGGCGTCGCGGTTCGGGGCGTCGAACGTGCTCATCGACGGGTACGGGTTCGACCGCCGCCACTCCGTGTACACGCCGCGCCGGTAACGGTCCTCGCCGGCGCTCGGTTGCCAGTCGATCGACCGGCCGAACGCAGCGCTGAGCCCCAGGTTCGGCTGCGGCGGCTTGACCGACGGGCCGTGCATCTTCGCGCTGAGCAGCCCGCCGGTAGCGAGCGCCTGGTCGCGGACCATCTCTGCTGTCAGCCGGACCCGCGGGCCGCGCGACAGGAGCCGGTTCTCCGGGTCGCGCTCGACCAGCGCCGGCGTCACCCGCGACGACTGGCGGTACGCCGCCGACGTGACCAGCAGCCGGAGGAATCGCTTGACGTTCCAGTCCGATTGCAGCTCGACCGCGAGCCAGTCGAGGAGCTCGGGGTGGCTCGGCAACTCGCCCTGGGCGCCGAACTCCTCGGTCGTGCGGACGAGGCCGGTGCCGAAAATCTGCTCCCAGAATCGGTTCGCCACCACCCGGGCAGTCAGGGGGTTGTCCTTGCCCACGAGCCACTTGGCCAGCGTGAGCCGGGTCTTCTCGCCCGCCGGAAGCGGGTGGAACGCCGCCGGTACGCCTTCGGTCACCGCGTCGCCGGTGTCGAGGAAGTTGCCGCGGAACTGGAGCTTCGTCGTCCGCCGCTGGCCCGCCGGCAACTCCCGCATGACCGGCACGCTCGTCAGCGGCTTGACCTCGCCGAGTTGCTTCTTCAGCGCCGTCAGCCGGTCGCGGTCGGCCTTCAAGTCGTCCTTCGTCACCTTCAACACCGACTCCAGTGCATTGACCTGCAACTCGGCACGACGCTTCCGCTCCAGCAGTTCCGGCGTCCAGAACGGCAGGACCGGCGTTTCGTCGCTGCGGTCGGCGTCGGCGGTGTTGTTGAAGAACGCGAACAGCTCGAAGTACTCGCGCTGCGTCAGCGGGTCGTACTTGTGCGTGTGGCACTGGGCGCACGCCATCGACGTGCCCATCCACACCATGAACGTCGTGTTCACCCGGTCTACCACGGCGACGTTGCGGAACTCCTCGTCGTTCGTGCCGCCCTCGCTGTTCGTCATCGTGTTCCGGTGGAACGCCGTCGCCGTCAGTTGGTCGTCGGTCGGGTTCGGGAGGAGGTCGCCGGCCAGTTGCTCGACTGTGAACCGGTCGAACGGCATGTTCTGGTTGAACGCCTGGATGACGTAGTCGCGGTACTTCCAGATCGTCCGCGACGGGTCGTCGGCGTAGCCGGCGCTGTCGGCGTAGCGCGCGAGGTCGAGCCACATCCGCGTCCAGTGCTCGCCGAACCGCGGACTGGCCAGTAACCGATCGACGGTTTTCTCATAGGCGTCGGCCGAGGTGTCCGTCGCAAACGCCTCCGCCTCGGCCCACGTCGGCGGAACCCCGGTCAGGTCGAGTGCGGCGCGACGGAGCAGGGCGTAGCGGTCGGCCTCAGGCTGCGGTGCAAGCCCCTCACGCTCCAGCCGGTAGAAGAGGAACGCATCGACCGGGTTCCGCGTCGCGTGCTTGGTCTGCGGAGCCTCCGGGCGCTTCGGCGGGACGTAGGCCCAGTGAGCAGAGTAGGCGCCGCCCTGCTTCACCCAGCGGTCGAGAATGTCGATCTCGCGGGTGGTCAGTTTCTTGCCGGTCTTCGGGGGCGGCATCACCTCGCCCGGCTCGGTGCTGCGCGCCCGCACGACGAGTTCGCTCTTGTCCGGCTGGCCCGGGACAAGCGCCGTCGCGGCCCCGTCGCGGGTGTCGAGGCGGAGGTCGGCCTTCCGCTCCTTCTCGTCGGGGCCGTGGCAGGTGAAGCAGTTGTTCGACAGGATGGGCCGCACGTCGCGGTTGAAATCGACCGGCTGGGCCGACGCCACACCCGGGGTCAAGGCAATGACGGCGATAAGAGCGAGACGGGTCGGCATGGCGGGCCGGTCCGTGGGGAGGGGGCGCTGGCGGTAGCCGTAGTTTACCCGCGGGCGCGTCCGACGGGAGGAGAAATCCCGCCGCGGCCGAGGGTGACGGTCGTCCGGACGGGGAAAGGTGCCGCGGGTGGGACCGTTTCACCGCCGTCCACAACCGTCGCGGGGGCTCCGTCGTCGGAATGACACGCCCCGGGTGTGGCAGGTGTGGTACGGACATTCTCGGACCCCTGTCGGTGGCCGGTCGATCGGGCCGGCCGTGACGGTGTTGAGACGTGACCCCGAGAGCCGGGTTGCGTCCCACCCCCGGCGTGACCAGAATAGCGGTTTGAGCATTGCCCCGGTCGGGTTGACGCGCCCGTGACACCCGGGTTCCAGGAGTGGACTTCATGACCCGCCGCCGCAACCGCCTGGAAATCACACAACTCGAAGACCGGGTGACGCCCGTCCTGGGCGGGTTCGACATACCGTTCGCGGCCGACGTCGACGACGCGCTCGGGAACTCGAACTACTCCGGGGTCGTGGACTTCGACGGCTACACCGGGTTTGTTCTCGACCGGGGCTCATTCGTCGAGGGCAGCCGGCACATCGTCACGGCGGCCCACGCCCAGCCGCAGGTCGGCGATCTGGTCACGTTCTACCGGCGGCTGCCGGACGGCAGCGGAGACCTTGACAGGGTTTCGATCCCCATCGTCGACGTGTACATCCACCCGACCTGGACCGGGAACGTCGCCGACCGGCTTGGCGACATCGCCGTCGTGACCCTGGCGTCGATCGTACCGCACGGGGTCAAGGACTACGCCCTGTACACCGGCACGGCGGAGCTCGGGCAGGTCTACAACATTGCGGGGTACGGCACCACCGGGGACGGGTTCAGCGGGCAGACGAACACCGAAGAAGTCCAGCGGATGACCATCACGGGGACGGGGGGCCAGTTCCGCATCGTCGTCCCCCGGGCCGGTCAGGCTCCGCTGGTTACGGCCCCGCTACCGGCCAACCCGACCGAGGCGCAGATCACCACCGCGCTCGCGAACGTCGGCCTGTCCGCGATAGTCACGTCCGTGTCGCTCGGGCCGCTGGCCCCGACCGCGACGTCGCGCAGCTTCGAGATCCTGATCTTCGCACCGCTCCAGAACTTCTCCCGCCTGACGTTCCAGTCGGATCCGGCCGACCCGCTGGTGGCGAACGGAAACCTCGGCAGCGTCACCTTCACCACGCTCGTGAACGGGGCGATCGACCCCGAGATCCAGCGCGTCACGGTGACCGGGACGGGCGGGACGTTCACGCTGTCGTACGGGCCGACCACGACCAACCCGATCACGTTCGACCCGAACGACCGGGCGGGCACGGCCGCCCGCATCCAGGCCGCCCTCGAGGCGTTGAACCTGGCCGCCCCGGGCCAGGGGCCGGGCGAGGTGACCGTCCGGGCGGTCACCACCGGCGGGAACGCCGGCAGCTACGAGGTGATGTTCGACGACATCGGGTTCGACATCCCGCTCCTCGGGACGAGCGCGGCCGGCCTTACCGGGGGGGGGACGGTCAAGGTCGCCACCGCCATCGACGGCGGGCGGCGGCCGCTGCGGACCGGGACCAACGTCTACGACACGATCAACAAGGGCACGCTGGAGAGCGACTTCGCCCCGGGCCGGCCGGACGACAGTGAGGCCCAGGGGGACTCCGGCGGCCCCGGGTTCCTCGTCCTGCCGGACGGCACCCCGGTGGTCATCTCGGTCGTGTCCGGGTTCGTCCCCCAGGGCGCGCCGCGGATCGCGCCGTTCGGCACCCTGTCGTACAACACGCGCGTCTCGAAGTACGCCCAGGACGTGCTCAACTTCGCCAACGCCCTCGACGTGGTGAACGGGAAACTGGTCCTCGACCGGTACACGCTCACCATGGACATGCAGTACCAGTTCGACGGGAACGACGGCCTGCCCGACGTCATCACCGTCCGCCAGAACAACGGCATCGTCGACCCGGCGACGGGCAAGGTCACGCCGGCGATCGAGTTGTACGTCCGGGACAATAAGACTGGAGACGATGTCCTCTTTTACCGCGACTCCGCCGACCGGATCGACTCGATCCGGCTGATCGGGACCGCCGACGCCGAGACGTTCGTGATTGAGCCGAGCGTCACCAAGGCGGTGACCGTCAACGGCGGGTTCGGGGACGACACCCTCATCGGCCCGGGCACCGCGACCGCGTGGCTGCTGACCGGGGCCAACACGGGGACCGGCAAAGCCACCGGGGCCGACTTCGCCTTCCAGAACATCGAGAACCTGGTCGGCGGGGCCGGCGCGGACACGTTCACGTTCTCCGCGGCCGGGTCGCTCGCCGGGAGGATCGACGGGCGGGGCGGGGCGGACGTGCTCGACTTCTCGGGCAAGGCGGGGACGACCGTCCAGTTCACCGGCCCGGGCGGCCTCGACGGCTTCACCGGCACGGCCGCGCCGGTCGCCGGCGGGTTCGACAACATGAACGGGTTCACCGGCAACCCGTTCAGCACCAACGACGTCCTCGTCACGCCGGACGTCCCCGGTCTGTTCACGCACAACGGGGCCGGCGGCGTCTTCACGAACCTCGCCACCGGCCAGACGCTGACCTACGCGAACGTGAACGTGCTCCAGGCCGGCTCCGCGGCGGACACGTTCAACGTCCTGTCGGTCACCGCCGCGCTGACCATCAACGGCGGGGCCGGGGACGACACGATCACCGTCGCGGCCGACGCCCCGGGGGCCGGCGCCGACCGCGGGCCGCTCGCCGGCAACCTGACGGTGATCGGCGGCGACGGGGTCGATTACTTCCGGCTCAACGGCACCTCCGCCGACGAGGCGGTGACCGCCCGCGTCTCCGGCCCGGGGGCGGGGGACGTGCTCGGGGCCACGCCGAGTCCGGCAATCACCCTCACCTTCGCCACCCTCGAGCAGTTCTTCTTCGACGGCCGCGGCGGGACCAACACCTTCACCGCCCTGGACGTGTCGAACACGTCGCTCGGCTCCCCGACCGACCCGGGTTCGGGGATCGTCGCCGGGCCGACCGGGCCGACCGGCGCCAACGCCCGGATCAACGGCGTGACCGTCGGCGGCACGGCCATGAGCGCGTTCACGGTCAACGGCGACCCCGACGGGGGCGGCGACACGGACGTGCTGGTCGTCGTCGGCACGAGCGCCCCGGGGCTCCGGTCGGCGTTCGGCGAGGGCGTCTTCGGCGACGGGCGGGACGTCATTACGGTCACCGAGACGAACGTCTCCTTCCGGAGCGTGGCGGGGAACACGCCGCTTCTGTCGGTGCAGATCGGGTACACGAACGGGTTCCAGACGTTCAACACCCTCTACATCGCCGGCGGGAACGAGGCCGGGAACGAGGGGGACACGATCAACCTCTCCACCAGCCTCACGTTCAACGTCGTGGCCGACGGGATGCTGCCGAGCCCGTCGGCCCGGCCGGGCGACCGGGTGATCCTCAGCGCCCCGGGCGGGGGCGACGCGCAGCTGGTGAGCGACCCGAGCCTCGGGCCGACCCAGAACCGGGTGACGGCGCGGGCCGACGGCTCCTCGGCGGGCCTGATCGGGTTCGAGTCCGGCGCGCCGCCGGCCGCCGGGGTCGGGATGATCGCGGTCGGCACCGACGCCGGGACGCCGTCGACGATCCGCGTGTTCGACCGGCTCACCGGCGCGTTCCGGTACGAGGTGATCCCGTTCGAGGGCGACTACACCGCCGGGGTGAAGGTGGCGAGCGGCGACGTGAACGGGGACGGGATCGCCGACCTCGTGGTCGGGGCCGGGCCGGGCGGCGGGCCGCGGGTCGCGGTGTTCGACGGCCTCACCGGGAACCGGATCTTCGACGACTTCTTCGCCTACGAGGACACGTTCCGCGGCGGGGTGACGGTGGCCGTCGGGGACGTGAACCAGGACGGGTTCGGCGACCTGATCCTCGGCACGGGGGTCGGCGGGGCGCCGCGGGTGCGCGTGCTCAGCGGCCGCGACCTGAGCCCGCTCCGGGACACGTTCGCCTACGAATCGACCTTCCGCGGCGGGGTGTCGGTCGCGGCCGGTGACGTGAACGGCGACGGGGTGCCGGACCTGATCACCAGCACCGGGACGGGCGGCGGCCCGCGGGTGGTCGTGCTCGACGGGCGGACGACCGCCGTACTGTCGAGCTTCTTCGTGTTCGACCAGAACTCGCGGGACGGCTTCTTCGCCGCGGGCGGCGACGTGAACGGCGACGGGTTCGCGGACATCATCGTCGGGTCGGGCGCCGGGGCGGCGGCCCAGATCCGGGTGTTCAGCGGGTTCAACCGGGCGGTGATCGCCGACTTCGCCGTGAACGACCCGTTCACGCCCGGCACGGGCACGTCCATCACCACCGGCGTGCGGGTGGCCGTGGCCGACGCCGACGGGGACGGGGTGGGCGACGTCGTGACCGGCCTCGGGCCGGGCGGCGACGCGGTGGTCCGCACCTACAAGGTGACCGGGGTGAATCCGTCCACCAACGCCCTGTTCCCGACACTCCAGGAGATCCGCCGCCAGGACGCCTTCGACGCCGGCTTCGGGTTCGGCATCTTCGTCGGCGCGAGCGACTGACCGACCGGCCGGCGTGAGCCGGCTGGTCGCCAGGCCGTAACCCACTCCCACCCCCCCCCCCGCACCAACCGCCCGAACGCCACGCCGAGACTCGCCCCCGCCTCCCCCCCG
>VFQN01003089.1_pt1 | contig 24520 bp, 18 predicted proteins | sample 3512371 | NCBI WGS metagenome assembly VFQN01 (sample SAMN10412370, study PRJNA504923) | tailings metagenome | isolation source: Replicate 2 from Balatoc abandoned mine | place: Philippines: Itogon, Benguet | collected 2017-08-28 | reverse complement strand
TGGTGGACCTGACCGGGATCGAACCGGTGACCTCCTGAATGCCATTCAGGCGCGCTCCCAGCTGCGCTACAGGCCCACGTCCAGACTCACGAGTATAGCCCACGCCGCCGGCCTCGTCAAAGATTGCACCGCAGACGAAGGCCCCGCACCCGCGCTCACGTGGACGAGAGCCAGCCCACCAGGCGACCGAACCCGCTCGCCTCGGCTCGCAGCTGCGAGAGACCCGCGAGGTCCTCGGCCGTCGCCTCGGCACGGGTGAGCGCCTCGGTCGCGTCGCTCGCCGACCGGCCCGGGCTGACCGCGACGACCCCGCTGAACGTGAACACCACGCGACGCGTCACGCCGTTGCGCTGGTACTCGTACTCGGGCGCCACACGTGCCTGCACCTTCCGGACGAGCTGGGCGACGTCCTTCGAGGACTGCCGCGGCAGGAACATTGCGACACAGTGCGTACTGCTTCGGTACACTCTGGTCTCCTTGCCGAACGTGCCCTTGAGCAGCTGCGCCAACGCGATGACGACCCGTTCGAGCACCTGTGGACCGTGGCCGTCGACGATGGCGTCTGGTTCGTCGATGCGGCAGAGCACCAGGGAGGCCGGCTCGTGAGCCGCCTGACCCAGGTCGCCGATCAGCGCCGGGCGCGGAAGCAGCCCGGACGGGCGGTCGCGTCCGTCGGCGCCGTGCGCCGCAGCCATCGTCTCGTCCACCTTCCGCAGGTCGCCGGCCACCTGCGCCAGGCGCGACGCCTCCTGCCGCTCGCCCTGCTGGACGCACTGCCGGAGCTGATCCACTTCCCGGTTCAGCTCACGGCGCAGCGTGCGGATGTCTTCGATCTGCGTGAGATCGGCCACCCGCGCGCTGCTCCGGATCAGGTCGTTGCGGAACGCCTGCGCGTCGCCCCGCAGGCCGTCCACGAGCTCGCGCAACAGCCGGATGACGCCGACGAACTCGGCCTCGCGCGACGACGCGTGCCCAGCCAGCCGTGCGTGTGCCTGCGAGGCATCGGCGACGAGCCGGAGGCCCGCACTCGACACCTCGTCGGCCTGCTCGCATGCGCGCAGCCGGTCGCGCGATTGCTGCAGGCGCGTGCGCAGGGCCTCTGCCGGAAAGTCGGCGCTCGACGGGAACTGGGCTTCGAGCAGCGCCACCAGGTCTTCGACGACGCCCACGACGGCCTGACGCACGTCGCCGGGCGTTGCGGCGGGCGCGGGAGCTGACGCCAGTTCGAGCGTGATCGGTCGGCTGGTCATGGAGGCCACGGTTCCCAGGGGGGAATCGGCCGGTTCCGGCCTACCTTGAGATGGGAGCGGCGTGACGGCCTCCGGCTTGCAAGAACCGGCCGGAGGAGCCTGGACGGCTGAGGGCCGGACCTGGCACGTGGGAGGGGGGAGCATGCAGAGCAGGCGAGCACCGTGGACCGCAGCGGCGGCCGCAGTGGCGGCCATGGCGGCGACGTACGCCACGGCACAACCAGTCACCGAGCGCACCAGCGTGTCGTCTACGGGCGAGCAGGCGACTGGCGGACGCTACACACCGCGCCCGGCCGTCAGCGGCGACGGGCTGACCGTGGCGTTCGAGAGTCCCGTGGCGACACTGGTGCCCGGCGACACCAACCTCGTCTCCGACATCTTCATCGAGTCGGGCGGCAGCGTGTCGCGCGTGCTCGGCAACGGCAGCGCGCAGCCCAATTGCGGCTCCCTGCGGGCGTCGGTCTCGGCCAACGGCCAGTTCGTCGCCTTCGACTCGTGCGCCACCAACCTCGTGCCGGGCGACACCAACAACGCGAGCGACGTGTTCGTGCTCGACACGACCAGCGGCGTCGTGACGCGCGTGTCGGTCGCCTCGGACGAGTCGCAGGGCAGCGGCGCCAGCTTCGCGAGCCGCATCAGCCCGAACGGCCAGTTCGTCGCGTTCATCAGCCAGGCCCCCAACATGGCGGCAGGCGGCACCACGAGCCCGCACGTGTACCTCCGTGATCTCGTCAACGGCAACACGTTCCTCGTGTCGCGTGCCTCGGGTGTGAGCGGGACGGTCGCCACGTCCGAGGTGCGCCCGAGCGTGGCCGACGACGGGACGGTCGCCTTCGTCTCCGCCTCGAGCAGCCTGCTGCCGGTGGGACAGGACACCAACGGCGTGTCCGACGTCTTCCTCCGGCTGTCGCCGACCAGCGGCACACCCACCACCGTGCGCGTGAGCCTGACGGCCGCCGGCGGGCAGCTGGGGGCCGCATCCACCCGGCCGTCCATCAGCGCCGATGGCCAGCTGGTGGTCTTCGATACCGCCGCGGCGGCGGTGGCCTCCGACACCAACGGCATCACCGACGTGTACGTGCGTGACAGGACCGCCGCCACGACGGTGCTCGTCTCGCGGACCGCGGCGGGCAACGGCGGCAACGGCAACAGCTACGACGCCGCCATCAGCCCGACGGGCTCGTTCGTGGCGTTCACGTCGCAGGCCGCCGACCTCGCGGGCTCCTTCGATGCCGCGCAGGACGTCTTCCGCGCGTCGCTGGTCGGCTCGCCTGTCGCCGTGGGCGGCATCGATCGGATCAGCAACGCGTCTGCGCCGACCGCCGACTCGGGCAGCGCGTCCGTGGCCAGCGCAGGACGCGTGGTCTTCTCCTCCGACGAACCGACACTGGTGGCCGGCGACGACAACGGCGATACCGACGTGTTCTCCGGCGAGGGGGGCAGCGAGCCCGTGCAGCGGCTCACCGTGACCGCCACCGGGTTGCCCGCCACCTACTCGGGCACGAGCCTGCGCCCCGCGCCGAGCTACGACGGCTCGCTCGTCGCCTTCCTGTCGCTGGCCAGCAACCTGGTGCCGGGCGACACCAACACGCGCGTGGACGTGTTCCTGCGCAACCGGACGGCGGGCACGACCGAGCGTCTTCCCATCCCCACCGGCTATGAATCGCTCGACGCCGACTGGGTGACCATCAGCCACGACGGCCGCTTCATCGCCTACACCCGCGGCAACCTCGGGCAGGGCACCGGGGCGGCGTTCCTCCACGACCGCTTCACCGGGGTGACCACCCCCGTCAGCGTCGCCGCTGCGGGTGGCACGCCACGGCCGGCCGCGCAGCCGCGCGTGAGTGCGAGCGGCCGGTACGTGACGTATCTCACCAGCGCCTCGTTCGACGCGGCCGACACCAACGGCTTGATCGACGTCTACCTGTTCGACCGCCTCACCGGGGTGAGCACGCTCGTGAGTCGTGCGACCGCCGGCACGGCCAACGGCGCTTCGACGGGACCGACCGTGTCGGCCGACGGGCGCCTGGTCGCCTTCGTCTCGATTGCGTCGAACCTGGTGGCGGGCGACCTGAACGGCCGGCCCGACGTCTTCGTGCGCGACATGGTGGCCGGCACGACCACGCGTCTCAGCGTGAACGTCGATGCGCAGCCGGGCACGATCGAGGCACGCGACGCGTTCATCAGTGCCGACGGCGCCTTCGTCACGTACCTGCTGTCGAGCACGATCCTCACGTCCGAGGCGACCGCCGCGTCCGACGTCTACGTCATCCGCTCGGATGGCAGTGGGCTGCGCGGCCCGCTGAACACGACGACGGAAGGGAGTGGATCGCCTCCGCAGGGATCCTACGACCCGACGCTCAGCATGTTCGGTCGCTTCCTCGCCTTCCGCTCCTACGCGCCAGGGTTGGTTCCCGGCGACAGCAACGGCGCCGCCGACGTGTTCGGCCGGCAGATTCTCGGCAACGTGGTGTCGGGCACACCGGCGACGGCCTTCACGCCGGCTGAGCGCCTGAGCGTGGACTCGGCGGGTGGCCAGGCCAGCGGTGGCACCGGGTTCGACACCGAGAACCCCGAGGTTGCCGGCGCGGGCACGAGCGTCGTGTACCAGTCCGGCTTCACCACGCTGGTGACCGGCGACACCAACGGCATGGTGGACACGTTCATCCGCGCTGGCCTGTTCGCCAACGGCGAGTGTGCCTACATCGAGCAGACACTGCCGGGGTACACCGCGTACATCAGCCAGTACGGCCTCGACCCGTGCAGCAACAGCGGCTCGCCGTTTGCCGATCCCGACGGCGATGGCGCCACCAACGATCAGGAGCGCACGGCGCCAGGCGGGCCCACCGACCCGGTGCTCGGCGCCTTCACGCGCTACTTCGCCGAGGGCGCCACGAAGACCGGCGGCCTGAACTTCGACGTCCGGCTCGCGCTGGCCAATCCCTCGGCCCTGCCGGTGAGCGTGCAGATCACCTACCAGCTGCCCTCGGGAATCGCCGTGCAGCCCACCGACGTGACGCTGCAGCCGTACGAGCGCCGGACGGTGCTGCTCGACGAGCAGCCCGGCATCGACGAGGACGGCCCCGACCCGGCGTACGAGTTCTCGACCACGGTGAGGGCCAGTGCGCCCATCGGCGTCGACCGCCTGATGACCTGGGACAAGTCGCTCTACGCCGGCCATGCCGAGACGGGTGTGGTGAGCCCCTCGCGCACCTGGTACTTCGCCGAGGGCGCGACGATTGGCGGCTTCAACCTGTTCTACCTGCTGCAGAACCCTTCGAACGCCAACGTGACGGTCGAAGGGCGCTACCTGCTGGGCAGCGGTGCGGTCTACACGAAGACCTACACGCTCCTGCCCAACAGCCGCACCAACGTGTGGGCCAACGTGGAGCAGATCGACAACGGGACGCCGCTCGAGTCGGCCGAGTTCTCGGCGGCCTTCACGGTGACCAGCGGGGCGCCGATCATCGCCGAGCGGGCGATGTACCGCGGCGCCAACCCGGTGTTCAAGGCCGGTCACGAAAGCGCGGGCATCACCGAGCCGGCCACCGAGTGGTTCCTGGCCGAGGGTAATGCCGGCGACTTCTTCGACCACTTCGTGCTGATCGGCAACACGACGAGCTTTGCCGCCTTCGTGCAGGCCGACTTCATCGTGGGCAACACGGGCACGGTCTACACGCGGCAGTACACGGTGAGCCCGAACTCGCGATTCAACATCTGGGTCGACGAGGAGGAAGTGCTCCCCGGCCAGTTCCCGTTCCGCACCGGCAACACCGACGTGTCGGTGCGCATCCGCTCCCTCAACGGCGTGCCGCTCATCGTCGAGCGCGCCATGTGGTGGCCCGGCAGCTCGAACACCTGGTACGAGGCGCACAACTCGCCGGGTTCGTCGCGCACCGCGTCGCGGTGGGTCGTCGCCGAAGGCGAGAACGGCGGCGGCACCGGCTGGCAGACCTACATACTCGTGGCCAACACGGGCGACTCGGCGGGCTCGCTCCGCATCCGGCTGCTGCTGCCCAACGGGAACACGGCGGTGCTCACCGGGCAGCCCGTCGCCGCGCGGTCGCGCACCACGTACTTCCTGGGCGACCTGCTCCAGGCCGCGGGCCTGCCGACCGACACGCAGGCCGGCGTGCTGATCGAGGCCGAAGGCGAGTCGCTGCCCCTGGTGGTGGAACGCGCCATGTATCGCAACGCCAACGGCATCACGTTCCAGGTCGGCACGAACGCCCTGGGCACGCCTCTTCCATGATCGACCCCGTGACGGATGGCGGCGCGCGCACGCGCGCCGCCGCGGCGCCCTGGTGGCGCTTCCTCGTCGGCGGGATGCTGGCCGCGGCACTGGCCGCGGCTGGCAACCTGGCCTGGCGCGACGCGTTCCCGTCGGTCACCGGCCATCCCGTGCCGGTGCTGATCGACACCACCTCGGTGGTGCTGGCCTCGACCTTGTCCGTGCTGCTGGCGGCGGGGATCTACCTGCTGCTCGCTCGAGGCCTCACGATTGCCACGCCCCTCTACGTGCTCGGATCGCTCGTGACGGCCGCGGCCTCGTGCGTCGCGACGCTCACGCCCGTGCTGCCCGACGGCAGCCCGGCGCCGGCCAGCTTCCCTCAGCTGACGATCCCGATGCACATGTGGGCGGGCGCGATGGCCGCATTCGTGGTGCCCCTCGTCGCGTTGTGGGGTGTACGGAGGTAGGGCGGCGTGTCCCACGCCGCCGCTCAATATTCGTCGAACACGCGCTGCAACTGGCTGACGTCGTTGGTGCGCGTCAAGGCGAGCATGAGCAGCACGCGCGCCTTGACCGGCGTGAGGTCGCCGGCCGCGACACGCGCACCCTCTGCACCCGACGACTGACCGCCACCTGGGGCAATGCGTCCGGCGCCCGCTCGCGTCGTCATCACGATCGGCACGCCTTTCTCGCGCGCGTAGGCCAGCCCCTCACCCTGGGTGCCCGAGGTGGCGCCCGCGCCGGCCGTCGCGATCACGAGCCCGCGCGCGCCGAGATCGACAGCCGCCCTGATCAGGTCGCCCGACGCGCCCTGATACACGAGCAGGACGTCCACGCGCGGCAGTGACATGATGGCGCCGACGTCGAATTCCGAGTCGGCGCCGTGTCGTCCGGCTGCCACGCGCCGGAAGACCACGCGGTCGGCATCGATCACGCCGAGGCTCCCGAACCCGCGCGACACGAACGTGTGCAGGCGAAGGGCGTCACTCTTGGTCACGTCGCGTGCGCCATTGATCTCGTCGTTGAGCACGACGAGCGTGCCGCGGCCGGCTGCGCCCGGATCGGCGGCCACGCGGACGGCGGCCAGAAGGTTGGCCTGTCCCTCGTAGCCGACCTCGCTCGGGTTGCGCATGGAGCCCGTCACGACCACGGGGCGGCGATCGCGAACGGTGAGGTGCAGGAAGTACGCGAGTTCCTCGAGGGTGTCGGTGCCGCTCGTGACGACGATGCCGGTCAGGTCGGGCTGGTCGCGCAGCAGGGCGTTGAGGCGGCGCGAGAGCGACAGCCACTGATCGAGGGTGATCTGCGCGCTCGACGTGTTGGCGAACTGCTCGGCCTCGACACGTGCCACATCGGCCAGACCCGGCACCGAGGCGATGAGCTCGTCGGCGACGAGCCTGCCGCCACGCCGGTTGCTGATCGTGCCGCCGGTGGCCACGAGCCGCACCCTCGGCAGGGACGCGGGCGCGGCAGCGACTGCCTGATCGCTGGCTGTGGGAGCGGGGCCCGCGGCAGCCGCCGGCGCGACGACCGCGCCGGCCAACCACAGGGCCACGGCAACCGCAGCCTTACGCATGCGCTTCGTGCGGTCGATGCAGGCGCGAGAGCCACTCGGAGAGTCGCTCGGCCGCCGCATCGGCGGTGTCGTCGTAGAAGGGCATCAGCGCCGTCGGCGCGCCCTGTGCCGTGACCACGTGCGCGCGCCACCTGTTGCGCTGCACCTGGTTCAGCTCGATGTAGAACAGCCGTCCGTTGATGTGTTGCTCGATTCTGTGCACGCCCGTGCCCGCGAAATACCCGTCGTCCTGCCCGTGGGAGAGGTTGTCCGAAGCGACGGTCATTGTAGAGAACTGCCAGAGCCGCGCAAGCGAAGAGGGCCACGAAAGACGATGCACATGGCCCGACGCGTGGGCCAAGCGGAATGGCGCCAACGACTTGCGCCCGGCCGTCCACGCGGCCGCACACGTTATCCACCGATCATCCGCAGGTTTTCCACAGCCCCCCCGACGCGGGCTGCAAGCCCCTGTCGACAGCCGCGAAGGAAGCGGCGAAGATCGAGGCATCGTGCCCCCGCTGCGCCCACCCCTCTCGTCGCCGCTGCGCGTCGCTGCGTGCACGGGGATGACCCTCCTGCTGCTCGGCGGGCCCGGTGTGGTGGCAGCCGGCAGCCAGGTCAACCCGGCGCCGCCGACCAGCGATGCGCCGGTCGCCAGCGCCCCGGCGGGCTCCGACGCCGAGTCGTGGTATCGCGTGTTCCTGACCGATGGCCAGGTCGTGACCGCGCTGGGCGAGTTCACCCGCGTGGACGACACCGTCGTGCTGCAGGTGCCGCTCGGGCCAATCGGATCCGGTGCGCTGCCGGAGACGCGCGCCGTCACCATCCCGGCTGACGATGTGGACTGGCCACGGACGGAGGCGTATCGCGACGCGATCCGGCGCGCCAGGTTCGAGCAGGCCGGTGGTGCGAGGGCGTACGCGGCCTTCACCGAGGAAGTCGCGGCGACGGTCCGCGACGTCGCGTTGCTGCCCGATCCGCTCGAGCGCATCCGCCGGCTCGAGACGGCTCGCGCGCAGCTGGCCCAGTGGCCTGCCGCACACCACGGCTACCGATCCGACGAGGTGGCGCAGGCGCTCTCGGTGATCGACGACCTGCTGAACGGCATGCGCGCGGCAGCGGGCCAGCAGGCGTTCAGCCTGGCCCTCACGGCGGCGCCCGCCGCGCCTGCGACGGGCGTCTCGACGCCGCTCCTGCCTCCGCCGACGCTCCAGGACGTGATCGCGCAGGCACTCGGTCTCGCGCCCCGCGTGGCCGATGCCGGCGAGCGGCTGCTGCTGCTCGAGTCGGCCGCGGCGCTGCTCGCGAAGGCTGATGCCGTCGATCCGAAGTGGGCTCGGGAGGCCCGTGGGCGCGTGCGACGCGAGATCGGGCAGGAGCAGCGTGTGTCGCGCGCCTACGACAAGCTCCGCACGTGGATGCTCGGACGCATGAACAGGCTGCTGACCGCGGCTGACGTGCGCGGGTTGATGAAGCTTCGCACGGAGGTGGAGCGACGCGATGCGCGCCTCGATCGGAAGCGGCCCGCCGAGGTGGCATCGCTCCTCGCCACGCTCGACGCACGACTCGACCAGGCGCGCCGGCAGCGCCTGCTGCTCGAGCGCTGGCTCGAGCGACGCCCGGTGCTCGAGGCTTACGCCGGTGCCGTGGGTCGCCACCTGGCGACGGGACTGCCGCTCGCGCGCGCCCTCGAGGAGATCAAGGCACTGGCAGGCCCCGACCCGGTGGTGCTCACGCAGGCGGAGGGTCAGCTGGCCGGCACCAGGGCCGAGTCGGGCCTGCTGGTCGTGCCCGAGGAAGCGCGAGCCATCCAGCAGGTGTGGACCGCGGCGCAGCAACTGGCCGCCCGGGCGCTCGAAGGGCGGCGCACGGCCGTGCGCACGGGCGACATGCAGCAGGCCTGGGACGCATCGGCCGCAGCGGCTGGTGCGTTGCTGCTCTTCCAGCAACTGCGCACGGACCTGACGGCACTCGTGCGCCGGCCGGCGCTTCCGACGGCCGGAGCCTGACCGATGTCGCCGGCGATCCGCCTGATCCAGGCCGATGACGTCGATGCCTGGCAGCGCGCGCTGCTCGCGCTCTGCCTCCCGGCGGTTGGCGAGACGACCAGCCACGCGTCGGCGATCGAGGCGCCGGTCGTGCTCGTGCCGAGCCAGGCTGCCGCCGAGCACTGGCGGCAGACGCTCGAGCAGCGGGTGATCGTGGAGGGCTGGACCCCTCCGCGCGCCCTGCAGCAGGCCCTCGAGCACGAGGTGGCCCCTGGCCCTCACGCGGCGCTCGTGCTGCCGCGCCTGCTCACGCGCGACGGGTTTCTCGACGTCTGCCATCGCGCCGCGCGCCTCGACCGGCTCCGACTCCCGGGGATGACCCGCGAGGTGCTGATGGGCGCAAGTGCCAGGCACGCCGCGCGGGCCCACCCGCCCCCGTTCCTGATCAGGCCGGGGCTCGTCTCGGAGATGGTGCGCTTCTGCGACACGGTGGTCCGACTCGGTCACGACGTGGGCGCCTGGCTTGCGGCGGCCGCCGATCGCCTGGCCGACGAGGCGCCGACCGACCGGGGCGCCGAGCGCCTGCTCGCCCAGACCCGGTTCATGCAGGCCGCGTGGAGGGCGTACGACGATCGCCTGCGCCGACTCGAGGCCCTCGACGAGCGGGGCCTGCGCGAGATGCTGCAGCACAGCCGGCACGCGTGGTCGCCGCGGCACGTGATCGTGTCGGTGGCCGATCACCACGCGCAGCCCGAGGGTTTGTGGCCAGTCGACCTCCCGATGCTCGCGCGAGCGCCGGGGTTGGCGAGGCTCGACGTGGTGCTGACACGCCGCGTGGCCGAGGGCGTTCGCCGTCGACTCCTGCGCGCGTGGCCGGAGGCGACCGACGTGCGCATCCCCGTCCAGCGACCGACCGACACGAGGCTCGAGGTCGACTCCACGGAGCGTCGCTGGATCGTGTGCCGCGACCGCCACGAGGAGATCGTCGCCTGCACGCGTCGGCTGAAGGCCTGGACGCCCGACGACCCGTCGAGAACCGCGGTCGTCTCGCGCCGGCCGCTGCCGTACCTGTATGTCGCGCAACAGCTCTTCGACGCCTCAGGCATACCGCTGCAGACGACGGCGACACTTCCGCTGGCCGCAGAGCCGCGTGCCGCGAGCGTCGACCTGCTGATGGACGCCGCGCTGTCGGGGTTCACGCGCGCGTCGCTGGTGTCGCTGCTGCGGAGCGCGCAGGTCCGTGTCGTGTGCCCGGATGGCGCCGACGTGCGTCCTGCCGACATCGCGGCGTTCGACGCGTGGCTCGCGAACCATCGCTACCTCGGCACGATCGACGCACTCGATCGCCTGCTGGCGACGCCACCTCCGCCCCGTCCACGCGACCCCGCAGGATCCGGCGATCGCGGCGCGCAGCGTGCCCTCGGCGCGTGGCAGGACGAGATGCGGGCCCGTGTCGTCGGCGAGGCGCTGCGGCCCGTGCTCACGCTGCTCACGCCGTTGCAGGCGGTGCAGCCCGCCGCCACGCACGTGCGTGCGCTCCGCGACGCCTGGTTCGCGTGCGAACGCCTGCCGCACGACGATGAACCCTTCGCGAGTCGCACCCGTCGGACGCGCGCCGCGATCGCCCTCGTGCTCGAGCAGCTCGAGTCGGCACTGGATGCGCACGATGCCACGCCGGTGCCGCCGCGTGACACGTGTGCCCTCGTGAAGCGATGGCTCGAGGAACGCACGCTGGCCGTCCCCGGCGCCGACGAGGGTGCGCACCTCGTCGAGGCCGATGCCGCTCCCTACGGCATCTTCGACCACGTGCGCGTCGTCGGCCTGCTCGAGGGCGAGTGGCCGGAGCCCACGGCGCGCGACATCTTCTACCCGGCGTTCATGCTCGAAGCGATCGGCTGGGCCGAGGAGCGCACGCGCGCCGCGGCCTTGCGAAGCCGCTTCGCCGATCTGCTGACGCTCGCCGCACAGACGGTTGGCGTGTCGGTGCCCGAACTCGATCAGGACGCTGTCGTCCGGCCCTCGGCGCTGCTCGACGAACTGCGGGCGTTCGGCCCCGACCGGCTGGTGGCGCTGGCCTCAGACGAGTCGGCCGTGCCGGTCACGGGCGAGGACGCCCTGCTCTCCACGCCGGCGTTCCCCGCCGCGCCCGTCCTGTCGACGCAGGCCCGCACCTGGGCTTCATGGCGGTTGGCGCGTCCCGCACCGGGCTCGCCGGGGCAAACGGGCCCCGTGGGGGCCGACCGGTACAGCGTCACGGCCGTGGAGACCTACCTCCAGTGCCCGTTCCAGTACTTTGCGGGCCGCGTGCTGGGGTTGCGCGAGGAGATCGACGAAGAGCCGGGCCTTCCTGCGCGCGAGGCCGGTCTGTTCCTGCACGGGGTGCTCCACGACTGCCATGCGGAATGGGCACGGCGCGGGGCGGCCGTCATCCGCGCCGAGGATCTGCCGCGAGCCCGTGCCGTGTTCACGGAGGTGGCCGAGCGGGCGTTGCTCGCACTCCCGCCCGCCGATCGCGCCATCGAGCGCGTGCGGCTCTTCGGGTCGGCGGTGGCCACGGGCGCGATCGAGAAGGTCCTGCGTGTCGAGGTGGAGGCGTTCGGAGACGTGACCCGCCGCGCCCTCGAGCACGACATCGACCTGGCGGTCGAACTGCCGGCCGGAGAGGGCACGACACGCACGATGCGCGTCCGTGGACGGGTCGACCGCGTGGACTTCACCGCCGACGATCGCGTGCGGGTGGTGGACTACAAGATGGGCAGGCGGCCGACGCAGCCCCTGCAGCCGGGCGTCTATGCGCACGCGGTCGTGCAGCAGGCCCGCGCGGCTGGGCGCGAGCTGGGCATCGCGCCCAGCGGCTTCGTCGCGTTCCGCGAGGAGTCCCCGTGGGTGGCATCGGCCGGCACGCCCGAGGCCGCGGCCGACCAGGCACGCACGTTCGTCGACGCCGTCGACCAGATCGAATCGGGCGCCTTTCCGGTGCGCCCGGCCAACGAGTTCCGGTGCCAGTTCTGCGACTACGCCAGCGTGTGCCGGAAGGACTACGTCGGCGATGCCTGAGCCCGTCGTCCTGCCGGTCGACCAGCCGGCCCGCACATACGCGACCGACCCGCGTCATCACGTGGTGCTCGAGGCCTCGGCAGGCACGGGCAAGACGCGCGTGCTCGTCGACCGGTATCTCGCGCTGCTGGCCGCCGGCGTGGATCCGCGACACGTGCTCGCCATCACGTTCACGCGCAAGGCCGCCGCCGAGATGCGCGACCGCATCGTCGCGGATCTGCAGGCACGGCATCCCGCCGTGTGGCAGGCGCTGCGCGATCGGGCCGACGAGATCGCGGTGTCGACGATCGACGCCTTCTGCTTCTCGCTGCTGCGCGAGTTCCCGCTGGAGGCCGGGCTCGATCCGGGGTTCTCGCTCGCCGACGAGACCGAGGTTGCGCGCCTCGTGGAAGTGGCGCTCGACGGCACCCTGCGCGAGTGTCGCGACCGTGCGACGTACGACGAGGGCATCCGGCTCGTGCTCGCGCAGATGGCGTTGCCGCGCCTGGCGCAGGGGCTGCGCGCCCTGCTCGAACGGCGGTTCGTCGCGCCCGCCGCGCTGCGGCGGTTCCTCGGGCGGCAGGTGCGGCAGGTGCGATCGGAGGCGGCCGCGGCCGATGCCGCTCGCGAGGACCTGCGATCGCGTCTGCTCGCCGTGCCCGGTGGCCCCGACGCCTGGCTCCGCAGCGGACCGCACGCCGTGGCGGGCTGGGCCCTGGCGGTGGACGACATGGCGCGGCTGAGCGCCGACCCGCGGCAGGTCCCCATGGCGGCCGCGGAAGTGCGGGCCGCGCTCGACGGCGTGGCGAAGTGGGTGCTCACGCAGAAAGGCGAACCACGCCGGCGGGTGGCGGCGCCTCGCGAGGCCTTTGCGTCACCAGAGGCTTACGAACAGCACCGCGCGGCGCTGGCACACGTGGCGCCCGCCGTCCAGGCGGCGCGCCGTGGCTTCGACGCCTCGCTCAACGTGCTGCTGGCGCGTGGCATCCGACGGATCTTCCGGCTGGCGCACCGACGCTACCTGCAGACGCTCCTGCTGCACGACACGCTCGACTTCTCGGAAGTGCTCGCCCGCGCCGTGCTGCTGCTCGGTCGCATGGACGAGTTCTCGCGCAGCCGGTTCAGGCTCGAGGCCCGTTATCAGCACGTGCTGGTGGACGAGTTCCAGGACACGAGCCGCCTGCAGTGGCAACTGGTCGCCTCGCTGGTCGACGCCTGGGGGCAGGGCATCGGCCTCGGGCACGAGGGCCCGCTGCCGCCGTCGCTGTTCCTGGTCGGAGACCGCAAGCAGTCCATCTACCGGTTCCGTGACGCCGACGTCGGCCTGCTCGACGAGGCCATCGCGTTCGTGCAGGGCCTCGCGGCCGACGATGCGCAGGTGCACCAGGCGATCTCGCAGAGCTTCAGGTCGCATCCCGACCTGCTGGCGTTCGCCAACGACCTCGCGGTGTCGATGGTGCAGCCCGACGCGCCGCAGGCCGTGGCCTTCCGCTACGGCCCTCACGATCGGTTCCCCCTGCCGGATCGGTACGGGCCCGGGCAGGAGGCCGTGCCCCGGCTCGGCCTCGTGGTGGGCGAGAGCACCGAGCGCTGTGCCGCTGCGGTTGCCGCCGAGATCGCCCGACTGCTCGACGAGGGGCTGGTCACCGACCGCGGAAGCGACGCCCCGCGACGCGCCAGGCCCGGCGACATCGCGGTGCTGTTCCGATCGCGCGAGAGTCACCGCGAGTTCGAGCGCGCTCTCGCGGCACGGCACGTCCCAAGCTACGTGTATAAGGGCCTCGGGTTCTACGATGCCGACGAGATCAAGGACCTCGTCGCGCTGGTTCGGCTGCTGGCGGCGCCGGAATCCGACCTGCGGGCGGCGGCCTTCCTGCGGTCCGGGTTCGTGGGCGTGTCCGACGACACGCTGCGCCGCCTCGCGCCGGCGCTGGCCGAGCGCGTCACGACGGCTGGGGACGACGAGGCGACGTTTCCGCCAGACGACGCCGAGGCATTGCGCCGGCTCCGCGAGGCCTGGCCCGGCTGGCTGGCGCTCGTCGATCGCCTGCCACCGGCCGACGTCGTCGATCACGTGATGGAGGCGTCGGCCTATGCGACCACGTGGCGGGGACCGCGGCAGCGACAGGCCCGCGAGAACGTCAAGAAGTTCCGCGCGCTGCTGCGTCGCATCCAGAACCGGGGCTACGCGACCATGGGCCGCATCGCGTCGCACATCGACCGGGTGTCGGCCGGCGACGAGTCCAACGCCGCGGTGGACGCCACCGATGCCGTGAACCTCATGACGGTTCACGCGTCGAAGGGCCTCGAGTTCCCGATCGTCTTCATCGTGAACCTCACGCGCGGCACCGGCGGGGTGCCCCCGCCGCTGCGCGTGGTGGTGGGCGACAGCGGTGAGGAGCCCGTGGTCGGCATCGCCCGGTACGAGCCTGGCGCCACCGATGCCGAGCAGGTGCGCGAGCGCGAGGAGAGCAAGCGCCTCGTGTACGTGGCGGTGACGCGCGCGCGCGAGCGGCTCTACCTCGGCGCCGCCGCGCAGCCGCGCCAGCGCCGCATCGTGGCGGGCGCCGGCAGCCTGGCGAGCGTGTGTCCCGCCTCGCTGATAGGCCTGTTCGACGCTGCGCTCGCAGCCAATGCCGGCGAGACGCCTGGTGGGCGACCGGTACTGACGTGGGAGGGCGAGGGTCATCGCCACCGGTTCGAGGTGTGTCCGGCTGCGCCTGAGACCGCCGCCGTTGTCGCGACTGATGCCCCGGCGCCGGTGTCGGGCGACGCGCCGCGATCGCTGCAGCCTCTACAGGTCCGGTCGCGGGTGGAGCGCGGGCGTGTCACCGATCTCGCGTCTCACGCCGTGCCTCGCCCCGATGCACGGGCGGCTCCGCTGCTCGACGACGAACTCGTGATCGGTCGCGCCGTGCACCGGCTGCTGGCGTGCGGCGAGGCGCGCGCCGCCGCGTCGACACTGAGGGCGCGCGTGCTGGCCGATCTGGATGCCGACGAGCGCGCAGCCCTCGGCGACCCGGAGGCCTGCGCAGACGCGGCCGTAGGCCTTGCGCTGGAGGTATGGCGCGACCCGGCGCTGCGTCGCCTGCTCGAGTCGCCTGCGGCGCGCTACGAGGTGCCCGTGGTGCTTCGGCAGGAGGCCGACGGTGGCCGGGTGCGACTCGTGCGGGGCACGATCGACTGCGTCGTGCCCGACGGTGACAGGCTGGTCGTGCTGGAGTTCAAGACGGGTCGTGCGCAGCCAGCGCACCACCGGCAGCTCGAGGCCTACGTCGAGGCCGTTCGTGCGATGCGGCCCGGCGTGCCCGTCGAGGGGCGCCTCGTGTACGCCACGCGCCCGCCGCGCCCCGCCGCGCCCACGCCAGCACGCCTGCCGTTCGATTGAGATCGTGCGCCTCGACCAGGTCCGACGCCTGCACCCGGGCCAGGGGATGCGTCACCCGCTCCCCGCTCCCCGATACCCGCTCCCCGATACCCGGCCCCCGATACCCGGCACCCGGCACCCGGATCTACTTGTCATCAATCCACGCCTGCAGTTCCGGGGTGAGACCTTCGATCTGCCCGTCGGCTTCCTCGAAGTAGTCGCAGTCGGGGCAGCGCCACTCGAGCACGTGCCGCATCGACGTCTGGTTGGTCCCGGGGATTCGGCTGGCCTGTTCGACCGGTTCGATTCGCATCGATTCCCCGCACATCGGGCACTCCTGCTTCACGGACATCCGCCTCCGGGACGGGAATCGGCAGCGGCGGCCTGCGCCTTGACAACCGGCGGAAGCGCTCCCCACACTACGGCGTGCGACGGGACGCGTCGCGGAACATGCACGACTACTACCGCATCGCCGAAGTCTGGGGCGCCTCGGGGCGCTCGCGCCAGCGGCACGTGCCGGCGTGGGCGATGGCGGCGCACGCGATGCCGCTTCCGGTGCCGCGCGCGTCGAGCGGGCCCCTGCACCTGGTGCGGGCGCTCGAGCCCGAGCGGCCCGTGGACCGTGCATGGCGCGACGAAGTGGCCGTGGACTTCCCGTCGGCGCGGCAGGCCCTCGATCATGCGCGACGCGACTTCGCCGACGTCGAGGCGCCCGGCCTCCCTGTCGACGTGGACGTGACGCTGTCGGCGATCGAGGCCCGGCGAAGTGCGCGCGTGCCGCTGTGCCTCCACCTGCCGGCCACATGCGACGCGTGCGGCGGGCGGGGCGAGACCTGGAGCGATCCCTGCCCGGCCTGTGCGGCGACCGGCACCGCCGCCATGGCCAGGTATGTCGTCGTCCGCGTGCCCGCCAACACGCCGGACGGCACGCGGCTCCGCTATCGGTTGACGTTGCCCTACGGTCCGCTCGTGCGCCTCGACGTGCGCCTCACCGTCCGGTGACGCGCATCCTGCTGCACATCCACGTGCTCGGTCGGCTCCACGTGGTGGCCGGATGGCTCGCCCTGCTCGCGGGTGCATCGCTGGTGCTGCTCGGCATTGGCGCATTGAGCCTCATGCTGCGTTCGCCCGAGGTCGCCGCCGGACTCGCGGCCGCGATCTTCTTCGGCACGGCCGCGGTCGCCATCGTGTGGGGCAGTGCGCTGATTGCGATCGGCTGGGCGCTGCCCCAGCACCAGGCCTGGGCGCGTCCCGCGGCGCTCGTGCTCGCCATCGTCAACGTCTTCGTGATTCCGTTCGGCACCGCACTCGCGTGCTATGCGTGCTGGGTGCTGCTGCAGGAAGCCGGCAAGCGCGTGTTCGAGCGCGGTCAACCTGACCGTTCGGGGGTATGATGGCCGCGCCCCCAGTGCTCTCGGTCGCGCCGGCGGTCGTGCCTGCAGCGTCAGCGTCCGGCGTGATGCGTGTTCGCCCCCTCTCGCGGGCACGTTGAACGGGGAAAGGAGCGCAGCTCGAATGAACGTTGCGGAGAAATCGTCCACGGGCCTCGATGCCAACCTCGCGGCGGCCCTCACCTACATCCCGGTCATCGCGATCGTCTTCCTCGTGATCGAGAAGGGGAGCCGGCTGGTCAAGTTCCACGCCGTCCAGTCGCTCGGGTTGCTGGTCGCCTGGATGGTCGTGTGGTTCGCCCTGGGCATCCTCGGGATGGTGCCGGTGCTCGGCTGGGCCACCCTGCTGCTGTGGCCGCTCGTCGCCATCGGCATGTTCGTGGTGTGGCTGATTGCGCTCCTGAAGGCCTTCAAGAGCGAATACTGGAAGCTGCCGTTCATCGGCGACATCGCCGAGCAGCAGAGCGCGTCGCTGTAGAGTCGCCCGGCTCCCGGAGGCGTCCGGGGGGCGTCTGAACCGTTGCGATGGGCGCGGCCGGGGCCAACCGGTCGCGCCCCGCGTCTTTCCGGAGGGTGCTCGCGCCGCCCATCGACGATTCCAACGGCGCAGGGCCGGCCCCGGGCCGGTAGAATCCTCTGGTGAGCGTTCCGTCCGTTTCCCAGGTCCTCGACGCGCTGCGCGTGGTGCAGGACCCCGACCTGCGCCGCGACATCGTGGCGCTCGACTTCGTCAAGCACGTCGTCATCGCCGACGACGGCCGCGTGACGTTCGCCATCGAGTTGACGACACCGGCCTGCCCGGTGAAGGACCTGCTCAAGCAGCAGGCCCACGACGCCGTCGCGGCGCTCCCCGGCGTGTCGGCCGTCGAGATCGAGATGACGTCGAGCGTCCGGAGCGGAGGCGCCGTGCTCGGCCAGCGCCAGCCGATCGCCGGCGTCAAGAACGTGATTGCGGTGGGGGCCGGCAAGGGCGGGGTCGGCAAGACGACGATGGCCGTCAACCTGGCCCTGGCCCTCGTGCAGCGCGGCAGCCGTGTGGGCCTGCTCGACGCCGACATCTACGGCCCCAACGTCCCGATCATGCTCGGCGTGCAGGCGCCGCTCGAGACCGACGGCCAGAAGATCGTGCCCATCGAGAAGCACGGGATCTCTACCGTGTCGATGGGGTTCCTGGCCGGCGACGGCGACCCGGTGATCTGGCGCGGGCCGATGTTGCACGGCGTGCTGCGGCAGTTCCTGCAGGACGTGGCCTGGCCGGCGCTGGACTACCTCATCGTGGACATGCCGCCCGGCACGGGCGACGTCGCGCTGAGTCTCAGCCAGCACGTCGCCGTGGCCGGGGCCGTCGTCGTGACGACGCCGCAGACGGTGTCGGTGGCCGACACACGCCGCGCGGTGCAGATGTACCGGAAGTTGAACATCCCGGTGCTGGGCGTCGTCGAGAACATGAGTTACTTCGCGTGCCCGTCGTGCGGCACCGAGACGGATCTCTTCGGTCGCGGAGGCGGGCAGCGCCTGGCGACCGACCTCGAGGTGCCGTTCCTGGGCGCCGTGCCCATCGCCGAGCCCGTGCGGGCGGGTGGAGACGTCGGCATGCCCATCGTGTTGAGCGCACCGGAGCACGTCGTGGCGCGCGCGATCGATGCCGTTGCCGGGCAGGTGGCGGCGCAGGTGTCCATCCAGGCGTTCCGGACCATTCCGCTGACGCCGGTGTCCTGAAGGAGACGTCATGTTCAAGCTGAAGGGCCTTGCGATTGCCGGTGCGTGCGCGCTGCTGGCCGGCACGACGACGATGGCCGCCGTGGCCAGGCCGGCGCACGTCGCGTCGGTCGCACCCGACTTCGTGGCCGACGTGGTCGGCCCCTATCTCGCGATCCAGACCGCGCTGGTCAACGACGAACTCGGTCCGATTGCAGCGGCCGCCAAGGCGCTGCGAACCGCCGCCGACTCGCTGGGCGCCGACGGCAAGGTGCTGGCCTCGGCTGCGGGCAGGATCGGCGACGCGACGTCGCTCGACGCCGCCCGCGCGGCCTTCGCCGACCTCAGCGTCGAGCTGATCGCCTACGCCGACAGGACGAAGCAGCCCGTCGAGGGCAAGATCGTCGCCTTCTGTCCCATGGCCAACAAGTCGTGGGTGCAGGCCGATGGTGCGATTGCCAACCCCTACTACGGCAAGGCGATGGCCACCTGCGGCAGTGCCACGCGCAAGCTCGCGCCGACGCAGTAGCCCCGTCCCCATGCACATCCCCTTCACCCGGCGCACGCTCGCCAACGGCCTCGACGTCATCGTCCACGAGGATCACGACCTGCCGATCGTGGCGGTCAACCTCTGGTACCACGTCGGCTCGAAGAACGAGCGCCGCGGACGCACCGGTTTCGCCCACCTCTTCGAACACCTGATGTTCGAGGGGTCGGCGCACCACGACCACGGCTACTTCGCGCCGTTGCAGCGCGCGGGCGCGTCGCTCAACGGGTCCACGAGCTCCGACCGCACCAACTACTGGGAGGTGGTGCCCACCGGCGCGCTCGACCTCGCCCTCTGGCTCGAGTCGGATCGCATGGGCCACCTGCTCCCGGCGCTCTCCCAGGCCAAGTTCGACAACCAGCGCGACGTGGTGCTCAACGAGCGCCGGCAGAACTACGAGAATCGGCCGTATGGCCTCGCGGGCATCGCGCTCGCCGAGGCCCTCTACCACCGCGACCATCCCTACAGCTGGCCGACCATCGGCTATCCCGACGACCTGAAGGCCGCGTCGCTCGACGACGTACACGCCTTCTTCCGCACCTATTACCACCCGCGCAATGCCTCGCTCGTGCTCGCGGGCGACATCGGCGTGGAGCAGGGTTTCGATCTCGCCGAGCGGTACTTCGGCGAGTTGCCGCCCGGTCCCGAGGTGCCACCCGTGGAGCCCGACGCTCCGGCACTCGCGGCCGACGTGCGTCTCGCGCTCGAGGACCGCGTGGAACTGCCGCGCCTCTACCTGGCCTGGCACTCGCCGGCGTTGTTCGACCCGGGCGACGCCGAGCTCGACCTCCTGGCAGACGTGCTCGGCGGCGGGAAGACGAGCCGTCTGTACCGCGCTCTCGTCGTCGAGCAGCAGCTCGCCACCGAGGTCACCGCGGTCCAGTACTCGCGCGAGGCGAGTGGCATGTTCCAGGTGGTGGCCACGGCTGCGCCCGGTGTGCCTCTCGATCGCCTGGCCGACGCCGTGCACGCCTGCCTCGACGAGGTGCGGACCAACGTCGTCTCGGCCGGGGAACTCGCGCGCAGTCAGGTGCAGGCCCAGGCGCACTTCATCTATCGCCTGCAGACCGTGGGTGGATTCTCGGGGAAGTCCGATCAGTTGAACGCGTACAACGTCTATCGCGACGATCCCGGCTACGTGACAGAGGACCTCGCGCGCTACGGCCGCTGCACGCCCGAGGCGCTGCGCGACGTGGCGGCCGCCTGGCTGTCGCGACCCTTCGTCGCCCTCGGCGTGGTGCCCATGGGCCAGTCCTCGCTCGGCCTCGCCGGTGCGTCGGCAGCGGTGGTCGCATGAGCGTGGATCGCCGCATCCTGCCGGTACCCGAACCGCCGCCGGGCATCCGGTTCCCCGATCTCACCCGGAGCGACCTGGCGCCGGGGCTCCACCTGGCCACCGTCGAACGCCGCGACCTGCCGATCGTGTGCCTCCTGTGGCTGTGGCATGCCGGCACAGCCGCCGACCACGACGATGCACCGGGCCTGGCGGCACTGACGGCCGACCTGCTCGACGAGGGCACCGCGTCGCTGACGATGGCGGAGCTCCACGAGGCGCTGGCGGGCGTTGGCGGGCAGCTCGACACCGATATCGGCCACGACGCCACCGTGCTGTCGATGCTGGCGCTCTCGACCCATCGCGAGCGTGCCGTCGAGCTGTTCGTGGACATGGCCGAGCGTCCGCGGCTCGACGCCGCCGACATGGCGCGCGTGACGGGCCTCAGGCTGAACCGCCTGCGCCAGTTGCGCCACTCGGCGTCTGCGCTGGCCGACCTGCTCTTCATGCGCAGGCTCTACGGCCCGCATCCGTACGGGCGCCCGGGGATCGGCACCGAACGCTCGCTCCAGCGCTTCACGGTGGACGACGTGCGCGCCTTCCACGGTCGGCTGGCCTCCACGCCGGCCACGATCATCGTCGTCGGCGACATCTCGCACGACGAGGCCGAGCGACTCGTGTCGCGCCACCTGTCGAGCGTGCCCCGCACCCGCCAGGCCGACCCGCCTGCCGCCGTCCCCACCGAGGGCAGCCGCCTGCTGTTCGTCCCCCGAGAGGGCGCTGCGCAGTCGGAAGTGCGCCTCGGGCGCATCGCCCTGCCCCGCCGTTCGCCCGACTACCACGCCGCCGTCGTCACCAACATGCTGCTCGGTGGGGCGTTCGTGAGCCGGATCAACATGAAGCTCCGCGAGGAGAAGGGCGTCACCTACGGCGCACGGTCCTCGTTCCAGTTCCTGCGCCAGGCCGGTCCGTTCTCGGTGCAGGGCAGCATCCAATCCGACGCCACGGCCGAGTCGCTCCACGACGTCCTGGTCGAGCTCGAGGCGCTCGGCGACGCACGGCCGGTCACGGCCGACGAGCTCGAGAGCGCGCGCGACGCGCTGACCCGCGGGTACGCACGAGGTTTCGAGACAGCGGAGCAGATCGCACGGGCGACGGCGCAGCTGGCGCTCTACGAGCTCCCTGACGACACGTTCGACGAGTTCTCGGCCCGTGTCGCCGCCATCAGCGCCGACGACGTGACCGGGATGGCCCGACGCTGGCTGCGCGGGGCAGACATGCAGGCCGTGGTGGTCGGCGAGCCGTCGGCCTCACTGGCGGGCCTGGGCGCCATCGGCCTCGGCGCGCCCGAGCATCGCCTGGCCGACGACGTGCTCTCGGGAACCTAGCCGCCCGCGACGGGCAAGGCCCCCTCCAGCTGCCGTGGGCGGCGGTACACTGTCGTTTGGCAGTGAACCGGCTGCGGCCGGGCTCCGTCTCACCCCTCGTCGTGGAAGGTGTGCCCCCATGAGTCTCGCGAGGACGACTCTCAGCCTCGCGGGCGTCGTCGTCGCCCTGGTGACGACGCTCGCCGTCGCCACCCTGTGGCTGCTGCTCACCGAGCCGGTGACGGTGGCCGACGCGGTGGCCCGGGGCGACGTGTCTCCGCTCATGACCGCGCTGGCGGGCGTGCTGGCCAACGCGGTGCGGGGATTGCTCGACTACCTCTGAACAATTCAGAGTTCACAGTTCAGAATGCAGGGGCTTCGCGGAAGGGCGGCGCCAGCGCGGGTCAGCGGCCCTGCGATCCCCCTTCATTCTGAACTGTGAATGTTGAACTGTGACTGCTCCCATGGACTGGTTCCGCAGGCTGTTCGGCAGGGGGGAACCGATCCACGAGCGGCCGCGCGCCGTCGCGGGTCATCACCCCGGCGGGCCCGTGTCGTTCGAGGAAGGCAACAATCGCTTTGCGCTGGCGCTCTACGAGCGACTGCGGCAGCAACGTGGCAACGTGTTGTTCTCTCCGTTCAGCGTCCGCGTCGGGCTTGCCATGGCCCTGGCTGGCGCCAGGGGCGAGACGGCAGCGCAGATGCGGGAGACGCTCTGCGGTCCGCCTGCCGATGAGGCGCTGCACGTCGCCATGGCCGAGACGGCCCAGCGGCTGAACGCCGGTGGCAGGGACTCCGCACTGTCCGTGTCGAACTCGCTCTGGGGACAGGAGGGCGCTGTCCTTCGACCCGAGTTCCTCGACCTCATCGATCGGCACTACCGCGGCGCCCTGCATCTCGTGGACTTCCGTGGGCAACCCGACGCTGCCCGGCTGACGATCAACGAGTGGGTCGGCGAGCGGACACGAGGCAGGATCAGCGAGATCGTCCCCCCGGGCGGCCTGGACGCTCTCACCCGGCTGTTCCTGGTGAACGCGGTTCACTTCAAGGGAACCTGGGCGTCGCCGTTCAGCGTGTCGTCCACGCACGACGAGCCCTTTCACCTGGCGCGTGGAGGGAAGGTGCACGTGCCGTTGATGCGTCAGCGCGCAAGGGTCCCATACCTACGTGCCAGGGGCTTCAGCGTGGTGGACCTCGCCTACCGAGGCCACGAGCTTTCCCTCCTCGTGCTGCTGCCGGACCGGAAGGACGGGCTCCCGGCACTCGAAGAGACGCTCTCCGTGGCTGTCCGCGACGACATCGTCGCTCACCTGAACGAGCAAGACGTGCAGCTGTTCCTCCCACGGTTCACGATCACGGGCGGGACCGTCGATCTGCGCGGACATCTCGCCGCCTTCGGCATGCCACTGGCATTCGATGCCGCGCGGGCCGACTTCTCCGGGATCGACGGTCGCGAGCCACCCCACGAGGATTCGCTGCACATCTCGGCCGTGTACCACCAGGCCTTCGTGGAGTTGAACGAGCGGGGAACAGAGGCCTCGGCAGCCACGGCAGACATGCCGGCGTTCAGGGCAAGCTTCCATCCAGTGAAGGAGCCGCCTGTGCCCGTCTTCCGCGCCGATCATCCTTTCCTGTTCGCGATCCGGGATCGGCGGAGCGGTGCGCTCCTGTTTCTCGGGCGGCTGGTCACGCCGGGATGAGTTCAGAGTTCACAGTTCAGCATTGAGGACCAGCGCGCGGAGGTCCTCGAGCCGGGAGCCGGAAGCTGCTAGGCTAGGGCCTCGTCTGGCGACCCCGAGAGGACCCATGCTCACCCGATGCGTGCTCACCAGCCTCATCGTGTTCTGCGCGTTCGTGTCGGTGCGTGCGCAGACGTCTGCACCCGCCGACACGCTCGAGCCGTTGAAGTCCCTGCCGCCCTACATGCGATTGCTGCTGCCGTGGGGGCAGCGCGTCGAGTGGGAGGCCGACAGCCGGCACCTGATCGTGATGGAGAAGGCGTTCGGCGACGCGTGGCGGCTGAACGTCGAGACCGGTGCGCTCACGCCCCTCACGACGCACTTCTTCCACGTGGGCTTCGATCGCGCGCACCAGCTCGCCAACGGCGACTACCTGCTGACCGGGCCGGCCGAGTTCAACCCGAGGGACCCCTGGAAGGACCGGCACCGCCTGCAGATGTTCGTGCTCGACAAGTCGCTCACGAAACCGGCGGTGCCCCTGAACGAGTTCATCGACGAGGGCCCCGCCACGTCGCTCCAGTCGATGCACGTGGCATGGACGACCCCCGGCCAGCGCGAGATGTACATGGGGGACCTCGTCTACACCAACGGCGTGCCCGCGATCGTGAACAAGCGACTGCTGCTGTCCTACGCCGACAAGCCGCAGACGATGCGGCTCGAGACGCAGGACTTCCGGCTGCCCGACGAGCGCGAGCTGATCTTCACCTGCTACCACGGCACCGAGCAGGAGCCGTTCTACCACGCCGATGTCTGCGGGCTCGACCTGAAGACGGGTGCGATCGTGGACTACACGAAGGATCCCGGCGGCTACAACGAGGCCGAGGGCATCTTCCCGGACGGCCGGCACACGATCGTCGAGAGCGATCGCCACACGCCGAAGAAGCGCGCGTGGCAGATCGACCTGTATCGGCTCACCCTCGACGGCAGCGGTCGCATCGATCGCCTCACGCACTTCAACGACATCGCGAGCCGGTTCCACGGCTCCAACGGCGACGTGAGCCCCGACGGCCGCTACCTCGCGCTGCAACTCGGCATCCACGGGTTCGGCGCCGGCCAGGGCCGCGGCGTGCTGCTGATC
>VFQN01003088.1_pt1 | contig 24522 bp, 40 predicted proteins | sample 3512371 | NCBI WGS metagenome assembly VFQN01 (sample SAMN10412370, study PRJNA504923) | tailings metagenome | isolation source: Replicate 2 from Balatoc abandoned mine | place: Philippines: Itogon, Benguet | collected 2017-08-28 | reverse complement strand
TGGGCCTGTTCGAGGACACCAACCTGTGCGCCATCCACGCCAAGCGTGTGACCATCATGCCCAAGGACATCCAGCTGGCCCGCCGCATCCGTGGCGAGCGCGCGTAAGCGCTTGCCTTGTCCGTGTGCAAGTCAAGCAACAAACCCGGTGTTTCTCAACACCACCTTTACAACGGGGATGACGAAAATGGCCCATGCTTAGCCAGGGCACAGGAGATTTTCGGACATCACATGACAGGTGGCTCCGGGCCTTGACCTGCTTTTATGCGCATGTTAGATTCCCGCTTAGCCTCCAGCACAGGCGTGGCTGAACGCCGTATCAGGGTCAACATGTACAATGTGTCCAACCATGTCAAGGTTAACATGTACGGCATACAACAGTCTGTGACACCTGGGTCACACCTGCCAACGTGCTTCTGCTTGCCGTCAAACATGCACCGACAGCATCTGGTACCATGCCGTATGCCCCCTGCCCTCAAAAACACAGCCATGTATGCACAGCATGAACACCTCCACCTGCTAAACACGTGTACACACACTCTCTCTGTACACTCCCGTTGTAACCGCACCTACATCTTGACATGCATTGTATTATTTTGGCGACACAAACCTGCACAAACACAACAGCCTGGTCCGTAGAGGACACTTATTCCCTCGGCCGCTACTCTGCCCCGTGCCATGTCAATCCACTCCCTCAGACCCTCACCCTTCCAGTGCTATTAGCCACCAATGGCGGCACCCCAAGCAGCCTTCCCAGCGCTTCGCTCATCACTGCTAGCAAATTCCTACTGCCCCTCCCTCTCCTCTGTCACGTCAGCAACCACTCCCTGGGCCCCTCCGCCACCCCAACCCCCACAACTGCCCACACACTAAATGGGCCGCTCCTGTCCTCAAGCCTTCCTCCATCCGCCAGCATGGCATTGCCCATTGCTCATTCCATCCGCCAGCATGGCATTGCCCATTCGCTCATTCCATCCGCCAGCATGGCATTGCCCATTCGCTCATTCTATGCACAGCCTGGCCTCACAGGACACAATGGCGCGCTTGGAGCCAGCCGGCGAAGGCCCGGGGGGCGAGCAGGCCGGGGAGCAGAGCGCAGAGGCTAGGGCGGAGCAGCAGAGTGCGGGGGTGCCCGGGGCGGACGGCTCCCCGCAGTCGCTGCTGCGGCAGGAGGCGCTGGGGCTGCGGCTGTGGCTGAGGCTGAGGCTGTTGCAGCGGGTAAGGGGCTCGGAGCCGCCGCAGCTGGCCGCGGGCGTGAGGGGAGCGGCGGGGCTGGCGGTGGGGCTGCAGTCGTGGCTAGTGCGCTGCTGCTCCTTCTCAACCGCCGAGGACACGTACGCCGCCTGCGTGGTGTGAGGCACGCAACCGGCGCTTAGACACCGGTATACGTCGTTTTACTGCATGCTGTGTCATGACTTTGCGGTACTTCTCCGACAGTGCAGCCGCCCTACCCGCTACGCACTGCCCCAGCTAGACGCTGCGTGGCGCACACAGCCCAGCGGAACGCCGTCTGGTGATAGCCTGCCTTGGCATGCCCTGCCCCACTTCCCCCATGCCACCCTCCTCACTTCCCTCAGCTCACGCACCCCCTCACCAGGAAGTCCGGCTCTAGCTGTGCCATGAGCCCCACCGCCCCGCTGCGGGCCTGCTGCGCGCACCACCGCTTGAACGAGTCCCCAGACATCCGCCGGTAGCGTGCAGCCTCCGCCCGCGCCGCGCCCAGCTCCTGTAAAGCATGCAAGCAGAGCGGCATTCGCTTCAATCGCCAGCAGCAGGCATACACGCTACAACCTCATGCACATTACTCAGGATTACAGGCCATGCATGTTGTTGGTGCATGGTGGGTACTTGGCATTGTAAGCGTCCCGCTGGTTGTCATGCCGGTACCGGTACACGCTGAGCCCTGCTCCCGCACATCGGCAGACCCCACTCCCACCAACATGCCGCACTCCCCCACAGCGCAGCACCCACCTCCCTCAGCTCCCTCTCCGTGGCGGAGTGGCGCTCCATGCAGCCGCGGGTGCAGCGCAGCAGCCGGCCTAGCTCCTGAACCTGGGGGGCAGGAGAGAGGAGAGAGAGCGCGCGGGGCAAGAAAACGTGTGTGTGTCAGCACGTGCGGGCACCACCCGTTGCGCCACCACCCCGGCTAGCTGGCAAGAGGAGACAATGCTTATCTGAGTGCCCCGTCCTCCAGCTGCACTTAGTTGTCACTCGCAAGGGCGGAAGCAGCTGCCCACGATGCGCCCCAGCCCCCATGCCCTGCGCCCCGCGGCTGCGGCGCCGCCGGTGCTGCTGCTGCTACCCGTCCGTACTAGCACTGCCGTTACTGCTGCTGACCTGCTTGCCGGCCCATTGCGCGTGCTCGTCCGCCGCCTCCAGCTCCTGCTGCGCCGCCTGCTCCTGGGCCACCAGCCGCACAGCCTCCTGCCGCAGCGCCTCAAACTGCAAGCAAGACACACAACACGTGAGACGACTGTGTCCAAAGAAGGGTCCCAGGCGGTAAACTTTTGCTATGTGTGTTGCCACCTGCTGCATACTGTCTTGTGCAGCACTACGTGCACATGCTGCTGCACTCCTGCGAGCCACGCACACCCACCTGCTGCTGGGCCTCCTCCGCTGCCGCTGCCGCGGTGGCCAGCTCCGCCCGTAGCCCCTCCGCCTGGCCGCGCGCCTCCTGCAGCTGCACCTGCAGCCCCCGGGAGGACAGCCGCAGGCCGTCCGCGGCGACGCGGGAGGAGGCTAGTTGGGCCTCCTGCGGGGGAGCAGTAAAGTACCGTATGAATATCGGTAGGAGACTGTTAGCGCTAGGTGTCAGGCCCCAACGCTGGGGTGATACAAGACCGCCACTGGGGTGGAAACTGTATGTAGACCAGGCGAGATCTGTTGTGCCGTTGGTGTGGATTCAACCGGATTCAAGCACGCATACGGATTGAGTCTGGTCATGTAACACCGAGTTGTGTGGTGCCGGCGGTGGCAGACCAGCAGCCGTCGCAGGTTGGTGCCAATACTGCCAGACGAGCTGCCACACGCTGCTTCACTGAATGCGGGCGTTTGCAACTCTCAGAATCGCACCAACTCGCGGCCTCTATCTGCTGCTATCTAGCGCAACCAACCCACCAGCTGCTTGCTTCTGGCCTGCTCCTCCGCCAGCTGCTGCTCCGTATCGCCCAGCCGCACACGCAGCACGGCGGTCGACACGTGCGCACGCACCAGCGCCTCGCCGTCAGAGCGCGCCTGGGGACAGGGAGGAGCGTAGGAAGGCGTGGCAAGGGGTCAGGGGCTGGAGTGGCGTGTACGACAAAAAGCCGAATGTAAGGGTTGGGCTGGCCTACTGGTATCCAAAGCCATGGGATATCGGTCAACTGTGCAAGTGTACAGCTAACACAGACGCTGGACGGCTGGACTTGCCCGCCCTGAGCCCTTGACTCAGTCTACCTGGGCCACACTGTGCCGGCATGACTCCACGCGCAACGAAGGCCGGGTGCCAACCAGGGCAGGGAAAGCTTCAAACCGAGGTGCCCCTCTCATGGGGCCCCCATGCATGAGCCCCCTGTCGCACTCTGCTGACTCCCACCTGGCTCTCAAGCTCAAGCCCATGGCGATGGCTGTTATGGAGCGCCAGGCACGCCTCCTCGGTGTTCTCACGCTCCAGCGATAGCATGTCGGACAGGCTCAGCACCATGTATTCGTAATCCCGCGCACGCTCCTCGCAGCCAGCTACCTTGTCTTCGAGGAAGATGCACTGCGGCAAAGTGCAGGCAGTTGCAGTCGTGGGCACGGGGCTGGGTTCAGGACGTATCGAGATATTGTGATGAGGCCTAGACTTGCCGGGGTGTTGGCTCGATCGTTCCGCAGGCCAAGCAGCGGCATGCCCTATAGCAGCGCACGCCATCGTTAACTGCAAGAGGCTCCCTTGGTTTGATGTCTCAGCGGCATACACGCTACCTACGCAAACATAGCTGGCATATTACGTACTTTGCTCTTCTTTGCAAGCTCTCCGATGTGGCGTTGAGCGTCCCTGACGGCGCACCTGTAATTGCACATACAGCAACAGCAACTTCCATCACATTTGCACCTAACATTATGTACGCGCGGTTGACGTAAATTTAGTACTAATCGAACTACTTTTAGCTCGTCCGTGCCCTACGGTTACCCGCTACCGGCGGGTAACCGCGCTCTCCGGCATGTCACGATGTCGCGCCTCACCTGCGCCTGTGGCCTGCGACAGGCCGCCTCAGAGCCATGGACATCGCTCCGATGCCGGCGAAGAGTAGGAACGCCATCTTTGGTGCCTGTTGTGCTGCAGCGCCGACGGTGTGCTGTGGATTCTTATCCTAGATAAGATGAGATATTGTTTTGCAAGACAGTGGCACTCTCTATATTGCTGGTAAGGTCTAGTAAATGTAGGGAAAGCAGGAAAGCAGGAAAGCGGAGCTGTTATGTACCCAGTAGTTGCAACGGACAACGAGAAAGCTGCCGTGGGACGAGCACGCCCTCCCCCTCGTCCTGCAACAGAAGGCCATCAGCAAAGCAGGGTCATGGTCAGCGGGCCTTTAGCACGCACGTCAGCAGGTCGTAAGGAGTCCACGCAACACTTCATAAGATAGTCGGCAAACGGGCAAGCCGGAGACGGATGCATGCGCACAGCCTCAACTAACACTTGCGTTACTTGTTCTTGCAAAGGGCACAACGGGACTATCTCGGTCCCGGACCAATGTTCAAGGCCAGCAGGCAGCTAACAGGAGATGTGTATGTGCAGTTTCAGCTGTGCTGTGCAGCATGGGTATGTCGGAGTAGCGTAGTTCAAGCGTATTCACCAGCATTGTGGGCAACAACTCCTGCGCACCTGTGGACCGCGTCAGCTAACGAAGGCGGGAATCCCCAACTCTTGTGTCCACCCTGGCTCGTACTCCTTGTGATCCTCAAGAAAAGAGCATTGTTCGTAATCTGGTATCTCGGTCATGAGCAGCAGACGCAGTTTGAGCGAGCTGCAGAGTGCTTGCTGACGCAGCGAAGCGCAAGAGCCCGTTTACACGCTCAGGTTATGCAGTGAATACACTGCTGGCACTCGTAGCATGCGTCTTGTCACAGCAAAGGATCTTGGCTAGCGCTTAATTCAACGGTTTGTTTGACAAGCCCTGCATCGGCGCTATCAATGGGCTTTTCCCGCGCGCGCAGCGTTTGACGTCTTCAAATTTGAGCATACATTGCAAGTGTACGTCCGCAATCCTCGATACTGCTGTTGTGGGCAGGCTGTCATGTTGGCTGGCAGGCCAACCTAAGCGTGGTGTCGCGCAAGGAAGGGCACCCGACCCATGGGTCGCGGGATAACACCTTGCAACCACAACATCTCTTGACATGAGTACCCCGTCCTGTGGCTGACCAAGTCGACACGGCGCTGCCCATGCACCCCTGTCTCAGCGTTCAAACCACGGCCGCCAGAGCCTCTCTTGTGCCCAGGGAATACACTCATTGCCCTTACGATATGTCGCCCACACTGCTCACGCTGTCGCCGACAGCACCTGCACCAGCAGCGCCAGGTTGACATCCATAAGCAGTGCCCGGCCCTCCTCTCCCACGGCAGCCGCTATCCCACCCCCGCCACGCCCGCCCCCCGCCCCGGCCGCCGCCACCGCCCGCTGCACCCACACCTGCCGCAGCGCCAGCCCCCGCATTGGCCCCCACACCTCCACCAGCTGCACACACGCCCCCAGCAGCCGCCCCCAGCACGTCTCCCCGTCGCCCACATAGTCATCCACCACCTGCTGGACACTCAGACTCCCCTCTCCACCAGCCCCTCCCTCAATCCCCAACGCGGCCATGTCCCCCTGCGCCCTGCCGGCGGGGCGCCCCTGACGCCCCGCCGCCTCCCCCATGGCTGTATCATCGTCATCGCTGCCTCCTGTGCCACCCCCACTCAGCTGCCACAGCTCCAAGGCTGCCCCCGCCGCCGCCGCCGCCAGGGTCAGCTCGCACACGCCGTTGGTGACCCCGGCCGGCAGCACCGCCGCCAGCGCAGCCTCCGCCTCCGCCGCTGCCGCGTTGCTCTGCTCCTGCTGCTGTTGCTGCTGCTCCGTCCGGTCTGCCAGGTAGCGCAGCACGGTGGCAGACAGCACGGAGGCAAGGCATGCACCGCACAGGAGCGCGCGGGGGGCCAGCCGGCCGCGTGCCATTAGGGTAAGGGCGCTTTGCCCTTGACTCTGACCCTGCGCCCGTGCCGGGGCCAGCACGTCGCAGTCCTGTAGGGCCTGCAATAAGGCGGTGGCAACGCGGGGGCAACGCCTTCCCATCAGTACTGTGTACAGCCTAGGCCGGCCCTCAAGGGTTCGGTGTGAAGGCACATTGACCGCCGTGGTTCACAGTCGAACGGGTTAGCCACAGCGCGTGCGCACCTGCAGCAGGCTGCCTCGCGCTGCTCCCCACAGCTGCAGCGCCCACACCGCAGGCAGCACCTGCGCCAGGGCGGGGGGCAGCCGCTGTGCCGCCGCCGCCGCAGCGCTGTCAATGTCCGCTGGTCCCAGGGTAGGCGCGGACGGTGCTGCGGCGGACCCACGGGTCGGGCCCGAGAGCCACTGGCGGAGGACGCCCCAAGCGGGGGGCAGCGCATCGGGAGCTGCACCTGCATACGGACGAGGCGGAGGAGTTTACAAACAGAAAAAGTATGTTAGCACAAGGTCATGGCTGGCATGCTTGGGAGGTCCCCGACACAGGCATCCCAGCGGCCCTAGCACAGCACGTGCGATACCAGTTACCTGCAGCCTGCTGTTGAGGCGCCTTCCGGGCCGCCAGCTTGGCCAGCGCCGCCGGCTCGCCCACCACACTCAGCAGCAGCGCACAGCAGTCCGCCACCGCCCGCTCAGCGCGCAGCACCTCCGCACTTGCGGCCGCGGCCGCAGCGCCGGCTGCCGCGGGCTGCCCTGGCTGCCCCTGCGGCTGCAGGCGCTGCAGGCGCGCCGCCGCCTCCGCCGCGGCGCGTGCCGCGTGCGCCAGGTACGACACGCAGGCGGCGACGGCGGCGGCAGAGGACCGCAAGGCGCGCTGCGTCGAAGCACGGTCCTCCGCACCGGGCCCCGTTGCCTGTGCGGTGCCAAGCAAGGTTGCCAATGTGTTCACTTGAAAGCAATGGCATGTCCGACACCAAGGTTAAAAGTGGAGGTGCCATGCAGCAAGGTGCCGGAGGATGTGGATGTGCCAATTGAGTGCAGTGGTGTCCCCGGTAGCCATGTTGCACCCAAGCGCACCTGGATTAGCCCGGGGAGCAGGAAGGTCAGGGCAAACTCCTCCAGCGGCCGGGGCTCGACAACAGAGCTTCCACCCTGCTCCTGCTCCAATCCCGACGCCGGCGGCTGGGGTGCCCCTACCTGCGCCCCCTCAGTCCCCACCCCCATGACCAGCGGCAGGGCCTTGAGCACTCGCTCGCTGCGTACCGCCCCCGGGGCCTCAGCAAAGTACCGCCCCAGCGCACGGGCCGCGCCCAAGGCCACCACGGCCGTCAGCCCCTGTGCATCGATTCCCTGCTCGCCTGCTTGCTCTTGCTGTGACCGCTGGCCCTCCTGCTGCTGCTGTTGTTGCTGCTGCTCTGCAGCGGCCTCGAAGAACTGCAGCAGGCCGTCGCAGGCTGCATCCAGGGAGTGCATCAGCCTCTGCAAAGAGTGGATAACATAAGGAACAACGAACATAAAGATGTGTAGCAAACGCTGGAGAGCTGGAACGCCACCGCTGTGCAAAGGACGGCGGGTTGAGTTTTCGAGTCACGGCATAGGGCGGAACATGTGCCGCACAGCGCCGTCACGCAATCAGCTCACCACGCATAGCCAGCGCAAGCAACATCACATCAGTCCACAAACGCCTCTCACCTGCATCACCGTGTCGGACAAGACCGGTTGCTGCCACTCTGCGGCCGCCCCCTGGCCGCCGCTGTCGCCAAGCCCCATCCCCGCCACCCCCGCGACCGCCGCCGCCGCCTCTCCGTCCGCGGCCGCCGCATCCACCGCCAGCGCCCCCACCGCCGCCTCCATCAGCAGGAAGCACGCAGGCAGGTGCTCCAACGCACGCGCACCCGCCAGCTCCGTCTCCACCCCCTCCCGCTCTCCTTCACCAGCCACCCCCGCCTCCTCCGTCCCTCCCGCCCCCGCCTCCACCTCCATCTCACCCCTGCCCTCCGCATCCCCACCAGCCTCACCTGTTCCCCCTGCCCCAGCGTCCCCCGCACCCCCTGCTGGGAGTTGCCCCTGCTGCTGCCCCAGGGCCTGCCCCTGCTGCTCCAGCGCTGCCCGCACAGCCCGCTCCTCCCGCTCCCGCTGCGCGGCGGCCCGCTCCCGCAGTTCACGCAGCAGCCGCTGGCTGGGCTGCGGCGCCGCGCGCTGCCCCGCCGCCGCCCTCCGCCCCGCCTCCCGCGGCACGGCACGTGTGGGGTGCAGTGCGTCGTGCAGCAGCAGGCCCGTCTCGATCTGCAAGTTGGAATCGAAGCGGTGGAGGCCAGGGCATGCGGACAAGCGAGCTCGGGGGAAGCAAGGGCGTGCAGGAGGGAGGTGCACGGAGCACTCGCACGCTACCCAATGACAAGGGCTGTGCTACGCTCATACGTGACGGCAAAGTACAAAGGCAACACCACCGCCCGGCAACCGATACACGCACCCGTCGATCAATATAGCAGGACTGGGTAGAGCCAGGCACGTGAACAGCCGCGTCAAGCTCCCATCGACGACTCACCCTGAGCACCTCGAGCAGCAGCACCAGGAACTCCCCTGGCCGCTCCCCCGCCGCCTCCTTGCCCTGCCCCCGCCCCTTGCCCTGCGCCCTGGCCTGCCCCTGCCACTCTGCCCCCGCCCCCAGCAGCCACCCCTCGCCCACCAGCTGCACCGTCACGGCCGCCAGCTGCAGTGCCATGTGGCGCAGGGCCACCGGAGCACGGCTGCGCAGCAGCCAGCCCAGGCCCCGACGCACCGCGACAGCCCAAGGCTCGGCACCCGCCAGTCCCCGGATGCCGGGCTGGGCCTCTGTCCCCAGCCCCTGCAGCTGCAAGCCATAAAGCGCGGACTCTGCCCCCGGGGCCTGGCACTCCCGCAGCAGCACCAGCAGCACGTGCAGCGACTCCAGCTGCAGCTGCGCAGCGCCGCCTGCCCCAGCAGCAGCCGCAGCACCACCACCAGCACCACCACCTGCCCCAGCAGCAGCCGCAGCAGAGCTGCTGCTCGCGGCCTGCGCGCCGGAGCCGCTTGCGGCAGAGCTTGTTGCGCCCTCTGCCGGTGCGTCCCTGCCCGGGCATGGCCGCAGCAGCCGGGGGCTGCCCACCAGCGCCGCCAGCGCCGTCGCCACCGTCGCCACCGCCCCCGGCCGCTGCCCCAGCACGTCCGCCCGCCTGCCCGCCGGCGCGGCGCCCGTCAGGAGCCGCTCCAGCAGGGCCATCGCCAGCAGCGCGGCGTTGTGCTGCTGCTGATATCCTGCTCCACCCACTGATGGTGGCGGTGTTGCAGTGAGTGCATCCGCCAGGCGCTGCAGGCATGCCGCCAGCGCCTCCATCGCCCCGCCCTGCACCAGGGCATCCCCGGCGGCTGCGGGGGCATCAAACGAGGGTGCTGCTGACGCCGCCAGCAGGCACTCCAGGGCGTCCACCAGCGCCGAGCCGTCCGCCTCCCCCGCGGATGCGAACAGCGCGGTGGCGGTTGTGTCGTCAAGCGCCCCGGGCTGCTGATGATTGTGCAACAGGAGGATTGGGCTCACGCCGCCGTAATGTACCACCTGTGACATGCGCAGGTAGTTATAGAAGGCGGCTTGGCACGAACGTTGAAGGACGAGGAGTACCAAGTACGTGTGGCAGCGGCCAGCCACGGCCCATGCATACGGACTAGTAGGCGCTCAGGCAGTGGGGTATGCTTGGCCTGTCAATGATTACTGCACACGAATAGCCTATTAATGAGGCAAGCGCCCACGCGAGAGCCGCAACCACCCCATGGCCCCACTCCTGTTCCCATGCTGCCCCCACAGCCGGCCCCTGCCCACCTGCAGAAGCACCGGCACAAGCTCCCGCACCTCCCGCCCCTGCGCAACCTCGGGCAGGCGGCAGGCGGCGGCCAGAATGGCCAGCCCCAGGCCGCACCCAGTGGCCTGCTGCTGCAAGGACTCGGGGTCGACGGGACCGGAGCGCAGCTGCGAGATGCAGAATAAGGGGACCGTCATAACGCGGTTGGTTACACCTGATGGGAAGCAGCTCTAAGCCGGGAGGGGGCTGTTGACCATGCATGCTGGTCGCCTAGCTGCCGGTCGGAAGCAGTGTGGATAGGAGCACTGGACATTGGGAATACGCGGCCGACCGCACCTGTGAGGGCGGGCGCAGCGGCAGCAGCAGGCGCTGCAGGAAGGTGAGTCCCAGCGCGTCCACCACCGCCCGCACGGCGCTGTCGCTGCCGTGGGGCAGCAGCCGCGTCACCAGCAGCAGGCCCACGAACCTGAGGTGTGGATGTGTGGTGTAGGTGGTTGGATGGGGCCTGCATGTGCCTTGTGGGGTCGGCGCTCGAGCCCACCGTTGCTACCTTGCTACCATATTCCAGCCCTCGGTGGTGCATTCCGCTGGTTTCGCGCGGGCCAAGATCTGTTTCGGACTACTTCAATACACTACCTGCGCTCATCTCCAGGTCCTCGAAGGAGCTCCAGGCATTGCTGGAAGTTCTGCTCCCACTCCGCGCCTCCCGCCATCGGCTCCGCGAAGTTCGGTCCAGAAGCAGATCGCAGCTGCCCCTAGTTATACGGATCGGAAACTCATACTGTGATATACCTAAAGTGCTAGGACGTCCGATATCTCAAAGAAAGCCGCCGCGACGATTCTAGTACTGGTCTATGCGTCATACATGTTGGTCACTCACTGTATAACACATGTACATAATTCATATTATCGGCTTTCGATACTGTAGTATAGCGGTTTGCTGCCCGCGGACCGTTGTGCTCATGGGTGTTGCACACAACTGGCACACGTGTCGACATGCCAGGCTGGCGTGGCTCCGCGCACGCTGAGAGCCGGGTTATAATGGCTGCCGTAGTGGTGCTACTTCAGGCCGCACTGCTTGTGACCACAACCTAGCCGTCGTTGTAAGCGGGGATGCGTGGGAGTGCCAAACGCACCCGGGCTTTGGCAGCAAGGGCCATCCCAGAAGTCCCTGGCAAGCTCCCCAGCAGGGGAATCCCCCCTGGTTCACAGGTGGTTGCTGCATCAGCCTTGCATCAGCCTTGCAGTTGTAATGCTCTCACTGTGCTGGCCGCCTGACCCCACTGCACAGCTCTACCCCAACCCTTCCGTAAGGCTGTAAAGCATTCGCGCTTCAGCTCGGCAGGCGTTAAAAACCAAACACGTGTGCCGGTACTGTCCTGTGCACCGCTTCTGCCTGCTGATCCCTTCACCTACGGTACGCCCCACGACACACGCTCACGCACATGCGTTCGGTCAAGCACGGGCACGGCCACACCCTTCGTGACACCGATGCTACCGCCACCATAACGCCAGGCACCTCTGGACATGTGTTGCAATGCTCCTGCCAGACAAAATATGCACTCGGACCGACCAACGACGGACACGGCTAGCGTCGTAAGCGTGACCAAGATACACTCAAAACCGTGCACGTTGATTTGACTGCTGAAGCTACGCAGCGTCCCAAGCAACCAGGGACCATGGCGGCCCTCACTTCTTGGGCCCGCTGTTGACGGAGGGGCCGCATCGCTCCACCATAACGTCGTACAGCTGCTTGCCGTTGAAGACTGCGGGGGCAAGGGCGGGGCGGGGCGGGCAGCAGGGTTCTGCAGCGCTCAAGGGCTGAGGCCTGGGCGCAAGGGCGCTGTCAGGCAGCACCAGCTTACAGTGCAACGGCGTAAACACGTATTGGTCCAGCAATCACTGGCTCAGGGGTGAGGATTGCAGTGTGTTGCGCTGTATGCATGCGTCGCACTGCCGTGGGGCCGACGTCGTTCAACCGCAGCGGAGCCGGCCCACTGCGCGGCTAGCAGTCGAACAGGCCAGCGCTTTGGAGCCCAGGGGCAGACACGCTGAGGCGGCACTCACTGATGGGGAAGAAGTGGATCTGCCCCTCCGGCTTGGTCTGGGTCTCCTGCAATGCAGCAGCACGCGCGAGGGCGAAGTGCAGTTCGTAAGCCCGTGTTACAGTGACAGATACAGTTACAGCACCCAATAGGGTACGTCCGGAGAGCCAGGGGGCCATAAGGACGAATACAGAAAGTACGCTTCCCCTGCTTGGCCAACTCCACATGTCCTGCACGAAGCACTGCCACCCGGTGCAGTGCGTCCACCATCGCCTCGCACGCACAGCGACACTTCAGGAGCTGTATGCGCTCGGAGAGAAGGAGGTGCGATGCTGCCAAGTGCCAATCGCATGCGTAAGCACTGGCCCCAACGCCGAGGGATATATTTCTAGTCCTGAAGCATTTAGACCAGCGCCCGTGTGCCTGTGCCATGATGCAGCGACCACACGCTGCCCCGGCACCGCATGTAATCACCACCGTGCTCAGCCACCACACTGCTTTAACGACCCTTACGAAAGATGCTGCTCGGCGCACCTTGAAGTACACCAGAATGGGGAAGCCGGGCCACCACATCTCCCAGTTGACGAATGAGTCGTACGTCCAGCGGTTGCGGCCGCCAACAATCACGTTGTCGCTCTCCTGGCCGGAACGCAGCACCTGTACGCGGCGCCACCGGGGGCAGGCGTAAAATGCGAGGAAGCCGTGTGCCATTGGGGGCGAAGGAGGAGCAGCTCAGAGCGTCACAGGCGGTGCGGGCAGCTGGTACCGGTATGCTCAGCAGGCAGAGGGCGTGTAAGGTGGGTTGGCATAGGCAGTTGCCTTGCCACGCAAACGTGCTGGAGGGATCAGGGGTTGCAGGGCATGCACGACGGTTGGCCACATTCGTACCACGGCCTACCCAAACATCTTGAGTTAAGGTACGGCACCACTGCAGCGACAATGCATGGCAAGGTCCGGCGTGCACAACAGTTTGCAATGCTCGACCTCCCTGTGTGTGCTCCCCATGGGCTGTGCTGGCTCACCTCGAGCGCCTCGTCATCGAACGTGAACCTGGGGCACAGAAGGGAGACAGGGCAATCAATTGCAATCAACGGTTGCTACACTATCAGGGGCAGGCCAGATAGAGAGGGGCGACAGGCTCTGCCGCTACTCCTGTAGCGGTGGCTGTGGCGCTATCCCCTGAGGGGTATGGCACGGGCAGGGCAACCCCCTGCCGTCGTGCCTTCTGGCACACGAGCTCCACCAAAATTCCCCTACATTTCCCAGGAACACCCCATCTTAGACCACGGCCTCTGGCCACTTACTGGATGCGGGTGGCCTGAATGGTGAGGAACACACCGAGCAGGCCCAGGAAGCCACCCAGGATGTAGTTGTTCTCGTAGATGGACAGACCCGACAGCGCCAGCAGCCCCAGCTGCACGTTGAACGCCGGCTCCGGAGTGACCTTCTCCAGCTTTCCTGTCTTCTTGGGCGCTTTCGCCTTGCTCAGAACCTATGGCACGCGGAAGCGATGAAGTTGCGCAAGTGTTGGCGCCATATAGAGGGTGTGGAACTCTCCTTGCGATCATGGCTTCCGGAACATGTCGGCTTACAGCTTGCGCAGCAAAAGGCGAGCGCTGCAGCCGTGGGCGCAGCACAGCGCTAACCGGCGAGGGCCTGCCCTGGCCACGGACCAGACCGGCAACTCCGGGACGAGCGCAAAGGGCTGACATGTTTGCTGTTAGGTAAAACAAAAGCAGACACAATAATAGCAGTGGTGTCAGCGCACGATAAAGGAAGGCGCAATTGGGAAGGAAAGCAGGGGAGGTCCTACACGGTTGAAACGGTTGGCCCTGCGCTTGGATTTGCAGCTGAAACATTGCAGCTGCGTACCAGCCACAATTTCGATATGAACCAAAGCTTGTACAGCTGACACAAATTTGGTAGGAGCACTGACTTTGTGGCCGAACAGGCGGGTGTCTCAATTTCTGCCTAGGACTGCGTGCGGCCGGCAACCCTTTGCGCGTGCTTAACCCAGTACAACAGAACTGCTCAGTTTCTGATATGCTCCACCAGCGCATAGGGCAGGTCGCCTGCCAGGGAGGTCGGCGGGCTGCCGCCCCGCCAACCCGCTGCAGGTGGCCTGCGCAGCCCAGCCATGGCTGCCCAAGGCTGACACCAGGTGAGGATTGTGCCCGGGACCGCGGGATACCTTCTTGTACGCCTGCATCTGCATGTGCGTTGGTGCATTGGACTCCAGACAGCGGCGCTGCCTAGCAGACGAGACCCCCCACGTGCCAGCCCCACAACCGATACAGCTGACCTGTGACCACCAACCCGCAGCCACACGCCACATGCTCACATACCGTACGCGCATAAGATATTGAATTAGTTCAACTTAGCTTGTACTCACCGTCACCGTAAACATGACGTATCCCCGGGTCCACATGCTGCTCTGCCGCACACAGTGTGCGCCAGCAAGTCCGCCGCCGAGGACGCTGACGACGATGACGAGCCGACGGGTGAGCGCTGTGCAGGGCTCCCGTAGCACGATGCATGCATGGTAACAGGCATCCTGAACGTAGTACTGATCTGGCCCTGTTGCAATAGATATTCGGGGAGCCTTTGGGGGCCCTGATAACCCGCCTAGGTCAACCGCTGAACCACTAGTGTACTTGCTCCTCCAACCAGCTGCACTATCTGCTCCTTCAACCTGCCACGACAGTAACACGTGCCAGGGTGCAAGCACCCTCACCACTCTCCGATCTCCGGCCCCTGTTTCCTGGCATCCGCTGCTGTGTGCTTGTAGGATTCGTACGTTGCGTTCCCAACGTCCTTCGCCCTCCTCCTCCGGCCCCCTGCCGGGCCCCATTGCCCGCGCACCCCCTGCTGTGTCGTACTGCACGCATGCTGCATTCCCCACGCCCTTCGCCCCCCTCCACCTTGACCTCCTCTCCTGTCCTACCCCAGTGCCCGGCCGCCCGCTGCGCGTGGAGCGGCTGCTGGCCAACCTGGGGTACGGCAAGCGGCGGGAGTGCCAGCAGCTGGTCAAGAAGGGCCGCGTGACCACACTGGAGGGCAAGACGCTCAAGGTTGGCAGGCACGGGCAGGGGCAAGGGAAAAGGCGCATGCCAGGGGAGCTCCCTTGGAGCATGCCGATGTCTGTGTCCTGCTGCTGTCCTGCCCGTGCTGCCTTGACACTGTCAAGACGGAAACCAGTGTTCGGGGAAGTACCGGTCCAACGGGTCCGCTGGCCCGGAAGCCCATGGTGACTAATTGTACGGCATGCCGAGCTGGCTGTACGGCACGCAGGTTGGCGAGAAGGTGGTGTGGGGGCAGGTGGTGCTGGACGGCGAGGAGCTGGACCCCCCGCCGCCGCTCACCGTGCTGCTGCACAAGCCCACCGGCTACGTGGTCACCAGCCCCGACGACGAGAACATCCCCGACCCAGTCATATACGACCTGCTGCCGTACAGGTGGGTTGCAGTACAAGTGCCGTACAGTGCGTGCGCGGCATGGTGCAGTACCATGCTGATCACTGCGTGCCGCAAGCTGCTTAACGCACGGCCCAGGTCTCAGTGACAGAGGTCCTTATGCCGGAGAATGCTCCTACGTTGAGCCGTTCCTAACCAGGCCGAGCAGCGGGCCGCCGGCAACGCATGCTAGGGACCGGCGTTGGCGGCAAGCAATAAACTCCACACGCTTACTCTTGTCTCGCTTTATTTGATATACTGCTTGCCTCGTGCTACCCGTGCCCGCATCCCGCTCCGCCTTTCCTGCACTCGCATGCACGCTGCCAGCATGCCATTGCACTGCTGCTACTGATGCTATTGCTGCTGCGGCCGCCTCCCAGGTTCGGGCGGCGGCGGCCCTTCCTGTCGGCTGTGGGCCGGCTGGACAAGGACACCTCGGGGCTGCTGCTGCTGACGGACGATGGCACAATGCTGCACCGGATAAACTCGCCCAAGAAGGGGATATGGAAGGTGCGCTAAGCCCCAGGCGTCCTCCTGTTACGGCTGCACAAGAAGGAGTTTCTGTGAGGCGCAGTTGCAGTTCATCAGCAATTTGCCACCCATAGATGTTGCGGTCCGTGTGGGTCTGTGGGTCACGCATGGCCGAGCTCGATGAGCAGCTGGCGCTCCTCCACTGCCTGCCTGCCGGCATCCTTCCTCTTGACGTGACCCACGGGCCTCCCGCCCCTGCGCCTGTGTGGGCCATGTACAGGTGTACGAGGCTACGCTGGCTGACCCCCTCACGCCCAAGCAGGCGGAAGCGGCGGCCAAGAAGTTTGCCAGCGGCACCCTGGTGCTGGAGGTGGGCATAATAATAATATTGAGGGATGTTCCCTAGCGGGGCATCGGAACTCGTCTCGGTGGCCGCGCCGTGCGCGGGTCCACTATCTACAGAGGGAGAGCGCTTGGCTCTGCTCCACCCTGGAGGCACCCTCAGAGACGCGATGCAGAGCCGGGCATGCTACCGTAGCCGTAGCACGCAGGCGGTGGCCTTCATGTCTTGCTTCGTCTTCCTGTCGTCCTAGTCCCGCTGCGTCTGGTTGACACATCGCACTCCTTGGCATATACCCCCAGCGCCCGACGTCGATTGACGTTCCGCCATCTCCACGTGGCGCTAACAGCACTCCCCCTGGCACATGTTTGTCATTACGCTTACCCGCCTCAGCTCTTCACCCCTTGTGGCCTTCATCCCCATTCCACCCCATCCCGCAGGGTGACTACACGCCTCTGCTGCCCGCCCGCCTGGAGAGGACCGGGGAGCGCACGGCCTGCGTGGCCATATGCGAGGGCCGGTACCACCAGGTGGGGTAGGCGCAGTCGTCATGCACTCCTACAAAAACGATAATGGGCCTGTAATTTTCGCGTCCGGTCAGTCGGATACCATAGTGAGTCTGCACTCTGGTGTTACTACTGCAGCTACCACCAGGTGGGGTAGCCAGGATGGATGCCCCTGGCACACCCTGGGCAGTTTCCTGGGTCACCAGTCAGCGTAGCGCACAGGGACGGCATGCACAAGAAGGTGCAACCGCACCACGGTGCATGAGCAAAACCAACTTGCACAGCGACCCCTCCACTGGAAGACCCTCTGCTCATACCATGACATCCCTCGAGCGGCATTCCGTGCTTGCACTTGCAGTTCACACTCGCCTCCCCTGCGCTGCTGCTTCAGCTCCTCGCCCCCTCTTACCCACATGTCCCTCCCCCAAGGTGCGCCGCATGTTTGCGGCTGTAGGGCACAAGGTGGTGGCGCTGCGGCGCGTGAGCGTGGGCGGTCTGTCGCTTGGGGAGCTGCCTGAGGCGGAGTGGCGGGTGCTGAGCGCCCAGGAGCTGGCGGCGGTGTTCGAGGGGCCCACGGCCGAGGAGGTCATGGGGGGCGCGGCGGCGGCTGGGCCTGGCAGCAGCAACAGCAGCAGCAGCGGCAGCAGCGGGCGAAGTGATGGGGGGAGCAGGGAGGTTGTGGGTGGGGCAGGGAGAGAGGAATCAGGGGAGCAAGGGGAAGGCAGGCGGCTGACGAAGAAGGAGAGGAAGAAGGGGGTCAAGGCAAGCAAGGTGGCGGTGGAGGAGCAGGAGGCGGAGGAAGAGGATGATGATGTGGTGTTGGTGGGGGATGACTTCGAGTTTGGGGAGGATGAGGAGGAAGAGGGGGAGCGGGGTGTGGGAGGGGGTAGGAGGCGGGTGAGGCGGGTGGCGGCGCGGGAGGGGGAGGTGCAGCAGGTGTCGGGGGCGACGCGGGGAAGGGTGGCGGTGGAGGAGCTGGCGGCGGAGGATGAGGAGGTGGCGGCGGCGCTGGCGGCGGGGGCGGGCGGCGGCGCCAGTGGCGTGCGCAAGTACCGCGACAGCGCGCGGTGGCGGCGGCGGAGGGAGGCGTTGAAGAAGATGCTGCCGTAATGCAGTTGCGGTGTGAGCTGAGGGGTGTTGTGGGCACCGATGCGCAGTGTGGTTGGCCTTTGGGCAGAACGGGGCTGGACTTCCGTGTGTTGCATTTGTAAGGTCGCCTGGACGCAGATGCGAAGTGCCGTTGCTGATTGGCAGTGTATCGTTCCCTGATGCTCCACCGGGTGCATGGATGCGTACGGGACGGAGCCGCAGCCTGGCATGGAGTGTCCGTGTCCGCAAACCAGCATCTTCGATACCTTCCCGTCTTGTAACGGTAGGGTCCAAAAGGAGTCCCTCCCCCGGCAAGGCCCGCACGGCTGCAGGCCGCCCCTGTATCTGGGGCACCCCTGTACCTCCTAAGCGTTCGTTGGTGCATCATTACAGCGGCCGACAGTTGCCGGATGGACGAGCATGTGCCACTGCGCACAGCCGTGCAGGTGAGGTCCCCAGGTGAGGTCCCCTGGCCCAGGTACTGAACCGAAGCTAGGCACCGCCTGTTTTGGCGGTAGGTCAGAAACTCCCTCATGCGGCAGTGTTTGCGCCAGGACAGCGCAACGGGGCTCAACGCCTTGATCCCACGTTCGCAGGTGCGACTATCCACCAGCACGCTTACTACTCGGTGCTCGGAACGCACCTGCAGGTACATGTACCTGGCCGTCGCCAGTCGCACACCACACACAACCCGGCACCCCATGGCGGAGGGAGGCGCTGAAGAAGATGCTGCCGTAGTGTTACTGTGGTGTGCATCGTGGTGTATCACGGGCAGTGGTGAGCGTTGTGGGTCGCTAGGTGACCTTGGGCAAGGCCGGGCGGGACTACCGTATGTTGTACCTGCTGTGGTTCAAACAGGGTGGCTCTGGATGCAAGTGCGAAACTCCAGTGCTTCTAAGCAGTACACCGTATTCGACACCTTACCGGGTGCACCTAGATGCATGGATGCGTATGGGGCGGAGCCGGCGAGCCGCAGCCACTGTGTGGAGTGTATTGATCCGCAATTCAGCTTCTACAGTCGCTCCCCGCGTCGCAACGGCAAGGCCCAGGGGAGCCCCTCCCCCGGCAAGGCCCGCCAGTCTGCAGGCTTCCCCTGAATGCGGAGTTCCCCTGACACCTTGTAAACGTTCAACGGCGCGTCGTTACAGCGGCCGACTGTTGCCGGAAGGATGAGCAGACCGGTATGCTGGTGTGCATAGCCTGCAGGTGATTCAGGCCCAGCTGATGCATCGAAGGGCAGTTGAGCCAAAGCTCCCTCGTATGGTCGAACTCGAGCCCGGACAGCGCAAGGAGCCTCAACGCCAGGATCCCACACTCGCACATGCGTCCAACCACCAGCACGCTACTACCGGTGCTCGGAACGCCGCTGCACGTGCATGTCACTCGTTGTCGCCTGTCGCACCCCACACACAACCCGGCCACATCGCTCGCAACCCGTCCGCTCACCCTCGCTCACGCTTTTGTGCCCCACCGCCGCCCCACGCCTCCCAACATACACACCACCACCCAGTCCCTCCTACCCACACTCAATGCTTTGCTCACATGCTCTTACCCTCGCTCATCCCCTCTCCCTCACCTCTCCTCTCGCCGCCTTCCACCAGCCACACACCCAGTCCACCTCCACCCCTGCCTCCCACAGAGCCATTCTCCGTCCGTTTACACTGTAGCAGCACCAACTGTAACGCTCCTCAGTCTACTCCTGCTTACAATAAATTGTTAACTTGTTCCTCAATCTACTTTTGCTTGAGCTCCTCCAGCAGCGCCACCAGCACCTTGCCCAGCTGCTGCGTGAGCACGGCGCGCACCTTCTTCAGCGCCGCCTCCTCGTCCGCCCGCCGCTCCGGCTGGCGGTGTCCCACCTCGGGCCGCACCTCCAGGTCGTCGGGGTCGTCGCTGCTGAAGTTGACCACCCTGCGGGAAGAGGGGAAGGCAGGGCCCGTCAAGGGCGTGCTCAGTGTGCCAGCACAGCGTATAATACAGTGTGTGGGCGTCGTCGCTCCTGAAGTCCACTACCCTGTAGGCAGAAGGAAGAGGGTGCCACGAGTATGCGGGGTATCCCGGGTCAATGCGGTAGGGGTGTTGTCGCGGCTGTTACTGGCAACCCTGCAGCGTTGGGTTTTGCGTACAACAACTCGTATCAATGGTGCATGCGTGCCACGGAGGGCCAGCGTGCATAAGCGCGGCATGACGCAGGGGTCGTAGCAGGACAAAGGTGCAGCAGCCAGTCTGCCGACGTCGCACTCCACTGTAGCAGAGGCGCCCCCCGCCCCCCATCCAGTCTCGCACATACATGCGCCCCTTGCTCCCCTCTGGCGCCACTCACTTGCAGTGGCCGCGGACCTCCGTGGCCCCCGGCTGCGGCACCGCCTTCCACGCCAGCTGCAGCTCGAGGTCGAAGCCGCACCTGGACAGGAGCAGCAGGGGGCGTGTGGGATAAAACAACAGGGCCAGCAGCATCAACAGCGTACCTGCACCGCAGTTTGGGCTTCCTCAAACTGTGAGTAACCGCCTGACATGCACACGACAGCTCTTCGCCTCACGCCTGAGCGCCGCCACAAGTGCCGCTGTGCCCCCATCCGCCAACCGCAACCAAAGCCGTCCTGCCCTCGCTCAGCCTGGGCGCCGATTCTGCCGGAACCTCCGCCCCCACCCCCTTCCCCCCCGCACCTCTTCTTCCCGCGCACGATAAAGATGTTGGCCTCCCCCTCCACGCTGTTGACGTCCGTCACCGTGACGTCCCCCTGCGGCTCCATCGCACGGATCATGGCGCCCAGCCGCTCCTTGGCCCACGGGGTGGCGCCGCGCTCCTCGAACGTGCCGGCCTGCGCGGCGGGGAGGGGCATGCACACAAGCGTGAGCCCAATACCCACGTGCCGTGCCTGGTAGCGTGTCCTGCTGGGATACGAAGCGTGCTGGCCAGAGTCGCAGCCCCCATGTGCCGTCATGCGCATGGGGCATGCACGCAGAGGGGTGATTAAGGTTACCGTGCCCGGTAGCGAGTCTCGTAAGGGCGCAAAGCGTGCTGCCCGGGTTTCGCCGCTGCGTATGTGGCGGCTAACCCGATAACACACGTGTACATGCAGTCGGACTGGCCTATGGTGCAAGCCGTTCCACGGGAAAGTGGCAAGCTACGTGCGCCTTGCGCACTCGCAAGTGCCACCGAAAGCGCAGACAGTACACGGCCTGCGCGTCTAGCGGCTCGCGGGCAGCAGCCGTAACCCACCGCGTTCCATGCAGACGCCCCATTGGCTTTGGCCTGCCGCTCTAGCTCCGCCTTCTCCTCATCCGTCAGCTTCTGCAATGCAGGGGCCCAGGCAGGCGGCACCGCGCTCAGTGCCCAGGCCAACAAGCTAGCATCTGTGCTGACCGTCAGGAGGCTCATGGCTTAAGAATGTGGGGCAGCTGTGTAAGTGTGCTATAAGGGTGTAGTTGGGCTACCTGGTTAGCGGAATTTTCTCACAGGTGGTGACCCAGGGGACGTTGCCCCAACTCCAGAACCCACCCGAGGCTCAGGAACAGGCGCCGAGCTGGTGGCGTTCTTCCCCGCCCAGTAAGAGTACGAAAGCTCTCCCTGCGTTCGCACAAGCAGCCCCTCTGTTAGGGTCGGTCGCCATCCGACGGCCATCGATCGCTGGGATGGGCGCGCAGTGACAAAGTATGCCCTCGACCCACCTTGGCCGTCGCCTGCTGCTCCAATTTACTCTTGTCCTCGGGCGTAGGGGAGCCGTTCTGCGCTGCTGATCCCTCTGCTCCGGACATGGCCGTCGACTTGGGTTTTGCCTTTGTGCTGCGCCGCTTCTCAGGCGCGGTGCTTGCTGCTTTCTGCGCAACGGCCTTTGCCTTTGCCCGCGCAGATGGTGGGGGTTGGTCTGCTTTCCCTAGCCCTGCCAACCGGAGAATGAAGTTCAGCGGGGACAGCACCAACCCAAAAACAAAGCCAAACATGGAAATACAAAGGTAAAAGCTGCTCAGCGCTCCCAACTAGCTATCCCTCCGCGGTTGGTCTCTCCGGCCATCTAGAAGAAGCAGTTCGTCGCCCCATCGCCCATGCCAGCCCCATGCGCGCGCATTTCGCCGATCACAGTCTCTGCACGCAACGCTGGATTTTGCGGACACAGCTGACAATGCCAAGTGCATCGTATCAATTCGTAGAGCACGCTGCAGAGAATACACTGTTCGCCAAGCCCCACTCCCACTGCCTCGCCACCTGTTCCCCACGCAAGCGCAGTGCAACAGCCCGCAATGGGCAACGCTCTTACCGCTGCAGCGAGCCCGATAGAGCCTCCTCACACACCAACTGGAACATCCCAAGCGGGGCAGCCTTCCGGACAACTCGGCCTACACTTGGTGGTCCTGGGCACCGGCGCGGGCGCCACATGCGTGTACAGCAGGCAGTGCAGCTCCTCCTTTGTGGTAATGCGCGGAGATGAGCCACTCCTGCTCTGCGACCTGGTGGGTATACGAATCCACCTGGTAGTGTGGTGGTTCGAAAGGTAGGAACGCACTGGCACGCGCTGCCTGTAGGATGATGCCACCAGTCATCCCGCTGCAACCAGTTGAACCGATGTACAGCCCACTGCTCAGTATACTCATTGCAGCATTTACCCAATGTCACAAACCTCCGATAATTGTCATAGGGGTACGGAGTGGTGGCATCGTGCACGGAGCACGTGGGGAGCATCCCTCGGCACGTGTACGTCAGCCACAACCACGGGGACCACAGCGGTGAGAGCGTGGGGGCTGCACACGCTGTACGGCACCGCGCCAGCCGCAGCGCAGGAGGCAACACTCTTATCTACCCGCTGTGGGCATGCTAGGTGGCCGAGACGTGGTTAGCGTACCCAATATACCGGCAGCCGTTCGCGCACATACGTACCTGTGTGGTACCGCCCCCGTGTCGGGAGCACAGCCGACCCGCTGGTCGGTTGCCTTTTGTGGTAGCTGCCATCCTGAACGTCAGAACTTTCGGTGTTCCTGAAGGTTGGTGCACTTGGACCAGGGGCTGTGAATCATCATGCTATACCGTACCCGCAAAGGCCACCCACACCCTTACGCGTACCCCGATTCCCAACCGATCACCGTGCCGCCGCCACCATCGCCGCCTGCGCCGTACTTCAACCGCCAGGTGAGCTGCCTGTGGCGCTGGCGGTGGAGGCCCGTGGCCCCCGCGGCCCGCTGTCCCTCATTGCGCACTACGAGGTGATGGGGCTGCTGCGGGAGCACCGCCTGGCGGAGCTGGCCTCAACAGGTGGGCGGTGGCGGGTGGGGCCGAGTTGACGACAGGCAGGGGCCGGGGGGCCAAGCAACTGACGGCCTTGGTGTAAGAAAATAGCGATCGAAACAGGTGAGCGCAGTAACGGGGCGTCCAACAGGTGTAGTTGTGCTTAGGAGCGCCCTGTTACGTTCACGTACTCGCGTATTTCGCCCCCACCGTTTCCGCCCCCTCCCCACTCCGAAGGCAAGCCCTTGGAGGCGTTTGCGCACTTTCAAGTGGCGCCCTGCGGCGCGCTGTCGCCGGTGGGCAACACGGGCCTGTTCGTACGACCGTTCCGCAGCCGCCACTCCGAAACCTGCTACGGCCTCGTGCTGTACGACTCGGGCCGGCAGCCGCTGCTGGGATGGACGGTAGGTTCGGTGCATGGGGCCTTGGGGCCTGCGTTGCCGGAGGTGGTGGACAAGGACCTCTGTACGGGGCAACGCCCGCCACGTAGGATCCATCGGGCGCTAGCTGCGTGCATATGCCCGTGTCCCATTACTCGTGCCCGCCAGTCTAGCGGCACGCGGAGCACTGGCCAGCATGAGAATCCTCATGCGCTGGAGGCCCGCCAACTACCGTACCCCCGGCCCTGTCAGGCAGCTGTTCAACGACCGTACATGGCAGCACGGCTGTGAGCCACGTGTGAGGGCACCAGTCGTAACACAGCGCTGCCTCTGCAGTCCGCCACGCGTGTTACTCCAGTGCCCCTTCCCCGCTCTCTGCCATTGACACCCGCCATTGACGCCCTCAAGGCCGACAGCGGCCCCGACCCCGAGCTGTACGAGGCGCTGTCGGAGGCTCCCCTGCTGCTGCTGGACGCACGGGCGCAGGGCACCGCAGAGCACGCCGGTGGGTCCCATGACAGAAGCCCACAGGAGAACAGGGCAGGCCGCTTAGGATGCTGCGACTCTGCCGGGTCCCATGGGAGATCCGGTCGGGCCGCTATGAATACTAAGAGCCAGCCGGGTCCCATAGGAGAATAGGGCGGGCCGCTTTAATCACTGAGAGTCTGCCGGGTCCCGTGGGAGGCACAGCAAGTGGGCTGTCCAGCAGCAACACCTGTGCCTGCCTCACCTCTGTTCCCGCACGCCCCTGCCTGCAGGCTTCAACGACATTGCTCAACTGGGTGAGCATGTTAGGTCCTCGTGTCGGCGGTGTGACGGTGCACGATGCCATGCAGCCCTCAGCGGCGGACAGGCCCCACTCCACACCGCGCACCTCCTTGCAGTGGGCGTGCGCACCTGCGCAGCCCCGAACCCCGAGGCCTTGTGTGCCTGCTCCCCGCTGGGGACCGCAGCACCTGCCCCCCTTTGCCGCTCTCCGGTTACCCCCCCCCCCCCCCCCCCCCCCCCCCCCCCCCCCCCCCCCACCCCCCCCCCCC
>VFQN01003087.1_pt1 | contig 24541 bp, 47 predicted proteins | sample 3512371 | NCBI WGS metagenome assembly VFQN01 (sample SAMN10412370, study PRJNA504923) | tailings metagenome | isolation source: Replicate 2 from Balatoc abandoned mine | place: Philippines: Itogon, Benguet | collected 2017-08-28 | reverse complement strand
CCCCCCCCCCCCCCCCCCCCCCCCCCCCCCCCCCCCCCCCCCCCCCCCCCCCCCCCGCCCCCCCCCCCCCCCCCCCCCACCCGGCAGCAGGAAGGGCGCCCGCAGGTCGTCAGCGTCACGCAGCGCAGCGGGGCACCACTCCAGGAACTCGGCCAACGCGGGCCCCATGTCGGGCCGCGTCAGCAGCCGCCCCAAGACCACGGCGGACATGTCGCGCACGGAGCCTGGGGCGTGGCGCGTGTGCGCAGAGACAAGCTCGGGCAATCAGGCGACTAGGGTTACGCATTGCAATCACAGGGCCAAGTCGAGCGTAAATGAGGGAATGTACGCTCTCGACCGGCGGGTGCAGCATTCCCTGGGATAGTGCTAACCCTGACCTGCTCGCCCACCCGGTCTAGGGTGACCTAATGCAGCCCTCCCCGCTGGCACCCTACCCGGGTGATGCAGGTAGTCCTTGCACAGCGCCAGGATGCGGCCCACCAGCACCGTGTAGGGGGCGGACCTGGTGGCCACGACATGGGTTTACGACGTGGAGCCAACATGGGCAATCCTCATGTGAACGACGAGGTCGGTATGACGAAGCAAAGTCGGACAGTGGCAATCCGCTGTCTGCCACACAAGCTGTCAGCCCGCTCCGTGTCACGTGCGCGTGTCATGCCAAGATCCGCCCAAACTGTAGGCAGGCAGGCAGGCACAGGCACGCACCCGCTGCTCGCCCCCACCGCCGAGCTGTCCACGGTGGCCAGGTCGAATGGGATGAGGATGAGGATGGACAGCCACAGGAGCAGCATGGCCTGTGCCTCCCACACCGCCACGCCATCCTCAGGCCCTAGCGAGCCCGGCGGCAGGGCTTTGACCGCCTCGAGGATGTCCACCACGCGCTCTAGATCCGCAGCCTCGTGCGGGAAGAAGCGGACTACCGTCTTGTAGCCGCGGACAACGACCAACACGTTCAGCAGGCGGCATGTGCTGAGGATGCGCTGCACGCCCTGCTCCTGCTGCAACACCGCTTGTTTGCGGAGAAGGTTCGCCAGCGGCACTACGATAACCTCCAGATAGGCATCTAGTAGCTGTGACTGCTCCTGGTACTTGTACAGCTGCGGTCAGCGGGCGTGCCGGAGGGCGTGCATGTGGTAACCTTGCCAAGCACTCTACCAGCCGCAATGACAATAGCCCAGTACTTGCAGAGGTATCCTTACGATTGCTTTGTACCGATCATATACTTTGCTGGCCTCCTGGCCATCGCTGTCCACGACGCGCTGCACGATTTCGGTCAGCTCGGCAGACTCCTCAAAGAAAGACTGCTCAGGTCCTCCTTGTTGTTCATCATCACTGTTCTCTGGATCCATTCTGAAGAGTCTCTACGTTGGTGCCCAGGTGCGTGTCCACGGGACCCTTTGCTACACGATACGCATTGACTAGTTGTATCTAACAACAACATTATTGGTATAAGTGCAGACGAGTTTCCTGCCCGGGTCCGTTGCTGCAGGGTCCCGCCATTTCAGCGAGGGTGCCGTACATCAAGTCCACTAGGTCACAGTTCACAGAGTGTACAGCAGCAGACTGGCATCGCCCGCAAGACACACAACGCCACCATACGTCTCCCCTGGACACGCTGCCTCTCCCGGCTCTCCTACACCCGCTTCCGCAGCACCCGCATGACCTGCTCGGCATTCCAGCTCACAGGCACACGCACCACCGCCAGCTCCTCGAACCCGCCCTCCCCTGCCCCTGCCCCCTCCTGCCCCTCCACCACAGCCCCCGTGTACGACACGACTAACGCCCCGGCAGGCAGCTCCCGACGCAGCTTGACCGCAGCCGCCGCCCGCAGCGCCGCGTCCCAGCACTGGTCCGCCACCAGCACCACACCTGCACTAGACACATCGTCCTGCAGGAGGTCCCCGTTGACGAAGTGCACCAGCGGGCTGGCGCCGCTGCCGCTACCGTCACCTCCACCATCTGCAGGCAACCGAGGGTAAGACCACAAGGCCATGGGTGCAGGCACTTCACCTCAAGCTGTAGGATGCCGGCCAAACACAGCACAACATTGTGTGGTTCCGGCGTATTACAGCAGGGCAGCATATCCATGTGCTGTGTTGTAGCCATGGCGTTTTGCAGCACCCGCACACCCACTCGCTCCTGGCTGCTGCTGCTCCTGCTGCTGCTGCTGCTGCCCCACGCACTCCACCGCCGTGGCGTGCAGGCAGGCCAGCAGCTCCACGCCCCTGCTGCGCCACCCGAACGTCAGTGCGCCGTACGCCACCAGCCAGCCGCAGCTGCTGCCCCACACCACGTACTGGCGGCCGGGGGGAGACATGGCAGCGCGCACAGCGCCCGCCGCCGACTGGATTACCTGGGGAGCGGATTTGGCGCACGTTACGCGAACACGTGAATTGAGTCGTCAGCAGTACCAGCTCTTGCGCTGGTCGTAGGTGAGCCAGGGGCGAGGAGCTACATGTGACACAAGGTGCTGCCCGGCAGTTGCTGCGGCTTCGTCGTCAGGCAGGGCAGATCATCAGTGTCATGGGCGAGAATGACACAGTCACTGTGTCCGCGTGCGGCTTGCGGTAAGGTTGTACCTGCAGCCAGGATGCGTACGGCGTGGACCCGTACGCAAAGTTGTCCGGGCTGTAGCTTGGTACGGCACCGTGGTTATCAGGGCCTTCATTGTGGGCGGTGACAGATGCAGCGGGGCCCAGGCCGGGCCGGCCGAAGCACTGTGCCACCTCCGACGCCAGGCTAGGCAAGCAGGGGCAGCGAGGGAGAGGTTTCATAGGAGGCCCGAAAGGATGCACGCGGGGCACGAGTTTGAGGGTGGCGTGCCCACGTTCAGCAACTCGCACATGCCTTCTGTGTTAGTAGGCCTCCATAACTTGCCAAGGCCAAAAGCAGTTCGTCTGAAGGTTCGTTTGCAGCCTCACCTGACGTGGAAGGCCAGGCTCTGCTCCCGCTGGCCCAGGCGGGTGATGACCGACGCTAGCCCCTCCACACGGGGGTAGCCTACCGGGAGGCCTCCCCTGTCACCCTGCCCGCCTGCTGGGGGTCGCCCCAGCATGTCCGCCGCCGCCGCCCGCATGTGCTCCACGTCCTGCTGCAGCTTGGCGGCGCGCTGGGCCCGCACCCTCGCAGCCACGTGCCCCAACGCCGTGGCATGCTCTGACCTGCCTCCTGCGTTTCCATGTTCGTTACAGTGAACTCTTGCGTTGATGTCTATATCAAAGCAAGCACATACGTACATGTTTTTAGCACTCGCGTAGGGCTGTGTTGCAGGGAACCCCGCGCCGCTATGTGTCAGTGGCAGCGGGTGTTGCAACGTGGTGTTGGACGTGACGTGTCTTTCGACGACAGGACAGACAACCAAGATCGCCGCATCTCTACCCCCCACCATATCCAACTTTCATGCCCTCAAGACATCATCCTGCTGAGTCTCAGGTAGCCAAGATGAGTGCCCAACACTCGGTTGGCAGAGTAAGCTGCCGTACCCCTGCAACATGCCCTACGCCCACCTTCCTCTCCCTGCTCTAGCTCCTCCAGCCCAGGAACCTCCTCTGCCACCTGCCCCAGTTCGTGGCACAGCTTCTCACAGGCGCTTGGCACGCTTTCGTGGTGCTGCAGCTGAGACTGCGAATTGTCGGAAGGCACGGAGGCGCCGTGCGGGTCTGCCAGTTCCAGCAAGAAAGCGCGAACCGCGACATGCAGTCTTTGGAGTAGTTGTAAATAGTTTGCTATGCTTCTTGTGATGGTGGTTCGCAATGAGGGCGTGAGCTGTGTGCTTGACTGTTTGGCGCGTAACTCTGTAACCTTCGCGTGTAGCTGCACTGTTGCGTACTTGGCACATAGGAAGATGTCTTCATCTTGATTTTGCTGTACGTCGGCCATAGTACACTGGCACATGCTGCAGAAGCTGACGCTCCGTGCTTGGCCACAGCCCTCCTGCACGCTCCGAAAACCAAGACTCCGTAGGCGTAGACATAGCACCACTGCCAAAAGTGCGAACATCGCCAAGCATCTATCACTATCCCCTAAACGCTATCGTTAGAGGCACAGTGCGTGTAGGTGCGGAGGGTAGCAGAAGGAGGGTTGAGGCTGGTAGCCGTGCTGGTAGCGGGCGCTGCTGCATCGGCTACACATATGCCCCTGGTGGCAGGACCCAGGGGGGCTCCCCTTACAGGACCTGGCCGACAGTTGCTTTCGTGTACGCTTAAGAACGATGACTAAGGAGTGCTTTTGGCCAATAGACTACAGCTCGGCGCTGTCAGTTCTCTCCTACCAATCTTTTGCAAGAGACAACATCGCTGGCACGGACCTGTTATGCAGTGAGGCAAGAGGTGTTGGGAGAGCTGGGAGTTCGCTCTGCCACGAACAAGGACATCCGGAGCCTGCCCAAACCCAGGTCATGTGAGTCAGTTTGGCAGCCCGTCAAGACAAGTACGGGGATTCCGGGCCCTAGCAGCTTGTTCAACACGGCAGCAGGCGGCTGCCTCGCTACACACGCACATGTTGGCAGCACCCCTACGTGCATCCATAGCCCAGAACCGGAACCTACTGGCACTACTGCTGCACTCAAGCAGCTGCAAACCCAAATCCGCTAAACTGGGAGCAGTCATGGAACCCATCGGGCCCAACACCTAATGCAGACCCAAGGGTTGCGCAGCACTGCATACACCCACCGCAACGGCACGCAAATCTTTGTCCTGGACGAGTCCAGTGCGCACGCCCCGCATCGCTCGCTCGCGCCAGTCTTATGCACACCGTCGTCTACATACGCACTGCTGCTAACCAGCTCACGCGCCTCCCTCTGCTTGCCTTGCACCCCCGCCAGCCTTCCAGCTACCGGTACCAGGGCTTCAGCTCTCCGCAGCAGCAGCCTGTGCCTGCCCTTTCCCCTCCGCCGCCGCCGCCCCCGCGCCCTCCTGCTCCCCCGCGCCCTCCTGCTCCCCCGCGCCCTCCTCGCCCTCCTCCCCCACCACGTCCAGCTCCTGCAGGTGTGCCGCCAGCTCGTCCGCGCCCTCCTTGATCAGTGACATGAGCTCCATCTCCAGCTGCGCCTTGCGGGCGGCCACCATGGCGGACTCGGCCTTGATGGCCTGCGGGGCGACAGGGAACAGGGGGGCACAGGGGTCGCAATGCCGCGGGAGAAAGCCAACACGCTTGTGCCATGGCATAGATTTCATGGGGTGCGCAATACTGGGAGCCAAACGAAATCCGAAGCCGTGACGTTGTCAAACTGGCTGAACGTAATAGGTATGTACTGCCCAAGGAACGAAACCGGCCTTGAAACGGGCTTCCACCGCCAATCGGCCTCGGGGCGTACTATGGAAGGCTTTGTCGTTACCCGGCCGCATGCGGCTCAGTAACCTGCAACACCCCCTGTAGTACTAAGCACCCCCATGGTGGTTTTGTCGCAGGAAAACGCCCAGCGCTGCAACACAGCAGCAGTTTCCTCAGCACCCACCTGCAGCTGCTTGTACATGGCCGCCAGCTCCGCGTCCAGCTCGTCCTGCAGGGCGGCAACGTCGTCCCCGCCAGCCCCTTCGCCGCCTCCAGCATCGCCGGTAGCGGCGGCGCCCTCCACCTCGCCGCCGCCACCAGCTGCGGCCTTGCCATCGCCGCCCTTGCCCACACCCGCCAGGAGGCGCGCCGTCTCCGCCCGCGCAGCTGGGGGACCGGACAGGCGATGCGGGTCAGAGCGGCCAAGGTCGGAGACGCCGACACATGTGCGGTTGTTGACGCATGCGATACGCACCATGTGCTGCAACAAATTCGCTGCAATCCTTCTACTTGGCATTAATAGCCCCTCCCTCCACACACCTGCCAGCTCATTCCGGATTTCGTCGTCCACCTCTGCGCCCGCCTCCCCCTCCTCGCCGCCCTGCTCCCCGTCCTCCTCCCCTTCTCCCGCCCCCGCCTCCAGCTTCTCCTCCAGCACGTCCAGGTCGGCGTCCAGCGAGTTGATGGCGGCCAGCTGCCGCTTGAGCATCTCCAGCTCCGCAAACACCTGCAGCTTCCAGGCCTCGTCCTGAAGCTGCAGGAGCTGTCGAGGGTTGGGGAGGGGGAGAATAGGGTTCGGGTGTGGGTCAGCGCATGTGGGTTAGTGCGGAGGTTGTACCGTTGCTTCTGGAGCTGTTGAGGATTGAAAGGGAGAGACAAGGAAAGGGTTCCGATGACGGAAAGCACGTGTGGGTTGGTGCGGAGAAGTTATGCTGCAGCTGCAGGAGCTGTTGTGGGACGAAGGGAGACGGTGCTGCTGTGGGACCGACCGCCGCTACCTGCACAAATGCGGCAGCTATGCAAGAGGAGTAGAGAGGTGCTCCTTCAAGCTCACCTCAGAGGCCAAGTGGTCCTTCATGCCTCCTAGCTCGCTGGCCTGCTGCCTTTGGTTCTCCAGCATACGTTGCACCTCCGCTTGTGACTCCTCCAGCTCCGCCAGGAGCTTGGTGGACTCTTCGTCCAACTCCTCGTCACCAGCCTCATGTTCACCAGCATCAAAAATTTCGGTTTCCTGTGTTAGGTGTGGGACTCAGTTACATCGGTCGCCAGGCACAAGGCCCGGCTTTGGGCGCGGGCGTACACCGGCTTCCCCGTCGCACCGTCGCAAGAGCTCCGGCGGTTTCCTCCTTGAGCTGCGCCATCGCGTCGTTAGCCCTAGATTTGCTGGATATGCCGATGTTGTCGCTAAGCCCCTCCGACACTTAGTCCCTGAACTATCTTGACAAAGGCGCAGCAGCTTTTGATGCAATTGATTGATGACTGATGAAGTATGCAAACCATATATTTCTGCATGTACTGTGTGCAACGTAACAGCAGACGAGGAACCCTTGCACTTTGAATATTTGGCTCCGAATCGTGCGATAACTCCTGCTATACAGCTTCCGTTACACATCAATAAATCTTACGCGTAAAGCTTGGTATAGCTTGCCCAGGTCGGCAGTTTCGGCCTCTGCGCCATGCACCGCCACGTGCCCGTGGCGTGTCCCTGCCCGTAGCAAAGCTGCAGGTCTCTCTTTCATGTAGAAGGATGCCAGCGCACTGCTTTGACCCGCTTCATAGGGTATAGATAAGCATACTGGCGTGCCATCCGCGCACGTGGGCAGGGTCATACACCGCCAAAGCCCTCACAGGGATCGGAGGCCGTGTTGCCGGCCTGCTACCAAGCGAAGCACGTACTAGGCCCATTCCTAGTGGGCATCACTGCCAGGGCATCCAACAGCTACTTGCGTACGGCTGTCTATCGCCTGACTGCCTCCCAAATGTGTGTAGGTGACCTTTCGGCAACCCTGGGTCACACGGCGACATGTCTTTTTCTTCTGGCCAAACCTGTCGACCACGATACGCACTTACGCAGACAGGGAATCTGGGTTGGGACTGTGATAAGCACCGTGCATCTACTGTAAAGGGATTAAACGTTGCAACCGCGGGAGGAAAAAACACTTGGTTGCCATGTGCTGTAGCCCAGTGTAGCCCCTTGTACGGCAGGGGGGTTCACAGCGTCTTATAACACAATGGATGGATTAGTGTGCTGGCATCGCCCCTCGGGGATGGGCATCGGTGCCTGATACGCACTGTTTCCTTGCCTCTGGCCCGAGGGGTCGTGTGGTGGTACGTGATGTTGCGTCGTCCCCGCCTGGCTCGCCGGCTCACTAGCCTTCGCCTTTTGCGTGCCTGCCAGGTCCGTCTAGTGAAGGGGTGTTGTGCCGTGTGGCCCTTCCTGTGACCTAGGTCGGTACGTTTGAGTGTCCTTGCATGGGTTGAGGCTAGTGAGTAAAGACCGGTTGGTGTCCACCCGCCTACAGGTACAGTTTCAGTTTCAGTTACAGACCCCAGTGGGGTACGTCCGGAGAGCCAGGAGGGCCATAAGGACGAATAGTGCAGTATAATAACTAGTGTGTAGGAGGGCGGGGCTTATTCGCCACTACCCACACGCCTCGCAGCTGGTCGAGCACGCCGCCTACAGGTACAGTGGCCCACGGGAGCAGGCCTGGCTGGGCCTGGAGTAAGCTGCTGGACCCAGGCGAGGGAGCATAGGCTTCCTCACTGGTCACAACAGATCACCGGCCCAACCGCGGAGGGCGGGCAACGTGTAGTTGCCAGGACGAGACACAGGTCTGCACAGGTCAAGCGCAAGCGACCCTGCTGCTGTGCCCGCTGTCCGAGTCTAGGTTTCGCCACAAGCGGTTGGCCACGATGCGGAAGAACGAAATGCATTGGCAAATGACGTGCGTAAGCGCTCATTGCATCAATTTGTTTGCAATGGCCGTTGCACCAGAAAGTGCGGGATTGAGCTTTTTGGTCATGTTGGGTGCCCTTGTGTGCCTTTTCGGAGCCAGCGCAAGGGATGCTCCGCGAGTCAAGCAGACCTAAAAATACAGTAAGTTGTACGCAGTGGTACATAGGAGCAACGGTGCGTCGGCAGCTCGGCCTGAGGCCTTGAACAGTGTAACTCTAGGGCCCGTACGCCACTCTTTGCCGCCATGTTGTCGCCCAGTCCGCCACTCTTTGCCGTACGGCACACAAAGAGCCCAAAGGGCCCAAGGCGCATGGGTTGTGCAACCTTCTCTTTGAGCAGTGATTGCATAGGTGCATTGTATACAATGACAGGCGCTTGCAGTGGAAGCCGGAGACGCCTTGGCGCCCGGGAGCTGGCGCATATCATCCTCTGCGCCGGCAAGTTACTGTTTGCGCAACAGCACGATGAAGCTAAACACATGTTTTGCGTCGGGTGGATGGATTTTCTTGGCGAGGGGTCGGGACCCACCAGACGGACGGGCGGAATCGCGTGGAGGAGACGGTGCCCGTTGGCTGCAGAGGCATCCGAAGATCAGCATCGATATTTGCTTCTGCTGTAGACATACGCAATCCTGAGGCATGGTTGCATAGTCCTTAGGCATGACTTCCTGCCGTGTCCGTGGTCCCCGCCGGGTTCCCGCGCAGGCGCTCTGCTACTGTCTGCAGCCCCCACGGCCTGGGCTCAGTTCACAAGCTTCTGCGCAGCGGTGAACTCCAGCGCTGACCTGACCACCCTCAAGGCCGTCATCAACGCTGCTGGCTTAGCCGAGGCCCTGTCTGAACCTACGCTACCCTACACCGTGTTTGCGCCCTCAAACGACGTGAGGACGGCCACGTGGCGCTGGGGCATGCTGCCCCCCTGACGACCTAGCTCTGCATCCCCTGCTCGTGTACGCCACAGGGTGCTATGACCCACTACAGCCTCCCACCTTGCGCCCATGAAGGCCGCCTATTGCATGTAGATGCAGCTGCAGCCCGCTGCTTTGTGTGTGCGGTGTGGCATCACGTCCTTGACATCGATCCCTTACACCCCAACCTGTATGTGCCCACGCGTGCAGGCATTTGCTGAGGCGCTGCAGGCGCTGCAGATCAGCGAGGAGGAGCTGCTGTCGCAGCCCCAGGACACCCTGCGGTCGCTCATCCTGTACCACGCCGTGCCAACGCCCCTGTACGCTGCCAGTGTGCGTGAGGCCGACACCGCGGTCCTCACCGTCGCGTGAGTACCGGTAACCGCATGGTGTAAAAAATTTACATTAGCACGTGTAAATGTGATTGGCTTTGTCGTTTGATAGTTGGATCCAAGTATATCCGTTAGTCCAGGTGTGTCGGTGTTGTTGTCACGTGGTCCAGTCGTCACCAGGCGTCAGCAGCCGGGATTAGGATTCGTTCGTGTGCGGAGCAGCAGCTGTGGTCCCGGGCGCTGCCGTGTGACTCCAGCAGGTGAAGCCAAACCAGCACCACTGTCCTCACGTACAAACCCGTTCAGTCTGCCCCCCAGTACCTGATGGCTGGCTGACATCTCGTCCCTTCCCCATGATCCGGTGGTGACCCTCGCTGATCGTGCCCGGCAGCGGCCCTGCCAACTCGGGGCCCCTGACCGTCCGCCGCAACGGCACCGCCGTCACCGTGGCGGCCCGCGGCTCAACCGCCAGAGTGACGACTGCTGATTTGGTTGCGGGCGCGGGCGTCGTGCACGTGGTGGACGCAGTGCTGCTGCCCTTCTACACCACCCTGCTGGAGGTAAGCGCGTGGGAGGCAGGGGCGGAAGGCGACGGTGGGCCTGGTGCGCAGCCGGTGACGAGCAGGTCGATCGGAATGCACTATAAGAACTTACCACACGGCTGTGCCATTGGTGCACGCCTTGGCACTCCACCAAAAGCAACTGCAGGGGCTTCTGATATTTTGCGGGCGCCGACACACAGCCCGTATCAGCACCAGCTCATGCCATCCCACCAACTGCCAGCCCACCTTCATAACGTGCATGAGCATCAGCATCAGCGCTCCTCCTTGCGCTTAGGACGGCGACCATGCGCAATCGACAAACGGACACCTCACAGTACCGCACACGTCGTGGCCCTGTACCTTGGACACTCTGTCACACAGGCTGTGACCAGCAACCCCGAGCTGCCCTTCCTGGCCACCCTGCTGAAGAGCTTCAACCTCTATGTGGAGGTGCTGGCCGACCCCACCCTGACCTACACCCTGCTCGCCCCGTCGGGTAGGATTGCGTGCTAGCCCCATTCGTCACAGCCTTGCCATTGCCGTGGGCCTAGGCACAAGGCACACGCACAGCGCCACCGAGGCACACACACCCTACGCTTCTAAGCACAGGGCGCCTTTGTCAAAAGCAGCTAGAGCTCACAGTCCCCTGCTGGCTTGCCGTCTCACAATGCGCGGTGGGCGGATGAGCGCTTGCACCTGCCTAGACCGCATAGCATAGCGCTTGCATTGCCAGAGGCAGCGTCGGCTGCCCGTGCGCTCGCCTTCGACACGTGCCGAAAGCACGTGCCGTGCACGTGCAGACCCGGCTTTTGCCCGCACGTTGGACTACCTGGGCATGAGCCCCGACACGCTGCTGACCAACGCGGATGTGGCCGTCCCGGTGCTGTTCGGCCACCTGCTGGATGGGCTGTACCTGGCTGGCGACTTTCCCACCGAGCCCACCAGCGTGGAGACCTACGAGTAGGTCCCCCGACCACGCTGTGCCTGCCGTTTTAGGCTTTACAATGCACTTGTACCTATGTGAACAACGTGCTGAAGCTTCCCATGCCTGAGATCAACTATACATCAATAGACAGCCGTGCCGCTTAACAACGGCACGGCTTGTGTTTAGACTGGCCAGTACAAGGCAGGTTGAACCGCTCCAACGCTCTCGTTCACCTGAAAATGGCGGCGGTGTGTGTCTGCCGCTCCGCCCGGCTGCGGTGTCAACAAGTCCACATCCGTTCTTGGTGCTGCGCCAGGCTATGCACGCAAGCCACGAACGGTGTTTCGCTTGCCGGACTGTACAGTAGCTCTACGCACAGGATGCAACGCGTGTGCATGTGTATGTGCGTGTTATGCAGTCCTGAACGAAACCCTTTCGGTGGTGCCTCCGTTGTCCCGCTTGCAGCTTGAAGCTGCTGACCGCCCAGAGGGCCAGCGGCCGCGTGACCGTCTGGTCAAAGTACATGAACACGACAGTTGTGGTGAGAAAGGGCAACTCAATTCTCCCTCATGCACTGGCTGGCGTGCGTAGGAAGTAAGATAGCGCCAGCGCCCGTACGAACTGTCCACGCGTGCAAGGGGCACGACACGGCAGGTTGCAAAACCGCCTTTAGGTGCCGGGTGGGTGCACGGCTCGATGTACAGCATTACCGCTCTGTCCATACCGGTCACGTGGTTCCCTCGGGCTTGCTCGCAGGAGGCGGACATCCCCGTTGGCCTCGGCCCCAAGTGAGTAGCTGGGTGGAAGTTCGACCTGGTGCTGGAACTGTACAGGTCGCGGCATTTGGCATCGCATGCGGTACACGCCGTCCACGCAGACAGCGGCCATGGCGTGTGCGTGCAGCGGTTTGCACCTGGCCCTGTGCTCCAAGGGTTGCTAAGCGTCCTTCCATCTGCCTCCTGCGCCTTGCCGTGCGTGGTTGGCTCCAATTCGTGGTGCACAGTGTGGACTGGGTATTTGCTCCTACCAGCAGTTTGACTCCTCAACCGGCGCCGTGTGTTCACTGGGCACGTGTGCCCCCAGGGCACGTGGTGGACCGGGCCCTGCTGCCCTTGTGTGTGCCTCGGCGCTGTGTATTAACACACGGCACGTACCTATGTGGCCCCCCAGGTCCGTGGTGCACGTGGTGGACCAGGCCCTGCTGCCCTACTACCGCACCGTGCTGGACATCACCGCAGCCGAGGGCGACCTGAACACCTTCGTGCAGGCCGTGGTGGCCGAGGGCACCTACACCTCGGTGGCAACCGGCGAAGCCCCCTTCTCCGGAGCCATCTTTGCCCCCAATGACGAGTGAGTCAGGCCTGGCTACGTATGGGTCTAGGCGCTTTACCCCTGTCGGTTTAGAAGGGAACGCGTTCGCCAGACACTGACAATCAGTAGTCCCTTTCCTCAGGCGTCATCCAGCTAGGGTTTGGGGTCTCAACTTGTGCAGACCCCTCTCACGTGGTCCCTGCCTTGCTGTTCAGCGACGCGCAACTCCGCACAGACCTACCATACACGCACCCGCAGGCGGTTCCCCACAACAGTGGCTTCGCAGCGGGTTCCCTTGAAACGGTCCGCCTTACGGAAACCCACCACCTACCCAACTCCTGCCGGTTACGTAAACCTGCTGCCGTTTGTTACGTAACACAACGTACGTCACTTACGAAAACATGGCTCCTTCCCCTCGCCCCACCCACAGCGCCTTCCGCTCCCTGCTGGCGGCCCTGGGCCTCACCGCCGATGAGCTGCTGGCGGACAAAGACACATTACGGCGCGTGCTGGAGGTGCGGGGGCTGGGGGCACGGGGAGGCCGTATACGCGTGTGTGGCACCCTGTCGTACCCTTCTTCGTGTCCGTACACGTGTACGCCGTACACCAACGAGTCTGATAACGAGCTCCGTTAAAGTGTGGGGCCTGCGCACGCAGTGGGCCGAACCTCAGCGCCTCCTTTCCCCGCACCCCATCCTGAACGCTGTGCGCGGTTGACATGTCAGGAGTTCGACGTGCTCCCCACCAGCGGCCTGTGGCCCCCGCTGCGTCCCAATCACGTCACCCTTGCCGGCATGCCGCAAGGCTTGAGAGGCGCTTGCACTGCCATGACTACATGCTCCTGCCTCGTTCCTTTTGCCTCGTGCCGCCGCCCTGCAGACCCACATCGTACCTGGCGAGCCCCTCACGTACGGCTCCAAGTCAACGTCACTCACCACCATCAAGTGCGTGGGGCAATGTGCACAGCACCGCATGCAGTAGGGTGCCTCGCAAGGGCTCGTCTGCCTGGCAAACAATTCAAATACGCCTTGCTGACGGTGAAGCGGCCACGCACGAAGCGGCAGAGCTGCTCCCGTCAAGTGTACCGCTTCCAGCCCACGTCGACCACGGCCTTGCGTCCCGTGCTGCTCCCGACCCACGCCAATCGCACCAGCCCACCAGACATGCATGCCTGCACCACGTTTCACGCTTGGACATCCTGGATCCCAACCCTCCACCCCCGCGTCCGTATCCCGCTCTATGGTTATCCCTCCCACCCGCAGCGGCCAGGCACTCACGGCCCCGGATGGCTTGGAGGTGGCGGGCGAGTACCCCACCATTGCGTCACCGGGCAGTGCGGCATCAGTCCTGACCCAGGAGAGCACCCCCAGGTGAGCGCCCCCGGCCAGGTCGGTCACCCTGCCGCCGTGCAATGCATGCCCCGTATGCTCCGCGGTCGCTGCATCCCGCACCGCATTCACTACACACCCGGGCTTTGCATGGTAGCTGCATGGTGGCCGCACAACGCCTACACCTACCGTCAGCTAAGCTCGTGCATCATGGGGCTGACCCAGGCGTCGCCCTCGGCCAGGCCAAAAGGGCAGTCCCCTTCGGTGATTGGCTTGGGCCTGGACGAAAGGTTGTGCGGCCCGATGAACACAGCCAGGGGAGCTCCCTTGCTCACAGCTGTGTATGCTGTCCCGCCCAACCACTTCCCCCAGGATCTCTGTGTTCGTCATTGACACGGTGCTGCTGCCCGGCTCTTCTGGCCCAAGCTACCCGCCCCCGCCCGGCTACGGCGGCTACGGTGCTTATGGAGGCTACGGGCCGTACGGCTCTGTCCCTCCGCCGTACGGTGGTTACGGTAGTTTTGGTCGCAACTGAGCTGATCATGTGCTGCGCGTTTCGTGCAACTGTGTGTACGTGCTATGGAGACATGGAGACATGAATTAGCAGGATGGGGTGCAGGCTTGCGGCTAGTTGACTGCTAGCGCTGGTGGAGGATGAACAGTGATTGAGGCGGGAAGAGTGCAGGATGACAGCGCTCTGAATACATAGTGTACAACGTTTTTGTGACTGCATGATATCACGCACGTCCACGCTCAGCTCAGGAGCAACCCGCATGCGTCACTTACATCGCATTATACACGTGTTCCTAGGCCACATGGGATAGATTTAGGTCGTCGCAGGGAGTCCTGCAACACGCAAGGTATCCACAGGTACCCGCACACACACCCGAGTGGACCGCCGGTCTGCGCGGCCGCAGGGTGCCCACCATTGGACAGGCTCAAGCCCTACTCTCCTTTCCTAGCATGTGACGACCATGGTGGTGGTGGTGGTGGTGGTGGTGGTGGTAGTGATGGGTTTCCCTATGGCACTTCATGTATATGCCCGTGCATGTGGCATTAGTGCGTGCCGGACTGCGGCTACAGTCTGGGCGGTCCCGGTAGGTGTTCCTGTCGGCGTATCACCTGCACAGCACGCGGGGGTATCGTGCGGGGGCGTGTCCACGTACATGCTGGTGACAGGTGCGCAGCTGCACAAGCTATGTAGGCCCTAATGCCAATGCATGTGCACCATGCATCCATGTGTGCGGTTTGTGCGCGTGCGCTTCCATGTATCCTGTTGCGTGTCCATGTAGGCACACGTGGGATCATCATTTGGTCCCTGCTGCGGCTCAGCCAGGCTGGCACGTGTCGTGTTTTAGATGCAGGCAGCTCGCGGTCTCGGTCTTTGCAAAGTTGTGGTCCGTGCTGGTCCGTCTCCCTGCTTGTGTTCCCCTGCCGTGTGACGCTTGCTTGGGCCCCGTCCTTCAGTAGAACTGAGCAGGAGCAGGATGCCTACTGGTGCTTCCTGCATACCGTATGGAACGGTACCAGCACCCTGCTTCCCTCCGCGTTCAAGCGAACTGTGAAGCACCCCGGGCGTGGGTAGGGTCATCATGCGCCGTCCATGTAAATAGGACTTTACAGCTTGGTCCCCTTCCAGAGCCTGTCTGTGCGGTGTACCTAGCTGCCAAAAGCAGCTTGCTGGTTGCCGCAGCGGAGGTAGCAGGATGCAGCAGGTCTAACTGGTAATACAGGCAGGCCAAACCCCTGGCCCCCTACTAAACCCCGCCAAGCAACAGTACCAGGAACAGAAGCCCTCCACAGCTCGCTCACTGTTTTCCAATTTGTCTGGCGGCCCCAACGCTGCCTGTCCCCGCCGTCCCCATTGTTCCCATGCTTGGCTGCAAGGCCCCCAACCCAACCCACGGCCGTGTTGCACCTCATCCCACTCCTACCCCTCAGCCGTAACCTCCAGGCGAACTTCAAGGCTAGCTCCATGCCAAGAACGACACCCACCAATTCACACCGTTACCCCAACACCTGTACACCTGTCCACCTCGCCCCGTGCCCACCCCTCATCCGGTGACCGCCAGGCACGTCTCCGTGGCCGCCTCCACGTCCCCCGCCGCGCGGCCCAGCGCCCCCGCCGCCAGCGCCAGCGGGAAGCCCATGCCGGTCAGCTGGTCCACCTTGGACGCGAAGTCGGAGGCCTGGGGCAGGGGCAGGGGGAGGGGGAGGGGTGGACAGGGGGCGTGGAGGTGTTGTGACAGCAGGCGGCGACGCGGGGAGTCCGAGGCCAGGGCGTGGGTCATGGACGGCGGCGCTGCTGTGCTGCCACCGCACAGAAAGGTGTCGTACGGGATTCGTGCTGCCCAGCTTTGGCCCGCCAAACCCTTAGTCCGTGCAGCGCAGCATGCCCCGCATGTTGGTCGCTGTGCTAGGCAGGCCACCCCACGCTGCGAATACCCGCAGAACTGGCAAGCCACAGTGCTGCTGCTAGCATTCTAGCCACGACGACATCGCGGAAGCCCGCGAAGGCCCCCCATCCCCAGTAGTCGCCTGCTGCAATGTCTTTTCGGGTAGGCATTCTTGCCTCCATGGGCAACACGGGACTACCGGTGTGTTACGACACAGGCGCCGATCTGGCTCCTCCGTATGGGCGGTTCCCTACCCCATCTGGCGCCACGTTCCCACCGCGGCCCGGCCCTGCCGCCGCCCGGCCCTCACCTTGTCGGCGCCTCCCCGGCCCGCCCTGCCGTACGCCGCCCCCAGCATCGCCGCGCCAAGGGATGCCCCCGAGCCCACCGCCGCCTTCACCGCCGGGTCCAGGGGTAGCTCCCCGTCCTAGGGGGAAGGGAGAGGGGCAGACGAAGGGGAGTCATCCAGAGCACCGCAGCCAGGTACTCGGATACGGGAAAGCTCCGTACAAGTCAGGCAGGGTCTTGATGGGACTACAGACCCATTCCCCATCGCGTGCTGGTGCGGAAGTGCCACACTGGCCTCAGCTGACACCCGTCAGCCCGAACTGCCAGCTCGCAGTGCATCCGCACTACGTGCAACGCCCTGCTCCGAGCGGCAGGCACACACCACATCAGTTCCCCCTCCCTGACACGTGTCGCCGCCCCATGGTCCCATGCCTCTCATCCCGCGCAACCCGCCCTGCCGCTCGGCACCCCGCTCACCCAGCCCCGGTCCCTGAACCCCGCGCCTGCATCCCCGCCACCCCTCACCCCGCGCCTGCATCCCCGCCACCTCTCACCCCGCACCTGCATCCCCGCCACGTACGCCTCCGCCTCCACGCGGCCCTGCACCTCCTCCACCAGCCCCCGCTCCAGCGCCAGGTCCACACCCTGGCCGCCACCGGGAAGCGAGTCGGGGCGCGCGGCAGCCAGCAGCGCGGGGGACACGCGCACCTGCGGGGGACAGGGCGAGGGGATGCTGTCGTGAAGGAGGGCCGCGAGAGGGGAGAGAGGGGGGGGGGGGGAGAGGCAGGTGCGGTGGAGGGGAATGGGGGCGACGACGGTTGTGCTGGTTTATTCATGTGTGTTGCATGAGCTCCTTGAGTTGGCGCGTTAGACTATAGTAGGTGGACTTTGCAAACGTCTAACGCCGGTTAAGAGGCAGCGGCTCTGGGGTTGCGTATGTGCGTTTGGGACCAGCCCTGGGCGACAGGGCGAGTGTGCGTTTGCTAGCAGACACCATTAGGCTGCCCCGTGCAATCCCACAGGCTGCGCTTGACATCCTACACCGATTGCCGGCAGCCTTGCACACCAAGTGTTCGGGACTGCCGTTGGGCCCTGCTCGCTTGCACTGACCCCCGGGCGCAGCTGCCGCCTGTCCTGCTAAGACCCTGGCAAAGACCCGGCACACCCCCAGCCTGTCCCACCACCTACCGGTGGCTCCTGTACGTAACTGTCAGATGGTTTTAATCGAAGTGTGGTGACTGACCCTGACGATGCGCTGTACAGTGCGATGCCGGGTGCTGCAGGCGGTGGTGGAGGCACAAAGGGTTGCTGTGCGTTTGGCTGTTGGGCCGCTGTCGCAAACGCCGACGTCGATGGTTGCGCCCCCGGTGCTCCTGGTCTTTGTGGATATGGATACATGCTGTTACACTGCCGTGCTGGTCTGTCCGCGAAGCGAGACGCACCGGAAGCTGCCTAGCCGTGCCCTTTCACGTCGCAGCTGTCCAAGCGATGTCCGCAAGAGACAAGCTAATAGCCACAGCTTCCCGTTTATGTTATGACTTGGCACTGGCGGTTCAACGGGCCCAAAGCAACGAGGACACACGAGGTGGAAGCGTTTACTGAATTTGCGTGAGTTTGGATACTGTGTTCGGCTGGGCCTGACAGTATAGCTTCAAAAAGTATCATGCAAAATTTCATTATACCTCAAGGTTCCACACCCGTGTTGTTGCTCTGCTCCTGCTCCGAGTCCACATGACGCACCCGGCGCGATCGGCCATGGCATCACTACCCGCGTGCGGAGACGACTGCCACTATATAATCTTTTGCACATTTGCCAAACGTACGGACACCGGCGCTGGTGGCGTCGTGCGTGTCGACACGAGACCATGCAGGCGCTCTTCCGGCTTACCGCGCGGCATCCCCTTCTAGCCAGAAGCGCTGATGCAGTTTTACGGCATACGGAAACATCAAATGGAGCCGGAGTGACAGCAGCGGCCCGCGCCATCGCGCGCGAGTGGGGACAGGCAGCTGCTGCCGCGCCTGGTGCCCTGGGGCACGCGCGCACCTTCTCCTCTCAGCAGGACCCAAATGGTGCGGCACGCTGGGAACGTGGCTGAAGAACTAAATTGTCTCAATCAGGCATAATCGAGCTGCTGGACGCGCGGTGTGATCTACTAGTGCGGTGCCTCACGTGCCTGAAACACTATGCCACACACTCTGCTGCACACCCACAGCACGTGTTCGTGACCCCATATGCAAAGCTCCGGCCTTCGGCTACCCCTGACATAGTACCGCAGCATCACTCCACACAGCGCCGCTGATAGCCATCCAACAAAAGCCTTATAACAATATGCCCGTACCTAAACTCCCCACGCCCAGAGGCCGTCCGCCGCGCGGAGCGCATGGTTGAGCTGATGGCTGGCAGCCCCCACATGCAGCAGATGATGCTGGGCATGCTGCCCAGCGCGCTGCGGCGGCCCGAGGTGCTGCAGCAGATGTTTTCCGACCCGGACACTAAGAAGAAGATCGCGGAGATGATCGCGAAGCGGGTGCGTGGGACCAACATGAGGCCTTTGGGGCGCCGTCCTTGGCGGCGGCGGTCCATGCCAACGAACAGTGCTGACATGGCACCGTACTCTGCAGTCGCACAAGCAGTGTCCTCCCGCTGTGACTTTTCGCTGCCCCTTTCACCCTCCCGCCCCCAGGGCATGCCGCTGCCCGACACGCTGCTGGACCGCATGACGCCCGCCTCCATGGAGAGCACCTTCAGCAGCGCGCAGCGCATGGGGCTGGACCCCGGCAAGGTGCTGTCGCGGCTGATGGGCCACCCGGGCCTGGTGGCCAAGCTGCAGGACCCGCGGGTCATGCAGGTGGGGCGCGGGGGGTAAGGGCACGGGTGGGGAAGGTGGTGTGCAAGCGGGTAATGGGTCAGCAATGTGGGGCATGGGCTACATGGGTGGGATTGGGATGCTGGGGTGGGGTGGGGTGGGCAAGGTTTGGGGTCACAGGGCATGCAGGTGGTGCACGGGACAGGGTGGCAACCGGAGATGGGGCTTGGGATGCCGGGAGGACTTGGTTGGCCCCATTTTGCGGGCACCATGGAACGGGCCGTGCGCTTTGGGCTTGAAGGCAACTGAGGTCTTGAGTGAGTGCAAGAAACGGTGTTCAAGCATACGCACAAGGTTGGTGACTGAGCGGCCTAGCAACGGAAGTTGTCATACTCGGAGGTTGCGCGTGCGTGCATATATATGACCGTGGGTCATGCTGAATGGGGAATAGGCTGCAGGGCCTGGAACCCTGGATTTCAGGCGTTAGGATGTTAAGGAACCGGTGCTGCGCGCAGGCCGCCTGGAGCGTGACCCGCAGCTGCTGCCCGAGTGCTTAAGGCTCCAGCCACGCACACACACGCAGCTGTGTATTACCGGCACGTACCGGCATGCCGTGTTGTGCTGCAGGCATTCCTGGAGATTGGGCAGGACCCCTCCGCCCAGGCCAAGTACGCCCATGACACCGAGCTGCTGGAGGTGGTGACCAAGGTGGGGCAGGGGCGCAGGGCAGGATGGGCCGGGGCGCGCCTGGACAGGGCGGCCCACATCGCTCCCGCATTGTCAAGGCGGGGTGCCCTGCACAACGCTGGGCGGGGTGGGGTGGGACGGGGCGGGGCGGCTTGTGGTCGCAGCTCGCCGTAGGTCTGGGATGAGGGCCCACAGGACGGGGGCTCTGGGGTCGGCGAAGGCGCTCGTGACTGCTTGGCCGGTGTGGCAACAAACAATAACGTCCAGCATTGGGCAGCGTAGTTGCTGAAAATGGACAGAGCGAATCGGGCTTGTATCCTGCGCAACCAGGTCGTCTGGAGGAGTCACGTGCAAGCTGCAAGTTGTCAACATATGCTGCTACTGCTGCTGCTACTGTCGCCGCCGGTGCGCAGGTGCGGGAGATCCTTGCGTCTGAGCGCGCCGCGGCCGGCCCCGCGGCCACCAGCTCTGCGCCCGCCTCCGCCGCCTCCGCCGCCATCCAGCTGGACTCTGGTGCAGCAGCACCAGCACCTGAGCCAGGTCAAGCCGCAGAGGCAGCCAGCACCGGCGCCTCCACCAGCACCACCAGCAGCGCGACAAGCAGCCAGCAGCCGCCGCCCCCGGGCCAGGGGCCAGCGGAGGCGGAGTCGTCGGCTGCGGGGCCAGGGTCGGAGGCCGCGCAGCAGGAGCAGGCGGAGGCGGCGGCAGGCGGCACGCAGGAGGGCGGGGCGGAGGCGAACCCGCTGGTGGCGGGGTTGGGGCGGAACCCAAAGCCGGCGGGGGGGGGGCGCACCCCGGGGGGGGGGGTGGGGAGGGAGGGGGGGGGGGGGGGGGGGGGGGGGGGGCGGAAGGTCGACGTGTGTGTGTGTGGCGATGGCATTGTAGGTCGGCACGTTGCAAACCCTCCCCAACCTCCAACCTGGACAGCAACCCGGGGACGGGGCGGAGGAGGTGAGGGGCGGGGACTTGGCGCACGGGGGCGGGGGCGGGGGCTGACCTCGGGTGCTGGCAGTGACGTAGGTTGCAGCGGTGGCATTGAGAAGCCCTTGTGGTGACTGTGTTTGGCGGACGGCTTCGCAGACCGGCTACGCTCTGCCCGGAACAGCTGCTGTGTTGTACGGCATGCACTGAGCCACACTTGGTCCGCCCTGGGGCTGGCGTTGCTGCGCAGGTGTCCAAGTCCCCCTGGAAGACTGTCAAGTACGTGTTTGATCGGGACGTCATGGCGGCGTTCCAGGTGCGTGGGTAGCCCGAGGGCCAGCCCTGGCCCTTCTCATGGTGTCTTGGAAGTTCTTGGGATACTAGGCCCAGCTTTACTGGATGGGCCTTGCCCTGTCCTGCGCTGCTCGTGCGATGCAAGCCCAAGGGAATGGAGATCAAGCCAATACTGGCCAATACGAACAGTACCAAAGTCTCCGGGCTTTTTACATCGCGCTTCTCACGCCCTCTTACTGACGTTAGCCAAAACCGGCCCCGCTTTGCAGGACCTCAAGTCGCTGATGCAAGGGAAGAAGCCCTGAGTTCTGGCCCCCGGCGGGAGTGCGGCTGGGCCCTGCCAGGCCCTGGCCTGCCGGCGTTTGCCAAGATGCTATCGCTCGGATGCCGCACACATACGGACAGGGGCAGTGTGGTGGAACAACACCGTGGGCTGTAAGCAACGTCCCCATTTATACTGCCCGTGTAACGACGCATCGAACTACCGGTACGCGTTCCTGGAAGCTGTCCAAGTGTAGCAGGATCCACCGCCATCTGTAAAGCGTACACGCAATACCGTGCCTCTCCCGAACACATCAGTAACAGCCCTTTGGCGCCCAAATCCGACCTGGATCAACAGTACAACGCTTCGCCGTCCAGTGGGAAATTGTAACCGAAGCAGCACACGAACAGAGTAGTCCTGAACGTCCCAGCGTCCCTCGCGAAAACCAAAGCGTTTTGTCAATTCTCCTGAGTGCACAAGCCCCTTCAGTGTGAGCCAACAGTGAGCCACGTACGAGTCGTCCTGCCCTCTTGCACGCCACGATGGTTCCAGACGAACCAATAGCAATGTTACATACCGTCATACGGCGCATGTACGGCAGCTCTTGGCCCGCACAATACGGTAGTGCGCGCATAGGCCATCCTGCTAAATCCTGCACAACGTACGCGGTACGTATGCATTGCTACCACGCGCACGGGCAACCCAACAATGATGAATGAGTTTGAGCATGAATGGTGAAGGGTGCAGTTGCGGCAAGGAACGCAAACCTCTAAAATCACGTACGTATGTACTGGGCACACGCAATGTGCCCGATACGCACTGATACATGAGTGTTGCAGCCAGACCGGCGCCTCATGCGGCGCGCTGGGAATGACCATCAAGAACACGCGCGGTTCACACCGCATCGGCGGATACCTACTCACTGCAATAAAACGACAGGTACCCAACCATACATGCAGCTGGCCGCTGCTACAACCGCTCTGAGATACAAAACAAGGCAGGCCTCTAGTGCTGGGGGAAACGCCCCTTTTTGCCATCATCCCTCCTGACACACAAGAGCACATGCAAGCACCCCCTGCAGTAGCAGCCGATAACGGCTGTTGTGTCCGCCAGGCCCTCACCAGCACCCGCTCACTCCTGCACCCGCATATTCTTGAACCAGCAGCACCTCGAGCTGCGAGGTGTGCAGGCCGTGGTGTTGTGCGGCGCGGTGGGCCCTTGTACCAGGACATGCAGCCGGCCGTGACACCGCAGCACCAGGCCAGCGTGGCCATACCGGTGCTGGCGAGCAGGGTCACAGCGGCGAGCGTGTGGATGCAGGACCGCCGATGTCAGGGCGTGTGGGTCCAACATTTCATGTTGACTAGCCTGTGCCCGCGGGGCGCGAACAGTTGAGAGATGCAGGTCAGTCCAGTCTCCTTCGTGGCACCAGCAGCTCAGGCTTTTGAGATGCTGGCAGCGGAGCGGCGTCAAGTAGGGCAGCGCAGTTGGCATGCGCGTGACCCCCCGCAGCAAGTTGCCCACATTAGTATCCGCAGTAGGCGCCCGTCGACACCATGTAGGCCACGACTAACCCAAGCGCATGCATGCAAACTGCTTACCGGTTCTCCTCACCTGGCTTCTTGGCTCCAAGGTAGGTTTAGCACTTTGTACCCGCAGCGGAACATTGCACTATTGTCGCCGGGGCCTTCATGAAGGTGCCGTGGCACATCCCCTGCAGCAGCTTGGCGTCCTTGACCTCCTTGTCCTGCCAGCCATCCTTGGTAGGGGCCTTCAGGAACTCGACCACCAGCTTGGTGGCCCGCCCTGTGACCGGGTCGGGCTTGGCGGGCTGCACGTAGAACAGCGCGCACTTGGCGATGCCCTTGCACTTGTCCACCAGGTACTGCATGGTGGTGGCTGCGGGGAGGGTGTAGGCGGTGATGGTGTCCGCGCGGCGCCGCTTGCCCTGGGTGAACGTCCAGCCCTTGGGGGCCTCGCACTGCTTGACTGTGGGGCGAGGTATGAGAGGGGGATGCAGGCACACGGGCAGGATTGGCGGATGCGGCTCAGGGTGTGGCCGTAGCCCAGGACGGTCGCAGGGGCGCTTAGGGAGGACTGTATGGATGTAAGAGGGTGCCATTCAGTCGTGGTCACCTCCGCCGCCCCTGGGTTCAGGGATTCGACGGTGCGTGGACCTCTCGGGCGCACGCGAGAGCCGCTAGGACCCGACGCCCATGCGCAGCCTTGGGGATACCGGTACGGCCTACAAGCGCACCTGGCGACGGCGGCGGCGAGGGCGGAGGCGGCTTCTTGACGAACGTGCCGTAGCAGGTGTAAATGAGGGCGGACCTGTTGCCGCTGAAGCCCACAGACGCCCAGGGCCCCACACTGGTCGTCTTCAGCTGCACCACCAGCAGCTGCTTGCCGGGCTTGTTGGAGCTGTTGACGGGGGTGTCAGGGAACACCGAGAACTGGTTGCAGGGCGGCATGGCGTCGCACCGCTCCGCAGTCTCCTCCACATCAAACGCGCTGGCCACAACTGTGTACGACTCCATGGTGTTGCCCTTCTGCGTTGACGCAAGCTGGTAGGTCCAGCCGGCGGGTGCTGTGCAAGGCTCTGGGAGGAGGGGCCACGGAACGCGCCGTTTGAGTACTTGAGCCGGTCCGTCCCGTACAAGGGATCCATGGCCTCCAGCCCAATACCGGTATGCTAACACTCCAAATTTGCGCTGACCGGGCACAAGGCGTTTGCAGCTAGCGTACCGTATGCCACCCACCTAGCCCTTCAGGTGCTTTCCCCCGCTTTTTGGATGGCGAAGGAGGGGGCATCGAGTTGAGCACGAAGGTACCAACACACAGCGAGCCCACGTCAGCGCGGCCCACCGGGTCAACCCAGACCCATGACGAATTGCTTTGGGACTTGAAGGTGACCCCCATGGATGCATAGGGCCCTTTGTCGGACGGGGAGTCCTTGGTTGGCATGACCAGGAACGACGTACACCCAGCAACGGAGCGGCATTTTACCGCCTCCTCTGTGACGTTAAAGCTCTCAATAGGGACTGTATGGCTGGAGATGGTGTTGCCCATCTGCGCCATTCCGCTCCGCAGTGTGAGGCCCGCTGGTGTGGAGCAACCTGGGGGTTTGGGGCAGGTGGTGGCAGGCGGGGTAGAGGTGGGCAGCAGACCGTAGGCGCCGAGGATTTGCATAATGCAGTATGGCAGAAGCGGTTTGGGCTGCACGGGTGGTAAGGTTGCAACGGTTTTTTCCCCGCCTGGGTCGCCTGCTAACTAGCCATTGTCTTTTGCATGCCTGCCCATGCCAGGTCCGTCTA
>VFQN01003085.1_pt1 | contig 24552 bp, 42 predicted proteins | sample 3512371 | NCBI WGS metagenome assembly VFQN01 (sample SAMN10412370, study PRJNA504923) | tailings metagenome | isolation source: Replicate 2 from Balatoc abandoned mine | place: Philippines: Itogon, Benguet | collected 2017-08-28 | reverse complement strand
TGTACGATTGTCAGAATTTCCAGACCCGAAAGGCACCGAAATTATGAGCGGTCAGGATTTTTCGCCAAATAAGACCGGAACACTGGGCTCAGTACGGATCAACCTCCTGCCCAACCGCTGGATCCCGGAGCGCCGCCGCCAGCACGCCATGGCTATCCGCCGGGCAGCCGCCGACCCACAGCGCCTGCAGCAGCGGCAGCAGCCGCTCTGCCGCCGGCCCGGACGCCGCCGCCGCCGCCACCGCCATGCTTCCTGCAGCAGCTTGTCGTACGCGTCGGGGGTGGTGGTGGCGGCGGCGGCCCAGGCCACGGGCGCGTCTAGCAGCAGGTAGGGGCCCTCCCTTGACAGCAGTGGCCACGTTTTTGTCAGAGCCGCCAGGTCGCACTGCTACCCCTAGCAGCGTACGGCGCAGGTCGAGCGGTACGCGGCAGGACGCGAGCCACGGCAGCACGTGCGCGTGCCCGGCCTGCACGGCGGCCGTGCCCGGGTCCGTACCGGAGATGTGCTGCTTGTCGTACACTCTGGGCCTGCCGTACCGCTTCGGCAGGGCCTCGGTAATGGTGCTGGGCGACAGGGCAGCCCGTACCAGGGGGGCCTCCTCCCCTGGCGCATACCCCTACCCTGCACTGTGGGCAAGACTGTGGGCAGCTCCCCTTTTACTTTCCCAACTCCGGTACCCCAGGTCCCCAGGTTGAGCAGAATCTACGTGTGATGTTGTTTTACCGTAACTTGTGCGTGATGTTTTCGGAAACCAACAGACACTGCATGGTTGGCATTCTCGAGCCGTGGGGGGACTGTGCCTTGCGGCTTGCGCCTTGGCGCTTGGCCTGCACCGCCTGCGCGACACTCGCCATCTGTCCTGACATGCGCTCATATTGAAATGACAGTAGTTTCGCAATTGTTCTGTAAGCCAGGCGGTGTCGCATTCGCCCAGTCCCGCCTAATGAAGAACTGACTACGGCCGCAGACCCTAGGTGGATGTTCTCGGCCAGGCCCTTTGTAATGGATATAAAGCTGTATTTTAAGTCTTGTGGTCTCTTCCTAGCTCACCCAAATCGATGTACGGAACCGTGGACCCGATTTGCCCACGAATCTCCTTAGGGCGCAGCCGAGACGCTGAGAGCCTTACACAGTTATCCCTTATATATGTAGAGTAACATAATTCACATCGGTATCCTGGAAACCAGTGTTACAGTTGCACTACACCCCTGGTCCCCGCTTACTCTGCTCTCGTCCCTTGGAGCGCAAGACATCACGACTGAGCTCTTTGTACACCAGTACTGGTGCTGAGGGCGAAGTACGTGTCTGGGCACCAGGTGAGGCCGACCGCGGTGGCCGATGGTCGCCGATGTAACCGTGTCGCCGAAGTAATGGATTTGCACAAGCATTCTCTCACAACACGCTTGGTAAACACAATCAATGTCATTCTAGGGAAAGGGAGGCTGGGGGCTGCTGCACCGGACCCGTCTCTGTAACTGTCGCATCCGCGCATGTTTCCTCGTTTCCCACTTGCAGACCGCAATGCTGCTCCGCCGCAAGCCCAGAAAGAAGGCTGCCAAGCATAAGAATCCCAAGGTCAAGCCCAAGCGGCGAAACGGCTTTTGGACGAAGTACACCACCTGGTGGCGTGATGAGCACGACAGGACCGGCAACCGGGCTAACGTGCAACAGATGCGAGAGTGAGTCCGGAGCCCTTGCGCAGCGCATACTTGAACGCAGGTGTATCTCATGCCTGCGTAGTAGGGCCGCATTCCCAACGGTATGTATGGCAGTTGGGCACCTGCGTGTCGTCAAAAGGGGCATACCCAACGGCATACCAAGCATACCGTAGCTGTTTCCGCCTGAAGCAAGTAAGCCGCTGCGCTCCTACTGGTACGTCATATGTGGGCAACCTGCTGGGCATGTTCTCATGACAGCCCGAAGCTCCGTGTACTGCAGCGGCAGTATGCTGCAAGCAGGCCAAGTTGAATCATCAGCCCTGCTGCGATGCATTGTGCAATGCCTTGCAGGTGGTACGCAGCCAATGCGCACAAGGTGTGGTGTGCCGCGGAGATGCCCAGCGTGGCAGATCTCATCAACCACTCCAAGGGCCTGCGCACCATCAAGCAAGTGCGGGAAAACTCCAAGAAGCTCCGGGCGAACGCCAAGGCTCGCGAAGAAGGCGCACAACAGCAGGTGCGCGCGGTGCTTTGCAGCCGTTTTCAGCCCCATGTGCGCCCCACGCCCAGGCGTGCTTGGGTGCCGCAGTGTGCCGCCTGCCTTGTGTAGGCGCCGTGTGTTTTGTTTGGCCCCTTTTTGTCGTCTGGACCCGACGCCGCGATGCAGTAATCTGGCAACACCGGTCACTCATGCTGCTGCCACCGCCGCTCTCTTTTTGCTGTCCTATCACTATACCTGCAGGGCGCTGCGGGGCTGGCAGTGCTACACGCAGTGGCAGGCGCCGGCGTGCGCAAGGCGGTGGCAGCAGCGGGGCAGTACGGCGCACAAGTCCTCAACCAGCTGGCCTTCCTGCGGCACCTGCTGGGCCGCGGGGCTGGCAGCGCAGCGAGCGGCGAGCAGCAGGTTGGTGCGGTGGCGGGCGGCCTTGCGCTGCCGCTGGCCCTGCCGGATGCCGCCGGCCCCTTCGGCGGTGAGCACATGCGGATGGTTATAGAGGCAGCTGTGGCTGGGGAGGGCAAGGAGAGTGAGGAGGGGCACGAGGACGTGGATGGTGGTGAGGAGGAGGCGGTGATCGGAGAGGACGCGGCGTTGGCAGCCGCAGTGGCGGCCGTGGTGGCCCGCACCAGCCGCGCCGTACTGCTGGGCGGCCCGGTGGTGTCACCGACAGGGGGTGTTGAGCAGCAGTGGAGCGCTGGGGTGTCCAGCTTGTCGGCAGGTGCAGCGGCTAGCCTACAGCTGCTGGTGCCGCCCTTGTCTACAGCGGGACAACAGCAAGCGACGGACGCTCTAGGTGGCAGCCGGGTGCCCTCACCGCTGGGGTCTGCTGCGTCCTCGGGTGAGGTGGGCCTGGGACTGGGCCTGGGGCTAGCACTGAAGCTGATGCAGAGCGTCGGCAGCGGAGGGGGGGTCTGCAGGGCTCGTGCAGCCAGCAGGGCAGCCAGCCGCAGCAGGAGCAGCAGCAGGTGGTGACCAGCAGCAGCCCACACCCAACACCGCCCGCTTCCTCCCTCACATGCCCCACGCCGCCGCCGCACGCGTCCGGCACGCCGCCGCGCTCCCTGGCGGACCGCCCGCAGCTGCACACCGGGCTCGCGGCAGCAGCGGCAGCAGCAGCAGCAGCATCCGCGACAGCAGCAGGAGCATCAGTCACTCCCGCGCGGTCAGCGTCCTACCTGTCTGCCACATCCACGCGCGCCACTTCCTCCACCGCACCACCCGAACCCGTTCCAAGCGCACCCTCCGCTGCACCCTACCACCCGCCCCCTACCTGCTACCGGTACCCAGCCCACCACACGTACGGCTACGCCCACGGCTACCCACACCCCTACCCGCGCCACCGCCACCACCCCTACCACCACGCTCACCGCCCCGCCCCGCCGGCCGGCGCGGTGTCCCTACACGGAACGCCGGCGGCAACGGCGCCATCACCAGGAGGCCGTGGCAGCCTGCCGCCGACGGCCCCGCCTCCTCCTCCTCAGGCTCAGGGCTACCCCGGGAGCAGCGTACGGTACCGGCGCGTGTACCTCACACCCGGCCGCTACCCCGGCTCACAGCCTTTCGCAGCCGCCTACCCCAACCACTACCCGCCCGCCGCTGGCTACCCCGGCGCCTACCCATCCCCATACCCCGCAGCCACCCCCAGCCCCTACCCGCCCGCCGCGGCTTATCCCAGCCCCTACCCGCCGTGTACCCAGCAGCTGCCCTCCTACCCGTCAACCACCCCGGCGGCCTGCCACCCCGCCCTTGGGCCCGGCGCCGGCAGCCACGCCCCGGGACCCTACGGCCCCTGCGGTCCCTACAGCTACCGCCCTGTCGGCCGCGCGCCGCGTTGTGCCCGTGCTCTGGACTTCGCAGCCGAGGGCGCCCCAACAGGACTGCTGCCCTCCGATGCCGCTCCTGCTTGCGGCCCGCCTCCAGTGCCGCACAGCCACGTGCCGCCCTGCAGCAGCCCGTCCGCCTGCCCAGCTCCGCTGGCGGTAGCTCCCCTTGGCGGGCCTCAGGGCTACTGGTGCCCTGCTGCACCTGAGGGCCAACAGCAGTGCCTGTCCAATGGACAACAGCAGCAGCAGCAGCAAGGGCGGCGGCAGCAGCAGCAGCCATGGGCATGCGCATACACGCCCCCTCCCGCGGTAATGCACCTTGCTGAGGCCCCCGTGCCACCGCAGCACGCGCACTGCGTCACACCGGGGTGCTCCACCCACCTGCCGGCCGCCGCCCGCGCGGGGAGCAGCCCCGTGGACTCCTCGGCGCAGCAGCGCACCGTGGGCCCTCATGCGGTGGAGCTTGCCGTCGGAGCGCCTAGCCAGCAGCCCACGGCGAGCACGGCTGCGGCTGCCGCGGACATGGGCACGGGCGGGGGTGCTGCCGTAGCAGGGCAGCGGCAGCATGCGCAGGGGGCAGCGGTAGGCTGTGTGGTCCCAGCGGGGGCGCAGGCGCTTGCCACCGTGCCGCCACCAGTCTCCCTGCCTACGGTTGCCCTTGCTGGTGTGCCGCCTGTGCTGCTGGACGATGAGCTGTTCCTGGGGCTGACGTCAGACGACGAGGCCGACGAGCTCATGCGGGAACTGGATCTGCTCGACTGAGCGGGGGTATCAAGGCTCAATACTCGTTATGGGGGATTATTACATTTGGCTGCCTCGCGCAGTGCTTGGCCGGAGGGGTGCATGGCTTGTTCTCATGGCACCTGCACACGCTATCCTGTATCTGATCTTGCGAGTACATACGTACATATCTTCTTTTTGCACTGCTAGCCATGCATTGACTGTAGCATGGACCTATTTCCTTTTTGCTGGCAGGGCATCCATGGGTGCATCCTTGAGTGCCATGGGGCTAATTAACTGCTCGTATGCTGACCTGCGCAAACGTGCTTTAACCCGTTGGTTTCGTGCCACGTGGCGTAGCGCACGGCTGTACGGTACGGTTTGGCAACACCGTGATGGTCCAGATGGCAAGCAAGCTGGCAACACCTATTGTGTTTGGCCAAGGTTGTATTGGCTGTGGGTAGGTGATAGCGGGATCTCGCACTGTGGGGCCCTCAGACGTCAGAGCGTGCGTGGATAAGCTGGTGAGTCAGTCCAGCATTTGCCTGTTTACTGTTACATTTAAGCCGCCTGTTTAGTTTCGTATTATATCATGTAAATGTCAATTGAAGTTATATCTAATAGGCGTGATGTGCTGTGAAACGGAGCACATGTACAGCAGATTGGCATCCGCGCACGTACACTGGTTCCTCAAACCGGGCTGTGTCCACAGTAGTGGTCACTACGTAACGCCCAGCAGTGATCGGTGTGGCATTTTGTAACGGTCGTGCAATTTTCCACCACCGTTTTTACTACCTGCTTCTTCCTTTGGCTTTCAAACTCTAATACACTGAGTTTTGTGCGAGTTGACATTATTTAAGGGAAGTGGGCAGCAGTGCTTGGTGTGGAACACGCAAGCCTACGGTATGTAGTGCTTTTTTTTAACGGCGTGGACCCGTGGACCCAGACGCTGACGTCTGTGCTCGCTGTTGCACAGCTTTGGCGCCTCTTCGTTATTATGGCATGGGAGATGGAACTGGGGACGTACGGGGTGGCGTGGCAACACACTGGTGTGGCAGGCAGGACCCGTTGAGACAGGTCCAGATAGATGAGCAACCACTTGCACCAGCAGAGTGCCTTTTGCTGCACGCATATTTGGTTCTGGGCGGGTAGCAAACTGTAACCGCTTACATACACACTGTGTGAAACATGCTACAATACACGCCAGGGCCTGTAAGTCTATGAAAGGTTCCCGCAAGGCTGGCTGCTGGTGCAAGCATGGGAGATGGGTGTAACTACGCGTCGCCAGCCCAAGTGCCCAACCAATCCTTGTCAGCTGGTGCATCCTGTGACAGACATGTCTATCTACGGAACACACCTTCCTGCCTGTTCCTGCCCTCCCTTGCGCCTTGGACCCTGCCTGAACTCAAGATGCAGTGCTTGCCAAGCATCGAATTCCTAGCCCCTGTAACCTTCTCACGAAGAAAAAAAAAGATGCACAACCCTGATGCACCATGACGACATGAGCCGCGCTTGCACACCATCAGCCCATTTATCACACTTGCATTTTCCTGTTATCGACACTCACAAGGAGGTGGAAGGCACACATGTTAGAGGGGGTTGATACATGCATCGTGTATTACTCCCCACACCGCATCCTGCTGCGCACATGGTACCCTGCCTCGGGGGGACCCCTGGGGGACCCCCCCCTGCCCTGCCTGGACCCGGGGAATGGGAGTTCCGAGAAGGATGCCCTGGTCTCAGGGAAGCCACAGCATCACGACCAGCCTGTGCAATGTGCCATAACCCATAGGGCAAACACCTTGCGTACGGCGGAATGCCCTGCGGCGTTGGGCACGTCACCCAGGATGGAGAAGACTCCCCTGCTCTCAAGGCGAGAAGCTGCTGCAGAAGTTGGGCGTGGCTTGCTACTGCACAATCCCTGGGATGTTTCCCCCGGCAGGTCAACAGTGACCGCTTTCTCTATTAATTTATAGCGGTGTTACCATGACTTACAGCGAACAGCTTGCCGGAGGCGAAATCAAACGCCTCGGCGGTGCAGACCTTGGGAACTCGTCGGTACAGGTTCGAGACACCTCTTTACTCCACGCAATCACAGCTGTCTCAGAAGCATTCTGGTTGTTGCTTGGAGGCCACGAGGGCAAAGCCGTGGCCCTTCGCCGCGTCTGCCGCGCCTTTCGTGACTTCCACGATGCCAGATGCGAAGCCCTAAGCATAAATGCTAGGCAAATAAACGACATATATGGCTCTGGGAAGGCGGCGAACGCGGTGCCGGTTGCCTTCAGGGCCATCAGCGCCAGGGGCTGCAGGCCCACCAGGCTGAGCCTCATCCCCAGTGGCGAGCCCTCCCATGCATTGCTGTAAGCCAAGCTGTAGACCCCTCGGTAATCGAGTAATGTCAGAGTTTACGTCAAAGTCAGCTCCAGGGCATTTGCAGAAGCAGTGGTGTAGCCTGCTTGGCGCTTGCTGGGCAGGGGCCGGGGGCTGGTAGTACGGCGGGGCTGCCACCTGGACGTACCAGCATTCCACGTTACTTAATGGGGAAAGCTTCTAGCCGTCCCTGCGCCCTGGGCGCCCTAACGGCATCCACACCCACGCACATCATGAACCTCACCCCGCCCACTCCCGGCACCTGCCACCCTGGCCCCAACCCCACGCAGCCTCCATGCCATCGCCCAACTGGACACCACCAGCATCGCCTCCCTATCCATCCGCCTCCCACCCGGCTGTGACCCTCCGCGTCACCTCGCCGCTGGCCTGCGCCGCCAGCTGCCCTCCCTGGCGCACTTGAACCTAGCTGTGGACCACCCAACCGCCCTGCCAGCTGCCTCTGCACTCCTCTCCGCCCTGTGCGCCGGCACGAGCACCACCGCAGCCCAGAGCATCACGCCCGGGGCAGACTCGACCACATGCACAGAAACACCTGCAGCGCCCGGAATTCGATCCCTGGAGCTGCTGCTCGCGGGCGATGGCATGTGGGAGCTGCCGGCCGGCCTAGGCGCCCTCACAGGCCTGGAGCGGCTGACCCTGCGGCAAAGCGCGGCCTTTAACAAGTGCAGGGCGCTGGACAGCGACACCCGCATGAAAAGTGAGCTACACATACCTACGTGGGTAGGTTTGGCTGCTGCGAGCTGTGAACTACTAGCGCGGGCTTGCCTGCCACGTTCATGCACCTGTGGACCGGACCCCTGAGCAACCAGTCAGCTGCTCACAGTCAACCCGTTCATCTTCCGTCTGTGCTCCCAATGCACGGTGCCCCGCAGTCTCGTCCGCCTTCGGCACCCTGGCCTGCCTCACCCAGCTGCGCTCCCTCAGCCTGGTGCACCCACGCGGCCCCACCGTCTCCGCCGGGTGGTCCAAGTCGTGCGGCTTCCTGGTCACCCCCGGCCGCCACGCCACACACCTGGCGGCGCTGTCCAGCCTCACCGCGCTCACGGCCCTGCAGCTGCAGCCGCCCGCCTGCCGCATGCGGTACACCTTCATGTACGACACCGCCGCCGCTGCCGTACACAGGTGGGCCCAATGGGCCATCCGCAGCGTGCCGGGTATGCCTAATCCCTGATTTTGCGCCATGTGTATAGATGCTACGCTGGAGCCTGTGATGACCTGTCAGCGATGTGGATATGGAGTCGTGCCTGCACCGCCAAAGCATGTCGTGACGCATTGCTAAGGGGGCCAGCCGCCAGTGGTCACCCGTGTGCCACCTGGCGTCGAGTGACTTGTGAAGTTGTGCAAGCAATGACCCGTAACTCCATGCTGCGGTGTTCCTCGCGGCTCAGGCTGCAGCTCCAGTCCCTCGTGCGGCTGGACCTGGGCCGTCACAGCCGCCTGACTCTGCCGTACATGCTGCAGGTGGGTTAAGGTACCTGTCCTGGGGTGCTGTATGAGCAGTGTGGACGAGAGAGCGGTGAGGTAGAGTGGTTAGGCCCCTCCGGAGGTGTGATCACAGGTGCCAAGACCACCCTACGTGGAGCCGCGCACTGTATGCGCATGCACACAGGTGCACATACAAACGGCCGTGCACGTTAAGGAACACACCTCCTGTGCTATACTGCCATTACTTTCGGCATCAGGACGCCAACCAGCTGACGTGGCTGCGCTGCGGCGACATGCGCGTGAGCTGGACGAGCGTGGAAGCCGGGGACCGTGAAGGCGGAGGGAGCTCGGACGAGGAAGGGACGAAGGAAGAGGAGGAGGCAGAAGAGGGGCGGCAGCGGCGGCTGCAGGAGCTGCTGTGGGCGGATGGGGTGCTGCGGCTGCCCCCGCGGCTGGCTTTTCTTCAGGTGGGCGGCAGGTGTTCGGCCGCAGCGCCGCACGGGCTGTGGGTGCCCATGCCTCGCACGAGCCCCCGGCGCAAAGGCACTCCGCCGGCCCAGTGCTGCCATTTCGAGTCACGTTTGTCGCTTCCAGCCCCACCACTCTGTCGCCCCTTCGGTCTTGGGCTCAATGCCCGACGTACACGTGTTGGCAATATTGCATGCGTAGCTTGTCCAGACCCGCTCCGCTGCCCTGCCTGCTGCAGTTGGGCTCCGTGCCCGACGTACACGTGCTGGCGGGCCTGGAGGCGCTGCCGTACTTTGCACGCCTCCAAGTGGACGAGCATCCCCTGCTCAAAGGGGTGAGCTGGCAGGGCGGAAGCGGTGTCAGTGTAAAGGTTACTGACACACGCGGGCAGGCGTAGAGGCGGGGTCGAGGGTGGAGGGTGGAGGGCCTCGGTGGAGGGCTGGTGTTGGCCGGAAAGGGGCGATGCCACCAACCTGCATGCCACCCATCTGAACCGGGGGCAGGGGAGGCGAGGGGAAGGGTGGAGGCGAACAACTGCAAAGAGGTGATGCCAATGACAGCGCTGTCCAAAAGTGATTGCTTTGCTGGACCGGAGCATTCGGCTTGCGTCAAGCTGCATGCATTGTGACCACAGGATGCTGGGGGCGGCCATGGCGGTGGTGAAGAACAGAAGCAGGAGGAGGAGGGCGGTGCAGGCAGTGGCGTGCGGCTGCCCCAGCTGCCGCTGTACCTGCACGTGCCTGGTCCCCACCGATGGACGCGCGAGGCCATGGTGTCGGAGGGGCGGCTGCTGAGGGCGGTGGCAGGTGCTGGGCGGCTGCTGGCGCGCCTTTTACCGGAGGCGGTGAGCTGTGCAGCCTGCCTGCCTGGCAACGCTGCTACTGCTGCCTGGCAACGCTGCTGCTGCTGCCTAGCAACGCTGCTTGGCCACGCCGCCTTACCCATACCCACGTGCTTGCACTCGCGCTCACTGTCGCAGCTGGCAGGCAGATATATACCAGCACGCACGCTTGCCTTTTGGTTGACGGTGTCAAGGTGTTGCTGCACAACATCCTGGTCAGCACGCGGCCCAGCACTACCCACCCTACCAGCCCTGTGGTACCCTGCCACGCCCACCAGTCCCCCATTGCGTGCTTTCTCCTCGTGCCGTTCCCTGCGGTCCCTCCAGACCTACCCCCGCCTGAACCTGGCCGTCAAGCCCCTGACATGTGAGCACGTGGGCCGAGGCTACTCCACGTGGTCGGGGCCGCACGCGGGCTGGGCGGGCGCCCTGGCCCGCAGCCCCCTGGGCCCTCGGGTGGCGGCCCTGGAGCTGCGGTTCCTGTGGCTAAGCTACAGGGGAGACCTGGCGGACGCGGTGGGGGCTTTCCCCAACTTGCAGGTGCGGGCTTGGGGTGTGGGGCGGGGGCGGGGGCAAGGGGCAGGGGGCGGGGCGCGGGGCGCGGGACAGGTAGGAGCCGTTGAACGTGGCTTGTTGTCTTGTGGGAGAAAGGGCACACGGGTTTACTAGTCACCACCTGATGTGTACGGCAAGCAGCTTGTGTGTAATGACTTGGCAGCCAGGCATTTGACTGCATGCAATCTCATCAGCACGTGCATGTTGCGGTTTTGCACAAGCAGCTTTCTGACGGTCATGTGCCGAAGCTGGAGCGACGCTGTGCGTGCAATCCACGTGCCCAGGCATCACTTGACTTACCAATCCTGGTTCGTGCACTTGCGGCCCCGCAGCACCTGTCCTTCTACTACTGCACCACGCACCGGAGCACCGCCGATTGGGCAAAGGAGCACCTGGGTCACCTGCTGGTGCAGGAGAGGGGGAGCAGGGGCAAGGGGGGAGGTGGGAGTGGAGCAGCAGGCGAGAGTGGCGGGGAGCAGGAGGGGAGCGGAGATAGCGGTGGCGACAGCGGTGAGGAGCAGGGAAGTGGTGGTGGAGGCGTTGGTGGTGTGGAGGGCCGGGGAAGGCTGCTGGTGGTGCCTGACCCGGCAGCGGGGGACAGGGGTGGGAGTGAAAGCGAGAGCGAGAATGAGGATGGGGATGGGGATTGAGGAGCACAAATGGTGCATGGTAGCAGCTTTGCTGCTTGGGTAATGGTTGAGGACTAGATGGGCGGCGATGGGATGGCGGGTAAGGACTCAACCGCGCTGGGGTGTTCACTCTCGCGACCGGAAATCCCGGTGTCCAGGGCATGCTGGGGATCATGTTTGGCATCAAGGGGCAAGGAGGGATGTGGAGGTGGTACCGAGGGAACGGCATCAAGAGGCGTGAAGACGCGCTGTTACTAGAGTCCGGCCGTGCTGATGGGGCGGCGGGAGGTGGGAAGCCCGCCGAGGGGGCGATTGATAGTGGACAAGGGCACGCGGCCGGCGTGCCGATTGTCACTGTCGCTGACACCAGGGGGCTTACATGTGGGTAAGGGAGTCAGCTGACCCGCTGGCAGTGATTGCCGGCATCCAGACCCACCAGGCAGGGCCCTTGCTTACACCCCACGCACTACAGCTCTTCACCCCACTACAGGTCTCTTGTTGTCGTAGTTAAAAAGGAAGACCGGAGTCGCCGGCTCGTGCGCGGCAGCAAGGTCCTGTGCCCTTTTAGTGTGACGGTAGCTGACTCCTGACTGACTGGTGCAGGAGCGCCAGGGCCTTGCGCCTGTCAAGGGTTGTGAGCTGCGGCGGGGGTAACGCACCGGATGTTGCCTTGATGCAGCTTGGTGCGAGCAGGTGCGACAGCTGGGGATGGCCTACAACAGCTGCGGGCGTGCGGCGACTCCTGGCGACTCCCACACTCCCTTGCCGTGGCGACGAGGCGAGGACGGATGGGTTGCCCAGGGCTGTGGCAACTGGCAAGTTCACTAGTTCAGCCCGGCACATGTGGGTTCGACGGGAACACCGTCAAGAGGCAAGGCAGCAGCAAGCCGGCAGCCCGCGCGGCACATTGCGGTCAGCAAGTAGCACCAGATGAGATTCCATCTGATCCGATCACCTCACATGCGCACGCCCTGGTCCCCCCCTCGGAATGATACCGATAGATCACGCCGGAGAGCATTACTGGCATCAATGCACGGGACATGGCGCACAAGTTTCAGCTTACAGCACTCTTGTCACCACTTGTCCACTCCCACCAAGGACGAGCGAGAGACGGTCCACATCACGAACGGCAGGCAGCCGAGCGCTCGGCCATGCAATCGCATCTGCGCCTTGCAAGTTGCGGTCAGCCCTGCACCGTGACACACGCAACGCTCCTGAAGCTCAGGCCAGCAAGGCCGCCAACCTCGCGTAGCAGGTGATATCAACCCCTTCTGTTGGCGCACACACGAAGCCTAGCCCTGCAAGCGTGCCATCGTCCCAAAGCACAGAGCAAGGCAAGGGCATGGACACACATGAGCAGCGGTACCCATATGCCGCGACAGCACACAAGAGGGAGCCTCTTAATGCACACAAGAGGGAGCCTCGTGAAGCACACAGCAGGGAGTCCCTTGTCGCACTCCTGCACCGCTTCCTACTACCGCACAGGGAAATCTGATTCCGGGCGACAGCTATCGGTACCTTGCTGGATCAGCGCCCATGCTCCGCCACCTCCCGACCCACATCATACCATCATCCACAGCCACATCCACCATGTACGCAGTTCACAGCACCTTGAAAAGGAAATGGTTTCGACCACCATGTACAGTGCGCATCAAATGGGTCACTTAACACGTAAAGTTGGAAGCGGTGCACAGTGCAGCAAAACAAGGACCCCATCCGGTTCCATCCTGCAGAGGGCCTTGCACGGCACGGTAGTTTATTGGGAAGGCCCCAACACCAGCATTAACATGTACCACACAGCCTCTCCACACCTACCCTCTCTCTACCTACATGTGTCGCCACGACTGTCACATACCACACACATTGACCAGCAGCAGTTAACACACACACCACAAGTCAGCGCACATCAGGAGCCTTGACAATTGGCTGCTGCGTGGTGTGGGTCATACGGTACGCTACAATGCACACGTGGCCAGCTTGCACGGAACCCAATTCAGGCGGCTGAAGCGGCGGCCATCTCAGGAAACGTACACTCTACCTAGTCTCCACGCCACGCATACAAAATGTATAGCATAGCGCTTGACGAAGCTCACTACGAACCCCCTGCCCGCACGGCCCATGCCATATGCCGCCCTTGTTCACGGCTGCCCTGCCGCCTCACTCCCGAGCCAAACTCTGACCCTCCTTGCCAAACACGCCCCCACACCGCTTACCCCCCACCCCCCACTTCACGCCCTACCCCTTATACATCCACATCCCTACCCCCTTCGCAACCCCACATGGTGCCCATCACGCGCAGTCGCACAGCCCAACGCCCCCGCTGCCTACCCGTTCCTCCCGCACACCCCTAACGCCAAAACAACCGCCATACCGGTACTCGCTCCCGAGGTTTTCCTCAACGCAAGCCTTCGTACCACCCACTTCCCACGGCTCACAAATCCTCGCCTGCTTGCCTCGTCGCCTACTTCCTCCGTATCCCAGTGGGCCCCGCCGGCTTGCCTTCCTCCTCCGTTTACCTCTTCCTTATCCTGTAGTCGTCGCTGAGCACCAGGATCTGGTCCCCCGGCTCCATGTCCAGCAACTCCTGCGGCCGCGGGATGAGGCTGCAGCGCCCGTCGGCGCGCACCACGCCCAGCGCCACCTGACGCAGCTGCCGGGTGGCCTCGGACAGCTCCGCGAAGGACATGCGCTCGCCTGGGATAGGGGCACCGGGTTCGGAGGCGGGTGTGGGTGTGGGTGTGGGTGTGGGTGTGGGTTTGGGTGTAGGTGTACGTGTGGGTGTGGAGGTGCAGGGGCATTGGAAGCTGCGACATGCGGCGATCAAGGAAGAGGGCAGGTAGGCGCGGTGGAGGGGTGTGCGGGGCCGGGTGGTGGGGTTGAGGGGTGTGCGGGGCCGGGTGGTGGGGTGGCTGCACGGCAGGCAGGAGTACCGTACGCGGCCCCACCTGGGCTGATGTTGAAGACGGCAGGGTTGCGCAGGTACAGCTCGATGCCGTGCTTTGTGATGAGGTGCGACACGAACTGCGCGTAGGAGGGCTGGGCGGCCACCTGCAGGCGGGGGGTGATGGGTGGGATGGGAGGAGGGAGACGCGGGTTCGTGGGCATGCGGCGTTGGAGGGTGGAGGGTTGTATGGCTAGCCGTGTAGAGATAGCTGCATGCACAATGGCAGTTGCCTTGCAGCCACCGCGACTCCAGCAGCCCACCCAACTGCCTGGCTCCCGGCCCACTACAGGTACGCGCCTTCACCACGGCATGCTGCCTGCCGCTCCCACCTGCGTGAGCAGCGCTCCGATGAGGTCATCCGCCAGGAAGATCTCCGGGTTGCGGATGAAGGGCCGCCTGTCCGCCGCCGGGGCCACCACCCCACCGCCCGCCACACCGCCGCCCGCGGCCGCCCCGCCTCCGGAGCCCCCACCCGCCGGCCCCGCTCCAGCCCCCGTCCCCGCCGCCGCACTCCCACTCGCCGCCCCCTGGCCCCCGCTGGCCGCGCCCCCGCCACCGTCTACACCGCCGGCGGCCCCTCCGCCTCCGGCCGCCGTGGAGCCGCCTCCGCCAGCCCCCGCGCCGCCACCCGCAGAGGCGGCCTTACCCGCCGCCCCACCGGCACCCACTCCCTGGGAGGACTGTGACGCTGCACCACTGCCCCCACCAACCGCAGCTGAACAGGCGCCGGTGGCGGCGTTGGACGCTGGGTGCGCCACGTGTCCGCCCTCCGACACGATGGGCAGGGCGGGCAGGCTGCCGGTCATCATGGCGTGCATGGCGGCCAGGGGGCAATCCAGCAGGCGCTGCTGCTGCTGCTGCGCCACGGCGGCCTACGGGGGTGGGGCGAAAGACATGGGTGGGGCGGGAGCGAAGGACATCGGGTGGGAGGGGTGGGGCGAAGGACATGGGTGGACAAGCAAAGGCAGGTTTATGGGTGGGGCCAGATAGGCCATCCAGTTCGTGTGGTGCGCATGTTGTTGCTGCGACATGCAGGCCCGGGAGACGGCGAGCGCTGGACACCCACCTGGGCTGACTCGATGGCTGCCGCTGCGATGGCAGCACGGCTAGGGGGCGGCGGGGCAGCTGGACAAGCACTGCTCGCGGCGTCCTTGCCGTCCTTGCACTCCTTGCTCCCGCCCCGCGACCCGCTTTGCTGCTGCTGCTGTTGTTGCGGCACAGCGCTAGGCGCCGAGGGGGGCGTCGACGTTGTTGAGGATGTAGCTGCGGTCCCCTGGGACGTGGAGGTGGGCCCTGGCGCTGCCTGCGAGGTGCTGGGCGCGTTGGCTGCGGAAGCAGCCGCGGGCGCCGCAGAGCTTGAGGAAGATGAGGCGCTCGATGGTGGTGGGTTAGGGCTGCCCGCAGCGGAGGCGGATAGGGATGCCAGTGGGGGCGGGGTACCCCCGCCAGAGCCTGAGGCTCCTCCGCCTTGCTGCTGCTGGGATGCCGCGGTTGCTGTGGGGGGATGTGCGGTGGTGCTGGCCGCTGGTGCAGAAGCCGTGGAGGCAGTGGCGCCCGCCGGTCCGCCGCTGCTGTTGCTGGTAGCAGCCGGCCCAGAAGGACCGGCAGCAGAGGTGTCGCTTGCCACTGCCGCTGTGCTGCTGGTGCTGCTGCCCGCACCCGTGCCCGGCAGGTGCAGGGAGGGCAGGGACAGGCCGAGGCCATGGGAGGTGGAGGGCTTATCGGCCGCATCGGGCTGCGTGGAGGAGCCGGCCCCGCTGCTGCCTGCGATCCCACCGGTCGCCGCCGGGGCAGCAGGCCAGGATGCACCGGGCGCGCCTGAAGTAGGCGGTTGCTGCTGCTGCTGTGCGGACTGGGACTGGCCTTGGGATGCGGTGGATGAGGTGGTTGTGCTGCTGCTGCCGCTGCCAGCCGCAGCGCCGGCGGTCGCAGAGGCGGTAGCTGTCCCTGACCCAGTGCTGGTGCTTCCGGTTGCAGAGGATGTTGCCGAGCTGGTGCTTGCATCTGATGGCGTCGTGGGCTGCGGCTGCCACCACATCCACCACGCCCCGCCGCTGCCCTGTTGCTGCTGCGGCTGCTGGCCACCCTGGGCTGCCGCTGCCGCCGCCGCCGCCTGCGCCGCCGCCTGCTGCTGCGCCTGCTTCGCCTGCGGGTTAGCCGGATGTACACACGCACACAGTAAGCGCGAGGCAAGGCACACGCACGCAAAGTGCTCACTTGCTACACGCCACATACCATCATGCCAACGTCTTCCAGCAGCTGCATAGATACGGTATAACAAAACGACTCCGAGCAGCCCGCGTGCTGTGATTGGGCGCCGCACCTGCTGCTGCTGGCGCGCCGCCGCCTGCAGCTGCTGCTGCGTGGGCTGCGCTGGCGGCGGCGGCAGCGTCTTGGCCACCATCTCGAAGTAGCGCTTGGCGGTCTCGGTGCTGCCGAAGCGGTTGAGGCGCGCCACCACGTGCGGGGGCTCGGCGCGCCCGCTGGCCAGCACCGCGTCCTGGACCTGGGGGCAGGTGTGGGCGGGAAACCAGGGCGGCCGACGGGATTGACAGTTAACGTCCAAGACCCTGGACGTCGCTGATGCAAAGCTGTACGCCGAGCCAACTGCGCCTGCCGCAGTTCGTACGCGGCCTTCACAACTGGTCCAAAGCCGGGCTTCCGGCATCTCCACAATGACGACCGCTCCCCTCAATCCGTACCTGTATGAGCCCGGCCATGACCATTGCGTCCGCCTCCCGGATGCGGCTGGTGACCTTGTGGTGGCCCTGCCGCGCGCACCAGCGCTCCATGTCGCGGATGGGAGGCACCAGCACCACGGCGTCGGCCGTCTTGATGCCAGCCTCCTGCGCGTGTTGTGCGCGTGGGTGCGCGTTTTGCGTGTTTGGGCGGCGGGGCATACTGCGCTGGGGCTCGGCCAGCGCGGTTGCTAAGCGGGGCGGACTCCAAGGCAAATGCCGTATTTGCTACATATGTGCACGCATGCGGGTCTGTTGGACTGCACATACTCGCTGAAGTTCTAGAGATTCCTAACGTTCTCGGCGTCCTGCCCGCATGCAGCGGCTTGACGTCCTCAGCCGCCCGGGTGCACGCCCGATCCTCACCGGCATGGTCGCCGGCCCCCGTCCCTGCCCTGCCCCGCCTCCCCTGCGCTTCGCACTGCCCCTCCACGTCCCCCGCCCCTTTCCCCCCACCTCGCCAAACCATAATTTGATAACTCCACCGTCCGCCCCGCCCACCTGCAGCGCCTTCAGGCTGGTCATGGCGCGGCTCTCCACGTAGCGGATGCGGCAGGAGCCGCAGCTGCCCGGCAGCTGCAGGGGCGGCTCCCCGCCCTCGTCGTCGCCGTTGTCGCGCGGCAGCTCCGGCAGGATGAAGGTCACGGAGGAGCCGTCGGGCGCAGAGTCAGCGAACGCGGCGGCCACGTCCTGCGGGAGTACCGATTGCGTGTGTGGGTATCAATTGAGTGTAGGGCCAGGTATGTGGCACGCGCATGGGCCCCGGCTAAGCAGGAAGCCCAGGCGCGGGCCTTGGTGTTACCGAGCCAGCTCTCGGTGGGCAACTGGCACAGGGTCAGGGGCAGTAGGTGGGGGTCTGGGGCTGAATGGGGTGGCGCGCGGGCAGGGGCGGTCATGGCTCAAAGCAGTGCTCCCACCCACGTGCGTTCCCGGGGCCCTAGGCCTGCACGTCACGTTGGAAACCCTGCAATGCCCCCGCATGCGCTCCTGCGCCCTCCGGCCCCGGCGCCTTGCTCTCACGTGCACGTCTGTCGCAGAGTACCCCGCCATGATGACGCGCTTGGGCGGGGCGTTGTAGCCCGAGGAGCGCTTGAGCCGCTCGGCGGCGGCGGTGGCGGCCGCCCTGGGGGTGGGGCAGGGGTAGGGATAGGGTGCGCAGGTGGGGCGAAGGTACAGGCACATACTGTGCTGCCGGCAGGAGGTGAAGGGCGCGCCGAAGCTGGGAGGTGGGAGGTGCAGGTATATGTGGAGACAAACGACACGCCCGGCCGGGCGTCACAAGCTGTGCCGTGCCACACGAGACACAACCGCATCCAAGGAACGCGAGCACGTCCTGCAACGGCCACACTGAGAGCCCCGCGCGGCCGTGCGCCCTGCCCCCAACCATTTCGCCCACTTCGCCACCACCAGCACCCCCACCCCGGCCACCCACTTGTACAGCGCCTCCGCCGCGTTGTTGGGCTGCGGCTCCCCGCTGATGCCCGCGTGTGCGAACATGACCAGCTGGTCCTGCGGGCCCAGCTCGGTGCGTTCCAGGGAGGCGATGTCGTTCTGCAGCTGCAGCACGCCGTTCCGCATCACGCCCGCCAGCACGGCGTCGGTGTACAGCCCGCGCGCGGCGCCCACGGTGCGGCCCAGCAGCTGGGGGGGCACAGGCACGGCCATGGCCTGCACGCGGGAAGCGGTGGCGCAGGGGTGTTGAGGGATGAGGCTTGTGTGTGAAAGGTGTCGCGGGCCTTGTGGACTGGAAGACTGAACCGCGTTGGGCTCATGCAGCGGGATCGAGGCTCAGGACGGGAGGTCAAGAAGCAAAGACTCGTTGTGCAGCTTCACGCTTCTGGGTGTCCCAGCGGGTAAGACAGCACTCTGTCAAGTTCCCCTGCGCCACGCCGCCCCACCTTGATGCTGTGCGGGCCGTGCTGCAACACCGAGGCCCATATGCGCAGCATCCCCGGCTGCACCGCCGCCTGGCACGTGAACCTGCGCACAAGCACCGCAACAATGGCAAGAGATCAGCTAACCAAGGACGGTGCTTTGGCCGTAGTGCACGCAGGGTCTCGCCGACAACGACGCCACGATACCCAGTCGTGCCCGCCCGGCATCGCATGGCGGCCTGTCTCAAGCCTCCGCCACCCCGTTGTAGGCAATACCCAGTGGCTGGCTATGCCTCCTGCCATGCTGAGATGATCCATGTCCTGTTCACCCCCAAACATAGCACCCCTGTACGTTTGTTTACCTGTCAATGGGTTGTGTCGTTTATACGACAGCGCTCACCATCCCTTCACCTTATATGGTACTTTATCCTCTCAACCACTTCTTTCTCCAGCTTTGCGCTGATACCCCACTTTTGCAAATGCTTTCTTTGTTGCAGGTCGCCGTCCATGCACACACCTGTCTATGACGCTGGCGTCCGTGATGGACAGCGCCTGCATGTTGCCCTGCGCCGCCGCGGGCGAGGTGCGCGTGAAGGAGGACACGGGGTCGTGCGTGGCCACCACCTCGTCCGGCATCTGGAACACCACGCGCGGCAGCGGCCGCGAGGGGCCGCCGGCCGTCAGCACCGCGGTGGCCACTGCCGCGGAGGACGCGGGCATGGCCGGACGGGGGACCACCGCCGTACTACGGCCTGGTGGGAGGGGGCAAGACAAGCCGCTGCTTGGCTGACGCGAGACGGCCAACCGTCACCCAACTGCATCACGCTCATGCTGCTTGCTGCACGACAGGTACAATGCTACTGCAAGGCAGTGGTCCGCACGCAGCCGCCCACCTGCCGCACCGCCCGTCAGCGTCAGGCTCGCAGACGCCGCCTGCGCGCGCCCCGCCGTGCTCCCGCCCGCCATAGGCCTCCACCATCCGCCCTCGCCCTCCTCGCCGTCCCCCAGCCCGTGCCCCCCGCCGTCCGCGGAGCACAGCGAGGCCAGCGCCATGGCGGTGGAGGCCTTGGCCGCCTCCGCCGCCTCGTGGCTGGTGGCGAACCCGGGGTGCATCACGATGATGGTGTGCGCGCGAGAGGCGGCCACAGTGGACAGGTCGCGGACCTGGGCGCGCGGGGTAACGGAGTGGGGTAACGGAGTGTGCACCACGGGTTCGGGATACAGTCATTATGGAGCTGTGCGGTACGCATTGTGCAGATTGCATGAAGCACGATTTACTGTATGAAGCACGATTTACTGTGTGGTGTTTGACGCTGTTCAGCTGCACTGCTGCTGCATCCGTTCCGCACCCACCATGGCTGGGCTGCCGGAGCGGGTGATGACGTCCAGGGTGGTGGACTTGAGGCGCTCCGCGATTTCGTTGTCCATGTCCTGCTTGGGCATGTCCTGTAGCGGTGGGGTACGGGTGGGGGCCGGCAGAGTCTGCGAGTGTCCATGTACCGCTGTGTCTCTGTATTCGGTGTGTTTTGCATGGCAGGTCCTGGCGGCTACTGCGAGCGGCCCGAGCGGTGCCGCGGCATGGTGTGTGATACTCGAGAGGTGTGCTGTGGATGCCACGCGTTCGCTGGCCGCACGTACCGCCAGCAGTACAACGGGGCGGCGGTAGAACTCGTCGTTGCCGCCGTACTTCCGCGCCAAGTCGTACTGGCGCAGCAGCGGGATGGTGTGGTGCGACCAGTTGAGCACCAGCACGTGGTCCTTGACACGCACGGGGTAGGTGCCCGTCTTGATGGACCTGCACCCCGGAGGAAAGGGGATGTCGAGAGTGTGTGCAGGTTGCAACGCATATCTGAGCACGCCTGAGCTGCCCGCAGTGACTGCCCGTGGTTAACATGCGTTACTGTATAGCATGTTGCCCGCCGTATGGGCAGGAGCACAAGTCGGATCCCTGCGTCCTGGAGTCTGCAGTAATCACTGAGTTCTACGCAAGCGGGCCTCGCGCCCGCACCCCACCTGAAAGTGCTCTTGACCTCGTCGCTGACGATACCCAGGAAGATGGCGAAGGTGAAGAGACCCGTGAAGAAGGCGGCGTTGACCACCAGGAAGGCGGCGCCGGTGCTCTCACGGACCTGGACGTATGGACAGCGTACAGTGAAACATTGATGCTCATACGTCTGCACCGAGCGCTGAGCGGGACCCCTCGATGCCTCGACCTAATAACCAAATGGTTTCTCCCTTGGTAAAGGAGGGCCTGCCAGGCAAAAGGCCGCTTGGCAGCCTTAAGGCCCACGCTCGGGTACACGCACAGCCACCCTCTTTAGTATGCCACACTCCGCACGCAGCAGAGCTCCCCTGCTCCCTCCCATCCCCGGTCCCTTATCCCCACCATGTTTGTCCCGGGCATGCGGTTGAGGATGCAGTGGATCTTGATCAGCGCCTCGCGCAGGTCCTGCCCCGCCGCCCTGCCGCCCACCGCCGCGTAGTAGGCCAACCCGAACGCCACCACCAGCGGCACGGAGGAGGCCAGCACCACGAAGATCTTGACCGGCAGGGACGCGTACGACCATTTCTGCAGCAACACAACAACACAATGTTTTTTGCTGTCTTCGGCACCGTATCTTGATCGCCAATAAATCCATGCAACCCAACCTCTGCAATGTTCAGGCCACCGCTGTTACAATTGTAACATCCACTGGTGCCCCGCCCCTGTGCTTGCCCTAAACCCCCTTCCTCCCCGTACCCTAGCTGCCCCCCTACTACAGTAGCCATGTCCTCTGCGTGTCTGCCTACCTGGAACGCCCACGACAGCCGCTCCAGGATGCTGTTGCACAGGTCCGACCAGGTGAGGCTGTGCCACTGCTGCACGGCCGCAGGCGCGTGCCCCACCACACTGTCCAGCTGCACCCACTGCACCGGCGCACCGGGCGACAGCCGCCGCCGCCGCCGCCTTGGCCGCCTTGGACGCCGCTGCCGCCGCCTCTATCCCCAGCAGCACCCCCATGGCCAGGGCGGTGCCCCCCAGGGCCACGGCGGCCCATGCCAGGGGGTCAAACTGCCAGCTGAGTGTGGCTAAGCCGAAGGCCCCCCGGGACCCCTCCTCCGCGTCGGATTCTGCATCGCTCCCATGCTCGTCCGTCTCGTACTCGTCGGTTGTGATGGCTACGGACATGGAGCCGTTGGTTGAGGTGGTTGTGCCGCTGTCGTACGAGGTGGAGGTCAGCAGGGAGTCCCCTGGGGGCGGGAAGGGGGACACCAGCGGCCCCGGGATGGGGGAGCTGGTGGTGGTGGTGTCGTCCCGCTGGTCGCTCTGCTGCTGTTGCTGCTGGTGGGAGGTTGCTCCCATTGCGGCGGCCGCAGCGGCCGCAGCGGCCGCAGCGGCGACGCTTGAGACCATGGTGGAGTGGCCAGCGGCGGTTAGCGCGCCGGCGGTTGTGGCGGTTGCGGCGGTTGAGATGGTTGCGCTGAGCTCGTCCAGCTCCACCTCGTCAATGGTGCCGAGCGACACCGAGTCCAGCGAGCCCATCGACACCCGACGGGAGGCGAACGGCAACGCGTTCGCCACGTCTGGCATGGGCGGCAGCTGCGGCAGGGTTGCTGCGGGTTCCTCGTCGCTTGTGGCGCCGTCCGGCGGGTCGGCGGCCAAGGCCTCGCCCAGAAGGCGTTGCAGCAGCTGCTGGGGCCCGGCGGCAGCTGTGTCCGTGGCGGCGGGCTCGCCGTCTCGTGCGGCGAAGGAGGCGGCGATGGCCGCCGCCAGCACGTCCCCGATGTTGGGTGCAGGTGCAGAAGGGCTGGGCGGCACCCGCCGCAACCGCAGCACCTCAGCAATGTAAGCGGTAGCGGTGACGGCAGCTGCGGCGGTGGCAGCGGCGGTGGCGGCTGCCGAGGCAGCGGCGGAGGCGGTGGCGGTGGCGGCGTCAGCGTCGACGTCGACTGTCGTGAGGGCGTTATCGTTGTCCTCCGCGTGTAGGACGATGGAGGTGGCTATGGCTGCTGCGGCGGCGGCGGTGGCCGCGGCCTCGCCGCTGCGGCCTGCGGCAGCCTCGGCGGCTAGGGCGAAGGCCGCGGGCGGGGGAAGCGGCAGCAGCTCTTGCAGCCGGGGTGCCAGCTCCTTTGCAAAGTGCTCTGCGATCTGGGTCAGAGCCTCTACCATCGGGTGTTGGTGCTTCTGGCGGCGGTGGTGGTGGTGGTGGCCGTGCCTGTGCTGGTGGTGCTGGTGGTGGTGATGGTGCTTGTGGTGGTGCTCGGCTGTGTGCAGGCCCAGCAATCTGGGCAGCCTCTGCAGCCTGGACAGCCACCCAAGGGCCTTTAGCAGTGCGCGCTGTACGTCCTGGAGCGTAATCGACCTCCGGATGGTGATGGTGAGGGCCTGGGGGGCCTCCAGCGCGCCAGCCGTTGCCTCGCCTGTGTCCCCCGACCCCGCCGCAGCGCTGCTAGCACCCCCCGCTGCCCCGGCAGCGGCCTGGGCTGCACTGAAACCAGCAGCGCCACCGCTGATTGCGCTGCCCGGAAGTGCGACTGCCAGCGCAGCTGCAGTGATGCCTCCAGCGCCGCTGCCACCATTGCTGCTGCTGCTGCTGCTGCCGGCAGACAGCTTGGAAGCTGTCTTTGGGAGGCTCGTGGAACTGCTGGTAACGTCGATTGTGACTGGGTTGAGACTGGGCCCGCCGTTGCTCCCGCTGCGGCTTGCGAGCGCTGGGGAAGCGCTAGCACCGCTGCCGCCGCCAACCCCATTGCCGTTGCCGTTGCCATTGGTGCTGGCGCTGCCTGCGGCGTTGCTGCCTTTGCGGCTGCCCCCGCCATCGTAAGACCCCATTGCAGGCACCCGAGGAGCAAGGATGGTGCTGGGGAGGACGGGGTCTGAGGTCGTCGGGTCGATGTCGCGCTCCTCGAAGGAGGCGAGAGGGTTCAGCTGGGGGACAAAATGGGGGTTGCAGGGTGGGAAAGTGAGGCGTGCGCGGCTGTGCGTCAAATTTTGCCTTTGGCACGCGTACAATACCAGCTGCCGTTAACCCTCGATATGTACTACGCAGCCTCTGCGGTTGAGCGACGCCTGGTGTGCACCTGTCCTACCTTCGGGACGATGGTTATGGTGGACACAGCCCCGTCACCATCGACGACCGTGGCAGTCTGTCCGCTATCAGAGAAGCGATACACGACCGGAGGCAGCTCTTTGTATTTCTTACTGCTGCCTTTCCCATCCTTCTTTGGCTTTTTGGACGCGAGGGCGCACACCCGCGGTGGTCGCCGCGACGGCCCCCGATGCAAGGGAATCGCCCCCAGAATCAGCTGACATCCTGCTCCATTTAGAGGGTGCTGCTGCGTGGCCTGTCTCCGCAGCCGCTGCCGTTGCCGTTGCCGTTCTCTTGCCCCGAAGGGGCAATGCTCTCTGGCGAGCCTTTGCCAAAAGTAACAGCCTTTCAGCCCTCCGTGAATTAAAAGCATTACTTCTTGATAATAAAGAATTACAAAAGTTTAAACAACAAAATAATCATGGGCCGCACCAGCTTAGTGCATAGTGAACATGAGAGTCGTATGCAGGGCAGGTCCTGTATGCGCTTGAGGCCCTATAGACATAGGTATTTGCATACCTGCTGTCTTGGGCCCCCTGGTCTTCAAGGTGCTGGTGGCGTCTGAGTGTCCGGGCAGTATCTCATACCGGTATCAGGGGAGCTCCCCTGGCACGATGTCCGGGACTGCATGGGCGCAGACCCTGGTCGCAGGTCCCGTGGACGCATCTCCCACGAATCCCCTACAGTGGGCACTTACTTTGTTACTTGAGCGAAGAATAATCACTTAGCAGCGTCCTCTTGGCTGACGCATGCCGTCGCTCCACGACGCTGGCAAACTCTCACGTCTGCAAACGACGGCTTGCTGCTAGGCGACGTGCACGATGGTGGTGCCGTTGCCGCTGCTTTTGGAGTCGTTTATACTTCCGTTGCGTTCTGAATAACTGACTGGACTTACCGTGGACTCGCCGTCAATGCTAG
>VFQN01003084.1_pt1 | contig 24554 bp, 20 predicted proteins | sample 3512371 | NCBI WGS metagenome assembly VFQN01 (sample SAMN10412370, study PRJNA504923) | tailings metagenome | isolation source: Replicate 2 from Balatoc abandoned mine | place: Philippines: Itogon, Benguet | collected 2017-08-28 | reverse complement strand
CCGAGCATGAGACCGCAGCACTCCTCGGGGTGGGCCTCGACGGCGTGGCTCGCGATGGCGGCGCGATGCGCATCGGACAACACAATCACGCGTGGTCTCCCGTCCAGAAGTCGTCGCTGAGGTATCGGCCACCGGCGTCGCACAGGACGGTGACGACCAGTGAACCCGGAGGCAGGGTTCGCGCCAGGCGGACCGCAGCCACGACATTGGCGCCAGCGCTCACGCCGACGAACAGCCCCTCTTCGCGGGCCAGCCGCCGTGCCATGGCCTGTGCGTCTTCCGTGCCCACCTCGACCTCCTCGTCGGCGACCGACGGGTCGTAGATGCCGGGCACGACGGCCGTCGGCATGTGCTTCATGCCCTCGATGCCGTGCAGGGGGAGATCGGGCTGCATCGAGATGCAGCGGATGGCGGGATCGAACGCCTTCAGCCGACGCGAGGTGCCGACGAAGGTGCCCGACGTCCCCAGGCCGGCGATGAAGTGGGTGACGCGGCCCTGCGTCTGGGCCCAGATCTCGGCGCCCGTGTGTTCGTAGTGCGCCCGCCAGTTGGCCTCGTTGTTGTACTGGTCGGCGTAGAAGTACCGGTCGGGATCGCGCTCGAGCAGGCGCCTGGCTTCGCGCTGGGCCCCGTCGGTGCCCGACATCGGGTCGGTCTCGACGACCTCGCAGCCGTAGATGCGGAGGATGCGTTTGCGTTCGGCGCTCGCGTTGGCGGGCAGGCACACGGTGACGGGATGGCCGAGGGCCGCGCCAATCATCGCGTAGGCGATGCCCGTGTTGCCGCTGGTGGCATCGAGGATGGTCTTGCCCGGCCGGAGCGCGCCGGAGCGCTGGCCCTCGAGCAGCATCGCGAGGGCAGCGCGATCCTTCACCGACCCGCTCGGGTTCAGGTGCTCGGCCTTGGCATGGACCTCGACGCCGGCCGGCACACCGGCCTCGGGACCGGCCACGTGCCGCAGGTGCAGGAGCGGCGTGCGTCCGACCTGCTCGAGGATGGTGCGGGCAATCGACGGCGCCCCGGCCGGCGGCTGGACACGGGCCGCCCCGGGATGATCGACGCTGGCCGTTCTCGGACTGATGACTGAAGTCGTCACGTGGCTCCCTCGGGATTGCGGGAGGCCGGTGCCCGGGGGACGGAACCGGTGTCGCCACCAACGACAAAGGCCACCATCCACTCCCGGATGATGGCCTCGCTTCGTGCCGTGTGCTGCTATTGGCGCCTGGGTCTCATCCGTACACGACGTCCTGCCTGCGACAGCAGGCGGGGCAGCAGCACGGACAGGCGCAGGTGCGAGCGAACATCGGCGACTCCGCCATGATACACCCACGGGGAATGCCGCGATGCCGGGGATGCCGCGAATGCCTCGGTAGGGACGGCCGTCCCGGCCGTCCCTACCGACCGCCTTTCTCAGAACGTGTAGCGCGCGCCCAGCCGCATGGTGCGCGGGTCGGTCCAGGTGCGTGGCATGCCGAAACTCGGCCCCGACTGGTTGATGAACGAGCGGGCCACGCCGACGTTGGCGACGTTCATGGCGTCGAGATAGAGCCCCAGTGACCGTCCGCCCCCTCGCAGCCACAGGGTCTTCTCGACGCGCAGGTCGAGCAGATTGAGCGTCGGCGCGACGCGTGAGAAGGGCTCCTCGGGCAGCAGGTAGTCGAACCACCCCGTAGCCGGTTCCAGGTTGGCCGCGATGCGGTGCCACCGCAGGCCGTTGTGCCGGCGGAACACCCCGCCGAGCACGGTGCCGCCGAGCCCTGGCACGCGGACCCACCCGAGCAGCTTGAGCTCGCTGTAGTCGAACATCGAGCGCGGCGACGGCGTGCTCCGCAGCGACGTGGTCCCGCCGGGAGACCCGCCGAACCCGAGTGGCGCCAGGCTCCAGTACGTGGCCGAGGTGAATTCCTGCCCAGGGATGGTGCCGCTGGTCCGCGCCCACGTGTACGAGGCCTGCGCCTCCCAGTTGTCGGCCTGCCGCTTGCGTGCGATCAACTGCAGCGCGTCGTAGCGGCGGTTGGCTCCCTCGGGATTGGCAATCACCAGGTCGCGCTCGCCCGAGGGCCACCAGTACGGCACGAACGAGGTGACCATGCCGCCGTCGTCGCTCGTCCCGAGTCGCCCGTCCGGACCCGGATCCTGCGCCGTGTACGAGGACCAGTCGTCGAGTCGCTGATCCACGTAGCCGATGAAGTTGCCGAACCGACGCCCCACGTAGCGAGCCTCGACGGCGAGGTCGCGAGCGAGCTGATGTTCGACGCCTGCCGAGAACTGGTCGACGTGCGACTGCTTCAGCCCGGGGTCGATGGGATAGGCGGGGATGGACAAGTCCTGACGCGATTGCTCGACGAACTCGCCCGCGGGGGTCATCACGCCGAGGAGGCGGTAGGAGAGGCCCTCCCGGTCGTGCCACGAGTAGATCTGCGAGAACAGCATGTCGTGGTAGCGCCCGTAGTGACCGCGTACCACCGTCCGGTGGTTCGAGGAGACGTCCCACGCGGCGCCGAGGCGAAGGGCCACCGGCGTGGTGCTGAACACCTCGCCGCCCTGGCGCGGACGCCCGCCGTACGACTCGATCCGCACCCCGGGTTCGAGTGTGACACCGCCGCCGAGCGACCAGCGATCCTGCGCGTAGAGGGTCACGCGCCGGTTCTGCGTACGCACGTCCTGGCTCCCGGACAGCATCGTGAGCTGGTACACGCCGTTGGCGTAGGAGTCGATCCGGTCGCCCGGGGACCCGGAGAACACACGCGCAGACGTGCCTTCGACCTCGAGGCCGACCACGAGGTCGTGAAGCGATCGCCCCGCCCGCCTCACGTGCGACACCCGCAGCGATCCGGTCACCGTGCGCCTGTCATCGTCGGTGAGGCTGAGCACGTTGTGGGCGACCGCACCGAGCACGAAGTCCTGCACGGGGTGAGGGCCGGCGGCACGCGCCGGGTCGACGGGGCCGAAAGCCGACCAGCCGACGAGCCCGCCGACGCGTCCCTCGACCGTGGTGTCGGGTCGCGCCACCCACGTCGCGCGTGCGTTCCAGGTGTGATCGCGCCACCGTTGCTGCCCGGCCGTCTCGAGCGTGTTGGCCCAGGGGCTCAGCGTCGATCCGACGATGGTGCCCGACCGGTACTGGTAGAAGCCCTGCAGACGGATGTCGTCGCGGGGGGCCGCATCGACCTTGCCGAGGGTCATGGGTTCGTCTCGATCGGCGACTTCCGGACCCGCGTAGCCGAACGGCCGGTAGCGCTCGCGGATCAGCGTCAGCCCGGCGAAGTACCACAGCCGATCGCGCACCACGGGGCCGCCGACCTGGCCATTCAGGTCCCACCACGACAGGAGGTCGCGTGGCGCGAACCGGGTCTGGAACTGCGGCTCGAGCCCGCCCGTGTTGTTGCCGGTCCACCCGGGCACGGCCGCAACGTATTCACCGAGGCCGCTCACGCGGTTGCTGCCGGAGCGCAGGACGCCGTTGGCGATCGCACCCGTGGACTGGCCGTACTCGGCGGGCGCACCGAGCGCGACCACCTGCACCGAGTCGAGCCAGTTGTAGCTGACACCGCCCCACACGCGCCCGAGCACGGGCTCGACGAGACTCACGCCGTCGAGGGTCAGTCCATTGGAGCCCTGCTGGCCCCCGAACGACACGTTGTCGGTCACGCCGGGCGCGAGGTTCATCACCGCGGTCAGCGATCGGCCCGTGGGCAGGTTCTGCAGCAGGGCGCGATCGAGGATGGCTGGTGAGGCGGCGGTCGTCACGTCGACGATCGGCGTCGGGGCCGTCACGTCCACGCGCTCGGCCACGGCGCGTACGTCGAGCCTGAAGTCGACGGTCCACGTCGTCTCCACCGGGAGCCGCAACTCGGGATGCGACACGGGCTGGAAGCCGGCGGCCTCCACCGACAGGACGTAGGCCCCGGGCAGCAGCGCGAGGAACCGGTACCGCCCGTCGTCGTCGGCGTCGATGGCGCGGGCCCCACCCAGCGCCGCCGCGCCCGACAAGGTGACGCGGGCACCGGCCACGGGCGCGCCGCTGGGGTCGGTGACCCGGCCGACCAGGGCGGAGCGTTGCGCCGTCTGCGCGGCGGCGTCTCCGCACGCCACCGTGGCATAGAGGGCGATGGACGTCAGCGCCCGGCGCACCTCGATCACGAGAGCCATGCGACTCCTCATGCGGTGGCGCCCAGCGGGAGGGCGCGGGCAGCGCCACAGGGTTGTGATGTGCGCACGATTCTCGTGCAGGGGCGGTTCCGGCGCAAGGGCCAGGGTCATGAGTGTCCCGGGCCTCGGCAACTGTCCGCCAATTCGTGGAATGCCGCGGGCTGCAGTTGCCGCACGGGCGAATAGGCGGGAGAATGCCCCCATCGGTGTCATCTCCCGGCACCGTCGGCGATCCCTCCCGGAGCGCGCCGGCCGCCGGGGCAGCAGGTCAGGAGACCACGGTGAAGAAGACGACCATCTGGACGGGCGTGCGTCGGGTCACACGACGCGAGTTCGTGGGGCGCGCGGTCGCGACGGGCGTAGTGCTGTCGCAAGCCCCCGCGTTCCTGCGCGGGCAGAACCTGAACAGCAAGTTGAACATCGCGTTCATCGGCGCGGGCGGCCGCGGACGGGCGAGCCTGAACGAGCTGACGCTCGACCCCGCCAACCCACCCAAGCGGACCGACGGCAGCGGGTCACTCGAGAAGCACCCCGACGAGAACGTCGTCGCGCTGTGCGACATCAACCAGGAGTCGCTCGACTCGGCGGGCGTGCGCTTCCCGAAGGCGGCGAAGTTCACCGACCTGCGCAAGGTGTTCGACAACCCGAACGCCTTCGACGCCGTGGTGGTCTCGACGGCGGAGCACACGCACGTCTTTGCGACGTACCTCGCGCTCACGCACGGCAAGCACGTCTACTGCGAGAAGCCGCTCGCCTACAACGTGTGGGAGACGCGCCTCATCCGCGAGACGGCGCGCAAGTACCCGCACCTCTCGACGCAGATGGGCAACCAGGGGCACGCCTCGCCCATGCGCCGGAAGATCAAGGAGATCCTCGACACCGGCGTGATCGGGAAGGTGAGCGAGGTCCACGTCTGGGCCGACCGCGCCTGGGGGCTGCAGGACGCGGCGTCTGCCGAGAAGTTCGACAAGCCGCACGGCTTCTACAACGGCATCCAGATCGTCGATCGCTTCCCGGAGACGATGCCCGTCCCGGCGCACATCCACTTCGACCTGTGGATTGGCCCGGCGCCGGAGCGCCCGTTCCACGCGACGTATTTCCCCGGTCCGCGGTGGTACCGCTGGTGGGATTTCGGCAACGGGACGATGAGCGACCTCGGCAGCCACGACAACGACGTGCCGTACACGGTGCTCGAGTACCTGTGGCGTGAGGACGCGAAGGCCGGCCGCTATCTCGCGCCGAAGAGCGTGGAGGCGATGTCGCCCAACGTGCCGAAGCCGCACAAGGAACTGGCACCCGCGACGTTGAAGGCCACCTACGAGTTCGCCGGCGCCAACGGCCATCCCGACCTGAAGCTGGTGTGGTACCAGGGCGACATCAAGCCCCCGGGCTGGACCGAGGCGTGGGGCCGTCGCTCGTGCGTGTTCATCGGCGAGAAGGGCATGCTGCGCGGCGACGGCAAGCTGCTGCCCGAGGACCGCTTCGTGGACTTCAAGGATCCCGCCGAGACGCTTCCGCGGTCGCCGGGGCACTGGGTGGAGTGGGTCAACCACGCCAAGGGTAACGGCCCGGTGCCGGGCTCGAACTTCCAGTACGGGGCATGGACGACCGAGGCCAACCACCTCGGCAACGTCGCCTACCGCACCGGCAAGAAGATCGAGTGGGACTGGCGGACCATGCAGGCGAAGAACGCGCCGGAGGCCGCCCCGTACATCCGTCGGCCGTCGTACCGCGCCGGATGGGACGGGATCCTGAAGACGTAAAGCGCATGGCGCATGACGCATAGCGCTTAGCGCAGAACAGCAAGGGCGCCTGTCCGCCCCTCCCGTCGATGTCGGGCGGGGCGGAGGGCGCCCATTGATGTCTGGTGCGCCTCAGGCGCCGGCGGCGACCTGTTCGATGGCCTTCTTCAGGCGCGCGTCGGCGTCGGCCGCAATCGGCGCGAGCGCCTCGACATTGACCATGTCGAACATCACGGCGGGCTTGGCAATCGACACCACGCTGCCGCCGTCCTCTTCCCACACGCACACGTTGCAGGGCAGGAGCAGGCCCATCCCGATCTCGTGCGAGAGGGCCTCGAACGCCAGGTGCGGGTTGCAGGCGCCGAGGATGACGTAGTTGCGGAAGTCCTGGTCGATCTTCGCCTTCAGCGTGGCCTTGACGTCGATCTCGGTCAGGATGCCGAAGCCCTGAGCCTTGAGCGCGTCGGTGACGCGCGCGCGGGCCTGATCGAAGGGGATGCCGGGGAGATGGGCGGTGTAGCCGTAGGTCGGGTCGGTGTGAGTCATGAGCGTCGGGCGCCGATCGTCGGTCGGCAGTCGCTGAGAGGATGCAGAAGGGTCGCGCCCGGTGACACTGGTGCGCGACCGGCACTAGACTGGGTCGTCGATGCAGCGCCGGGACTTCCTCACGACCATCACGGTCGGGCTGGCGTCAATGCCCTCGCGGGCAGCTGCGGCCTCGGTGCGCACGGTGATCGGCACTGGCACGCCCGGTCTCTCCGATCGGCAGGTCAACAACCCCTACGGCGTGGTCATCGGGCCAGACGGGGCCCTCTACTTCTGCGACCTCGACAACCAGCGCATCAGGCGGCTTGACCTGCGTTCGGGACGCACTTCCATCGTCGCGGGCAATGGCGAGCGGGGCCACGCGGGCGATGGAGGCGCGGCGACCGACGCCGCGCTGAACATGCCCCACGAGATCCAGTTCGACGCGACTGGACACCTCTACATCGCCGAACGCGACAGCCACGTGATCCGGAAGGTCGAGGCCGGCACGGGCCGGATCTCCACCGTGGCCGGCACCGGTCAGGCCGGATTCAGTGGTGATGGCGGACCCGCGACGCAGGCGGCCCTGCGATCGCCGCACGCGATCGCGGTGGACCTCCGGCGCAACCGCCTGCTCATCTGCGACATCGGCAACCACCGCCTGCGGGCCATCGACCTGGCGACCGGCGTGATCGACACGATCGGCGGGACGGGCGAGCGGCTGCCGACACCCGACGGCGCCGTGTTGAAGGGCACCCCGTTGAACGGTCCCCGCACCCTGGCGTTCGACGCCGCCGGTCACCTCTACCTCGCGCTCCGCGAGGGCAACGCCATCTACCGGGTGGATAGCGCCACCGGAACCATTCACCACGTGGCGGGTACCGGTGCCCAGGGCCATACCGGCGATGGCGGCCCCGCGCGTCTGGCGACCCTGGCGGGCCCGAAGGGGCTCGCATGGGGCCGCGGCGCCCTCCTGGTCGCCGATACCGAGAACCACGTCATCCGTCGGATTGACCTCGGCACCGGCGTCATCAGCACGGTGCTGGGCACCGGCCAGCGCGGCGACGGCCCGGAGCCCGATCCCCTCAGGTGCGCGCTGGCGCGTCCGCACGGCGTGTTCGTCGACGCGCGCGGCGTGCTGTACGTGGGCGACAGCGAGGCTCACCGCATTCGTGCGGTGTACCCGGCCTGACTCGACGCTCGCCGGCGCCAGCGTAGTCTGGCGCGTCGCGCGTCGCATTTCGCAACAGCGCGGCGTTCGATCTCGCGATGAAGCGCCCGGAGTGGCGTCGGCACGCGGCTTGCGGTCGGTCGGGGGCATGAGCACCCCACTCGAACGTCTCTACGCCCTGATCGACGACATCGAGATTGCCATGATGACCACGCGGCGGCCCGACGGCCACCTGCGGTCGCGCCCGATGGCCACGCAGAAGCAGGCGCCTGGCGCCGATCTGTGGTTCGTGGCGCGCGAGGGGTCGGGCAAGCTGCGCGAGATCGAAGGCGATCCGCACGTCAACCTCGCCTACCTGCAGTCGTCGACCATGGAATGGATCTCGGTCTCGGGGGAGGCCTTCCTCTCGAGGGATCGCGAGACCATCCGGCAACTGCACGCCTCCGACTGGGCGATGTGGTTCCCTGACGAGGGCGACCCCCGTCATGGCACGCCCGATGACCCGCGGATGGTGCTCATCGGCGTGAAGGTGCATGCCGCCGAGTTCCTGGAGGTGCACCAGCCCACCCCTGTCGTGCTCTTCGAACTCGCGAAGGGATGGCTGACGGGCACGGAACCGGACGTCGGCGAGATGCACTCGCTCTCGCAGCCGCGTCGTCCGAGCGAGGGGTGAGACCCCGCCCGATCGAACGCGGGTGACGGCCGGCTGACGGCGGCCCTACCTGACCTGCGCGCGGATGGCCCTGCCGGGACGTGCCGAGGTGATCTCGCCGCCGTCGACCACGATCTCGCCATTCACGATGACGTACGGGATGCCGGCTGACGGGATGCTGGCGTCCTCGTACGTCGCACGGTCGATGACCGTGGCGGGATCGAAGATGGTGATGTCGGCGTCGGCGCCCACCGCGAGCCGTCCCTTGGTCTTCATCGCCGGGACGCGCGCCTCGAGGCGCCGCGCGGGCGCGAGGGTCATGCGACCGATGGCGTCCATCAGCGGCACGGCCTTCTCCTCACGCACGTACCGGCCCAGGACCTTCGCGTACGTGCCAGACGTACGCGGATGGCCCTTGCCATTCACGATGAAGCCGTCGCTGGCGACCATCGACAACGGGCTGACGATGGCCGCGCGCGTCTGCGCCTCGGAGCGGGCGTGGATGATGATGGTGCCGCCTGCCTTGCGGGCGGCCGCGAACGTCGCGCGCGTGAGGCGCTCGCCGGTGGACACGAGCTGGTGCTGGCCGAACTTCTCGTCGGGCCACGTCTCCCAGTCGTCGAAGATGGCCGACGTGATCTCCGTCATGCCTGCGCCATACGGGTAGGCCTCGGTCGTCACGTCCTGGCCCGCAGCCTGGGCCTCGGCGATGGCCTTCAGGAATCCGTCGATCTCGTCGCCGGCCGACGAGTTCACGTGCACGACGTGCAGCGACGCGCCGGCGGCCTTCGCCGCGGCAATGGTCTCGTGCAGGCCCGCGAGCCCCCCGCGCATGTGGATGTGCGCCGAGGCGCCACCTTCGGCCGCCACTCGGAACATCCGTTCGAACTCGGCCATCGGCGCGCCTGGCGTGTACGCGCTGCCGAAGCCGACGGCCACGGCGCCCTCGGCCAGTCCCTTGCGCAGCAGCGCCTCCATCTCGGCGAGTTGGGCTTCGGTCGCCGTGCCGCTGCCGCCGATTCCCGTGGGGACCAGGCCGGTGCCCGGGTCGCCCAGCACCTTCATGCGGACCTTGATGTGGCCGATCGACACGCCGTGGTTGACGATCTGCCCGCTCGCACGTTCGGCGTACCAGCCCGCGACGTCGCCCGTACCCACCTCGAGCTCGAAGGCCGACGTCACGCCGTCGCGCACCATCATCCGGTACGACTCCTCCTGCTGTCCGTGCTCGTGCAGGTCGATGAAGCCGGGCGCCACCACGTGCCCCGTGGCGTCGATGACGCGCGTGGCCGTCAACGGGGTCTCCGAGACCGCCTCGATGCGGCCGCCCCGCACCCCGACGTGCCGCACGGCGTCGAGCCGTGACGCCGGATCCATCACACGGCCGTTCGCGATGACGAGGTCGTAGGTCGGGGCCGGGGCCTGCGCGCAACCGACGAGGCCTGCGAGGAGGACGCCTGCGAGGAGGGGCAGGGCACGAGAGCGCATGGGTATCAGCATGATAGCCCCGGGCCTGTCGGAGGGCGATGCGTGCCGTGCCGCTCAGGCCCTGCGTGCGGTCATCACGCCACGATCGGCCACGGTGTCGCGGTAGACGGGAGCCTCGAAGCCGGCGTCGCGCAGCATCGCTTCGTATTCCGATGTGGCGTAGCACCGCCCCTGCGACGCGTGCATCAGCAGCACCGAGTACTCGGCCACGGCAATCGGGCCGGCCTTGTCGGCGTCGAGGAACGCGTCGTGGACGACGATCACTCCGCCGGGCGCGAGCGCCTCGAACGAGGCCCTCAGCAGCCGCTGCACCTCGGGCTCGTCCCAGTCGTGCAGCACATTCGAGAACAGGTGGACGTCGTGCTCTCCGGGCAGGGGCTCGCGCAGGAAGTCTGCAGCGACGATGCCCACACGATCGGCGAGCCCGCGCTCGGCGACGAGGGTGGCGGCGATGCGGTCCACGGGCGACTGGTCGAGGACCGTGGCCCGAAGGTGCGGGTAGCGCGCGGCGAACGCGCAGGCGTAGATGCCCGAGCCGCCGCCGACGTCGAGCAGCCGATGCTTGTCCGCGAGGTCAACGGCGCGCGTCAGCGCCTCGCCGAGGTACAGCCCACGGCAGTCCATGGCCGCCGTGAACCGGCGCGCGAAGGCCTCGTCCTCCATCGCGGCGTGCCAGTCGCGACCCGTGCTCGAGCCACCCCAGTTCGCCGGACGGCCCGTGCGCAGCACCCGCACGAAGTCCTGCACGAACGGACGCTCGCGCAGCGCGGCGTAGTAGGGCCCCAGATACCAGGGCGAGCCGGCCACCAGGTGCTCGTGCGCCAGCTCGGTCACCCGATGCCGGCTTCCGTCGCGCGCCAGGTAGCCGCGCGCCACCGCCAGCGTCAGCAGGACGTCGGCGGGCCGCCTCGCGAACCCGAAGTGCGCGCACACGTCGTCGAGCGTGGCCGGGTGGTCCGCGAGCCACGTGAACAGGTCGAACTCGACGATGGCGGTGGCGATCAGGTCGGCCGCGTAGATGCCGTCGCGGTACCGATACAGCGACTCGGGCGGCGTCTTCGGCCTCGCCAGCAGGTCAGGGCTCATCTGGCGGCTCGAGGAGGTGTCGGCGTCGATCGACGTGCGCCTGCTGCCACCGGGCAACCTGCGCGTCGAGCTCCTCGATGCTTCGGTAGCGGTGCACACCGGCTGGGAAGCGCGCGCCGTGCAACTGACGTCCCCTGGCCCACAGCGCCGCCATCACTCGACGGAGGGCTGGGTCGCCCGGCTGGCGCCACTCCGGCGCGCTGGCTTCTTCGATCGAGCGGAACTTGCGGACGGGCATCACTCCCCCTCGTCCAGTCCGAAGCGATCACGCAAGAGCGCGGCGTCGGCCCGATCCTTGAGCCGAACGGTATCGCGCTTCATGCGATACAGCGTCCGTGCGCTGGCGACACGCTCGAGCGCCTGCAGGACGGACCTGAACGCGTCGTAGTCCACACCGGGAGTATAGCGAGTCGCCAGTCGCGCGGGTCAGCGCACCCAGGCAGGCATCACGCCCATGTGGATGTCGAGCACCCACGGACCGAGCAGCACCAGCAGGGTCACGACGATGGGCACGAGCAGCACGTTCAGCAGGAAGCCCGCGCGGACCATCGCCGAGAGCGGCAGCACGCCGCTGCCGTACACGATCGCGTTGGGCGGTGTGCCGACCGGCAGCATGTACGAGCAGTTGGCGGCGAGCGCCGTGGGCACGAGGAACAGCATCGGGTTCTCGCCGAGGCTCAGTGCGAGCGCCCCGGCGATGGGCAGGAACGTCGCCGCGGTCGCCGTGTTGCTCGTCAGCTCGGTGAGCAGCAGGATGCCGAACGCCACGATCGACAGCACGGCCAGCGTCGGCAGGTGCTGGAGCTCGCGCGCAAGCTGCCCGAGCCAGGTGGCCAGCCCGTGCGCCTCGATGTTGCCCGCAAGACTCAGCCCGCCTCCGAACAGCAGCAGTACGCCCCACGGCAGCGACCGGGTCGCATCCCATGTCATCACGAACTCGCCGCGGCGGAGGTTGACGGGAATCATGAAGAGCGCCAGTGCGCCCGCGATGGCAATCGTCGTGTCCGACACCAGGGGAATGGCCCGCGCGATGAGCGGCTGGAAGACCCACCCGAGCGCGGTCAGCACGAAAACGACCCCCGCCGCAGCCTCGCCGCGGCTCATCGGGCCGAGGCGATCGCGCTCCTCGGCGAGCAACGCGGCCATGCCGGGCACCTCCTCGGTGCCGAGCCTGAACATGACGCGGGTGAGGACGACGTAGACGACGCCGAGCGCGGCGATCGCGACCGGGACGCCGAGCAGCATCCACTGCCCGAATCCGATCGTGAGGCCGTACACCTCGCCCACGTAGGCGGCGAGCAGTGCATTGGGAGGTGTGCCGATGAGCGTGGCCATGCCACCAGACGTCGCGCCATAGGCGATCGACAGCAGCAGCGCCGTGGGGAAGTCGCCGAGCCGCGACGTGCCCGTGTCTGGCGCGGGCATCAGGTGCACCACCGACATCGCGATGGGCAGCATCATCAGCGTGGTGGCGGTGTTGCTCACCCACATGCTGATCAGGCCCGAGGTCAGCAGGAAGCCGCCGACGATGGCCGCCGGCCGCGTGCCCAGCCGCCCGACGAGCGCAATGGCGATGCGGCGGTGCAGGTGCCAGCGCTGCATCGCGAGCGCGATGATGAACCCGCCGAGGAACAGGTAGATGATCGGGTTGGCGTATGGCGCGGCCGTGGCGCGGATGTCGCCGAGGCCGAGGGCCGGGAACAGCACCAGCGGCAGCAGGGCGGTCACCGGGATCGGAATCGGCTCGGTGATCCAGAACAGCGCCATCAGCAGCCCCGCGCCGGCCGTGCGCCAGCCTTCGGGACTCAGGCCCGCGGGTGGCGACGTGACGATCGTCAGGACGAGGAGGGCGATCCCGCCGAAGAACCCAATCGTCTGGCGGCGTCCCACGCCGTGCCCGTGATCGTCGTCGTGCGGCGCCGGCAGCCGGGCATGCTCGCTCATGATGCCGTCCCGGTGTGCAGGGCCCGCATCACGGCGTGCAGGTTGGCCTTGGCCTCGATGCCGATGCCGGGCACGTCGGGCAGCGTGACACGTCCGTCCACCACGGGCGTGTCGTCGGCGAACCCGCCGAACGGCTCGAACACGCCGGGGTACGACTCGTTGCCGCCGAGGCCGAGCCCGGCGGCGATGTGCAGCGACAGCTGATGCCCACCGTGCGGGATGCAGCGGCGCGCGGACCAGCCGTGCGCCTCGAGCATCTCGAGGATGCGCAGATACTCGACCAGTCCGTAGGACAGCGCGCAGTCGAACTGCAGCCAGTCGCGATCGGGCCGCATGCCGCCGTACCGAATCAGGTTGCGCGCGTCCTGCATCGAGAAGAGGTTCTCGCCCGTGGCCATCGGCCCGGTGTAGTGCTGCGAGAGTTCGTGCTGCAACGCGTAGTCGAGCGGGTCGCCGGCCTCCTCGTACCAGAACAGGCCGTAGGGCTCGAGGGCCTTCGCGTACGCGATGGCGGTCGGCAGATCGAAACGGCCGTTGGCGTCGACGGCGAGGCGATCACCCCGGCCGACCACCTGCAACACGGCCTCGATGCGTGCCAGATCCTCGGCGAGCGGCACGCCGCCAATCTTCATCTTGACGACGGTGTAGCCGAGGTCGAGATACCGGCGCATCTCGTCCTGCAGCATCTGCAGGTCCTTGCCCGGGTAGTAGTACCCGCCCGCGGCGTAGACGAACACCGAGTCGTCCACCGCGCCGGCGCGGTAGCGATCGGCCAGCAGGCGATAGAGCGGCTGGCCGGCGATCTTGGCCACGGCATCCCACACCGCCATGTCGAGCGTGCCGATGGCCACCGATCGCTCGCCATGTCCACCGGGCTTCTCGTTCGCGAACATCGTGGCCCACACGCGATGCGGGTCGAGGTTCTCGCCGCTGTCGTCCACCAGCGCGGCCGGATCGGCCTCGAGCAGTCGCGGGATGAACCGCTCGGCGAGCAGCCCGCGCTGCGCGTAACGACCGTTGGAATGGAAGCCATAGCCCACGACCGGCTCGCCATCGCGGATCACGTCGGTGACGATCGCGACGACGCTGACGGTCATCTTCGAGAAGTCGATGTAGGCGTTGCGGATGGCCGAGGCAATCGGGACGACGTCGGAATGGATGGCTGTGATGCGCATGGACAGGAACCGGGTACCGGGTACAGGGTACCGGGAATCGGGTAGCGGGGAGCGGGAACCGGGGAGCGGGTATTGGGAACATCGGACGGCTCGCCGGCCCCGAGCGAAGTCGAGGGGGAGAGCCGTCCCTACCAGCGTAGAGGTAGGGCGGGCTGGTAGGGCCCGCTCGCCGAGCGGGCCGACACCACACCGCCTCAGCGCTTCGCTGCTACGGCGAGCACGATGTCCCAGTGGAACTTCACGAACGTGTGCAGCGACGACTCGAGGATGCGTTCCTGGTCACTGTGCGCGCCGAAGCCCTTGGGGCCGTCCTCGCTGTCGGTGAGGGGACCCACGCCGTAGCACTGCATGCCCCTGGCGCGCAGGAACGCCATGTCCGTCGCGCCCGTGCTCATCGTCGGCAGCGTGGTCACGGGCCCGTAGTGCGTGCGCACGGCGGCTTCGATTGCCTTGAAGGCCTCGGAGTCGATGCGCGACGGCGCTGCGCCGGGGCGCGTGTTGCGGTTGCTGCGTTCGACCGTCACGGCGGGGTCGGCCACGACCTTGCGGAGCTCCTCGATGAAGCGGTCGATGTTCTCGTCGGGCAGTGCACGCACGTCGAGAGTGGCCGTCGCCTCCGACGGGATGACGTTTACCTGGTAGCCGCCGGCGACGATGTTGGGCGAGACCGACGTGCGCAGCATCGAGTGGTGGCGCGGCTCGTGCACCGCCAGGTGTTCCTGCACGCCGGCGGCCGAGGACGGGTCGAGCAGGGCGCGATAGCGCACGGCCTCTTCGGGCGTGCTGATCGCGGCGAGTCGCTCGAAGTATGCGCGCGTGGTCTCGTTGAGCCGCATGGGCGACTGCCAGTCGGCGATGCGGGCCACCGCCTTCGAGAGGTGCGCGACGGCGTTGCTGCGCAGGGGCACCGAGCCGTGTCCGGCCGGGCCGCGCGCGGTGAGCGTGACCCCATACGGAATCTTCTCGGACGACTGCACCGTTGCGAACCGCACCTGCCCGCCGGTGCGCGTCACGCCACCGCCCTCGGCAAAGCAGTACTCAGCCTCGATCTCGGGCCAGTGCTCGTCCACCAGGAACTTGATGCCGACCTGCGTGCTGGCCTCCTCGCCGGCCTCGGCCAGGAAGATCACGTCGCGGTCGAGCGGCACGTTCAGCCGCTTGAGCAACAGCATCACCATCAGCCCCGCGACGACGTTGTCCTTGTCGTCCACGGTGCCTCGTCCGTACACGTAGCCGCCGTCGCGCGTGGCCGAGAAGGGCGGATGTGTCCACTTCGCCGGATCGACCTTCACGACGTCGGTGTGTCCCATCACGAGGAGCGGCCGCTTCGCGCCCGATCCCTTCAGGCGTGCGACGAGGTTCGGTCGCGCCGGATCATTGGCGAACCGCTTCGTCTCGATGCCGGCCTCCTGCAGCACGCGCTCGAGGTAGTCGACCGCGATCCCTTCGTTGCCGGGCGGGTTGCTCGTGTCCAGGCGCAGCAGCGCCTGGAAGTGGCGCATCGTCTCGGCCTCGAGGGCGCTCCAGTCCGGCTGTGCCCGCTGGGCGGCCACGGGAATCGGGGCCTGGGCGACGACGATCAGGGACGCGACGGCGAGGGAGACGAGTCGGGGGAACGCGCGCATGAAGTGTTCTCCGGACCGCGTCCTACGGCCTGTCGCCGTACGCGCGATCGAGCACCTGCATCGTGTGCTGCACCTGAATCGGGGGGCTGCCGGCCTGCAGGTGCGTCGCGATCTGCACGAGGCACCCGATGTTGCCCGCCGCCACGATGGTGGCGCCGGTCGTTCGGATGGCGTCGGCCTTCCTGCGGCCGAGGGCTGCGGCCGTCTCCGGATGTTCGACGTTGTAGAGGCCGGCCGACCCGCAGCACGTGTCGCCCTCGGGGATCTCGACGACGCGCAGGCCGGGTACCGCCGCCAGCAGGTCTCGCGGCGCCCGCCGGATGCCCTGCGCGTGCGCGAGGTGACACGCGTCGTGATAGGCGACGGTGAGCGGCGCCTGCAGCGGCGGTGGTGGCAGCAGGCCCAGGGCGGCGAGGAACTCCGACACGTCCTGCACACGGCTCGAGAAGGCGTGCAGTGCGTCGGCCTGCGCGCGGCCGGCGAACGCGTGCCCGTACTCCTTCATCGCCGACCCACATCCGGCAGCGTTGGTCACGATGGCGTCGACGTCGGACGGCATGGCGCGACTCAGGGTCGTCGCCAGCCCGTACGCACGCTGGTCTTCGCCCACGTGCAGTGCCAGCGCACCGCAGCATCCCTGCGACGGTGGCACGACGACCTCCACGCCGTTGGCCGAGAGCACCCGGATGGTCGCGACGTTGATCTCGGGCGCCAGCACCTGCTGTGCGCACCCGGCCAGCAGCGCCACCCGCGCGCGTCGCGTGCCGTGCGCCGGTGTCAGCGATGGCAGTGACACTGCGGGGGGAAGCTGGTCAGGCAGCAGGTCGAGCATGGGCCGCAGCGGTGGCGGCACGAGTCGTCCGGCCCGTCGCGCCAGCTGCCCGAGGCGCGCGCTGAGCCGGAAGAGTCGAGGCGACTCGAGCGTGTCGAGCAGGAGCTGACGACGCAGCCGCGCAAACCGCACCGCCCCGTGACTGGCGGCCTCGGCCCGGAAGGGCGTGAGCAACTCGTCGTAGCGCACTCCGGACGGACACGCCGTCACGCAGCCCAGACAACCGAGGCAGCGATCGACGTGGGGAAGCGCCTCGTCCAGCGACAGGTCGCCCTCGAGCACCTGCTTCATGAGCACGATGCGCCCGCGTGGCGAGTCCATCTCCTCGCCGAGCACCTTGTAGGTCGGGCACGCGGGCAGGCAGAAGCCGCAGTGGACGCACGTCTCGACGGCGCGGCGCATCGCGGCACGCTGGGGCGTCGACGGCACCGAGGGAATGTGGTGGAGCACGACTAGAACCGTCCGTCAGGATCGAGGACCGCGGCGAGTCGCACGCCGACGGCATTGGGGGAGACGACGCCGATGTAGGGTGAGGCCGCCGAGCCAATCAGGACCTGCCCACTGAGACCGGCCTCTCGCAGCGTCTCGTCGAGCGCGGCGACTGGCCCCGGCCAGGCGATGAGCGCCAGGTTGCCCGCGACGCCGTATCGACGCGGCGCGCCGGCGGCCGACAGGGCGGCGTCGAGCCGCGTCAGCACGTGCAGCGTCGTCGGCACCCGCACCAGCGCGGTGCCAGCCGGCCGCCACGCGAACTCGCGCGATGCCCGCCACACCGCCGCGTCGGCTTCGTCCTCGAGCACGGCGCCAGCCCCGCCGACGGTCGCCTGCAGGGCGGCGATGCGCGACGGCATGGCCTCGCGGAAGCCCCCGATCCGCGCCAGGACCGCGCCGGGAGCCTCGATGTCGAGCGCCTCGAGATCGAAACGCGCCCGCTGCAGCGTCTGCAGCACGTCGATCGCGTCGGCGATGGAGCCGACCTCGACGCGGAGGGTCGCGTGCGCCTCGGCCGCCGGGAAGACCTTGAACGTGAGCTCCGCCAGCACGCCGAGGCGTCCGCAGCTGCCGACCAGCGCCTGGTGAACCAGGAAGCCCGCGGCGTTCTTCACGACCTTGCCGCCAGAGGTGATCACCGCGCCGCGTCCGTCGACGATGCGCGCGCCGATCAGGAAGTCGCGCACGCCGCCGAAACGGTAGCGGCACGATCCGCTGAGCCCCGCGGCCACCGTGCCGCCGATGGTGGCGCCCGCGTCTACCAGTGGCGGGTCGAACGGGAGGTGCTGGCCGTGCGCCGCAAGCGCAGCCTCGATCTCGGCCACCGGCGTGCCCGCGCGGGCGGTGAACGTGCACTCGTCGGGCTGGTACTCGACGATGCCGGCCAGTCCGCGCAGGTCCACGACCGGCACGCCGGTGACGTCGCCCGAGAGTGCAGGCTTGGTGCCGGCGCCGCGCACGCGCAGGCGCGCGTGGCTGGCGACAATCGCCGACAGGTCGTCGAGTGAGGTCGGCTGCAGGATCATGCGCGCGAGATGATGCCGGCCCGCTCGAGCGGGTGCAGGCCGTGCGACGCCGTGGCCGTCGCGGCCGGCGTGAGCTTCTTGCCGGGGTTCGCCACACCATGCGGATCCATGGCGTGCCGCAGCCGACGCATACAGGCGAGATCGGCCTCGCCGTACATCTCGTCGAGAAACGCGCGCTTCTCGAGGCCGACGCCGTGCTCGCCAGTGATCGAGCCGCCCATCTGGATGCAGAGCCGGATGATCTCGGCCGAGAGCACCTCGGCGCGGTCGTGCGCGCCGGGCTCGCGTCCGTCGTAGAGGATGAGCGGGTGCAGGTTGCCGTCGCCGGCGTGGAAGACGTTGGCCACGCGGATGCCGTGTGCGCGCGACAGGGCCTCGATCGCAGCCAGCGCCTCACCCAGCCGTGCCCGGGGCACCACGCCGTCCTGGACGATGAAGTCGGGACTCAGCCGGCCGACGGCCGAGAACGCGCACTTGCGTCCCTTCCAGATGCGCGCGCGCTCGTCTTCGTCGGCTGCCACGTGCACGTGCATCGCGCCCGACGCCGAGAGAATCGCCATCAGCCGCGTGAACTCGGCCTCGACCTGCGCGTCCTCGCCTTCGCATTCGACGATGAGCACGGCTGCGGCGCCCGTGGGGTAGCCGGCATGGACGGCCGCCTCGGCGGCGTCCATCGCGAGGCGGTCCATGATCTCCATCGCCCCGGGCAGCAGGCCCGACTCGATGACGCGCGACACGGCGTCGCCCGCGGTCTGCAGGCGGTCGTACGCGGCCATCACCGTGCGGTACACACGCGGCCGAGCCACGAGCCGCAGCGTGATCGAGAGCGCCACCCCGAACAGGCCCTCGGAGCCCATGAAGAGGGCAGTCAGGTCGGGGCCCACGTGCTCGAGGCTGTTGCCGCCGAGCGTGGCGCGCGTGCCGTCGCCCAGCACCACCTCGAGGCCCAGCACATGGTTCGCGGTCATGCCGTGGCGGAAGCAGTGCGCGCCGCCCGAGTTGAACGCGACGTTGCCGCCGATGGTACACACCGACTGGCTGGAGGGATCGGGCGCGTAGTAGAGGCCGTGCGGCGCGGCCAGCGCGGTGACGGCGAGGTTCACGACACCGGGCTCGACGACGGCGATGCGTGCCTCCGGGTCGAACCGCAACACGCGATTCAGCCGGTTGAGGGCGATGACGATCCCGTCCTCGACCGGCACGGCGCCGCCGGAGAGGCTGGTGCCGCTGCCGCGGGCCATGAACGGCACACGGGCCTCGTGGCACAGCCGAACCGTCTCGACCACCTCGTCGGCCGATTCGGCGACGACCACGGCGCACGGGCGTGCACGGTACGCCGTGAGGCCGTCGGATTCGTAGGCGGCCAGGGCCGCGGGGCGCGTGAGGATCCGGTCGGCGGGCACCACGCGCCGCAACGCCGGGATCAGGTCCTCGCGAGACATCCCAGCAGTCTATACTGCGCGGCCATGTGGACTCAGGTGTACGACCCGCTCGGCCAGCCCTGGCTGTCCACGCTGCTTGCCGCGCTCCCGGTCGTGGTGCTGCTCGGGTCGCTCGCGCTGCTGCACATGCAGGCGCACCGGGCGGCGCTGCTCGGCCTCGGCTCGTCGCTGCTCATCGCCATTGCGGCCTTCGGCATGCCACCGGGCATGGCCCTCGCCAGCGCGGCGTACGGTGCCGCCTACGGCCTGCTCCCCATCGGCTGGATCGTCGTCAACGTCATCTTCCTCTACCAGCTGACGGAGCAGCGGGGCCTGTTTGCGACCCTGCGGCGCAGCATCACGCACGTGACGACGGATGCCCGCCTGCAGCTGCTGCTGGTGGCGTTCGCCTTCGGGGCGTTCTTCGAGGGGGCCGCGGGGTTCGGCACGCCCGTGGCGGTGACGGGCGCGCTGCTGATCGGGCTCGGCTTCGCGCCGCTCGCGGCCTCGGGCCTGTCGCTCATCGCCAACACGGCGCCCGTGGCCTTCGGCGCGCTCGGCACGCCGATCATCGCGCTCAGCGCCGTGACCGGCCTCGACCTGCTCGCGCTCAGCGGCATGGTCGGGCGGCAACTGCCCCTGTTCTCGGTGATCGTGCCGTTCTGGTTGATTGCGGCGTTCGCGGGCTGGCGCGGCATGGTCGGCATCTGGCCGGCCATCCTCGCCGCGGGCGTGCCCTTCGCCGTGCTGCAGGGGCTGGTGTCGAACCTGCACGGCCCGTGGCTGGTAGACGTCGTCGCGGCCATCGCGTCGATGGCCACGCTGGTGCTGTTCCTCCGCGTGTGGCAGCCGCGCGACGGCTGGGAGCCCGGCAGCCGGCTCGGCTCACGCACCGACGACAACGACCCGCTGCCGTCGCGCCCCGAGATCGTGCGGGCGTGGGTGCCGTGGGTCATCCTGAGCGTGCTCGTGTTCGTGTGGGGCCTGCCGCCGGTCAAGGCCGCGCTCGATGCCGCCACGACGGTGCGCGTGCCGGTGGCGGGGCTGCACAACCTGGTGCAGCGCGTGCCGCCGGTGGTCGCCACTGCCGCGCCCGAGCCGGCCGTGTTCGCGCTGGCGTGGGTCTCGGCGACCGGCACCGCCATCTTCCTCGCCGCGCTGCTCGCCGGCCTGGTGATGGGCTGCTCGGTGGGTGAACTCGCGCGCACCTACTGGCGCACGCTGCGAGTGGTGCGCACGTCGCTGGTGACCATCGCCGTCATGATGGCGCTCGGCTTCACCACGCGCTACTCGGGGCTCGACGCGACGCTCGGGCTCGCGTTTGCCGGCACGGGCGTGCTCTATCCGTTCTTCGGCACGATGCTCGGCTGGCTCGGCGTGGCGCTCACGGGATCGGACACCTCGTCCAACGTGCTCTTCGGGAGCCTGCAGCGGATCACCGCCGAGCAGCTCGGCCTGAGCCCGGTGCTGATGGCCGCCTCCAACAGTTCCGGTGGCGTCATGGGCAAGATGATCGACGCCCAGAGCATCGTCGTCGCGAGTACGGCCACGCGGTGGTACGGCCACGAGGGCGACATCCTGCGCTACGTGTTCTGGCACAGCGTGGTGCTGGCGGCGCTGGTCGGCGGCCCGGTGATGCTGCAGGCCTATGTGCCGCCGTTCACGCGCCTGGTGTGGTGAGGTAGGGCGGCGTGTCCCACGCCGCCGTGGATGGCGGCGCGGTCGGAGACCGCGCCCTACCTGTGTGGACACGCCGCCCTACCTGTGTGGCGTCCCGCGATAGAATCGCGCCCGTGAGCCAGCTGCCTTCCTCCCCGCGCCTGCTGCTCGGCCCCGGGCCGAGCCCCGTCCTGCCCCGCGTGCTCGAGGCGATGACCGCGCCCCAGCGCAGCCACCTCGACCCCGACATGCTCGTGCTGCTCGACGACATCCGTCGCCGCCTGCACGCGCTGTTCAACGTGAGCGACGAGGGCATTGCGTTCGCGGTGTCGGGCACCGGCTCGTCGGGGCTCGAAACCGCAGTGGCCAACGTCGTCAAGCCCGGCGACAAGGTGCTCAGCATCGTCACGGGCTACTTCGGCGACCGGCTGGCACAGGTCTGTGAGCGCTACGGCGCCGACGTCACGCGCCTGGCGGGGGAGTGGGGGCGCGCGATCGACCCGGCGCAGGTGCGCGACGCGCTGAAGGCGGGCGGGTTCGCCGTGGTCACGGTGGTGCACGCCGAAACCTCCACGGGCGTGCTGCAGCCGGTGCAGGACGTGGCCGCGCTGGCGCACGAGCACGGCGCGCGCGTGATCGTCGATGCCGTGACGTCGCTCGGCGCGCACCCGGTGGACGTGGATGGCTGGGGGCTCGACGTCTGCTACAGCTGCAGCCAGAAGGGGCTCGGCGCGCCGTCGGGCCTGGCGCCCATCGCGTTCAATGCCGCAACCCGCGCGGTGGCGGCCAGCCGGAGCTTCTACCTCGACCTGCCGCTGCTCGAGGGCTACTGGATCAAGCGCGGGTATCACCACACCATCTCGACGCCGCTCGTGTACGCCCTGCACGAGGCCTTGAGCGTGATCGACGAGGAGACGATGGCGGCGCGATCGGCGCGGCACGCGGCGGTCCACGCGGAGTTCGTCGCGGCGATCGGCGAGCTGGGGTTGTCGCTGCTGCCGCCTGAAGGTGAGCGGTTGTGGACGCTCAACACCGTGCGCATCCCGGAGCGCGTGACCGACGAGGCGAAGGTGCGGGTGGCGCTGCGCGACGTGCACGGCATCGAGATCGGCGCGGGTCTCGGGCCGCTGGCCGGCAAGATTTGGCGGGTCGGGCTCATGGGCGCAGGCGCCACCAGCGAGAACGTGCAGCGGCTGGTCGCGGCGCTGCGCGCCGAGATCGGCTAGGCGCTTGCCTACCCGCGCAGCGGCCGAATCCTCGTCCGGCGAGGCTCGGCGGTGACCAGCGCCTGGGCGCTCAGTTCGGCCTCGTATCTCGCCAGAACGGCAACGGCGGCTGCGGCCTGGTCTCGGGCACGAAACCCGACCAGTCGGACGATGCCGGCATGCGGCCGTCGGTGCACCACGGTGAGTTCACCGAAATCCTTGTCCAGCGTGACGACGACCTGTCCGGCCGCGTGTGCTCTGGCCAGGATGGTCTCGTCGCCAGGGTCACGCGGCCAGTCGGTTACACGTTCGACGGCGTGTCCGGCTTTGGCCAGTGCATGCGCGACCGAGGCGGCGACACAACTGTCCAGCAGCACCTTCACGCGCCAGGCCCTGTGACCGCTGGCTCGACACGCTCGTGACCGACAAGTCGGCGGGCGTACACGAGGCACGCCTGGATGTCTTCACGCTCGAGCCACGGGTATTCCTCGAGCAGGTCATCGACCGAGTCGCCGGCGGCCAGCATGCCCAGCACATGCTCGACGGCAATTCGCCGGCCGCGGACGATTGGCTTGCCACCGAAGATCTCGGGATCGACCGTGATCCGCTCCAGCAGGATGTCCTCGCTGCCTGTCGTCACCGGCTACGCTCCTTTGCAGGGTCGGGACGTCTCGAGGGAGGTATCGGACGTCGTCGCGACTGCCACACTGCCGACGCGACCCCCTGCGACCACACCGATCGCAAGGTGACACGGATTGCAGTGGGGAACAACCCATGTGCTCTTGTCGCTGCCCGTTGCCGCCGCCCGCGCGCAGCTCGACCCTCGGGGCTAGCGGGGCATTGCGTCGCCCCACACGCCGGGGCCGAGGTAGCGCAGCGTGACGAGCGGATCGGTGGGCGACGTGTTGGTGAACGTCACGCCCTGGCGCGCGCCGCGCTCGCTGCAGAACCACTCGTCGTCGGTCATCGCGCCGAACCCGATCACCTCCGGGCTGCCGAGCGGCTCGCCGTTGATGGTGCCCGTGCCCTGCACGCAGATCAGGGCCCATGCGCCCGCGTCGGCAATCGTGCACGTGGCACCCGGCTCCACCGTCAGCTCCCTGGCGGAGAACCGCTCGGCGCCGGCGACGTGGCCATACACCACCCAGCGATCGACGAACCCGTGGCCTGACGAGGCTTCGCGCGGCCGCAGCAGGTGCGTCTCGGTGAACGACGGGTCGAGGTTGGCGTCCCAATCCAGTTGATCGACGAGGTAGTCGAGGTCGGCGTGGTGCGCGGGCGGCACGTCCTGCACGAGCATGTCCCACGGGATGTCGATGCCGTCCACGCGCGACTGGTAGATCGCGAGCACGTCGGAGGCCCACTGCGGCTCGAACGTGCAGAGCGAGCCCGGGGCGTGCAGCATGCGCGGCGGCACGAGCCAGCCGGTGACCACCTCCAGCGGCGTGGCCCGCGACAGCGCGAGGATGCCGTTGTCGCCCGCCTGCCAGCGCTCGAGGCAGCGGCGCACGTCGGCCTTCGTGGTCCCCGGCGCGAGTCCGAAGAACGTGAAGGGGAAGTCGTTCCCGCGCGGGTTCATCTGCGGCGGAAAGTAGTACGCCTCGGGCTTCGCCTCGCGGCCCACCAGCGCGGCCTGCGCCTCGTCCTGGTGCATGTGGTGGGGGATGGCGCCGCGGTTGTCGAAGAACTTCGCGAACACGGGCCAGCGGCGGTAGCGCGTCCAGATGGCATCGCCGACGAGCGCCGCGCCGCACTCGGCCACCGCGTCGCGCAGCAGCACGCGCTCGGCGCCGATGACCGCGTAGGACAGGCCCTCGTCGGGGAGGCGATGGGCGTTGGCGGCCTCGATGGTGGAGGCGAACCAGCGCTCGTCGATGCCGCCGCGTTCGCGCCCGAACGCGTACAGGTCGTCGGGATGCAGCTTCAGGCGCCCGCCGGGCTGGGCGAACGTGCGCGGCACCCAGCAGGGCGCGAGCCGCAGGACCCCCTGCGTGCGGGCCAGTTCCCGCTCGACGATGGGGCCGACGTCCTTGGTCCGCGTGGTGATTGGGGCGATGCTCATCGCGTCGGATCGTATCGCTGTCGACTTGCCGAGCACGCTCGTCGTTCACGGTGCCGTACACGCTGACGCCGGGCACGGTCGAGCCGCCGATCCGCGCCAGGTAGGGCCGGCTGTCCCCCTCGACTTCGCTCGGGGCGAGCCAGCCGGCCGTCTCCACAGCCTCAGGCCCACCCGGGCCCTCGACCCTCGGCGATCCCACGACCCAGAGCCTGAGCGGGACGTCGTGGTACGGCTCGCACCTCATGGTGGGGAAGAAGCCATGAGCGGCGTCTCCCTCACCCCACGACGCGCGCGAACG
>VFQN01003083.1_pt1 | contig 24559 bp, 38 predicted proteins | sample 3512371 | NCBI WGS metagenome assembly VFQN01 (sample SAMN10412370, study PRJNA504923) | tailings metagenome | isolation source: Replicate 2 from Balatoc abandoned mine | place: Philippines: Itogon, Benguet | collected 2017-08-28 | reverse complement strand
GCCAGCCAGCTGCCAGGCCGTATTTTTCGCGCAGTACGCCAAAAACGCACGTATTCCGTACATGTACGTATTCCGTACATGTACGCGTACAACGTACTGTGCAGCCCAGGCGCCCCCCAGTAGCACAAGTACCTTTCACGGCAATGCGGCTGGAGCAGGCTTTCATAGGCACTACGTCTCTGCACTGTTACCGTATCACAGTTGGGCCCCGCCAAGGGCTCAACAAGGCTCTGATAGCGTACCACAGGAGAGGTTACTCCCTCGGCACGTGCGTGGGTCACGTGCGTGGGTGCAGGGTCCGTATCTGAATGACTGTATCTGTGCAGATCCGTCACGTGCTTACGGCGCAGTGCCCAGACTTCCCGAAACAGCACTACTGCACAGTGCAACATACCACATACCACATAGGGTCACAGGCCCAGGCAATTGAGTTTGCGATACCGAACATTCCTCCAGCATGCCGGTGGCAAGCTCGGCGCCGCCTTGACAACTTGCACTCAAATGCGGCCTTTTTAGCTCCATCCTGCCAGTCCCAGCAACACCACACACAGCGCACCACCCCATGTGTCCATGCATGGAACAGCTGTCGCCTGGTGAAGGTCTCACAGGGTCACGCTGAAGGCCCGCCAACACATAAGACCGTCACGCTGGTTCCCGATAAATGCGCACGCTGTATCCGTGCATGGCACAAGCTGCAATTCCCAGTCAGGCGGAGGGCCTCACGCCTTCCCCTTGCCCCCCTTCTTGCCGCCCTGCTCCTTGCCGCCCCCGGACCCGCCCGCCGCCGCCTTGCCCTTGCCGTCCTTCCCGCCCTGCGGCGCCCCCGCCGGCCCCGCCTTTCCCGCCGCCGCCTTCCCCTCCCCCGCCGCCCCCTCCGCCATGACGTTGCCCACCATGTGGTCCAGCATGGCCCGCGCCTCATCCATGCGCCGCGCCTCCACGCCCATGACGCAGCGCAGCGGCCGCAGGTCTCCCTTGGCCACGGGCCGGCCCTCGATGGGGAACGTAAAGCTCCAGGAGCACACCTGGGGCGGGAACACGATCCGCATTGAAGGCAACCTGAACCATGTACTGGTCATGACGCTCTTTGCCAAGTGCTTGCAACTGAGGCGTGTCACAGCCCTGCATCGGAAAGGAGTCTGGGCAAAGCCCCTTTCGCCGGATGCTGACGGGGTTCCATACCGCCATGGCAGCTTGTGTGCAATCCATCCCTGCATGCTCCGCCTGCCCCTTTGCCGCTTCGTACACAGCGCATGCTGCGGCCGGGCACCATCCGTACATCCCCTCCGCTGGCCCCCCCCCCCCCGAAACTTTTACCCCCCTCCCCCTTTCCCCCCCCCCCCCCCCCCCCCCCCCCCCGGCCCCCCCCCCCCCCCAACACACACACACACACCTGATGGAGGTACTCGTCCTCTGGCCGTACGTACACGATGACGGGCTGCTGGGGCTGCTGCTGCTGGGCAGCCTTGGCCTGGGGGAGGGGAGGGGCAGACCCGCGTGAGTAGGCAGGGGGCGCACGGCAGGACACAGGTGAGGTGGGCTTACCCGAAGTAGCTGTCGTCTGCACCCGACACACAAGGGAGGTAGCTACAGCCGGGGGGCCCAAAGGAGCTCGGAGGAATGTCCACCCAGTCAACCTGGACCCAATACCTATGACCGCGCAGTTGCGGCGGGGTTGTCAGCGCACCTTGGCAACCTTGGGCGCACTGGGCCCCGCCCCGCCCTTGGCCTTGCCCCCGTCCTCCTCCTCATCGTCCTCCTCCCCCTCCTGGTCGCCGTCCTGCGGGTCGCTGTACACCCGCGTGACGTGCAGGTAGCGCTGGAATGCAAACTCCTCGCGCTCGGACTGCGGGGGGCGGCAGCAGGGCCAGGTGGGAGGCACGGGCAGGAGGGGCATACTGATTAGGTACGGCTGAAGCCTGCGAACCAATAGCAGCAATGTGGTCAGCATTCAACACCTCGCCGGTAGATGTGACGTATGCACTGCCCCACAGTTCTAATACACACGACACAGCGCGGTGTCGGGTCGCTGCCACAAGAAGTTGTGGCTTCCCCTACCTTGGGGTAGTCCTCGTCCGTCGCGGCGCCCTCAATCTCCTGCGTGGACGGAGGCCAGCACAAGACGGGGCGCGTATTGTGTGAAGCCGAACATCGAACTACGAAGTCATCGCTGTGACTCAGTAGCAGGCCATGCACGCGGCATTCAACAGCGAAGCATTGACGCCCAAAGTATGCATCGGCATGCGGACCGGTATCGGTATTTGTAACGGCCGTGCCCACCTCAAGCAGGAATTGCAGCAGGGGCGGCGCCAGCTGCGGCGGGCAGTTGATGAGGCGCTCGGACACCAGCAGCCCTGTGGTGGGGCTGTCCAGGGCCTGCCGCGGGAGCGAGCCCAATGCGGCAAGTGTCATCGGAACGCACATGCTGCCGGAACCGCCAAGCGACATGCGCACAAGAAGCTGCTGAGACCCCTCTCTTCCCTGCTCCCCTCGCCACCCCACCCCGTCGCCCCCCTAAGCCCTCCGCTCCTGCAATCCAGGCCCCTCCAACCCAGGGTCCCCGACGCCGACCCACCTCCTCCAGCTTCCCCTTTGTTGCCTGGTCGGGGCACCTGGCGACCAGGTAGGCCCGCAGCTGCTGCGCCCACTCCTGGCCGCGCACCCGGGCGGCGTTGAAGGCGGTGAGCAGCGCGAAGGGGTCGTCGTCCTCGCTGGACTTGACCACCGTGCCCACAGCGGTCTGGGAGTGGCGGAAACGGGGAAGGCATGACACTGCTCAGCCGACGTGCGTGACATGCAAGCCTGGCGGGCTCTGGGGCCTTTTGCCTTTAAAGCGGGCTGCGTTGCCGACTAGAGGCGTGCTGCACTCCAGCCATCTCAAGGTGCTGTATGTTCCGCAGAACTCAGCTTCAAGCCCCCTGCTCGGCCCACCTGCTTGATGATGTCGTCTATAAGGCCGCTGCAGTCGTACTGCTGGCCGTCCAGCCACGTGTTGAGCAGCGCCTTGAGGCCCAGGAAGTCCCGCTCGGCGGGGTCGAAGAACTCAAAGTCAACGTTCACCTCCTTGTACGCCTCCCCGTCCTCGTCGTCTTCGGACTCCGGCCCGTCCGAAGACTCCTCTGGTGCAGACTCAACGTCGGAGTCATCGTCATCGCTGCCGCTCTCGTCCTCCCCCTCGCTGCCGCTTTCGTCTTCCCCCTCGCTGCCCCCCTCATCAATATCGTCACTTCCAGCTTCTCGCTCGCCATCGCTGTCGCCATCGCCGCTGTCAGGTTCCTCCTCCGCCTCCGCCCGTCGCGCCTCCGCCTCCGCGTCAAGCTCCTTCTTCTTTCCAAGACCTAATTGCTCCTCAGCCTTTCTCTTCGCCATCTTGTTTAATTCAAACTGCTTTTGATATCGAAAGTCAATCGGTTCGGTGACTGCGACTGGAGGTGTTAACGGAAGCACCGGCTCGCGCTGTTGCCTGACTGCTATACTTTTGTGTCACATTAACGTTTAAAAGCAAGCGTTAGAAGAGTGACTGGCCAGATGTGCCATCTGCCCATGGGGCCTTCTTCACCCCCACCTGCGATGTACGTGCAGAGCGCACTTCACGCGTAGGATACTTATTACAAGTTAGTGCTTACAAGTGCTTGATTGCTTAGTACAGAATGCTAGTGCTGCGTACTGGTGGCACGGCAGCGACCGGTCCATTGCAGCCGTCTGCACGCGGCCCGCTGCCGCTCCTCCCACCTCGCTGCACGATACAGAGTGGCCATGTGCGGCGGATACCCACGTACGGCGAGCGGGCAAGGGCGCGCGCGGCAGCAGCAGCCCTCGCCACCGCCTCTGCCGCTACCCCGCTGGCCCAGCCGGGCAGTGACGCTGCAGCGGGCGCAGCTGGCCGGAGGGCCGGCGGCAGCGATGAAGCCCTAGCGCTGGGCCACCTGCGGAACCGTCAGCGGCTGCTGCACCCGGCCCATCAGGCGGGCTGGCGCTTGACCTCCCCGGAGCAGGGTGTGGGCGTGGGTGCCCCATTTGGGGCTGCACAGAGGCAGCTGGTCGATGACGCCACAGCCTCTGGACCGGAGACGCAGTCCTCGCCAACCGCCATGCATGCTACCAACGACGAGATCATAGGGCTGTGCGAGCGCCTGACGCAGCGGTTGAGGGCTGGCGGCGCGGCAGGCCGTCGCGACGGGCGCACCGCGAGGCAGGCTGCCGCCACGCACCCACCTGCGGCAGCTGGCACTCGCAGCCGACCGGTGGACGGCGCGCCAACAGCAGCAGGTGCACCAGGAATAGCCGAGGCCGTGCCAGGAACCCTACAAGAGCAGGGCTGGCCGCAGCCGGAGTTCGGCGGCGCTGTCGCCTACCTGGGACCAGGCCCGGCGCCTCCGCCGCACCTCGCGCCCTCGGCGGAGGCGCTGGCTGCCGCACTGCTGGCTGCGGCGCGGCGCGGCCCCGTGGACCCCGAGGCTGCTGGTGAAGCTGCTGAGCTGCTGTGGTGGGGACTGGGGCACAGGGACTATGCGTTCTGGGTGCAGCTGCTGGCGGCACTGCGGCCGGCGGTGAGGGGCCTGAAGCCACGGCAGGTGAGCGCGGGCGCTTCGGAGCACCTTGGCAGCTGAACTGTTGCGCGTAGCTCCGTCGCTCCGTAGCCAGTGCTACGCTGCTATGTGGGTGGCCTGCCCCTTGTATTGCACGGGACACTAGCCACACCGAGCACCGAGCATCAGCTGCGTGCTGTGCTGCATGCGTGTAGGAACCCTGCCCTGCAGTCATGCTAGTAACACACAAACCGACGCTGACGCGTTGCCCCGCATGCCGCATGCAGCTGGCCTCCCTGCTGCCCCCTGCGGCGGTGCTGGGCGTCCCCGTGTCCCGCGGGTGGCTGGTGGCGGCGGAGCGGCAGCTTAGGGACCACGCAGCCAGCATGGGTGAGGCGTGAGGCACCTTGGGGCACAGCACAAATAGAGCTACACGGGCCTTGACCATGCTGTTGTGCAGGCTCGCGCACCGCATTACCAAGCCGCATACGGCCCAGCCCTGGCGTTCCCCCTTTCCCCCAGGGCTGTTTGAGGCCAGCCGGCTGCTGCCCTCCCTGGGGCTGCTGGGCTGCACCCCCAGCCGGGAGGCGTGCAGGGCGCTGGCGGGGGCCGCGGGGGCGGAGCTGCAGGCGTGGGGGTGGAGGGCAGCGGTTCAGCAGCAGGGCGCAGCAAATGTTCTGCCGCCTGAGCGCGCCCTGCGAGCCCTGCTGCAGGTGAGGCGCACGGCAAGCAGCACGGACACGACGGGACTTGTAGCAGTTCCATATTGTTGAAAGTAATGTACGGCCAATGTTTGGCACTTGCGAGCATCTCCACGACATGTACTCGCCAGGGGCGATGTCTGCTGGGGTCCATGAGGAGGGTCATTTCCTACACAGCCAAGCACGTCAGGCGCTAAGAAACGCCGAGGCAGACTGCCTTAGTACTGACGTACGTCCAAATGGCGGGCTCGTGCGCAGGGCGTCGCCAGCGTGCCGGGGGCCTACCCTGGCGAGGCGTGGCTGGCGCACTGGGCGGCTGCATACCGCCCGCACCTGCACAGCGGGGTGGGGGCGGGCGGGGCCAGCCCCGCCGCTGCCGCCCAAGTGCTGTACCTGCTGGCCTGCCTGCAGGTGGGCGGCCAAGACGGGCAAGGGGCGGGGCAGCGGTATGGCGAGGGGCTCGGCAAATAGCAACTCTGAAACATTTGAAGTCCTGAAAGACTGTTTATGTGATGTTCGCCGACTGTGCTTGCCTCACTGTGGCATGCAGGTGCTTCCACCACGGGACTGGGAGGAGGCGGCCCTGGCGCGTGTGCAGTCCGGCCTCGGGACCGGGGGGCCCCACCGCCGTGCCCGGGGCAGTAGGTCAGCGGCCGGCGCTCCGGACGCCAGCGAGGGGAACGGGAGCCGCAGCGGCCAGGCGGCGCTGGCCGATGGACGTGGCCTGCCGGGGCCCCGTGCCAGTGTCGACCCGCAGCCGCTGCCCTTGCTGCTGCTGTGCCAGGCGGCCTGGGCGGCTGGGGCGCTGGCCGCCGCATGCCCTGTCAGCTACGGAGACGGTCGGGAGAGGCGCGTGGAGGCCCTGCGGCGGCAGCTCGTGGCTGCGGCGGCAGCTGCACTGGCGGCGCAGTGGCCGCGGGGTAGCCTTCTGCGGGGAGAGGACGCCCCGCCCCGCGGTGGTGTGGAGTGTGGGGGGATTGAGACGCCGTCCTGGTGCCAGGCTGTGTACGCTGCGTGTGCCCACGATGTGGCGTGGGCCGCTGTAGCCTCTGGCAATGAGAACTGCCTGGGCCTGCTCTGACTGCGGTTGAGCACGCTGGGCATGGGCCTCGTGGTGGTTGATGGCCTGGCTGACTCCCCTGCTCCCAGCTACCGTACTCACTGAGGTCCTTCATAATGGTGTGGACACGCTGTATTCCATGTAACGCCACGCAAGTAGGGACGATGCTATGGGCTGCAATGTCATGACCATGAATCGCGCTAGGGTTTCGTGCTTCCCTTTATGCATGGGCAGGGCGTGGGTATGCTTTTGGATGCTGTGGTGTACGCGTTGAAGGGATGTAGGATGGCAACTGTTGGAACCATGTATCACCATTGCCGGTAGCCGGTAGCCAGCTGATTGCTTGTGAACGGAGGCACACAGGCAACAGTATAACCATTGTGCAGCTACGAAACCGGTGCCAAGAAGATTCTCCCGCTATGGTGGCGCCAAGAGCAGTATGTACCAGACACGCCTTTCACATGCACCCTGCCCCTTCGTCCCTTCTCGGCTAAACCATGTGGGTCAGGAGCTGCACGAGGTACCGGTGCGTGGTACCGGTAGTAGTGGTTCTGGTACGGTAGTACCGGTACAAGTACGCGAGGTGCACGTTCGCTGTAGCCCAGATGCGCAGTAGCACGTGTAGACAGTTGGACCTGTGGGTAGCGCGGTTGTCCGCTAGCTCCCCTGGCTATCAGGGCGAAGGTCAATCCACGTTGCAGAGGACAGAGGGAGAGGCCGACACTAGTACCTGCGGCTGTGGAGGTTGAGGATTGAGGAATAGGCTGATACAGGCTGATAGTCGTCAAGGAGGCGGCCAGGGGGAGTTGAAGACTGCAGATGGAAGGAAGAGGGATGTGGGGCGCCGTACTACCAGGTACTCCTCAGCCCAAAACTAGCCCCAAGGCACAGGCAAAAGCGCCTCAGGCGCCGCCATCACGGAGTCATGGGCTCCTGTGACATTACAGCTTCCGTAGCGTGTCTGCGGACTGGGGACTCAACAAGCTGCGTCGGTCAACAGCACGCCGTCACGCGTCACCTACTTTGTTGTGCCGTACGTGGTCAGCGCGTAGCTGTCACTCAACAGGCGTACACAGCCGAGCACGTGCAGAGACCTCGTACATGCACTAGAAGGATTAATTGTGTAACACTGTGCGACTCCGGGCATCATTCTGCGTTAAACTGCCGCAACATCGTCGCCCAAACAGTCTGCCGAGCACCACGACAACTACATAGCTTGTTCATTTGTCAAATAACTGCCTAAAAGTCTTCATTCCAGCATCTGTATGTCGTTGGCAGGGACAAGGTCGGCGTCGCCTGTCTTCGTCGGCGTCGCGGGCGACTTGCTCGGACCTGAAGAGCCGCGAAACCACTACCTGACAAAAGTAGGCGGAGAAGCTTGGATACCGGCATGCAGCAATCACGGCGATTGCGGCAGCAGCGCCTCGGCCGACGCTGTTGGCGCGGGCTGCAGCGGCAGCGGAGGTTCCCCTGGACCTCTCGCCCTACAGCTGCCTAAGTGGCCCTCCTTGACGTCCTGCAATGTGTGCAAGAGTCCACTATCACTGGTGCTACAGGTGTGTGTGACCAGTCAGAGCAAAATTTATGTGGGTCAGTGCCCTGAGCTCAGTTCGGTGCCCTCGGTCCCCGTCACCCATGTCCAAGCAGCCCTCTCAGCAAGACATGGCGAAAGCCATACCTACGGAACCGTTATCTCCATCGCACAACACAACCGTAACTTTTGTGCTTGCAGGCCTTTGCTCCCCTTTCGGCTGCTGACGTGGCTGGCAGCGTCGCCGGCGGCCCCAGCCCGCAGCGCGTGCTGCTGCTGCTGGGGTGCACGCAGCCCGGCTGCGGCGCCGCGGCGGGCAGCTGGAGGGCCCTGCGGTGCCAATTGCCGATGCAGCCAGCTGTGGAGACACAGCCGCAGCAGCGGGAGCAGGAGCAGGGGCACGGCGGGCTGGCGCAGGGTGGTGCAGGCTGCGGCGAGGCTGTGCAGGGGCACGCTTGCACGCCGGCCCCGGGGTTCAGTCCCGCAGTAGAGGACGATGATCCCTTTGGCGGGGGCGGCTTCGCTGCAGCGGGCGATGGGGACGGCGCTTTTGGCGGCTTTGGCGGCTTCGAAGATGACACGGGGGATACACCCAATGGCGGCGGCGGAGGGCTCTTTGAATTTGGTGACCTGGGGGCTGCGCTTGAGGCGAGCGCCGCTGCACAGGACCGGCAGCAGCAGCAGCAGCAGCAGCAGCAGCAGCAGCAGCAGCAGCGGCATGGCAAGGGGAAGCAGTCCAAGGGTGCGCATGGCGCTGCCGCACACGAGGACCCGCCAGCAAGCAGCTCGGGGGCGCACGGTGGCGAGGAGGTGGCCTCTGTCCAGATCGGCGGCCTGGGGCCCCGCCTGCCCGAGTTCTACGTGTGGGCCTCCGAGGAGCCAGCAGCGCCCGAAGGCCGGCAAGGCACGTGAGGCGCAGCGTTCATTGCTGCTGGACACGCGCCTCTGCCATGACTAAGGATGTGGCATGCTCGTAACGAACGCTTCGGGCACGCCGCCTCTATGAATTGCTCTTCCCAACGGCCCACCTCTGTTCCCAGTAATTTAGTCCTTCTGCCGCCTTTCCGCAGGCCGCGGCTCAGCTGCCGACGCGCACGTACAGGAGCTCCTGGCGCAGTACCATCAGCGGGAGGAGGCGGAGCGGGGCGGCAGGCGCGGGGGCAGAGCGGAGGGCGGAGGGGCAGGGGGGGAGGCGTCGGCGTCGACTTCAGGGCGGGCCGTCGGCGTCCTTCAGCGCAGTGCGCCGCAGCGGGGGCCGTCGAGGACTGCCGACAGCGACAGCGACGGCGAGGGCACGTCGTCCGGCGGCGGCGACGCGGCCAGCGCCTTGGAGGCGGACGCCTCCGACGGCGGCTCCGAGTCGTGGGCTGGCGAGCAGTACGAGGAGGACCACCTGCGGGGCGTGGAGGGGAGCTACCTCAAGTTCGCCAAGCGCCTGGCGAGGCAGCCCGACCAGTGTGCCAGGTGCGTGGGTTAAGGGTTGGGCTTGACTATTCGGGCAGCTGGGAAGGCATCTGCATGACCAGTGTACAGGCGGGCTAGCTAGGCGGACGGGTGGCCGGGAAGGTGGCTACGGCGCAGCCGTTTCGTGCTGCACTACCGTTGCGTGATGGGTTACTGGGCTGGTGAGCGGGCATCTGGGCGGGTCAGAGTTCTGGGCGATGCAGTGGTAGACTCGGTACTCACACATCTGTAGTACACATGCCGACTTCTGCGTTCCTGCAACCTTGACACCTGAAGCCCTGCAAGGCATGACATCCCAGGATGCAAAACTGTTATTATCGCACCTTGGTGCCTGCCTAGCTTGCGCTGCATGACATTGCTGCGGCCTCCATCCACTCGGGGCGCAGGTACTGCCGCGGTGGAGAGTTGCTGTGGCCGCTGCGCCGCCCGCCCTGTCCCCCGCCGTGCCCCCGCTGCGGCGCCCCCCGCGTGTTCGAGCTGCAGCTGATGGCGCCCACGCTGGCGGTGGTGCTGGACTGCGCGGCATGGCTGGAGGGCCCCGAGGTGGCCCGCTATACGCCCGCCATCAACGCAGCCGCCAACTGGGACCTCGCCACCGTGGCTCTGTACACGTGTGCGGCCAACTGTGGCGTGAGGGCGGAGGCGGGGGCAGGGAGCCAGGGTGGAGCGGAGGGGGCGGTTGGGGCAGAGGGGGCGGGCGGTGTGGTGGTGGTTGAGGAGTTCGTGGCGCTGGTAAACGAGGAGGAGTGCCACGTGGCGGAGGAGCTCAAGCTGGCATAGGGACGGGGGCGGGATGAAACGGCGGTGGATTCTGAGTTTAGAAAGCGTAGAAGGAGTTCTGTACTGCGTGGTCAGATTGGGCTATAGGGGCGTACGACGGCTTAGGTGTGTTGCCCGAAGGTGGTGAGGGAACTGAGCCTTTGAGACCTGGCCCCTCGTGCGCTCCGCATAGCACACACCGCGGCCATGACGGGTCCCCATGACTCTTGCCGTCACGATATGGCCTTTCGAACCGCCTTGGTCGGCATTGTCAGCCTGGCTGTCTGCCCTGTGCCAAGGAGGGCACGGACATTATGCTCGTCCACATGCTCCCCTGCTCATGCCAAGCTGTCTCCATGTTTCCAGCAAATCCAGGCCAGTAAAGTGTGATCAATGCCTTGTGCAAGATGGTAATAGTACTCGCTGTTAGAGGTAGCGAGTTTCGGGTAAGCAGGTTGCAGCAACTGCCAGCCGATGCAAGTAAGGCTTCTCCTGGCCATCACAGGGATACCTGACTAACATGCAGCTGTGAGCGAGCATCAACAGTATGTATGGGCTGGTATGGGTTTACAGTTTTGGTCCCCTTCCAGAGCCCAGCCCCGCCCCACTCACGAAACAGAGGTGGTACCGGCCATTAGGGACACGGGGTTTCCCACCTGCCACCCCTCTCGCTGTACGGAGAGGAGCCACCAGCTCCATCAAAGTATAGGCCACGACGAGCGGGCCTCAAGTTCTCGCTACCGCTATCCTTCTGCCGCTATCTAACAGTGCAGCACTTGCGACAGTCTCAAACCGCTTAACGGGCATTGCCAATTTGCCATTACGCAGTAAATAACCCCAGGGACCCCAGGTGGGGTACGATGCGCTCTCACGCTGCACTCTTGGTTAGCCGCCGAGCGACCACGCACACTACGGTATGCCTACCGGTACCGGTAGGCAGCTGGGTGGCGTGTGCCGGCACTGGGAGGCTTGTGGCAGTCATACACCATGTCCATTGCCCGTCATTGACAATCTTGGGTTGGCCCTGCATAACACCGCTCCTTACGCCTTCTCGTACTCAACACAGCACCGTGCATGCGAGGTTCGACACCAGTGCAAGGCTGTCCATGTCCCAGGGGTAAGGGCACGAACCCCGTAATGGCACGCATGTCCCCTCGGCCACACAAGCTTCCTGCCCAAACAGTCTACCTGCATCATCACATCCCCTCCAAGGCAACCGCGGCAGCGCACAAGGCAGTCATGGGTATCTGGGTAAACGTCACACGTCAGTTGTCCTAGAGCGCCTTGCGAAGAGGGAAAGCTCCCCAGTCCAAGGGCACGCCTGATACTCCGTATCACAGAAGGCTTGTGACAGTTTGCAACACGTACGGCGTCCCGGTAACTGCTCCACCGCTGCCCTAAGGGTCTGGAGCAGGCCTTACCGGTATGCACACTGATGGAACGCCATGAGAAGGCCGAGGTGCATGCGGCTCCTATACACATTCAGCGGTCAACGATATCTTAAGCCGTAGCAGCAGCCACCGTAACCAGCGTGACCATCACCCAAGAACGTGTGTCACTGTTGTGTACCACCACGTTGTACCGTATGCCAGCATGAGCCAGCACGGCCGCGCGTCCCGCCATGCGTCCTGCAGTCCCCATGGGCACCTTGCGACAACCGCAACGCAGATCCCCAATCGTGGTCTGACACTTGCGTTGGACTGCGACGGGCAGCTGCACACCAGACATCCAGCTTCCCCCTTCCTACCGTGGGCGCTGGCGTGCAGGGCTGCACACATGTGGCGCCCGGCGAAGCCACGCCATTTCAGCCCCTGCAACGCCCTTCCAGGCCGAGGTGCCCTGGTGGTGCTCCTGCCGTTGCGCTCAGGACACCTCGGCTCCGTCCAAAAGTGTGAGCTGCGCAAGTGTGATGAGCTATATCTGTAATACAGCCACATTGAAGCCTATGACGTGGGCTGATGACTCGTAAATGGGCGCAGCCACCCACTCCCCACACGTGCTGACCATCGGGCCGCAAAGCTGTCGCCCAGCCTCAGGCTTTTGGTGTTCACGTGCGTGGTATGTGTGCATGCAGAGTTTTGTCATTGCTGGCTGGCAAGGAACGAAGCGTTGAGCTGCCTACGTTCGGAAAGGACAGCAGGAGCCACTGTGCGACAACCATGTTATGGTATGCAATTCAATATCAACATAAGGCAAGGAATGATGTGTTATCGTAGCCGATGTGCTGTCGCGTGAGGTATTTCCGTTGCATGGGCAATGGGGGGCAATGCGCCGCCCTCCCTCGCGAGGCCCCCTTGCAAGGACCCGCTGCACCACGGGAGGACCCTCTCTCTCACAGGGCACGTTACGGACCCTGGTTGCCAAAATGGCCGTGCAGATTAGCAAGAAGCGGAAGGTGGGCTCAGCCGCAAAATGCCACAACGCGCTCCTTTTCTACGCAAGCCTTTTAGGTCTACCAAGTAGGATTTTAGATCACTACATACAAGTTAATTGCATACCTGCCGCAGTTCGTCCAAGACGGCGTCTTCTACGCCGAGCTCAACGAGCTGCTCACCAGGGAGCTCGCTGAGGATGGCTACAGCGGCGTGGAGGTCCGCGTGACCCCCATGCGCACGGAGATCATTATCCGCGCTACCCGCACTCAGAGCGTTCTGGGTAAGCAGTGCCGGGTCCGCCGCCCGGCAGCACGCCGGCATCTGGCGGCCAACTGAGCGCAGCGCACGGTGCATTAGCGCAACATATGATCTTTGCTGAACGTTCGGCTGCTGGGAGAGTTTCTGAGGTCCTGGGGTTGCGTTCTGTGCCCATCGCGCAGGTGAGAAGGGCCGCCGCATTCGCGAGCTGACCTCCGTGGTGCAGAAGCGCTTCAACTTCCCCCCTGACAGCGTTGAGCTGTACGCGGAGAAGGTCAGCGACCGCGGTCTCTGCGCCGTTGCCCAGGCCGAGTCGCTGCGCTACAAGCTGCTGGGCGGCCTGGCGGTCCGCAGGTGCGGCAGCTCTCCCGGGAGGTGCCTGGACCGGAGAACGCAGGTTGCAGCAGCGAGCCAGCGGTTGGGATCAGCGACTTCGGGGGCAGCTGCTTCGGGGCACTTTGGCGGGGGCCGGGGGGCAGGCAGCTGCCAAACGGAGGGTTACGTATGGGGGCCTCAGCGGCCTTGGGGCCGCGTCGTTTGGCTACGCGGCAGGATCTGGAGGGCTGGCGCGTGCAGCAGCTTGAACATGGGCCTGGGCAATGCAGGCTGGCAGCTTCTCAGCATCGGAGGGTTGGGCAGTGGCTCTGGAGCGCTAAGCGGCGTCAGCAACGGGCACGGTACCAGTTACGGCCGATACAAATAGACCAGCAGCAGCAGCAGCAGCAGCAGCAGCAGCAGCAGCTCGGGCCCATTGGTTTGCCATGGGCCCATGATCTGGTATTCAGGCCGCGATCAGCACCTTAACTCAACAGCACCGTGGCCCACCAACGGACGACACCAGCCAGACTTTTGTTCGGCATGTATATGCTGTGGCAGGAGGGGCAACTTCACGGTGGCTACTTCACCAATCGCACGCGCCTTGCTCGCTCCCGTGCCACCGCAGGGCCTGCTACGGTGTGCTGCGCTTCGTCATGGAGAGCGGCGCTAAGGGCTGCGAGGTGATCGTGTCCGGCAAGCTGCGCGCTGCCCGCGCCAAGAGCATGAAGTTCAAGGACGGCTACATGGTGTCGTCGGGCCACCCCGCCAAGGTCTACATCGACGCGGCCGTGCGCCACGTGCTGCTGCGCCAGGGCGTGCTGGGCATCAAGGTGGGCGCGGGGCAGGAGAGGGGGCCGGCGGGGCGGGAGGGGCTGGGTAGGGTTCTGTACATGACCGAACCAGCTGAGGGTTGAGGGCGAATGGTGGGGCGCGGCGTTGGATTGGCGGTTGTGGGCTAAAAGCTGCCACATTCGCGTCGCGTCGCGCCCTGGCCATGAGAATGTGGCACGCAGTCTTACTATGATGGCCTCATGAGCGGCTATGTACATCTAAGAGCATGAAGGAGGCTGTCAGTCACTGTTCAGCTGCAGCGAAAAATGCAGCATCGGGTGCTACCTCGTTACGAGGTGTACGTCGCCTTGTACAGCGTACAGCCTGCGGAGCGCGCGGTGCATCGGTGTCTGGCAGTGAGCAGTCCGAACAGGAGGGTGCCGAGAGCAGGGAGCCTTCGGCATTGCCGGCGGGTGGCAGCCGGCAGCAGCGGGGTTTGGAATGAGGCGCAGCGTTTCGACTCCCAATACCTGGGCCCTTGCGGACGTGAGCTCAAGGCCAGCAGCGACGGCGACAGCAGTGAAGCTGCACAGCGTAAGGTGGGGGGGGGGGGCGTGATTACACGTGACCGCCATCACGCTGGAGCGCAGCCGGCGTTCTTGCAAGCGATAGTAAAGCAGTGCTCTCTAGCAGCCTTGGAGCTGCGCAGGGCCGACAACAGCCGGCGGGTCTGGAAAGGCACGTGGCAGCTGCAGCTCTCCGCCGTTCCGTCTGACGGTACAGCCTTGTCGTTTGACGCAGCTTGGAGCGCAGTCGACGGCGGCGGCCAGCCATTATGCTGCTTAGCGAGAGTGTTTGGCAACGAGCTGTGAAACGTTTCTCTCGGACAAATGCACCGAGTAGATACTGCCTGAGGCTGTCGCTCACCTTAGCCCCGACCGTCTGCTCGCCCACAGGTTAAGATCATGAAGGACTGGGACCCCACGGGCAAGCGCGGCCCGCGCACCCCCCTGCCCGACGTGGTCAAGGTCATGGAGCCCAAGGAGGAGGAGCCCTACGCCGGGGACAAGCCGTTCATCGGCAAGGAGGCCGACGTGTAAGCCGCTGGACTCTGGCCATTGCGCAGTGCCTGGGAGAGCGTGTTTCGGCAGCTCTGGGGAGGTTGTGTTTCGGCAGCCCTGGGGAGGTTGTGCACGGGTGGGCTATGAGCCGGGGTGGGCTGGCAGCGGGGCGGCGGCGGATCGAAGGCGTCCGCAGCAAGCCCGGCGGGAGGAGCTGAGATTCCGACGTTGCAGTGCAAGCGGGGAGCCAGTTGCCAAGGCGAGCTGGCGCCGTCTGTCGTGTAAGCTCACCACGTCGTAGGCCTCTTGACCATCAGGTTGCAACGCCCATAACCCAGCAGCGATGGCACGCAGCGATTTCAGCAGGGAGCCCTGTAGAGGAAGGAGCCCTTGGGTAAGAAGGGATACCGCACGTGGGCAGTTGGCAGCACGGCTGGTAACTACTAAATTGCAGCCTTCAATTGGGGTCATGGCCAGGCATCCTCGGGCCAGTGCACCTGGTCGGGGCACCAGCACGTGCTCAACTCTGGGTTGGGCAGGTTGGGCAGCAGGGGGCACTGTTGGGCAGTGGCAGTCAGTTCGCCTAATGGCAGCAAGTGCTTCCTTACGAACGGCGTGCCCACCTGTACGACTGAAGGAGCTGTAAGGGAAACTAGCTAGGGCAGTGGTGGAGTCTCGTTCCTGCGGGAATGTCCGTACCCTGTGTTTGTGTGTCACCTTCGACAAGCTGAACCATGGGTTCGGGGCCCCGGTTCGGTAAGAACCGCAGCGGTGCCAGCAGCATGACAACTCTGACACTCTGCGATATATGCGATCAGCGCAGCAACCAGGCGGTATGCCCTCGCCTGCCTGCGTAAGCCGGCAGGGTAGGTCAACAGCAGGGGAGCGGAACGTGAGAGTTCAGCCTCGTTTCGCCGCAGAAGTGCAATCCAGCCTTGAGCCCTCCGGGGTCCGGGCCCGCAGGGCAAAAGAAAGTTACCCTCTGACCAGTGGGCCACCGATCTGGTATGGCCCGAATGCTTTCAGACTCCACGCGGCAGAGGGTTGCTCATCTCACAAACTGCATTGGAATATTATGTCCCCTCCCCTATTGCATCTGTAACCAGTCGACGCCATGAGCACTGACACCGCTGGCAGGTGCAACGCATGCGCGCTTTGCAACATGGGGTGGTCAAGGGCACGTGTCAGTAGACCGAGGGAGCCCCCGAATGTGCCACTCGCCCTGCGCGCGTCTTCAGGAGGCAGCATGTCCCAAGGCGCTTGACCATCTACACACCGTCCTGTGTAGTATGCAAGCAAGGCTACACTTACCAAGTCGTATCACGGCCCATACGCAGTCGTCTTGTCTTGCGTAGAATGCCCCTCCATCAACTGACGCAGCTGAGCTATCCATAAGCACAGCTTAGGGGAACATGGGTGATGCCACTAACTCGTATAGCCTAAAGTACCAGGCTCGCGTGCTGACGCCCCTGCTAAGCGACAGTGTTTACTCCAAATGGATCGTTGGGACGACTGCTCTTCGCGAGGAGAATGAGGTGTGCGGCAAGCCGACATAAGACTATGTTTGAGCTTGGTGGCCGTAAACTCTTCGTTTTGAGGAGACTGGTTTGGTGTTGAACCGCGCAGATACGCGTTCTACAGTATGACCCAGACAATGAGCAGCTTGTTTGCAAGCAATCAGTAACACATTCACCAGAAATATGGGATATTGCCCCATGTCCTACGAGAGAGGACCTACTCGTGACTGTATGGGCCAAGAGTAGGTTGGGTCGGTGCAGCTGGTTGCTGTCAGCTGTGGGGCTTGCTTGCCACCGAGCCGCACGAGCTGGCTCCTGCGTATACGATTCTGTTGAGGCCTGCCAGTGTGTCCACAAACTCTACCCACGCGTATACGGTTCTGTTGAGGCCTGCCAGTGTGTCCACAAACTCTACCCACGGGACCCCTTCGACCTGGCTTGCCCGGTGTTGGGGGCTCTGGGGAGCAGCACAGTCTACCAGGATGCTGATGTTACTGAAAACACTTCCGCCCCATGCGGTTTGGTAAGGCGGCTACTGACCCTGCCGCCCCAGACGGGAACAGCAGCGCAACCCTGTGGCGCCTGGCGTCCGACGGCAGCCAGCTGGAGCAGCAGGCGGAGATGCCGGGGCAGACACCCGCACTGCGAAGGTGGGGCGCTGGGCGCCAGCAGCAGCTCATGGTCGTCAGTCCCTTACAACAGGGACATGAGCAGCTACGGGGAGCGCACGTGCTTTAAAAAGCATTGCGGATGCCCCCTTCGGCGTCATTTCGATTAGCCTGGCCCATTGCCATAGGCTTGCTGCACGCCCACAGAGTTGCTGTCGTGTGGCACGATGCTAGTGTTGATCGGACTGCTAAGCTCCGCCTGTCCGTGTCCCCTCTCGCCCGTGTGCCCCCAGTGCGCTGTGGGGCGCGCAGCAGCCTGAGGTGGTGGTGACGCTGGAGGAGGGCTTCCTGCGCAAATGGGCGGTTGCGGAGGGCGGCGTCGAGGTGGGGCAGGGCGGCGTCGTGGCCTCGTTGAAGTTGGGGTGCATGGGCGGAAGACATACCAGTACGGTGAACAATGCAACGCAGTCACGTAGCGTGATGGAGCGCCATGGCTAAGGCTGGCATTTCGTGCAATGAGGAGCTTGCCGGATGCCAACGAAGGATGCGCACAGGTGTCCGCTGCCGGTCAGCCCAAACCACACTCCTGACAATGTGTGCCGCTGTGCCCGACAGGCCACAGCAACGTGTCCCGCCGGAGAGATGGTTCAGCTCTGGTCCGGCGCCCTGCACCCCCGGAACCCCTCCCTCCTGTGCACTGCGGGCAGCAATGACGTGCAGGTGCGTACGGCGGCGGTTGGGTGCACGGTGCGATGTACGGTGGTTGCGGCGCAACGCAATCCTTGCAGCAGGTGAAACCGACAGTGCGACCATTTGTTGGCCTTTCACAGCAGCCTAGGGCTCCGCCTGCCTCCCTGCGCCCTGCGCAGACGTGGGACCTGCGCGCCCTGGGCCCCGGATGCCGGCCCTCGGGGGAGATCAAGCACGCGCACAAGATGCCGGTGCGCTCCATCTCGTTCGCACCGCACGCCGACACGCGCATCCTCACCGCTGGGGACGACTGCAAGCTGCGCTTCTGGGACCTCAGGTGCGTTGCCAGCAGCGAAGATAAGGATTTGCTGTAGCAGAGGCAGCTGTAGGCATGGTGGTCGCAGGGAAGCTGGCGGGGGCGCTCTCCTGCTACGTGGCCGTGCTGGCGGACGGTCGCGTGGTTGCCGATCGCGCTTTGTCCCCGTTTGCGGCTGGCTGTCTGCACTGCCGTTATACCATACCGATGCGGTCGGGCCCATGCAGGAGCCCCGGGCAGCCGCTGATGGAGCTGGGCAGCCACCGGCACTGGGTGTGGCGGGCGCTGTACAACCCCATGCACGACGCGCTGGTGGCCTCCTGCTCCTCCGACTGCGCCGTGCACCTGCACTACACGCCGCACCTGGCGGCCAGCGCAGGGGCGCCCGGGGCGGGGGCGGCACCGGGGACGGCCGGCGCTGCGGTTCCTGGGCAAGGTTCCACGGCTGCGGGGCAGAGGGCCCCGGGAGCGCTCGACTCCGCAGCTGGGCAGGCAGCGGCGCCAGCGGCAGGCAAGGCGACCAGCAGGTGCGTGCCCAGCGTTGAGCAGGTGACTGGGCTTAGCGGGATGGTAGGTAGCCTTAGCGGGATGGTTAAATACAACCATCATGGGATTAACACAGCATGTAGGAACACAGGAATTGGACGAGTAGAGAGCGATGGCGTAAAAAGTCTGTACTGCGGAATGGTGTGCGCGTTACGACGTTTACTAAGGCCACGGAGGCAGTTGCGTCACGAGCAGAGCGTAACGCGTGCCGACAACACCGACCGGTCCTGCCGCTACAGCGGTCAGTCGCCCACCTGTGCTCTCTTTCGTGCCAGTGATAGCGGCGTCTGCGGCTAGCACGTCTGTAATCAACCGCAACAACACAGCAGCATCTGCACAACACTGCAGCATCTGGCTGCCGTGATGTTGCCTGTCAGATGATAATCATATGAGGCGTTGCATGTTCATCAGTATTCCTGCCCCTATGCCTGTTGTACTCCAGGGCTGGAGCTGGGGGAGTCGTGGACATGGATGGCAAGGTAAGAGGGACTGAACCTCGGACACCCATAGCCTGTCCAGTGTCCACCCTTGCGCTTTCATGTCCTCAGCTGGCCTGACAACCTGTAGGTCCATGGTAGCCCGTGCGTGCCCAACACGGTCATAGCTACCTTCGGCCTCTCCTGCATCCCCTCTTCCGCCCCCAGGTGGTCGGCTGGGACGAGCACGAGGACAGCGTGTACGGGCTGGCGTGGAGCGCCGCCGACCCCTGGCTGCTGGCCAGCCTGTCGCTGGACGGCCGCGTGGCGCTCAACAAGGTGCCCAAGAACATCAAGTACAAAATACTCATATAGCCGTCGCGGTAGTGCGTGCATGGCTTCGGAGGTGCAGTACCAGTGGTGATGCCATTTGTCATTACCAGTAGTGGCATACGGGCAGTGGGCTTTCAGCAACTTGAGTTCTCCTATCCTAATGTCAGTTACTTCAGCGTACCGTGACGTGTGCAGCATGGGCAACAGTTGTCAAAGTGTGGCAGCCAATGATTCATGTAGTGTGCGTGACATGGCGCTGAGGGAGCTAGGCGGTGGTGAACCCTGTGGGTGTGGGATGTGGGTCTGCGAGATGACCCGCAGTGGAAGCGGGTGCTGGGCTACCGTACTGGTGTGGCGCCAGACTGGTTTACGAGCGACAGTACAGGGTCGGCCCTAAAACCTTCAAGGCGTCAGTCCAGTGGGGTGATTGCTGCGGGGTGATTGCTGCTTCCCTCGAGCAGGCAGCCGTATACATCATTTTGCGCATTGCGGTCCCGGCTGTCCGCTCGCGGGGCGTTCAGTGTGTAAGGCACGATGCAGGTCGTTTTGAGGCACACGGAGGCACTGTTCGTTATGTACAGGGGTTGGAGCCTCTTACGTCTTGGCTGGTTTGCTAGTTTCCGGTTAGGAAACTCTGCCCTCGGCCCTCACCGAGCCCTGGTAAGGCCTTAATGGTGATGGTAACCCATCGCAGCCGTTAAGACACCACATCGTATGTGGGCACTTGCTTGACCAGGCCTGACCAAGCTTTGTGTTCACTCATGCATATTTTAATAGTGCAGGCCATCTGTTTCATGAGGGACACCCTGTTTACCGGACGGCTGGCAACTTGTTGGCAAGGTGAGGAGCGCAGCGCTGCGCAGGATGAGCAGGGGAGCCCCTGCGTGTCAGACGGCGGAAAGATCAGTCTCTGTTGCCGGTCCCACACAAGGTACTTGTTAAAGTCTCCTTGTGTGCGTCCTCCTATCGCAATGAACGGGTATCGTCTACTGCGTGCTGCGCAATGCGGACTAGCAACCAACAACAACCGAATTCGCCTGCCAAAAAACCTTGCCCTACAACGGCTTCGTTTTCACTTTCACTTGTTATTATTTAAGGTGACCAAGAACTTTACGGTGTTTGCGCCGGTGGTAGCTGGACACGGTAGCTCACAAGCACGGCACAAAAATTGCCTCCCCGGTGATCACTGCTTGCTTACGACGAGCCGTGCTTTCTACTGGACGTGGAATCTTGACTAGTCCACCTATAACTGGCGCTGCGAGCAAGAGAATGGACTCGCCAAGCGACCCCATTCACCTGCCGCTGTCGGTGTCCGTTGGCGTAATCGGCCCGGGGCTTATTGGGTCTGCTCTCCTGCGGCAAATTAACCAGCAGGCGAGTGAGGCACTGCTGCACGTGTGAGGCGCCTGGCCGCACGTGTCTAAACTGTGGGAAGGGCGGCTCTTGCCAGCACCAAGCGACGCAGCTTGTGCCCTGGGAGGGAGATGACACCCTGCACGCTGCCCTGCACACGGTCTGACGCACTGCATCCGATCATTGCCTTCCCTTCCCCTCGCTCGCCTCCCTGCTCGCCCAGTAGGGCCCCAACCTGCTGGGCGCGCTGCACGCCAGTCGCGTCAGCGTGGTGGGGGTGGCCAACAGCAGGCGCATGGTGCTGCGGCCGGATGGCGTGGACCTGGGGCAGTGGGAGAAGGAGCTGGCGGAGAACGTGGGTGCTAAACGGTTGTGTGCCATAGTTTGCTATTCATATCACAACTGGAAAAGATGGTGCCTATATATTACAGGACTCTTGCAGTAGCGTAGGGTTGAGCGCAGCTACAACGCTTGCGACGTGTGCGGCGCCGGGCCTGGCCTGACCCCTACCGGCAGGGCGAGCCGCTGGACCTGGACCGCTTCGCCCGCGCGCTGGCGTCTTGCGGCCCCCCACCCGCCGACCACGCCGGCCCCTCCTGCTCCGTGCTGGTGGACTGCACCGCCAGCGACGCCGTGTCGGCAGCCTACCCCGCCTTCATGCGCGCCGGGCTGCACGTGGTGACGCCCAACAAGAAGTTCGGGTCGGGGCCCCTGGACCAGTACCGAGAGCTGAGGGCGCTGTCGGAGCGGTGCCGCCGGCGTTTCATGTACGAGGTGGGGTGGGGACACAACCTGCCAGCCTGTGTGCTAGGCCAAGGACGTGTTGGAGGGGTGCCAAGGTCGGCATGCCGAAGCAGCGGAGACAAACAGAACACACGTGCACGCAGTGCCTCTTGGACGGCCTAGGAAGCACTGTCTGCTGACAGTATTCATCCCGAAATGAGCTTCGCGTTCCGTACGTCAGCCAATTGGGGCAGAGCGTCGGCATAGGTTTTGAGGGCGCTCTCGAGGTGTTGGGAATGCAGCATGGAGGTGCCAGTGAGGCGCCTGTTGCCAAAATACCCCACACGGGATCCAGTCCACGAACATAACCTTGAACTTGCCACACTCAGCTAAGCCCGCTGATCACCGCTACGTCACTCATGACACCCCCTGCCCTACCCGCCGCCAGGCCACCGTGGGCGCCGGCCTGCCCGTCATCTCCACGCTGCAGGGGCTGCTGGACACGGGCGACCGCGTGCTGCGCGTGGAGGGCATCCTGTCGGGCACCCTCAGCTTCATATTCAACACGTACAGGTAGCTGGGTAGCGCTACCGTCAGATGCAGCGGATTAGAAAGCAAGCAGGTTAGCGACACAGGGACGGTACGCCCACCCCGGACGGAATCGCTTGGCGGCGTTGCCTCCATCAACTTACGCTGTTGATGCCCTTGCAGACAAGAACACTTGACTTGTCGAGGCCCATCCTCCCGACCCCGAATGGCTCTGCGTTGCTTGCTGCTGAACGTTTTACCCCTTCTTGCCGCAGGCCGGGCATGCGGTTCAGCGAGGTGGTGGCCACCGCCAAGGCGCAGGGCTACACGGAGCCGGACCCGCGGGACGACCTGTCGGGTGCGTGGGGGTACGTGTGGGCAGCTGGGGACCTCTGGATGGACAGGGGGAAAAGGAGGTGGGGGAGGGCAGGAGATGGGCCACAAGGAACACTGGTTGACCGACAAGCGGTGAAGTGGGTCTAGGGGTGGGGAGGGATGGCGGGGTGGGTGAGGATGGGTGTTTGAGGGGTGGGGGTGGGGAAAGGAGCAGTTAATTAAGCAGGTCAGCGGAAGCGGGTCGGGCGGCAAGGGAGCTTTCAGCTTGCTGAGCAACGATCTATTGTCCTGTACGTTGTGGGCGTGGTACAATCACGCAATCAATACCTGCTGTGAGTTGCCTAGAGCGCTGCTAACGGAAATGCCTCACCATATCGTCATCAACGCAACAGCGCGATGCTCCTGCCCTTCCCGCAGGCATGGACGTTGCGCGCAAGGTGGTGATCCTGGCCCGGGAGTGCGGGCTGCTGGTGGAGCTGGGGGCCATGGGCGTGGAGAGCCTGGTGCCGGAGCCCCTGCAGGGGCCCGGCGTCAGCGTGCAGCAGTACATGGAGCAGCTGCCGCAGGTGGGGCTGTGGGGTGGTGGAAGAGTTCACCCTACAGGTCTCTGGAGTGCGGCAACGCCTGACTCCCTGTGTTTCTGCGCACTCATACGCCTCCATGCGCCTCTCCTACCCCGTGTCCTCCGCAGTACGACGAGGCCATGGCTCAGCGCGCCCAGGCGGCCGAGGCTGAGGGCGGCGTCATCCGCTACGTGGGCTGCGTGGACTGCGAGCAGGGCACCGCGGCCGTCACCCTGCGCACGTGAGGGCGACAGGAACGGATGGGGCTGGCTGCCTGCCTCACCTGGGGACCCCACGGCCTGTATGCCTTGCAGAGCAAGATGCAGTGCCTCGACGCTCGGGCAGCCGCATGCTGTCACAGCGTGGTTAGTGTTTCGCACGTCACCATGGCCCAAGGAACCCGGTTGGTAGTTTGCGCTGCTCCTGTTGCTCAGTCCCGCCAGTGCACACGCAGCGCCGTAGCAGAAAGACATCTCTTTGAGATAACGACCCCCCTGTGTACATCGCATGCGTGTGTGCAGGTACCCGTCTTCCCACCCGTTCGCCCAGTTGTCCGGCAGCGACAACATCGTGGTGTTCACCACACAGCGCTACAGGGAGCGGCCGCTCATCGTGCGGGGGCCGGGGGCGGGCGCGGAGGTGACGGCCGCAGGCGTCTTTGCCGACCTGATTCAGGTTAGTTAGCACGGCACTCTAGACCGGCCGGCAGAGCAAGCTACGTGTTGCACCTGTCCTGTCATACATGCCTGAGGCCGGTGATGAACAGCGGCTGGTGGCTACATACGCACCGCAGACGACAGGCAGGCTAACAAGTGCCTGTTCTTGCCGACCGCACGAGTTGCGTGCACTGAAGCTTTTCCCTCAACCTTACCCGTGCACCAACCGCAGGTCATCCGGTCCCACCCTCGAGCATAAGCCTTAGGCCAGGATTGAACCAGCGCACCCCAAGCCATAGCAGGAATGTCGTGCCCCGCGTACGTGCCGGCATTCGCCAGGCGGTTGGCTTAGATCTCCAGCCAGCACGGCTGTGGCTTGCCACAGCCGCGAGACACGGATCCTGTGCGCCTGCTGTCCCACACACAATCCATGCAATCTGTTCCTGGAACATGTCCAGTCTACTTGCCCTGGCGCCCATCGTATTCGAGGCAGGTGTATTCTCCCTTTTTGGTCTCTTGTAGTGGCGCTAGTGGGCACAGGGCAACTCCCACGCGTGTGTCAGTGCGTGCCTGCTGTGTGTCGACACGGGCACAGGCCGTGTGCCGGGTGCCAGTTCCGGGTGCATGTACCGGTAGGTAGCTTGGTGTCTGCTATCATAAATGCCGTGTGAGTTCTGACCAGTGCAATGCAACATACGCATGACGAGGCAAGGCTGTGCAGTATGACGTCGTACTGCCCGGTGGTCCAGGAGTTGGTCCTTGGACGAGAGCACTGTGGTACAGATTGTGGAGTCACACGTAAAGGCCTGAATGGCTGTGTCTTGTGATTACAGCGCTGCGTTATGGTGCGACGGACTAAGGCTGGCGTCAAGAAGTACCAGTACACAAGTAACTTGCTTGCAAGCAAAGGGCACATAGCGGCAGCTCACTGTATATATGGCAAGCACTGGAACTCTGGAATGTGACCAACGCTGTCAAGCCATACATACGAAAAGCTGGCCGACCCATGCCAACGTGCCAAGGGCGTGTGTGGGTGGGCGCTGATTAATATGCGCCACAGGAAAGGCAGGCGGTCATGGGGGGGACAAGGCAGGGTGAGGGTCCATGTGCGGCACGGAGGTACCGGTAAGGTCAGCAAGGTGTGGAG
>VFQN01003082.1_pt1 | contig 24562 bp, 25 predicted proteins | sample 3512371 | NCBI WGS metagenome assembly VFQN01 (sample SAMN10412370, study PRJNA504923) | tailings metagenome | isolation source: Replicate 2 from Balatoc abandoned mine | place: Philippines: Itogon, Benguet | collected 2017-08-28 | reverse complement strand
ACCCCTGCCGTACAGCCGTACAGTACGGCACGAAGCTTCCTCATGCCGTACACCATCCCAAACGTGTCCAAATTAAACCGGAAAAATTGTAAATGAATTGTTTATGCATTCTCTATATGTAAATAAACGCCATGGTGACAGCATGCCGCAGCACAACTCCGTCAGTGCCATCAGTCCCAGTAGTGCCTACACCCCTCTACCACAGCCCTCAAAGCTGACCTCAGGCCCCAAGACATGCAGACCTGCCCTCTCCTAAGCGGCCGCCGCCATGTCCACGAAGACCCCACGCCAGTTCCCCTACTGTAAGAATCCGTCAGACCGCACAGCATATAAGGCATGCATCGGCAGCATAAAGGAAAGCCGACACACTACAGGGGACGTCGAGGCGCAAGCGCCCTGGTGAGTACCGTAATTGCGAAAGCGTGACCCAAGGTAGCCACTGACAGAAAGCGTAAAGGTCGGTCAGTGTACGCCCGTGCGACCCGGTCAGCTCAGCACGCCATGCAAACTGGGGCTGCGCCTTCTCACCCCCTCGTCACACGGCGTTCCAGAAGCCCAGCACCTCCTCGACCGTCTCCCCCCGCCGCAGCAGCACAAACTCCATGTCTCCACCGCACCCCTCGCCAGCCTCCGCCTGCGCCTGCTCTCCTGCCCCTCCACCCTGGCCTACTGTGCCCAACCGGATCTCCCATTCGGCCGGCAGCTGAAGCTGGCGCTCCGGGTCCTCCGCAGCGCCGCCCCTCGCACAGGCGCCCGACCCGGCTGCCCGCGCGCTCCGGAACCCCCACACCGGGGGCGAACAGCGGCTGTTGTATCTGCAGGCGCAAGTACGCAAGGGGATACTTAATCACTAGTTCGCCCACGTAAACATCACAAAACACAGATACTGTAACTACGCCGGCAGATGGCTGTTGAAGGAGTGGCGTCGACGCGCAAGCAACCGAGAGCAAGGTCGGCACGTCCGAGCCGGGGTCCCAGGTCAGGTGGCAACTTCCCACACCGTCACTGCTCCTGTTAACTCTCACAACAGGGGCGCCCCTTTCGCCGGCCACCCCTCCCGCGGTCCCACCACCCTTGCCCTTCCCCCCACCTGCAGAACATGGACAGCGTGTACGCCCCAACGTCCGGCACCACCACCCAGTCGCCAGGCTGGGCCGGGGGCAGCGGCACCGCCTCCGCCAAGCGGTCTCCCTGGAAGCACAGCGGGCCCACCACGTCCGTGGGCACCGTCGCCCCTCCACGCCCTGCCTCGCCGCACCCCTGATGCTCCATCCCGCCGCAGTCGCCGTTACTACACCCCCGTCCTTGCTGCTGCAGCTGTTGTGAGGCGGATGGCCCGTCCGTAGCCGCTGCTGGTGCTGGTGCTGGTGCTGGCGCTGCTGCCACGAGTGGCTCCCCCGACGCCGAGCACAACTCCACGCGCACGGGCCACGTGGCAGGCAGGTACACGGCGCGCAGCAGCAGGTCGCCGCCCAGCCCCGAAACCACCACGTGCCGCCCGCCGCACCACTTGGTGTACTGCACCCGGCCGGCAGCGAACGCGGCCTTGGCCACAACACACCGCCCGAACTCCGTCATTAGCTGCACCCGTGGCTGCTGCTGCTGCTGTCCTTGGCCGCTCCCCCCTACCCCTTCGCTCGTCTCAAACAGCTGCGGCACCCTCTCCCTCAGCATCCTCGCGTAACGCTCAAAGATGCTCACCCCTTGCCCTTTGCCGCGGCCGTCTCCGCCAGCTCCTCCTGTCCGTGCTGCTGTTGCTGTTTCACCCGCCGCCAGCTGCTGCTCACCCAGCAGCCACCCCAGGTCGTCGCTGTCGTACTGTACGGGCAGCCCGCCACCGATGTCCAGCGCCACCAGGCGGGCGGGGCCGACCCGTGGGTCCGCCGCCAGCTCCGTCAGCAGGCCAGCCACCGCCGCCACGCCCTCCACCGTCAGCTCCAGCGGCACACCCTGCGCCGCATACGTGATAAGACAGCATGCATGCCGTGGTGGCCTTACGGAGCGGATGGTATTCGAAGTGACCGAGGCAGGCAGCATCCTACGTCCACCGCTGCAAAGTCTTGAAGTACGGCATCGTTGAGTCTGGGGTTGAGCAGCGTCAAGGAAGTACCCTAGTGCCGGTGTTGGTGGCCAAGGCGGTGGACTGCTGTGCCGGCGTTGTGTCGTTCGCGCACAGGCCCCTACCTGCGACCCCACGTGCAGGTGCAGCGCGTTGAGCCAGGGATGGCGCGCGAAGGCGTCCACCACCTGCGCCCGCACCTCCGTCAGCGGCACCCCGAACTTGGACACCCGGCCCGCCGTCGAGAGTGCGGCGATGCGGCCCTCGCCCACCTGAGCAAGTACCATACAAGTTGTACGGTGTAGGAGCTGGCACGGAAGCAAGGGAGCAGGTTGAAACCCCTGTGGCCGTCCTCAGTACCGGTCTTGGGTTGTCGCCAACAATGTGTGACGGACAGCACATGCTGCATGCAGCACCGCCTTCCGTGGCCACGGCCCGTGGCCACCAGCGCTGAGGGCACATCCCGCACACCCACCTGTGGGTTATTGCGGATGCCGATAATGCGCGGTAAGCTTCCGCTGCTGCTGCTGCCGCTGCTCGCTGTGCCAGCGGCTGTATCGGAAGAGGTTACGAGCTCGGGGTGTTGGTCAAACAGCTTGGCCACACGGTCGACCTCTTGCAGGTTGTCCAGGTTTATCCGCACACCTGAAAGGCATAGCCAGAAACATTCAGACACAAAGTCTCACCGGACGGCACGGTTATCCGCTCAGCGGTAGGGCCTGCACTCTCACGGTGCCTCCGGGGTCTGGGCACACCCTGCGCCCTGGGCAACTGGCACCATCACCGCCAGGACACCAACTACTCACACTTTGCCGTGTTCCATGCTCGCCCTTCGCGTCCTAGTCTGTGGTCCCCTGTGTGAGCTGCTAGCCCGTCTCACACCGTTCCGTCCTTCCGTGCCTCGCATTCTTGCCAGGCCCTACTGCACCTACTTTCGTGAACCTGTCAATGCAGCAGGACGTTTGAATGTTTGACTTCAACAAAGACACCCGCACCTGCCCTCAGCGCGTACAGAAGCTCTCCCTCCGTCTTAATGGGCGAGTCGAACACCACACGGTCGGGCGGGAAGCCGCACGCCAGCGCCTGGCGTAGCTCCCCGTACGATGCCACCTGCGGGTGTACGGCATATGGGCACCGACAGCGTGAGCAAGAGTCTGGGCACGGCGTCAGCAAGAGTTTGGGCACAGCGCAAGGCGGCGGTCAGCGCCTGGCGCAGGTCGCCGTACGGCACCACCTGCGGGTGCACGGCACATGCGGCGCGGCGGGAGCTATGGGCTCCTTAAAGAGCCGGTGGGCTATGGCAGATACCGGTACCGGTACGGTACGTAGCGCCCAGGGAGCAGGTTGCCATGACGCTTTCATGCCGCCAGGGCCGCAACCTCCTTCATGCACATGGTCGGAGGCATCCTGCATACGTCCCACTGCGCGTACGAAGACTGTTGTGTGTCGCAACTGCGAACTGGCAACACGAGTGCAGCAACTCATGCCACGGAGCTGCACACTGTGCGCGCCCCAACCCGGCGGCTCCAGCCCTTGCCGCCTGCCCCACCCCCAGCAGGGCGCAGCCACACAGCCAGGCCCCAGCCTCCCTATAGCGCTCACCTCTGCTCCCATGCCATGCAGCGCCATTAGCTGCAGCAGCCGCCCCACGGGATTGGCCTTGACGGCGAAGGTGTGCAGCGTGCCGGGAGGGAAGGAGCTGGACTGTGGCCGGGAGCGAATGGGTCCGTGGTGTGAGAGCAGTGAGTTTGTGGACGGGAGCGCTGAGGGCAAAAGTGCGCTGGAGCCCGTGGGTGCTGTCGTGTTGCAATGCCACTGAACCGTTGGTGCTGCTGGTGTGGGCGTCAGCGGCACGTGCCTACCCCACCTGCAGTGCCGCCAGCGTGTCGCGCAGCAAGTCCAAGTCCATAAACATGGCCGTCGACTGCCCGTCATTGCCGTCGTCGCACCCGCCTACAACACCAGCCGCTATGGCAGCGCGAAGTGCTGCGCTGCGTCGATAGGGCTGACTTGTCGTCGTCATATATTACGTTAGGGACCCACGGAATGTAATGTAGAATTACAAGCAGATGGAGCTTTATTAATGCGGTACTTGCGACAAGCGATTTACGCTGGCTGCATCATCGTGTCCAACACGGCACAACCGTCGCAAGTGGCGTATGATGGTGCTTACACGGCACCCCCAGAACGCAGAAGACAAGTCGCGCTGTGCATTTAGCACCCAGTAGACAAGACTGCATGGCTGCAACATAATTAGATGGCGCCCAGCAAAGCTCCCTCTTTCTCCACACTCGCGTCGCTCGGGCCCGTCCGCCGCGGTTTAGAGCTCGACGTGCCGCAGCTAGAGGCTTATATCCAAAAGCAACTTCCGGGATTACTTGCGAGCCCCGGCAGCGGCTTGTCCGTGTCCCAGTTCAGCCATGGCCAGTCCAACCCCACCTACCTGGTGACGCTGCAGCCGTCAGGCCGGCGTTTGGTTCTCCGCAAGAAGCCTCCGGGCAAGCTACTTGCTTCAGCTCACGCGGTGGACCGGGAGTATGCGGTGCTTGCGGCGCTGTCGGCACCCGCTGCGCGGGGCTTCCCTGTGCCCCGGCCCCTGCTGCTGTGCACTGAGGACCAGCCCATTGGCACGCCCTTCTACCTAATGGACTGCGCCGAAGGTGAAAATGCCAGGCATGCAGTGTCATATTCGGACGGTCGCAACCCATTTGCTCAAGTCCACCCACATGTGGGCTGTTGTATATGGTTGCTGTGTATGCACGCCACCCGCCTCCCTCCTGTGAGGCTTACCTCTTACAACAGAGCATCTGGGTCAGCATGCGTTCCTGCTCAAGCATTAACATTCAGCATCCACACCCGCACGCTCTGATCACTAACTGTCCTGCCCCTATGGGCCCTACCCCAGGCCGCATCTTCCTGGACCCCAACCTCCCGGAGCTGCTGCCGCAGCAGCGCAGCAGCACCTACCAGCAGATGGCGCAGGTGCGAACAGTGTAGCAAGCTGCATACGCCCTGCAAGGTGCATAGACGGCACGGTTCCCGCATGCGGTCCTTGGCGCTCCGCCGTGCAGCGCGGGGTCACAGGGTCGTACAGCACTGGTGGCACATAGCGCGAAAGGAATGCCTGACCCACAAATAGCGCAAGCGATGCGCCCCTCACACACACCCGCAAATGGGCAAATTGAATACGTGGGCAAGCTTCCTAAGTCCGCCTGGTCCTGTGCTCCCCTCCAGGTGCTGGCCGCCCTGCACCGCCTGTCCCCGGGGGAGCTGCCCCTGCCGCCCTCCTTCGGCAACCCGCGCGCCTACTGCGCACGGCAGCTGCACCGCTGGTCGGCGCAGTACCGCGCCTCGGTGCCGCAGCCGGACCCGCAGGTGGGTGCTCGGAACGTGGAAGTTGCATAAGCACGCAGCGGAGTGCGTGAAGGCTGCATGGGAATGCAAGAGAGCAGATAGCTAGTGCCGTGGCTCCTCAGGTCCTGGCCCGACGTGTGTGGGACCGCTCAGTCCTCATGCCTAAGTCGCCGCACCCTGTGGGTGCCATTGTCCATCGCATGGATGCGACGTGCGTGCTGCGTGGCTGCGGCCCCCAGGTGCTGCGCCTCATGACGTGGCTGGGCGAGCACATCCCGGCGGAGGACGCCAACCCGCCGCGCCCCGCCATCTGCCACGGCGACTACCGCCTAGACAACATCGTGTTCAGCAGCAGCAACCACCAGTACGACAACGCGAACCTGCAGCAGCAGAGCTTCACGCCGCTGGCCGTACTGGACTGGGAGCTGTGCACGCTGGGCAACCCCTGGGCCGACGTGGCGTACAACTGCCTGCCGTACCACCTGCCGGACCTTGCCGTACTCCAACGGCTGCGGCCCGACCCCCGCACCGGCCGCCTGCCCGAGGGCGTGCCGTCCGAGGCCGAGTACCTCGCGTCGTACTGTACGGCGGCGGGCGTTGCCGTACCGTCGCCGCAGGACTGGGCGTTCTACCTGGCGCTGTCGCTGTTCCGGCTGCTGGCCATCCTGGCGGGCGTGCAGGCGCGAGCCAAGCAGGTGGGCGCATCCGCTATATAAGGCGCCATAACACTATGGCACTATGGCACTACCACACACCTGCCGCTGCATGCTCGATGCACGGATGCACGTGTTGCCGCAACCTAGGCGGGCGTGAAGTCAGCGATGTGCGTGGTCACGCGGTTCGTTTTTCGGCGCCCCGCCGGGCAGGGTAACGCCAGCAGCGCCAACGCGGCGGCGGTGGCGGCGGACGATGTGCTGGCGGCGCTGGCGGCGGCGGCGCTGGGCATCATTGACCGCGCGCAGGGGCAGCAGCAGCAGCAGGAGCAGCAGCAGGGGGGCGACTCCGGGCGGTGTGGCTGCGGCGTTGCGGCCTGCAGCTGCTCGGCGGCGGGCAAGGGCTGCGCTTGCAGCGACTGCGCGTCGTCGTCGGCGGCGGCTGCGAGCGCGGGCAAGGGAACAAAGGGCGGCGGCGCAGGTGGCGGGCCGGGGGCCGCGGCGGTGTCTGGCGGGCTGTTGGGCATGAGCGAGCGGGCACTGGAGCTGCGGCGGCGGCTGGTGGGGTTCATGGAGCAGCACGTGTACCCCGCGGAGGAGGTGCTGGAGGCGCACGCCATGGGGCCGCAGGTGGGGCGGGGTGCCTGTCGTGCACACCGGGGCGACAGGTGCCCACCATTACTTCCCGCACGGCATGCCAACCCACCTTGGCGCGGGGGAGCAGAGGGAAGAGACAATATGGTACTGCAGGGGGCGTGAGCACCTGCAGGCGCGGAACGTTCCAGCTTTGGTGTGACGTTTACGCAGTGTGATGATGTACTGGTACAAGCATGCGAGCCAGGACCTGACCTGTGTGCTTCCGCCCGCGGTTGCAGGAGTCCCGGTGGACCATCCACCCGCTGATGGAGGAGCTCAAAAACAAGGCAAAGCAGGTGGGCCGGTTTGGCCCCAGGTGCAACCAGGAAGATGCAGTCCTCAATGCAGAGCCGGCCTTGCTGGCCCCGAGTTACGCCCTTCCAGCCTTGCTCATTCATCGCCATCCTCCATCCGGATGCATAAAGCCCTCGCCTCGGCTGCTGGTGTGTGCTACCTGCACCCACTCGGCCCACTCCGCAGGCCGGCCTGTGGAACCTGTGGCTCCCCGCCTCCCTCGCCGCCAACCTCACCTGGCTGCAGCAGGAGGTGGCCGCACAGGCCGGCAGCACCTCCCCTGCCGCTGGTCCTGCCGCTAACACACAGCAGCAGCAGCGGCTGGATGCAGACGTGCTGCTGGGCGCGGGCCTAAGCAACCTGGAGTACGCCCACCTGTGCGAGGTCATGGGCCGCAGTGCATGGGCGCCGGAGGTGTTCAACTGCTCCGCACCGGACACAGGTGGGCGGGTGCACACCTTGCACGTCGCGCCTTACCCCACTCCTGCCTCGCAAGGCGCCGCAGGAGGACTTCTGTCCTGCCACCCCAGCTACCGAGAGACTTGCCGCCTCAGGCAACATGAAGGTGCTGGCCTCAGTGTACAGGTGGAGTGGTGTAATTCGGGCACCCGTGTAATTCGGGCAGGTGACGCTAGAAATTCAACGGCTGATCAAAATAATGCAATGAACGGATACTATGATGTATAATAGTGTAAAGATCTTATTCTTATGTTGCTACACCTTTGCCGGTCAGTCGGTTCCAGACCCGCGCGCTCGGACCCATGGGGCGGCAATTCGTAAAGCATGACTTGTCTCCGTCTCTTCAATCGCTTTGAAGCATACAAAAATGCATAATCATACAACTACAATGTCTTTATTAACTTAAGAACGCTGTTCCGCCCGTTTTCATGCGGTACGCAGCCCATCTTGCGCATTCGGCGCCAAGGGGCATTTGGGCCAATAGAACACCGCATCCGCCTGTTACACGCTTATTGGTTATCACTAGTTATAAGGAAAGACGAAAGGATCCAGCAATTCATCATGAGAGAGAAGGGGTTGTCGCAGGGCGCCCACCCTGGGGTGCTGGATGTGCCAAGCAGGTGGGAAGGGAAAAAGGCTTGCTCTCCCACTGGATGTTTGGGTACGAGATGGTATTGGTCGCTCTGACAGTGTACAAATGGGCAATGTGGTTCTGTGCGGTTTTGCGGCAATACAGTGCGGCCTGCCGCTTCCAAGGGGTGTTGGGCACAGGCCCAAGCGCCAGGGATGCGGGCATCGGGGTGCTACCGCACGTGCCAACCCGGCAATGGAGCGTGGGCATCCGAATGTCTTGTCACACATACTTACATGTCTGCTGCCATGTTTTAGTTTCACTTGCTGTCATATGACGTCCTCAAGGTTAAGGCATGTGCCATGTCCGCCGTTGCAGACCCGCTGGCCGCCGGTGCCGGTCGCTCACGCGTAACTACGATATAAACAACTTTTACATACATAAATGATGTTATGGTAACATGTGGGTGTCCGTTAGCGCGGCAGGCGAGTGCAGAGGGTCAATTTGTTGGGGTGCCCGAATTACACGTCTTCTACTCAAGGTCGGCATTTTGACACCCTACAGGAAAACGACTGCGAACATGTGTATAACAAACGAGTTTGGCCCGCGACTTTTACAGTACATAAGAGACCCGTGGGCCTATTCGCTGACCAATTCAGATCTTACACCAGCCCAGTTCCTGATTTTTTAGCATGAAGTAAGGTGTTAACCTGCCCGAATTACACCACTCCACCTGTATGTTGCAGCTTGACTCCGCTCCCACCCCGGACAGCCGCACACACGTTCCTGTACTCGGCCGATCGCGAGTTTCTACCCGGATCGCTCACCGCCAACCGCCGCCCCAGGCAACATGGAGGTGCTTGCCAAGTACGGCAACCGCGAGCATCAGCGCGCCTGGCTGCTGCCGCTGCTGCACGGCTCCATCCGCAGCTGCTTCGCGATGACGGAGAAGGCGGTGGCGTCCTCCGACGCCACCAACATCACCGCCTCCATCGCGCGCTCGCCCTGCGGCCGCAGCTACACGGTCGACGGCGTCAAGTGGTGGATCAGCGGGGCCATGGACCCGCGATGCAAGGTGGGCAGTTCAGCAAAATATTATACGGTACCTGACAACGATGTTAGGGATGGCAGCTGTAAACCAGCAAGGGCTCTCGTGGGCGATGCAGAAGTCTGTGTCGCACCGTCGAACGCTGTGCTGCTTTCCTGTGCAGCTGAAAGAGGGTTGGGGCCACACTCATGCGCTCAGCGACCCCTTGTATGTGTTCCATGTTGTGTTGCTATGTTTTCGCCATTATGCACGCCGTGCTCTTTCTCCCCCTCTGCCGTCTGCTTCCAGATTGCCATCTTCATGGGCAAGACGGACCCCAGCGCACCGCCCCACAAGCAGCAGTCCATGATCCTGGTGCCCATGGACACGCCGGGAGTCAGGGTGCGCCGTTGTGCAGTACGCTAGGCTACTACCGTACTGAGCTGCTGAGGAGCCACGCAGCCACCCCAATTGCCCAAGCCCTTCTTGTTGCTGCAGCCAGTCCACATGCATGCAAAACATTAAGTTGTGTTACTCGTGTGCATCTCTTGGTACGCGCAAAACGGTAAGTAACAAAAATCGCAACAACCCCTTAGTCAGAACGCGTACCCCTTGTACCCCCACAGGTTGTGCGGCCCATGCTGGTGTTTGGCTTCGACGACGCGCCGCACGGCCACGCCGAGGTGCACTTCACACGTGTCACGGTGCCCGCCAGCAACCTCATCCTGGGGGAGGGCCGCGGCTTCGAGATCGCGCAGGTGGGGGGCGAGGTAGCGCAGGCCCGCAGGTCAGTAAGATGTGCCCCTTCCCTTCGCACCCACGTACCCAGGGAAACGGCAACGTGAACGGGGCGCGCGGTCACAGTCCACGTTACCCACGTCACGTTTGCACCCACGTTTCACCGGCTGCTTCAAAAATGGCGTGCCAGTGCCCTTGTGCGAAGGATCCCGGACGCCGTTACTATCCTCATAGGTTGTAAACAACATTTAAGGAGCTATGGTACACGTAAATAGCCCACCTTATCCACGTTACATTTGAAACGCCGGGGGTCCCCCTTGACGTTGACGTTACCGCCAGGAACGTAACGTGAACGGAACGTGGGGTAACGGCACATGTGACCCTGACCCACGTTACGTTACCGAGGTAACGTAACATCAACGTGATGTCATGTGACCGCTACCTAACCCGGGCCCCCAGCTATTGGGTTCCTGGTTACCAACCCGGCATGTGCCGTGCCGTACCCATGTGCCGTACCCCACCTTTGAAGCTTGCATGCGGCTGTCGCTCACCCGTCCCCAAGCATGCTTCCACCTCCCCGTCCCTCTCATGCCCCCCTTTCACGCTCCCCCCAGGGCCGGCTGGGCCCCGGGCGGCTGCACCACTGCATGCGGCTGGTGGGCGCGGGGGAGCGGGCGGTGGAGCTCATGGCTCGGCGGGCGCTGCAGCGGAGGGTGTTCGGCGGGCCGCTGGCGGCGCAGGGCGCGTTCCGGGCGGAGCTGGCCAAGTGCAGGTGGGTTGGTGTGGGCACATGGGGAGTGTACACCGAACGGGGACATGGGAGAGGGAGGGGCGTGTTCGCTAATACGGTTGTACGCAAGGTGGAAGATTGGCATGGTCAGTGCTGTGAGGTGACACCATCGCCGCGCAACGCGTTGTAGCTCCGCTCGCCCCAGCACTGCCGTGACAGCCCTTCTGCGCATTTGCGCCAGACCTCTGCTAACTAATATGGTCGTCGGTTTGGCTTCGTTGCACCTAGGATTGAGGTGGACGGCGCGCGGCTGCTGGTGCTGGCTGCCGCCGACGCGCTGGACCGGCACGGCTTCAAGGGCGCGGCGGGCGCCATCGCCGCGGCCAAGGTGGCGGCGCCCAACGCAGTGCTGCGCGTGCTGGACGCGGCCATGCAGGTACGGCGCGTGCGGCTGTGGATCTGCGGTGGGGAGCGGGTGCAATTTCGTGGTAGTGAAGGGGGCGTTAGACCTAGTGGGAACGGGCAACGTGCTCTCATGGCCGCGCAGGTGCGCAGTCCGGCCATAGCAGGTGTACCGGCATGGCATGTTCCTTCAACGCCAGTGCCTTTACCTGTTGCTCTTGGTACGGCCCGTGGGTTGGCCGAAAGGGGTGGGGCCCGCTGTGTGCTCCGAGCCTTCACTGCGCGTATTTTACTGCGCGTATTGGATTCTAACCCATGCCGCTGCGCCGGCCAATGGGTCAGCGGGGGCACGGTGCTGATGGCATCAGGCTGCACAGGGGCTGTAACGTGCGGACAGCTTGCGGGAGGGCTGGCGGTGGTACTGCTGGGCTGCTGCTGCAAACACGCAACGCCCGCCTTCTGTCACCGTTCCTTGCACCCTTCACAGCCTCCACCGCCCTTGAGCACCCCATCCTCGCACAAGTTTGTGGGACAGCGGCCAAACGGGAGGCCACGCGACATGTTGGTGACCGGGTCTCCCTTGCACACGTGTACGGCATGTACGTGTCCTTGCAGGCGCACGGCGGCGCGGGCGTGTCCCAGGACTTTGTGCTGGCGCGGCTGTGGACGGCGGCGCGCACGCTGCGCATCGCGGACGGCCCCGACGAGGTGCACCTGGGCACCATCGCCAAGATGGAGCTGGGCAAGCACTCGAGGCTGTGAGGGGTGTAGCAGGATGCGGTGAAGGGGAGGAAAACGCAAGTATCAGATATTTCATAAGGCAGCTACCGTAGACCGCGAGGGCATGGGCGGTTGCGGCTGTGAAGGCTGTGTAGCATGGTGCCAAGTGCGGAATGCGGAGTACGTTGTTACCAGCATGGCAACAAGCTGATGCAGAGCAAGCAGGAAGGCGCTCACCGTACTGTGAGGTGTGTGTGTGCTAGCAGGGGAAGTGCCTGATGCCGTTTGTGCAGGTTGCCAGGTGTAGCGTGGGCCGTGTCGGGAACAGCGGATGGTGATGCAGTGTTAGGCCTGTCCACTGTGGGACCGCGAGTCGGCATCGCGCGCAGGACTGCTGTTGGCAGAGGATTTCCTACATCCGTTGCAGCAGCTCTACAACGTTACCGGAGGTGGTGCCGGGATGACGTGAAGAGGACCGGGATCTTGGGTTCCTGCGATTGGCTGCGGTGCTCAGGCCCACTATGCGCCTTAGTAGGCTAGCTGGGTGCATGGCCAAGGGGGCTGGAGGGGAATTCCCTGGCGCTCCGCAGATGCTTCGCAGATGCTACGGACTGCTGTCACAGTTGTTCCTGCTTCCTTGCAGCCCCTGACCTTGCCTGACCTTCAGCCGCGTGAACGACCCACAACGGAACGTGTACAGTGTAGTTAGGCCTACTTAAGTGTGAACGGCGTGCGCAGGAGGGTGTAAGGAAAGAAATTTCCGACCATATGAGTCAAAAGTGACCTAAGGTCCCCGGGACCCCCCCACCCCTAGGACCCCCGCCCAAACTCGTGTACGACAGCCGTGTAACGGTAGTAGTGTAATGAAGTCTTTTATGCGTTAAGATTTTCTAGGACTCTTTAAATCCTGGGTTCCGGGTCGGGAACGCACAGGACGGCCACATGTGCTTGGGATCGATGGCCACCCCACGTCACTGTGAAGGCGTAGGAGGACACCAAACATCGTAGTAATTATCATAAGGCATCCTTGCATCATTCCGAAGCTATATCTGCAGAGACGTTCACACATGTCTGAGGTGTGTTGGGGTCCATTCGCAGGCCCATGTTCGAGGCCATCCTCGCCGGAGAACTCGGAAACACCGCGACAAAGGTCAAACTCAGTTTTTACAAGCGTAATAACATTATTGCGACTTGTTGTGAAGTATCGCTGGCCCTCGCCGGCCGTCCTGTTACGCACGGAACAGCGTTACGTGGACTTCTGGCCTCCAGGGTGTTTGTAAGCACTTCGTATGGCTTGCTGATGACGCATAGAATCATGTTTCAGCCACGGGGCTGTGTTCTGGGCTCCGCCAGGCCCAGGAACAAAAATGTCGTAAGCGCACGGACAAATTTCCGTAAGGCCCTAAACCCCCCCGAAGCAGACCACCCCCCACCCTGTCCAGAACTGGACTTTCCGTGCGTCGATCCGTTTCGCTCCTAATACAATATACTTAATGTTAACAGAATATTACATTGGTCACATGAGGTCAAATTTTGCAGGTTTCGGACCCTCCTGGCGTGCGCTATGCAACAACACCATCGTGCCGAGTATCCGTGGGTGAGTGTTCCGAGCGGCCACAAGCGACAGCGGGCCGGTCCACCCGTTCAGCAGCGCAAGGCGTAAAAACAGCGAACAAAGTGCTACGTCATGTCCAACAAACCGCTATTCCTGCCACGCACACACCAGGACAAACCGCAACTCCCACGAACACGTGTCGTACGCAGCCCAAGTGCCCAACGCAGCTAGTTGGGCACACAGGTTTGCCACACCTAATGCCAAAGAATGCGGTTTACACGCGTATCGTCAAGCGTGCAAGCCAACTATGGAACCGTGACAGCAAGTACCTTCACACAAGCCCCATCAGTGCACCAATAGGCACGTGGCCGGCACCCGACCGATAGCGGGGATTGGGTTCAAGCAGAAGTTCGGCATCTCCGGCATAGGCCGACACCGATGTGCAAATGAATTGCAAATTACTATGTGCAAATTACTACTTGCGCATGTAAGCCGCCCAGAAGCGCCACAACAGCAAGAAATAAATCCCATGCGCACAAAAGAATTTGACAAGGCCAAACATGACCTACGGTAATGTCGGTACAGACAGCCGTACTCCTTTGCTGTGGTCGTACAGTAAGAGCCTTCAGCCGTTGTCGTACGCCAAGAGTCATGCTATGGGAGTGAACGAATGTAACAACCAGCGCTTGCTGCGATGCAGGTTGTTGCTAATACATCCAGTCATTGGCAACACCTACACTCTATACAATGCACCCCTAACGTTCCACGAGCAGCTCCTCCAGCCGCCCACACACGTCCTCAAAGCTGGGCCGTGCCCCAGGGTCCGCCTGCAGGCACTGCTCGGCCAGCGCCACGTAGGCAGCCGGCAGGCACGCACCCTCCGCAGCCCCCTCCGGCCCCCGCCCTCCGCTGCCCCGCTGGCCGGCCCCGGGCCACGCCAGCAGCTCCGCCGGCAGCGCCGCCGCCTCCTCCGGCGGCACGAAGGCCTGCTGCGCCAGCCAGCTGCGCACGGCGCCGCCCTCCGGCTGCGACAGCAGCTCCGGCAGCGGCACGCCCGCCGCCACCTCCCACAGCAGCACGCCGTACGCGTACACGTCAGACGCGGGGGTGCACCTGCCGTACCGTACGACCTCGGGGGCGATGTACAGACCGCTGCGCCTGTGGAACAGGAAAGACAGACGAACAACAGCCTAGTGCTCCCTGCCGATGTGCCCAAGCAAATTGGTACGGTATAGCGGAGCTCATAACGTGTGCGACCTCCCCGTCCCCTAACCCGCCGCGCACTGTCGCGTCGTTCTTCGTAGTGGACCGCAAATTGCCATCAAACAGCAAGACACCCACCCTGCGGGTCCGCTGGCGTGCGTGGCGTCCTCCGGCAGCCTCCGTGACAGCCCGAAGTCCGCCACCTTGGCCACAAAGTCAAGCGACGCCGCATCCGTGCCGCGCGTGCCGGGCGCACCACCGTTCGGCCTTGAAGCCGGTGCCTGCTGCGGGTCCTGCCCCCGCTCCTCCTGGCCCCGTTGGCGCTCCTGCTGCTGCTCCTCCTGCTCCTGGTGCCACTGCTGCGCTGCGCTCCCGAAGTGCAGCAGCACGTTTGCCGCCGCCAGGTCGTTCCACAGCACGCCGTGGCGGTGCAGGTGCGCCGACCCACGGGCCACGTGCAGCGCCAGCCGCAGGGCCACGCCAGGACGCAGCGCGCGGGGCCAGGGCCCGCAGCCCCTGCGCGCCAGGCGGCCCGCCAGCAGGCTGTCGCGCAGGCTGCCGCCGTTGCACAGCTCCTGGACCAGCGTGAGCTTCCACACCTGCACCTGAGCCTGCCCTGGCCCGGCTGGCTGGCTGCGACCTACATTGTTGGGCTTTGGTGGCCTTGGCGGCAACGGGCAATGGTGCTGCAGCCGCATGAGTTCACCCTTACTAGGTTTAGCCTCGCTGGAGCGGCCCATGAGTTGATTAGCATCCTGCAACTCCCCACCCGCCTGCTCTTCCACATGCTCTCCCTCCATACTGCCAAGGTTTATGCCAACGGGAAGGGGGCCGGAGTTCAACCCTGGGACGCTTGCGTGGGGAGGTGTGCGCCCTGATGTGACGCCTGCCATGCTGGAGCTCACGGTAACGCCAAGCGGTGCGGTTGCCCCTTCCGCTGCGGTTGTTGTGCTTTCAGTTGGCTGGTGCTGATGCTGGTGTTGCTGCTGCCCCTCCCGCCCATGCTCCTCCTCCTCCGGCCCGTGCACGTACGTTGCGTAGGTGGCCACCACATGGGGGTGCGACATGGCGCTGGCGATGGAGCCCTCGGCCAGCGCGGTAGACAGCGAGGGGCCGTGCCAGGCGCCGGCGGGGCCATCGGGCTGTAGATGGCCGGGACAACCAATGATACTGTTTAGATGCTACAAGTGCACGGCAAGTTGCTGACGTCCCAATGATCCTATAGAAGTCTAGGTATTGCCAGGCGCACAATTTTGCAGCGATGCACAGCGCAGGTGAGGCTACAGAGCTGTGAAGCACTCCACTCACCTGCTGTTCCTGCTGCTGCTCCGCCCCGGGTCCCACCAGCCTCTGCATGAGCACGCTCTTGACCGCCACGTCCAGCCCGCGCCACCGGCCGGCGAACACCACGCCCTGCGCGCCGCGGCCAAGCTCGCGCTGCAGAACGAGCGCACCGCCGCACGAGCCGCCGCCGCCGCCACCGCCGCCGCCGCCGCTGTCCACCGGCAGGTTAGACCGGGGCAGGTTCCTCCCCATGCTGCTGACAGTGCTGCTGTGCAGACTGGTTGCCGTGGTCCTGCCGCTCATGAGGGAGGCCATAAAGCTGCTTGCAGCATCGCTCAAGCTGAGCGTGCCAGACATGGACGCTGCCGCCACGCCAGCCCCGGGAACGCCACCACCAACTGTCGCTCCCTCTGCCCCCGACGGCATGCTAGCGCCTTGGACCTGAGGCGCACCTCCATGCTCAGTTCTTGGAGCCCCTGACGTCGGCGATTGAGGCGCTGACAGCGATAGGGGCCCTGGTGACACAGATGAAGAGGCCATTGGGCGCATGTTTACCAATCCCCAGTGCTGCTGATGCTGCTGCTGCTGCTGCCGCTGCTGCTGCAAGCCGTGCCGCTGCTGCTCCACGCGCAGTCTCATATCCACAGTGGCTTGCTGCACCACGGCACGGACCTCGGGCGGTATTGAGGGCCGGTTCTGCCCGCGGCTTGGGCATGGCGACCCAGGGGCTTTTAGCTCTCCCGTGCTGCCGGCGCCACGAGCAGCACTGCCGCTGCCATGAGCAGCACTGCCGCTTTCTTGCGAGTAGTCCAACATTCCAAGGAACACATGGGCTGGCAGAACGGGCTCTTGCGTAACTGTCTCTGACAGTGCGGCCACCGCCGCTCCAAGAGAGGATAAGCTGTCCCCGCCTTGCTTGCCTGTGGCGTCCCCGCTCCTGCTGGAACCGCTAGCGCTTGGTGAACGAGGAAGAGGAAGCGCGTCAGCAGCTTTCGCCCCTTGCAGCTGCGTGCCAGGTACTTCCGGCAGCTGCCGCCCCCTCGCCCGCCGATGGCGTACCAGCACCAGAGCCACGACAGCTACCGCAGCTGCAAAGGCAAGCCCACCTGCCAGCCCTGCCGCTAAGCCCACCTGGGCAGACCCCGAGAAGCCACCACTGCTGCTGCCACGTCCCGCATCCTCCTGCCGACTGCCCGTCCCAAGTCCGCCCGTCGTGCTGTTGGAATCCTTCATGCCACCAGGTGTGCTTGTATTGCCCCTCGGTACTTCGCCTGGAGGTGGGGCGGATGGCCGCAAGTTGGCCGTTGGCGGTCCGCTGGGCAAGCTGCTGGCCCCATTATTGCCCGCTGTACCACCCTGCGGCCCCGCCGGATCGGGGCCGGTGCTGTCGTACGCCACGGGCAGGTCCAGGTCCAGCGGTTGGTACGACAGCTCCGTGGGGGCAGGCAGCTGCGAGGTCAGGGTGACGTTGCTGCCCAGCAGCCCGCACCACACCAGCTGCTCAAACACCAGGCGCAGGCCCGCGGGTAGGGCGGGCACGGCGCCGGGGCTGCCCAGCGAGACCCGCAGCTGCTGCAGCTGCTGCAGCGCCCCCGCCCCGCCCGCCAGCCGCGAGCCGTCCAGCATCAGCTGCAGCTGCTCCGCCAGGCCAGGGTCGGCCGCGTGGCGCGTGGCGTTGGTGGCCCACGTCCACGCCAGCAGCAGCAGCTCCCGCTCGGGCACCACCAGCTGCACGGACTCCAGCAGCGCGTAAGACACGTCCACGGGAGACTGCACGCCATCACCGCTGCTGCTGGCCCCCGCCTCAGGCTGCTGCATCCTGCTTCGCACCGCCTGCCCCACCGCCGCCCGGTCCAGCTGCAGGGACCACACGCACGAGGTGAGGTTGGCCAGCGAGGGAGGCAGGCCGCCGAGATATTCCACTACTGCAACGCCGTCTCCTGCTGGCACCGCTGCAGTTGGCTCCCCATTCGTCTCTTGCGCTTGCTGCAGCTCACGAGCTCCAGATCGCCTGCGCACCCTGGTGCTACTGTCAACCACAGCGTCACCGGTTGGGGCGAGCAGGGCACGTCGTCGGCGAACATCAGTGTCTGACGCCCACGGCATTTGAGGGGTCCACGGCGGCCTGGGCGGCCCAAGCCGCACAACGAACGGCCCCGCCGCCGGCAGGTTGATCAGCACCATGTGCCGTACGGTCAACGACACGGGCTCGGTCAACAGGCCGCGGTACCCTGCCGCCAGCCGCTGCTGCCTGAAGCTGTCCACGAACGGCCACAGCTGTTCGGACCTTCCCCAAGCCCGTTCCCTGTTCACCAGCGGGTCCCGCTCCAGGACCAGCGTGCTCGGCAGCCCCGCGAGGTCTAGGGTTCGAACCCCCACGGGGTCGCCCAGCAGCAGGCAGCCGGGGAGCTCGACGATCGCCTGCATCTGGTAAAAGGTGTCAGTCTGGATCCAGTCGTCGCTCACAAAGAATGCCACGTCTCGGATGGGCACCACAGCAATGACCGTCACAGAGGTGGGTAGCAGGGTGAACGACAGGTCCCCCGGGTATATGATGCCTTCCCAGCCGCAGTCCCGGACGCTGAGTAGTGTTGGCACCTGAGGCAGCCAGCTGAGCGCGTGGGCTGCCGTCGGCGGCGGCGTCAGCTGCGGGCTGTTGGGCAGTTGTGGGCTGGGCGCTGCGGCGGCTGCAGGAGGTAAAGCAGGCGCACGGGGCGACGTGGGCGGCTCGGGGGCGGTGGGGAAGGGGCTGTACCTGAACCCTGAGGCTGTGAGGTAAGCGTCGTCAACAGCCTCGTACAGGCCCAGCGCCTCTAGGGCTCCTGCCCCGGGCAGCAGGTTGCACAGGGCCGAGCACGGGCGCGGAGGCAGCTGCAGGAGCCTGGGTCCTGGGCTGCGGGACGTGCCAGGAGCGTCCGCTTCGCCTAGCTCGTCGCCGATACTACCTTGTGGGGAGGTTTGGGCCTTCGATGTGGATCCGTGGACAGACATACCGGCGTACGCCTGACGCTGCCGGTCGCAGCTGGCCTCCTGCGGTTGCGGCTGCTGCTGCTGCTGCTGCATGCCCCCGCCCTCCTCTACCAGCAGTGCGTTCTCCACCACCGACAGGGAGCTCCTGCTGGCCAGCCGGGCAGCCAGGATGCAGGTGCTGCAGCCGGGCACCTGCGAGCAAGCATGGTGGCAGATCACGACGTGTGAGATCTCAAGCATGCTCGCCGCATACCGGGTCTAAGGACTTGAAAGGCCTTTGCCTCGTGCGTGCGTTCCTGCGGCCCGCTGCTGACTCACCGGACGAAACCTTTGGTAGGCCCATAGAACTATGCTATCCGTGCAGCAGGGCAGGCCGCGGTCGTCACCGTCTTCCAGTTCAGCAGCGAGTAGAGGCGGTCCATCCGGCCCAGGCGCGTACCGCCAGAAGGACATCTCCTCGGGCGGCAGCTCGATTGTGACATTGCTCACGTGCAGCAGCGTGCTGCTCGAAGACCCCAGCGTCCTGCGCATGAAGGCCCACGTCCACAGCGGCAGGCGCACCAGCGAGGCTGGGTAAATCGTGGCCGGTCCCAGCGGCAGCCCCCTGAGTGTCAGATTCTGCACCCGCATCGTTCCGCCGCCCTGCATGCCGAACAGCGAGCTGCTTCCCGCCAGGTCCAGCACCGAGGAGCGGTCGGGGGGGCCGGCGAGGACCACACGGCCGGTGGGTATGCGGACCAAGCTGTCCTCGATGTACGCCCCGCCAGGTCGTGCATCGGTACCCGGCACTTCATCTGCACCAGCTGCCTCTCCGGCCGCAGGCGCCTTTACTACATCAGACCATCTCAGCTGCACGGTCCCATGCACCCACAGGTACAGCGGGGCAAGCGGGGTGTCCTCACGCGTAACCCAGGCCGTTACGGCTCGGAGCACCTCCGCCCCGCTGCGCACCACCGCCGCGGTGCATGGCGCGGGCAGCTGCCTGCCGCTGCACGTGAGTACCACGTCGTGCGCGGACAAGGAGGCGGTGGTGAATGAGTGGACCACCAGGGAGGTGGGCGTGACGGTGAAGTTGGGTGTGGGGGCGGAGCGGCAGGCCAGCTCCTGGTGCAGGGCCAGGGACACGCAGGAGGTGGTGGTGATGGTGACGGAGGACAGCTGCAGCCGGGCGCCGGGGCTGAGGCGGATGGCCAGGAGGGTGAGGAAGGAGGTCGTGGGGAGCGGGAAGGGGGCCGCGGGAAGCTGGGCACCCGTAATGCTGAGGCCAGTGAGGGTGAGGGTGCCGTTTGGGGGCACGACCAGGGAAGAGGGGGCCAGGCGGGACAGGTCAAGCTGGGGCAGGGGCGGGGAACTGCTGTTGCTACTGGTTGAGTTCGACAGGGCTGTCGGTGGCGGTTGACTTTGCAACGTGCTACCTGCATCGCAGCATGTGCCCGACGGCGCGGCTGTGGCGGGGGCTCCGCTGAGGGTGGCGTGTTGAGGGAACGAGGCGGGAGGCCCGGGCTGCAGGGCAGTCGTGGACCCGACCGGCAGGAACGCGCAACCCCAAGTGCCATGGGGCTGTTGTGCGGGTGCCGGGCAGCTCTCCATAGTTGCCACGAAAAGGGCCGGGGTGGGCTGCAAAACGTTCTCTAGCGCTTGAGCGCCCGCCAAGCATGACACTGCAGCGAGCTGGATGATGATTGCTGTAATTATAGTTTGTTTCAGGGGCCTGAAGGGCCCTGAACTCCAGTAAAGGCATGTGGAAAGGGAATGCCGTCGTGTTCGCCGCTGTTCCCATCCTCCAAAGCGGGCAGTTGGACAATTTACTTTCATGTTCCATGTCCATGCCACAGACAGGGTAAGAGTACGACTAGTCGTGGCACAAAGAAAGGCGCTCATACGTGGATGTCCCTTGGGCTCGTGCCCTGTTCCAAACAGTAGATGTCATCCTATGCCAATAACTAGTTAGGTCATTGTGCAAATACGTGAGCACAAGCAAGTAACACGGTGTAAAGCAACAGCCTATCAGATGGCGTTTTGACTGATGGCCCAAGGAGGGCTTGGGATGTGGTCGGCCCCATCAAAGGTGATATTTGTACTTAACATGATTGGTTTATATCAGCGGGACAGTGACACATGGGCCTTATCCCATGGCAAGAGGCTCGCCGGGCACGCTCACAGGGCACGCAGGGGGTCCCTCGTGGGGATCCCCTACCATCTTGTGACCCCGCGGGCTACCGTCTAAGCGATATGCTTGGGGATTAAGCCAGGGCTATGCAGGCATCTCGGGTAAGCAAGGGCAGTGAAGTAGGGACGCCGGGCTGCACTGGCGGGCTCTGGTGTCGGCTGGCGGGCCTGGGCGGGTGGACTGCGCAGGGGTCAGAGACTGCATCAAGCTGCACATTACGGGAGTCAGAAGGCAAGGAGGCGCGATAAACGTAGCGGGGTAATGAAAGGGCAGGGCGACAGGCGCCCCTACGTGCTCTAGCTCCAAGGATGCTTGCGTCCAGGGATGCCTAGGGATGCTTGCGTACAGTACCCACCTTGCACGCTGCAGGATGCGGATGAACGGCCTGGTGCCTACTTACTTCCTCGAGTGCATTGACGGTAACCTGTCTTGTCCCATTGGAAGCAAGGGGTCATGAATGATTCTGCGTCCCTGCCGGGAGTGCCGGTCGGCCTACGCCTGGACCCAGTGCCGGTCGGCCTGCGCCTGGAACCAGTAAGGGTACGGCAGGGTACTGCGCGCGTGCACGGTGAAGCGCACTACGCGACAGCAAGGCAAGAACAATTGCGTAGAGCAGAAGCATATTAGGAGCTGCTTGATGACAGTGTTATGCAGCCTCATATAACACTCCAGGGCAGAGGCTGTGCCAGGACGCAGGACGTTGCTGGCATAACCCCTCGCTAGGAGGTACTGAAGATATAAGACAGCTATAGAAGTCATTGCATTGCATTGATCAAACGCTCACTTGCCACCTGCGTTGAAGCTCTAGTGTAGGCGGACATTTATGTCGCACATTCTCCTCGGTCGGTGGAGCAACCTGACAGCCCCAATAAGTTACCTGGTACTGCTTTTCGCAACGTTAGTGGAGTGCGCAGGCGCCCAAGGTTTAGGCGCCGTCCCACCGCAAAGCCCGTACTCCAACCAGCCCTCCCCCGCCTCCTTCGTCTCATCATTGCGGAACTGCCCTTCGTCTGCAGCACACCCTGATGAGGCTTGGGCATGCGCCTTCCTTGCTATCGGCTCCACCACAGTTCTGCAGCCGGGGCTTCCCGCCACCCTGCCTCAGCACACAGCCCTCGGCGGCTCCTCCACCGCCGGGACGCCGTCCTCTGGCAGCAACCTCGACACCCAGCATGGAAATACAGATAGCAACAGCACAACCCAGGCCCTGACCCAGCTTGACCTGTCCCGCCTGGCCCCTTCCTCCCTGGTCGTGCCCCCAAATGGCACCCTCACCCTCACTGGCTTCAGCATTACGGGTGCCCAGCTTCCCGCGGCCCCCTTCCCGCTCCCCACAACCTCCTTCCTCACCCTCCTGGCCATCCGCCTCAGCCCCGGCGCCCGGCTGCAGCTGTCCTCCGTCACCATCACCACCACCTCCTGCGTGTCCCTGGCCCTGCACCAGGAGCTGGCCTGCCGCTCCGCCCCCACACCCAACTTCACCGTCACGCCCACCTCCCTGGTGGTCCACTCGTTCACCACCGCCTCCCTGTCCGCTCACGACGTGGTGCTCACGTGCAGCGGCAGGCAGCTGCCCGCGCCATGCGCCGGCGCGGTGGTGCGCAGCGGGGCGGAGGTGCTCCGAGCCGTGACCGCCTGGGTCACACGTGAGGACACTCCGCTTGCCCCGCTGTACCTGTGGGTGCATGGGACCGTGCAGCTGAGCCGACCACCTACGGATGACATCATTCGATTTGGGGACTATGGCCCCAATGCTACGACCCCGACGCTTGCCGGTCAGATCGCGCCCGGCGAGTCGTACCTTTCGGACAGCGTGTTTCGCTTGAGCAGCAGCCGCCTGGTCCTCGCCGGCCCACCCGACCGCTCCTCGGTGCTGGACCTGGCGGGAAGCAGCTCGCTGTTCGGCATGCCAGGCGGCGGTGCGGTGCGAGTGCAGAACCTGACGCTCAGGGGGCTGCCGCTGGGGCCGGCTCTCACCTACCCGGCCTCGCTGGTGCGCCTGCCGCTGTGGACGTGGGCCTTCATGCGTAGGGCGCTGGGGTCCTCCCTTGGCACACTACTGCACGTGAGCAGCGTCACAGTCGAGCTCCCGCCCGAGGAGATGTCCTTCTGGCGGTACGCACCAGGCACCCAGGTCGACCAGCCGTCAGTTGCCGATGCTATTGGAGCTGGCAAAACCTTCGGCCCTCCGTGTCTCACGGAAGCTGTTATGTTGTGGGTGTCACAGGAGTTCCGCCCGGTAAGTGCACGTGCGGGTTTTGCAGCTTACGGAGCTGTGGGAACTGAGGGCACCTGAGCATCAGTGCAGCACGTGTCCGTTGCACATGGCCTGACTTGATGCCGCCCACGGTACGTGCTCAGATGAGCCCGTTGTGTACGACGGCAATGTGGAATTCCTACTCAATGACACACTGGTTCGCGCACGCAGGTGCCCGGCTGCAGCAGCTGCATCCTGGCTGTCCGGCTGGTCAGCAGGAGCTCCCTGTCGGTGGTTGAGAACGCACTGCTGGTGGAGGAGGGCGGGGCCACGCAAGAGGAGCAGCAGCAGTTGCGGCAGCAGACCAGCTGCGACCGGCAGCGTCAGGAGTATGTTGGCCAGCTGAATGCGGTCCAGAGCCCTGCACCCATCAGCGGTGCGGACGAGCCAAGGGCAGGGCCAGGCGCAGGCGATGCGCGCGTTGCTGACCATACTGTGGGTTACGGGCGAACGCCCGGGCTCCTGCAGCTGCCTCCGCGGCCGTGCTCGCCCCTATGCAACCTGCTACCCGGGGCAGGGGCCCTGGAGGCACTTGCGCTCAGTGCTGCAGTGAACCAAGCGATGGCGCACGCCCTGGATCCCAGTCTAGTGTCATCATCATCATACCCGCCCTGGCCCAGCCTTGCTTCCGCTCCGCCCCCATCGCAGCCCCGGCAGGCCCCGGACGCTGCAGCACACAGCCAACCAACACAGCAGCAGCAGCAGCAGCAACATCCTCTGCCGCTGCCGCCGCTGATAAGCTGGGCCGCTCCGATACCAACGCTGATCGATGTCACTGGCTGCTGTTGGGATGGTGTTGCACTGCCTGTGGACCTGTCCTTCGCACTGCTCGGACAGAGCATGTCGATGGCCTTCGCAGTGATGCCAATGCGAGATACAAGGCTGGACGTGTCCGTAGAGTGGGATGACCAGCGCAGCTTTGCATTCCGCCCGGTGATTGTCGAGCTTCCCGGCTGCCTGCTGCTGGGCGATCCTGTGGCAGTCCGAACCCTGGACCTCGCGGGGCTGCCGAGCACGCTGGTTCTGGAGCGGGAACCGCTAAACAGAGCGCTGGCGTGGGGCACGTCCGACGAGGTATGGCCGTTCCTGGACAGCTTCCGGCAGCAGCGGCTGGCGGCGGGGTACCGCAGCCTGTTGACCGAGCCCGTGTCGTTGACCGTACGGCACATGGTGCTCATCAACCTGCCGGCGGCGGGGCCCTCCGTGTGGGCGACGGCGCCGCTTGCTCCGGGCTCGGCCCCTCCCGCCCCTCGAGCGAAGGTCGGAGAGTCTTCGGGAGATGTTGGAGAACGGCGGCATCTTGGAGGCTTGCAAAAGGGTACGAAGAGGCCAACACATTTAGTAACACGGGCGCTGCAGCAAGCGCAGCAGCCGGAAGAGGAACCAAGTGCAGCAGCAGACTATCTCGGCGGCCTGCCCCGTTCGCTGGCCAACCTCACCTCGTGCGTGTGGTCCCTGCAGCTGGACCGGGCGGCGGTGG
>VFQN01003081.1_pt1 | contig 24572 bp, 22 predicted proteins | sample 3512371 | NCBI WGS metagenome assembly VFQN01 (sample SAMN10412370, study PRJNA504923) | tailings metagenome | isolation source: Replicate 2 from Balatoc abandoned mine | place: Philippines: Itogon, Benguet | collected 2017-08-28 | reverse complement strand
GGCTGGGACAGCCGTCCCTACCATCGAGGGCTGGGACAGCCGTTCTACCTACCTTCGGCGAGGCGTGAGGCGAGCAGGTCGGGGAGTCCGGCCGTGCGGATGCTGTCCTGCGCGGCGCCCACGTCGTAGGCCACCCGGCGGAGGCTCACCGTGCTGGCGCCCATGTCCACCACCGCGTAGGCCGCCCGCGGGTCGCCATCACGCGGCTGGCCCACCGACCCGGGGTTCACGAGCCAGCGGTCCTCGAGACGGATGGACAAGGTCGTGCGCGTCCAGGTGTCGCCGCTCTCGATACTCGGGTGCCCCTCGCCCGAACCGTAGGCACCCTGCACGTGCGTGTGGCCGAACAGGCACAGTGGCCGGCGACCGAGGGCGGCCGCGTCCCTGATGTCGTCAATCCACACGAGGTAGGCGTCTTCGTCGGCGGGTGACCCGTGCCACACCTCGAGTGTGTCGTCGACCAGCAGGGGCCCCGACGGGAGGTCGCGGAGGTAGGCGAGCTGGGCCTCGGAGAGCTGACGCGTCGTCCATTCGGCCGCTTCGCGTGCGTGAGAGTTGAAGGCGTGCAGGTCCATGAGACCGCAGACGGCCTTGTCGTGGTTGCCGCGCACCACCACGTGCGGGGCGAGGGCCCTGATGCGGTCGATCACGGCGCCGGGGTCGGCCCCGTAGCCGACGAGGTCGCCGAGCACCAGCAGACGATCGTAGGCCTCCGGCGGACAGTCGCGCAGGACGGCGACCAGCGCGGGCAGGTTGCTGTGGATGTCGCTGATGACCAGGTAGCGCACGCTGTGGCCTTAATAACGCTGGCGGCGCCGTTTCTGAACGCCTACCACCCCAATTGATGGAGCAGCCGCTCCACCAGGGCGTCCACGCGCCCCTGCGCATCGAGCCGGAGGTGGGCCTGCCGGTACGCCCACCGGCGCTCCTCGAACAGGGCCCCGAACGCCTCGCGATCGGCCGCAAGTGGACGTCGCCCGTCGGACGGCACCCGATCGACGATGCGCGCGAAGGGGACGTCGAGCCACACGACGGTGCCGTCGGCCAGGATGTCGGCCCGGTTGGCGGGCTGCACGAACGTCCCGCCCCCCGTGGCAATCACGACGTTGCGCACGGGCAGCCACGCCAGGAGCACTTCGCGCTCGACCTTGCGGAAGTACGCCTCGCCCTGTCGCGCGAACACCTGCGCGACCGAGCAGCCCTCGCGCCGTTCGATCTCCTCGTCGAGGTCCACGTGACGCCACCCGAGACGCCGACCGAGGGCGCGGGCGAGCGTGGTCTTGCCGGAGCCCATGAACCCGACCAGGTAGATCTTGTCGGAGTGGCCCGGCGTCATTTCCTCAGCGCAGCGAGCACGTCGAAGAAACCCGGGTACGACACGTTGACCGCGTCGGCGCCACGGATGACGGTGGGCTCCAGGGCGCCCAGGCCGGCCACCGCGAAGGCCATCGCCAGCCGATGGTCGTCGGCCGCGTCCACCTCGCCGCCGAGCAGTCGCCGGGATCCCCGCACGTGGAAGCCGTCGGGCAGTTCGTCGGCGTCGGCTCCGAGCGCCCGCAGGCCGTTCACCAGCGCGGTGATGCGGTCGCTTTCCTTGGCGCGCAATTCCTGCGCGCCGGTCACGCGCAGTTCGCCGCCGTGGGTGGCGAGCGCCGCGAGCACGGGCAGCTCGTCGATCAGGCCCGGCACGTCGGCGGGCGTGAGCTCGAGCCGGCGCAGGCCCCGGTGTCGCACGCGGGCGCGACCCACGGGCTCCTCGGCGTCCTCGCGGTCGACCTGCAGGTCGACGTCGGCGCCGAGCCGACGGAGGACGTCGAAGATAGCGATGCGGCTCGGGTTGAGGCCGACGTCGCGCAGCTCGATGAACGAGCCGGGCAGGGCGGCGGCGGCGCAGGCCCAGAAGGCCGCCGACGAGGGGTCGCCCGGCACCACGAGCGGGCGGCCCGTGAGGCGCTGATCGCCCGCCACGCGAATCACGGACCCGTCGGTGTCCACGGTGGCCCCGAAGGCCCGGAGGGCACGCTCCGTGTGGTCGCGCGTGCCGGCCGGCTCCTCGAACGTGGTGACGCCGGGGGTCTGCAACCCAGCCAGCAGGACGGCGGTCTTGACCTGTGCGCTCGGCGTATCGGGCCGGTAGGTGATGGCGTGCAGGTTGCCGCCGATCACCGTCACCGGGGGACGACCGTCGACGGCGTCGACCTGGGCGCCCATCTCGCGCAGCGGCTTGACGACCCGCATCATCGGGCGTCGGCGCAACGAGGCGTCGCCCGTCAGCACGCTGGTGAAGGGATGGGCGGCGAGGATGCCGGCCAGCATGCGGAGGGTCGACCCCGAGTTGCCGCAGTCGAGGTCGTCGGTCGACGGCTGCAGTCCGCGCAGACCGCGGCCGACTATCTGCACAGTGGGGACCTCGGCGCCCGTGTCGCGATCCAGGGCCGTGTGCCGCGAGACCACCGTCCCGAGCTGCTCCAGGCACCGCAGGGTGCTCTGGCAGTCGTTGCCGGGGGCGTAGTGACTGATGCGCGTGATGCCGTCGGCCAGCGCCGCCAGCATCGCGTACCGATGGGAAATCGACTTGTCGCCGGGGACGCGGACCACTCCCTCGAGGGCGGTGGCGGGCGTGACGGTGACGGTCATCGTGAACTCGGCAGGCATGACGGGATTCACTGTAGCACTCGGTGAAGCGTGTATCATGCACGCCAACCGCGTCCGCATGCCCACCGACCGCTCCGCGCTTTCCCTGGTGCTCAACAGCCACGTGGACGTCCTCGACTACGTGCAGACCGTGTGCGACCAGCTCTGCACGACCGCCCGGATGAACGAGGACGCGATGCACTGGGTGGGCGTGGCCGTGCGCGAGTCGGTGGTCAACGCCATCCGGCACGGCAACCGATTCGCCCCCGACAAGCACGTCCGCGTGGACTTCGCGTTCATCCCCGCCGAGTCGCCCGAGTTCCTCCAGGTGACGGTGCAGGACGAGGGCGAGGGCTTCGAGCCCGAGGAGGTCGCCGACCCCCTCGCACCCGAGAACCTCCTGAAGGCGAGCGGGCGCGGCATCTTCTTCATGCGCAACTTCATGGACGACGTGCAGCTGCGCCGGCGGCCGGAGGGCGGCATGGAGGTGCGCATGCGCAAGCGCCTGCCGGACCCCTCCGCATGACGACTCCCGATCCCCTGTTGCTGGCCACGGCCGTCGAGGCCGTGCAGAAGGCCGGCGCCATCCAGCTCGAACACTTCGGCGGCCCGCTCCGAATCGACAAGAAGGGCGAAGGGCAGATCGACCTGGTGACCGAGGTCGACGTGGCCGTCGAGCGCATGTTCCGCGCGATGATCGCCGAGCGATTTCCCGATCACGTCGTGCTCGGCGAGGAATTGCAGCAGGACGATCTGCTCGCGCGGACGGCGCCCGGGTACTGCTGGGTGTTCGACCCCATCGACGGGACCACGAACTTCGCCCACGGCCTGCCCATCTTCTGTGCGTCCCTCGGCCTCGAACTCGACGGCGAGGCCATCGTCGGGGCCATCTACGACCCGACGAGGCGTGAGCTCTTCACGGCCGAGCGGGGACAGGGCGCCCGCCTCAATGGCGAGCGCATCGCCGTGAGCCGGGCCGACTCCGTGCTCGACAGCCTGCTCGTGACGGGGTTTCCCTACACGGTGCACGAACCGGAGACGGGCGAGGAACTGGTCGCCCTGTTCGGGCATTTCCTGGGGCGCAGCCGGGCGGTGCGCCGACTGGGATCGGCGGCGCTGGACCTGGCGTACGTGGCGGCGGGCCGGCTCGACGGCTTCTACGAGGCCACCCTCAAGCCCTGGGACTCGTGCGCCGGCGCCTTGATCGTCGAGGAGGCGGGCGGGCGCGTGACCGATTGGGACGGCTGCCGGTTTCAGTCACGGATGGCGCAGGTGCTGGCGACCAACGGGGCCATCCACGACGAGATGCTCGCCATGCTCACGGAGTTCTACGCGCGCCGCACCCGCGGGGACATCGAATGACGTCTGGCGAGGACACCGCCGAGGGCACGCTCCTTGCTTTCCCGTCGTCTCAGGAACAGGCGGACGGCAGACGCATGGGGCGTCGGCAGCCGGGCGCCTGATCCGGGGAGACACGTCATGTGGCGACGGCTGGTGGTGGGCGGAGCACTGGTGCTCGCGTGCAGTGGGCCTGCATACGCGCAGGATGCGATTTTCGGGGCGAACCTCGGTGGCTTCCTGGTCAAGGCCGAGGAGTCGCGCGACCGCGACGACGTGCTGCGCCAGAATCTGTCGTTCCTGTCCTTCGAACTGGACGACTTCAACGGGTTCACGTTCGGCGGCGATTTCGGCGTGAGCCTGGGGTCGTTCCTCGAGGTCACGGCGGGCGCCAACTACTACTCGCGCACGGTGCCCACGGTCTACTCGCGGTTCGTCGACAGCGACGGCACCGAGATCGAGTCGGACCTCAAGCTGCGCAACATCCCGATCTCGTTCGTCGCCAAGGTGTTCCCGCTCACGCGCGACGCGGGGTTCCAGCCCTACGTCGGCGGGGGCGTCCAGCTCAACGTGTGGCGCTACACGGAGGTGGGGGAGTTCCTCGACTTCAGCAACGGGGAGATCTTCCGCGACAGCTTCACCGACGAGGGCACCAAGGCGGGACCGGTCATCCTGGCCGGCATCCGGTTCCCCGTCGGCAGTTCCGCGCTGATTGGCGGCGAGTGGCGCTACGCGTGGGCCAAGGCCGATCTCGACCCGGACCTCGGCTTCTTCGGCGACCGGCTCGATCTGGGCGGAAACACGTTCCTGTTCACCGTCAACTTCAAGCTTCGATAGGGACGCCCAGGTAGGGACGCCCAGGTAGGGACGCCTGTCCCAGGCGTCCGCTCAGGCTCAGGGAGGTAGGGACGCCTGTCCCAGGCGTCCGCCCCACCGACGGTCATACGGCGGACGGCTCGCTGGCCCCGAGCGAAGTCGAGGGGGAGAGCCGTCCCTACCGTCACGGCGTGCGCACGTACAAAGCCACGCCGCCGCCCTCACAGGTGCGCTCGAAGCCGTCGAGGAAGGCTGGATTCGCGCGTCCCAACTGGAACAGCTGGTCGCCGCCTTCGGCCCGCTCCTCGATCAGCACGAAGGCGGCGTGACGACGCGGGCTCTTCAGGGCTTCGTACCAGATCTCGCCGATGCCTTCGTGGATGTAGTCGCGGATGGCGAAGCCGTCGTGCGAGGTCTCCTGCATGTAGTGCGCGAGTGAGCCCATGCTCACGAGAATCGGCTCGGCGCGCCACCGCTCCTTCAGGCAGGCCGTCACGTCGCGCCGCTCGCGCTGGTTGGCGCGGTCCCACTGGGCCTCGGCCACCATCGGCGACGTGAGGCCCAGCGGACGCCGGTCCACCGCGAGTACCCCGAGGATGAGCAACACGACGAGGCCCCGATAGGCCCTGGGCAAGGCGGCCACCAGCAGGCCGATGCAGGCCGCAGCCGCCGTGATGAGCAGGATCATGTAGCGAATCCTGAACGGGTGACCGCTCACGAACGCGTAGAACGGCAGCGCGGCGCATCCGGCCAGTGCCAGGGAGAACCACCAGGCCTGCTTCTGTCGATGGACGATGCCCTGGAGGAACACGACGAGGGCGCCGGCAGCCCCCGCCCAGGCCACCGGCCAGCCCCCGACGCGCCCGAGTCCCCAGCCGACCTGGACCAGCGCCTTCAGCGGGTCGCGATGCGCCGGGTTGTTGGCCTCGTAGAAGCCCCCGGTCACGAGCCAGGCGCCGACCGTGGCCTTGCTCAGTACGAGGAACAGCACCAGTGCACCCAGAGGCCAGACGCCGACGCGAAGCGCTGCGCGTGTGGCCGCAGCCAGGGGCGTGCCGTTGCGCCAGAGCGTGAGCCACGCGACGAACCCTGCGGCCGCCGTCATCGGCCAGGCCTCGTAGCGCGTCAGGCAGGCCAGCGCGAGCACGAGGCCGGCGGGCCAGGCGGGCCCGGTGCCGCCACCCTGGGTCCAGGCAAACAGCAACGCAATACCCGTGACCGTGAGGCCGAGGAGCAACGGCTCGGTCATCGGCGTGGCCTGCAGGTAGAGCAGGTCGGGCTGGTAGAGGAACACGGCCATGGTCGCAATCGCCGCGGCCACCGAACCCGAGAGGCGGGCGACCAGCCAGCTCAGAGAGGCCGCCGCGGCTGCGAAGGACAGCATCGAGATGGCGACGCCGGACGCCCCGGTGCGGTACCAGCTGTCCACCTGGACGGGGAGGGCGTTGAGCACATGTGGCAGGGGCAGCCAGACCGCGCCGATCTGCCGCCAACCGGGGGTCAGGCTGTCGAGAATCCGGCGGGCCACGACAAGGTGAGCCTTGGCGTCGTAGTGGCTCAGCGTGAGGTCCTGCGCCGCGTAGTACATGGTGGCGGCACTGCCGAGGGCCAGGGCCGCCAACGCGGCCAGCACGGGGACGAACAGCGGGCGAGACGAGAGCGGGGGGCGAGGCGGCACGGTCAGTCCGCTATACTGACATGTCGGCCCGCGAGGCACAGCGCCCGCAGTCACGCGGCCCCGCCGGGAGGACCGGCGCGTTGTCCCTCGGGTCAGGGCGGCCGGCTCGGAGCGCCGGCCCTGCCGTGGCCGCCATCCCACGCCTCATGTCGAAAGTCGTCGCCACCGTCCAGTCGTTTGCGCTCGCGCTCGGGGCTCCCGGGCTGTTCCTGGTGGCGTTCCTCGACTCGTCGTTCCTCTCGCTGCCGCAGGTCAACGACCTCCTGCTCATCTGGATGGTGTCGCGCGAGCCGTCGCTGTGGATGCTCTATGCCGCCATGGCGACGCTCGGCTCGGTGGCCGGCTGTGTGGTGATGTACCTGCTCGCGCGGAAGGGCGGCGAGCGGATCCTGCGCAAGATGGTGAGTCACGCCCGGATCGAGAAGGGCCGCGCCACCTTCCAGCGCTGGGGGCTGCTGGCGGTGCTCGTCCCGTCGATCCTGCCGCCGCCGGCGCCCTTCAAGGTGTTCGTCCTGCTGGCCGGCGTGGTGCAGATCCCGCTGTGGCAGTTCGTGGCGGCCGTCGGTCTCGGCCGCGGGTTCCGCTACTTCGGCGAGGCGCTGCTGGCGCGATGGTACGGCCAGCAGGCCATCGAGTTCCTCGACGAGAACCTGCGACCGATTTCGCTCGCAATCGCGGCCGCGCTGGTCGTCGGCGCCGTGGCTTACGCACTGCTCCGCCAGCGCCGGACGCAGCAGGCCTCTGCGGTATAATCCCGCGTTCGCCTGATGCCGCCCGAGATTTCGCTCGTCATCCCCATCTACAACGAGGCGCCCAACATCGAGGCGCTCTACGGGGAGATCACGGCGGCGCTCGACCCGTGGGGCCGCACCTACGAGGTGCTGCTCGTCGACGATGGGAGCACCGACGGGAGCGGCGAGGCCCTGGCTCGATTGCCGGCGCGCGACCCTCGCTTCCGTGTGATCCGCTTCCGTCGCAATTTCGGCCAGACTCCGGCGTTCTCGGCCGGGTTCGCCCATGCGCGTGGCCGGGTGATCATCACGTCGGACGGCGACCTCCAGAACGACCCGAAGGACATCCCAATGCTCGTGGCCCGTCTCGAGGAGGGCTACGACATCGTCTGCGGCTGGCGAAAGGACCGCAAGGACACGCTGATCACGCGGCGGATCCCGTCGATCATCGCCAACAAGCTGATCTCGCGCGCCACGGGTGTGGAGTTGCACGACTACGGCTGCTCGCTCAAGGCCTTCCGCAGCGAGGTCGTCAAGCCGCTCCGCCTCTACGGGGAGATGCACCGCTTCATCCCGGCGATTGCGAGCGAGTTCGGCGTCAAGGTGGCCGAGGTGGTGGTCAACCACCGCGCGCGGCGCGCCGGGACGTCGAAGTACGGGCTCTCACGCACGATCCGCGTGATCCTCGACCTGCTCACGGTCAAGTTCCTGCTCAACTACGCCACGCGGCCGCTCCAGATCTTCGGCCTGGTCGGCGTGATTCTCGGCGGGCTCGGCACCGCGATCATGGCCTACCTCGTGTTCGTGCGACTGTTCCTGCACCAGGGCATCGCCGACCGGCCGTTGCTGCTGTTCGGCATCCTGCTGGTGTCGGCGGGCCTGCAACTGCTCACGATGGGTCTGCTGGCCGAGTTGCAGGCGCGCACCTATCACGAGTCGCAGGACAAGCCGACCTACGCCATCCGCGACGTCGTCGAGGCGCCGTCGGACGACGAGCCGTCGCGCCTGCCGGCGCACATCGGGGCCGGGGGCCGGGGGTTGCCACGGGCGTGAAGCCGCCACGGGAGCACGACGCGCGGATCACCGTGATCCAGCGCGAGCTCTTCGACGAGAACAAGTCGAAGGCGCAACGATACGCCGACCTCGTCATCGGTCGACCCGGGCTGCTGGCGCTGCTGACACACGAGCTGATCACGCTCCTGTGCTGGGGGGTGCCTGGCGCCCTCGGCCTGTTCCTCCGATCGAAACTCTACCCCTTGCTGCTCGGCTCCTGCGGTCGCGGTGTGGCCTTCGGCACGGGGGTCGTGCTCCGGCATCCGCACAAGATCCACATCGCCGACAACGTGGTCGTCGATGACGGGTGCTGCCTCGACGCCAAGGGCAGCGACAACAAGGGCATCCGGATCGGTCGCGGCGTGTTCCTCGGTCGCAACGCGATCCTCAGCTGCAAGAACGGCGACATCGAGATCGAGGACGAGGCCAACATCGGCTTCAACACGGAGATCTTCTCGGCCTCGCGGGTGCGCGTCGGCAAGAAGGTGCTGATCGCGGCCTACACGTACCTGGTCGGCGGCGATCACCTCTACGACCGGGTGGACGTGCCGGTGCTCGATCAGGGCCGTACGGCTGCCGGCATCGACGTGGGCGATCACGTGTGGCTCGGCGCGCACGTCGTCGTGACCGACGGGTCGCGCATCGGCCGCGACGCGATCGTCGGGGCGGGCGCGGTGGTGGTGGGGGAGATCCCGGAGTACGCCATCGCGGTCGGCACGCCCGCGCGCGTGGTGCGTGATCGTCGGAGCCCTGAAGACGTCAGCCGTGAGTCCTGAGCCTCGCGTGCGCCGGACTGACGTCCGGCGCCTACACTCGTGATCCGAACCCGGCACCCGGAACCCGGCCCCCGATAATGTGCGGCATCGTCGCCATCGCCGATCGTGACCCGCAGGCCCCCGTGGCCGGCGACGCCGTGCAGCGCATGGTGCGCACGCTCGTGCACCGCGGGCCTGAAGACGAGGGCATGCTGCTGCGGCCCGGCGCCGGGCTCGCGATGCGCCGCCTGTCCTTCATGGACATCCCCGGCGGGCAGCAGCCGTTCAGCAACGAGACGGGCGACGTCCACGTGGTGGGCAACGGGGAGATCTACAACTTCCCCGACCTGCGGGCGGAACTGACCGCACTCGGCCACACGTTCCGGTCGGGCTCGGACATCGAGGCGGTGGTGCACGCCTACGAGGAGTGGGGCTGCGACGCCTTCGCGAAGCTGCGCGGCATGTTCGCCGTGGCGCTGTACGACGAGCGCACGCACGCCCTGATCGCGGCGCGCGACCGTGCCGGCGAGAAGCCGCTGTTCTACGCGCACACGCCCGAGGGGCTGTTCCTCGCCTCGGAGGTGAAGGCCCTGCTCGTGCGTCCCGAGATTGCGCGCACGTTCGACCTCGCGGCGCTCGATCAGTTCCTCACGTACGAGTACGTGATCGCCCCGCGCACGCTCTTCACGGCGATTCGTAAGCTTCCGGCAGCGCACTACCTCGTGTATCGCGATGGCGACGTGCGTGTGACGCGGTACTGGGACGCGGCGGCGACGCCCGTGCAGGCGTGGTCGGAAGACGCGGCCGCCGACGCCGTCCGGGCTGCGCTTGCCAGGGCCGTGGACAGCCAGATGATGTCGGACGTGCCGCTCGGCGTGTTCCTGTCGGGTGGCATCGACTCCAGCGCGATTGCGGCCTTCATGGCCGACGCGGCGACGCGGCGGGGCGTGGGCGTCACGAGCTTCAGCATGGGGTTCGCCGACCAGAGCTACAACGAGCTGCCATACGCGCGGCAGGTTGCCGAGCGCTTCGGCCTGACGCACGTCGAGGACATCGTCACCCCCGACGTGGCGGCGCTGTTCGATCCCCTCGTGGCGCACCTCGACGAGCCGTTCGCCGACGTCTCGCTCTTCCCGACCTACCTCGTCTCGCGGCTCGCCCGACAGCACGTCAAGGGCGTGCTGGCCGGCGACGGCGGCGACGAGCTGTTCGGCGGCTACGACGCGTATGCCGCGCAGGCGATGGCGGCGCGGCTGGCGCGGGTGACGCCCGACGTGGCGTGGCGGCTGGCCGATCGCGTGGCGCAGCTCGTGCCGCCGTCGGAGCAGAAGAAGGGCGCGCTCAACGCGGTGAAGCGGTTCCTGGCCGGCGTGACGGCCAACGGGCCGGAGATCGGCCATTACCGCTGGATGACGTTCATGGACGCGGCGTCGCGGCGCCGGCTGTACACCCGCACCATGGCAGACGCGGTGCTCGGTGGCGACGTGCACCGCGAGGTGCGCGAGGCGCTCGGCGCCTACCGGGCCGACGACCCCGTGAACCGTGAACTCTACGCCGACCTGCGCGTGTACCTGGCCGACGACATCCTCGTGAAGGTCGATCGCATGAGCATGGCGACGTCGCTCGAGACGCGCGCGCCGTTCCTCGACGCCGACGTGATGGAGCTGGCCTTCTCGTTGCCGGGGCACCTGAAGGTGCGCGGCACCGAGCGCAAGATCGTCCTGAAGCGCGCGTTGCGAGGCGTGCTGCCCGACAGCATCCTGCATCGCAGGAAGGAAGGGTTCAGCATCCCGATGAAGAACTGGCTGCGGCGCGACCTGCAGCCGCTGATGCGCGATCTGCTGTCGCGGGATCGCCTCGTGCGACGTGGGCTCTTCGAGCCCGCGGAGGTGGCGCGGCTGATCGACGAGCACGTATCGGGCCGGGCCAACCATGCCCACCAGTTGTTCTCGCTGATGGTCTTCGAGCGCTGGGCCGACTCGCTCGACGCGCCGGTTCAGTTGCCGCGCACGGTCGTCGCCTCGTAGGCGCGCGCCACCGCCTGGCACTCACGGGCCCGGCGTTCGGGCGACCACTCCAGTTCAGCTCCCATCACCTCGGCAGCCGCAGCCACGGCGTCGTCGCCGGGATGGCCACGCGAGCCGGCCTCGGTGCGTCGCAGCAGCGCGTCGGCCAAAGTGACGGCCATCTCCTCGCGCACGGCGTAGCGCACCTCGGCGCGCGTCACCTCGCACCGCGCCCCCAGCGCTGGTAGGGACGGCCCTCCGAGCGTGGCCAGAGACGGCTCTCCCGGGGAAGGTAGGGACGGCTCTCCGAGCCGTCCGCCACCCAGCGCGACGACGTCCTTCCACGCGGTGCCGTAGTTGTACACGAGCCGTTCGATGAGCGCGGCGGGCATGCCTGGCGTGGCCTCGCGGCGCGCGTCCGTCACGAACGTGTCGAACCGCTCGATATCGCCCCCGTCCAGCTTCGTCGTCGCCGTGGCACTGCGTGGCGCCGCCACGTCGAGAGTGCGCACCAGCGTGTCGATGGCCCGCTCGGCGGAGTGTCTCGCGGTGGTGTACCGCACGCCGACGAGCGAGAACAGTCGCCGGCAGCCGTCTTCGCCGTGGTCGATGAACGGGCTCTCGCGCAGCAGGGTGACGCGGCGGGTGGAGGCCTCGGTGGCGGGCAGCAGGCCCCGGTGCACGAGGCGCACGTCGTCGGGGCTGATGTGGGCGTTGGGGAACGCGGCCCCGAGGTCGGCCAGCAGCTGTTGCAGGTACTCGCGCCTCGGCGACACCTGATCGGCCGATGCCGTCCAGGGGTCGTGGCTCGTGCCGGCGATGGTCGCACCGCGCCAGGGCGCGAGGAAGAAGAGGCGCCCGCGCGCCGTGCCGCCGACGGCATGCGTGCCGCCGCGTCCGCCGATGACGACGTTCATCGCCAGCGACCAGTGCGCGACGGGGCGACGACGCTTGCCGGGCAGGGCCCGCGCGAGCCATTCGTCGGTCCAGCCGCCTGCGGTCAGGAGGACGGCGCGTGCCCGGATGGGGAACTCGTGGTCGTCCATGCCGGAACGCGCCATCACCCCGCCAATCCGGCCGTCGCTCACGATGGGGGTGATGGCTTCGACGTAGTTGCAGGCCTCGAGCCCATGGCGGATCGCCGTGCGGATGAAGGCCAGTTCAGCGCGCGAGCTGTTGGAGAACTGGGCGTCGTGCCATTCGATCGCGCCCGTCACGCCTTGCGGATCGATCCAGGGGGCGAGCCGGAGGCACTCGTCGCGCGCGAGCACACGACTGGCCGGCAGGTGCTTGCTCGGATCGGGCAGGCGGTTGCGATCGTGCGCGAGCAGGTCGTTGATGCGGAAGTACGCGGCGAGTGCCGCCTTGTGTCGCGACAGCCCGCGGCCGGTCGGCAGCAGGAAGGGCAGCGGGTGCACGAGGTGCGGCAGGATGTGGAGCAGCGCCCGGCGCTCGCGGAGGTACTCCCGCATCTCGCCGAGATGGCCGCGCTGCAGCGAGCGCACGCCGCCGTGAACGGTCTTGGCGTTGTTGAAGGAGGTGCCGCTGCCGAAATCGCCCTTGTCGATCAGGGCGACGCGCAGGCCGCGCTGTGTGGCGTCCCACGCGGCGGTCGCGCCATAGATGCCGGCGCCGACGATGAGGAGGTCGAACTCGTGAGTCGTCAGCCGACTCGGATCGCGTCGCACGCAGCCTGTATTCTACGATAGCGGGATGCACCCGACCGCGGCCCCGCCGCTGGGCCCGCCCACCGCCGCCGACGTCGCCCGCTATTGGAACACGCGGATTCACGATCTCGAGATGACCACCCACCCGGTGGGCACGCTCGAGTTCTTCGACGATCTCGACGACTATCGCTTCGACAAACTCCACTACCTGCCCAGGCTGGTGGACTTCAACGGGTTCGCCGGCAAGCGCGTGCTCGAGATCGGCTGCGGGATTGGCTCCGATCTCGTGCGCTTCGCGAAGGGTGGGGCGCGCGTCACGGGCATCGACCTCGCCGAGACGTCCATTGCACTGGCCAGGCAGAACTTCGCGTTGCACGGCGTGACGGCCGACGAGCTGCGCGTGGCCGACGGCGCAGCCCTGCCGTTCGACCAGGGCGCCTTCGACGTCGTCTATGCCCACGGGGTGGTGCAGTATGCGGCCGATGCGCCGGCGCTCGTCGCCGAAGCCCGGCGCGTGCTGCGGCCCGACGGTCTGGCCATCTTCATGGTCTACAACCGCGTGTCCTGGCTGCACGCGATGTCGAAGGTCATGAAGGTGGGGCTCGAGCACGGCGATGCGCCGGTGCTGAAGCTCTACTCCATCCCCGAGTTCCGGGCGCTGCTGGCGCCGTTTCGCGACGTGGAGATCGTGCCGGAGCGGTTTCCAGTCGCCTCGAGGCTGCACAAGGGATGGAAAGCGGCGCTGTACAACTCGGTGTTCGTCGGCACGTTCAACGCGATGCCGCGGGCGTGGGTGCGACGGTACGGCTGGCACCTGATGGCGTTCTGCCGGCCGTAGATCGGCGACGGCCCTGGACTCGGGGCGTCGCGGCGGGCGCATGCGTGCTGGCGGTGCTGCTGGTCGGTAGCTGCAGCTCGGCCGGCAGCGTCGACGAATCCCCGCGCGCGGCCGCTGCCGCGACCGTGGAGAGCCCGACGCGTGCAGCCGACACGTCGGGGAGTCTCGCGGGGGACGGCTCCGCCTCCGCCTCCGCCACGGCTGCGGCGGATACGTCGGAGAGCCTCATGGCGGACGGCTCGCTTGCCCCGAGCGCAGTCGAGGGGGAGAGCCGTCCCTACCAACTGGTGTATCAGTCCGACGTCGGCGGACGTCCGAAGATCTTCACGATCGACGTCGAGACACGGCAGGTTCGGCAGCTGACGACCGGCACCGACTGGCGCGACGAAGGGCCCCGGTGGTCTCCGGATGGGCAGTTCATCGCGTTCAGCTCCAACCGTGCGCACTACGGCCCGGAGGCCGAGCAGGGACAGCCCGACTACGACATCTACGTGATGCGTGCCGACGGGTCGGACATCCGCCGGGTGACGACCGACCCGGGCAACGACGAGACGCCCAGCTGGATGCCGGATGGGCAGTCGATCGTCTTCACGTCGGACCGCGCGTCACGAGGTGACCTGTTCCGCGTGCACCTCGCCGACGGCCGCACCGATCGGCTGACCAGCAACTTCGTGGGACGCGCGATCATGCCGACCGTTTCGCCCGATGGCCGCCGGGTGGCGTTCGGCGGACAGACCCTGAGGGCAGGCGCGTTCTGGAACTATCAGGTCCACGTGCTCGACCTCGCGACGGGCCGCAGCGAGCCGGTGCCTGCGAGCGGAGGCGCGTGCTGGCCGGCGTGGTCGCCCGATGGCCGCGTGCTGTTCAACGTGCAACTCGACCGGGAGCCGTCTGCCATCCAGCAGCGCATCCTGGCGACCGGCGCCGAATCGGTCGCCTACAGCGATCCGGCACTGTGGGCCTACTACCCGCGCGTGTCGCCCGACGGGCAGTGGCTGGCACTCTCGGTGAGCCCCGAACACCACGAAGGTGAGAACTGGGACCTCATGCTGGTCTCGACGACCGATCCCACCATTCGTGTACGGCTCACCCAGGGCCCCGGCAACGACCGCCTCCCCGACTGGCACCCTCAGAGGTAGGGCGTGGTGTCCCCACCGCGCGTCGCCCCTGCACTGGTTGATAGGTTTCGCCTTGTGTTCGCCTGGTGAATGACGTACCGTGTCGCACGGGAGGCCATGACCGATGACCATTGCTGAGCTTTTGCTGCCGGAGTTCGATCGCGAAGTCGCCAAGACGCGCCGGCTGCTCGAACTCGTGCCCACCGACCGGTTCGACTATCGCCCACATCCCAGGTCGATGACGCTCGGTGCCCTGGCGGGCCACGTCGCCGAGATTCCGGGCTGGGCGACCATGACGATCAACACCGAGGTGCTGGAGTTCGGCGACGACTTCACGCCGTGGGTGCCGGCCAGCACGCAGGATCTGCTCGACAAGATCGACACCGTGAGCACGGAGGCTCGGGCGGCCCTGGCTGGTGCGACAGACGAGGCGATGGCGGTGACGTGGACGCTGAAGTGGAACGGCCAGGTGATCGTATCCAATCCTCGGCACACGGTCCTGCGGGATTTCGTCTTCAGCCACCTCGTACATCACCGCGCGCAGCTCGGCGTCTACCTCCGCCTGCTCGACATCCCCATCCCCGGGATGTACGGCCCCTCGGCCGACGAGATGGGATCCGCCTGACGCGGGGCTGGTAGGGACGGCTCGCCGAGCCGTCCGCCAGCCACCGTTCACGACAGGCACACAGGCGTGAGCGTTGCTGCGAGGGAGGTGACGGACCGTTGGGCCAACGGTCCGTACCCGGCTCAATACAGCACGGTGACGTTGGCGGGTACTGGCGCGCCGAGGTGCTCGGACAGAATCTCCCGGGTGATGGGCCTGCCGTCGGCGGTTCGCGGACGCAGGAGCGCGACGGGTGTCGAGCCCAGGCGCGCCATCAGTTCAGGCAGGTCGGTCACGCGCAGTACGCCCGGCACGACGGCCATCGTGACGCGGGCGTGCACGTCGGCCAGCGCGACGTCGCGGTAGCTGACGATGCTCTCCTCGAGCACGAGGCGACCGGGCCTGACGTGCTGCGCCGCAAACAGCGCTGCAGGCGCGGTCTGGCCGGCGGCCTGCACGACGGGCGGGCCAGCCGACGGCACGAGGTCGCGCAGCACGGCGAGGCCGGTCACGATGTCGCGGGCCTGCCACGCCACCACGCTCGTGCCGAGCAGCCAGGCTCGTGCCGCGAACTGGTAGGCCGCGGAGTATCCGCTCTCGCCCGAGAGCGGACCGAGGTCGCCCGTGCCTCTGATGTCGAAGGCCAGCACCGTGTGGCCCGCGGCCACGAGCCCGTCGACGGTGGCGCCGCGCAGGGTGGCCGCGCGATCGTCCACCAGCAGCACCGGCGGTTGCCCAGAGGCGGCAGCCCGCCGCAGCCAGCCACGCAGGCGAATGCCGGGCTCGACCTCAATCGTCAGCGTCTCACCGCCGGGGCTGGCCGCCTCGCCGGACCGCGCAATGATGCGGGCTGGCCCGACCGACGCGAGATCGCCGACGAGGGTTCGAAGTGCGGCGTCGGTGACGGCCGGCCGCGACGCAGCCAGGGTTCGCGCCTCGTCTGCGTTGATGGCACGAATCGTCCTCGTGCCGCCAGACGAGGCGAGCTGTCCGGAGTCGGTCACGCGGAGCGCCTCGACGGGCTCGGGTGAGACGGGGGCCTCGGTGGCAGCAGACGAGGGGCGTCCCAGCCACGCGCCCAGTGCGCGGTACGCCCCTTCACGAAGCGGCTGCGACCATCCGTGCGTCGCGTCGTTCTCGACGCGCGCGAGCTTGTCGGGGGCGCCGAGGGCGGCGTAGATCGGCGCCAACTCCTCCGAGACCTGACGCGACCCCGCGATCGGGAAGTAGTCACGAATCGCACTGCTCACGAGGAACCCCCGGGGCGCGGCGGCGAACGCGAAGTCGGCGAAGTCCAACCCACGGCCGACGAACCCGGGCAGGATCTGCTCGGAGTCCTGGGGCCCCGGCACGTGCCACATGTCCACCCAGGACGTCATGTAGCAGGACACCACCGCGGCGGCCAGGCGTGGCTCGACTGCGGCCAGGAGCGCCGACTGCGTGCCGCCACCGGAGTTGCCGGCCACCGCGATGCGCGTCGGGTCCACGTCGCGGCGCGTGAGCAGGTAGTCGAGCGCCCGCCGGCCGTCCTGCACCATGTAGGCACCGATGGTCCTGCCGGTGAGCAGCACCTGCTGACCCGTCATCATGTGCTCACGCGTGCCGATGCCGACGCGGGAGCCACCCTTGGCGGCATCGTGGTACTCGAGGCGTTCCCCCTGGCCGGGCGGGTCGTACGCGAGCACGACGAATCCCCGCCTGGCCAGCGACACCCAGGCATGCTGATAGGTCGGTGACGCCTTGCCTTCGTCGGCGTGGCCGGCCGTGCCGAGCACGGCGGGGAAGGGGCCGGGGCCGTCGGGCACGTAGACCAGCCCCGTGACCCTGAAGCCCGGAAGGCTGTCGAAGACGACGTGTTCGATCCGGTACCCGTCACGGGGCGTCGTGCGGGTCACGCGGGCGTCCAGGGGCGCGTCGGTGGCAGGCAGCACGCCGAGCATGTCGCCGATGGTCGTGCGCACCTCACGCTGCCGCGCCTCGATCGCGGGCCGGTCCCTCAGCGCTGCAACGCGTGTGCGACGCGCCTTCAGCGCCGACTGGGCCTGCCCCTCGAGCCAGGCGTCGAACGCCGCACGCTCGGGACTCGGCTGCGGGGCTGGCTGCGCGAGCCCGGTTGCGACCAGCAGCGCAATGAGCGAGGTGAGCCAGAGGAACCGGAGGCGGTCTGCGCGAGCCATGGTGGGCGCTAGCGTACCTCCGGATGGGCGAACGGCGTGCAACTGGTAACCGGAATCTTTCATACAGAACGTGGCCGGTTGCTAAGTTGCTTGCTGCCAATCACTTGGTGATGGGCGTCCCCGAGGGATCCGTATGGTAGAGTTTGGCGCGGAGGAGTCCACCTGTCGACTCCCCGGCGAGGAGCCAACTTGATCAAATCGACGTGTATTGCGCTGGTGCTGCTAGTCCCCTCTGTTGCGGCAGCCCAGAAGAACCAGCAGCCGCCACCCCCTGCGTCCACGATCACCGTGCAGATCCCGGGCCTCAACTGCACGACACCCGCGGGGACGGGCGTCTTCAGGGTCGACAGCTGGTCGTGGGGCGCCACGAACGTCGGCACGGTCACCGGCGGGACGACCTCGGCAGGCAAGCCGTCGCTTCAGGACCTCGCCATTTCGAAGTCGTTCGACGGGTGCAGCGCGGCACTGCTGGGATTCGTCACGAGTGGTGGGATGAGCAAGGAGCTGATTCTGACCCAGACGGGCTCGGACGTGACCCGGACGATGACGCTGTCGTTGGACGCCGTCCTGGTGTCGTCGTGGTCGTTGGGCGGGAGGACCTCCGAGGCAGCTCCGTCCGAGCAGGTCACCTTCAACTTCCGCAAGATCTGCGTGGCCGACACGGCCAGCAGCACGAGCACCTGCTACGACCTGGCCACGGCCACGCAGTAGCAGGCCAGCGAGAGCGCACACTCGTCACGGGGAGAACGCTGGCGGGGTCGTAGTGCCCCGCCGCCTATCCCCCGGGCGACCCGTCTGACCGGCGAGGGCCCACTCAGGGCTGCTGCGCGCGCACCGCGGAGAGGGCCCCTCCGATTCGATCGCCAGTCACGGTTCCGCGCAGCACGTCGCTGCCCGCCACGAGCTCCAGTTCCGCACCTCGCACACGCCCCGTGACCGGGGTGACGCGTCCGCCGGCACCGAGTGTCCCCCTCACCATCTGGAACGTCTGGTCGAGCACCAGTTCCCCCTGTGCCGTCGTCCAGCGACCCGCGACACGGGCGGGCACGACGTACAGCAGTGCCGTGCAGTAGAGGGAGCAGCCGCCAAGCGTCTCCTGTGCGTCGGGCTCCCACCCGGGAATCGCGTACGTGTTGATCACCACGCGAGACCCGGGCGCGAGCGTCAGGAACCTGTCCCTGAGGCGCTCCAGATTCGCGGGCAGCAGGAACAGCGCCATCACCGTGGCCTTCGAGATGTCGGCGGCGTACATGTCGCCCTCGACGAACGTCGCACGGTCGCCGACGCCCGCGTCCTCGGCAAGACGACGCGACAGCGTCACCAGGTCGGGGCTGAACTCGACGCCGACGGCTCGAGCGCCGCGCCGAGCGGCCGCGATGACGGTTCGCCCGTCGCCCGAGCCCAGGTCCATGACGAGGTCGTCGTCGGTGACCTGCGCCATGTCGAGCATCTTCTCGACGAGGGCGGCCGACGTGGGCACCCACATGACGTCCTTGCCGACCTGGCCGACCTGCGGTTGAGGGGGCGGTTGGGCCACGCCCGCCATGGCCGAGGCGAACACGAGCGCCATGCCCGTGAGAACCGTCAGGGCACGGCGACGTGTGCGGCGAGAGAATCTCATCCGTAGACGATATCGCAGGCAGTTGGGCTGAACCGCCACGTCCCGCGTGTGGCGGCCCGCTGGGGCAGGGGGCGACACGGCGCGGTCGGCCGCCATCGCGCTGCGCGCTCCGCTGGCCAGGGAGACCGCGCCCTGCCTCTGGGTTACAGCGCCGCCGCGGCGATGGGCTGGCGGGCGGCGCGGCGCTTCTCGGCGCTGGCGCGCACGAGGAACTTCGCGTACGGGACGACCTGCTTGATGGCCGCGACGTTCATCTGGCACGGGCTCAGGCACGTGGGGCACTTCTCGTCGCGGATGTAGTTCCGGTGCTCCTGGGAAGCCTTGGCGAAATAGACCGCCTCAGGGTCCTCGGTGACCGCATTGCCGATGACGTTGCTGTTCTCGCAGAAGAACATGCCGCCGTCGGGGTTGAGCATCAACCCCTGCGTCTGGAACGGGCACGGCGCGAGGCGGTGATAGCCGTTGCCGATCATGTCGGCGTAGTGCATGTAGATGTAGTTCTGGCCGTCGAGCAGGGGGTCGTGCCGCACGCGGTCGAGGAAGAACTGGCGCATGCGCTGCTCCTCCTCCGACACGGGCTTGATGTCCTTGGCGAGATCGGCGTTGCCCAGCATGGCCTCGGTGAAGCGGACCATGTTGAACACGATGTCGAGCTTCTCGCGGCGTGCCCACGCCAGGATGTTCTCGGCATCGTCCAGGTTCATCGAGAAGATGGTGGTGGAGATGCCGAAGTTGAACGGGTAGGTCTTCTGCAGCTCCTTCATGGCCGCAATCGTCTGCTCGGCCTTGTCGAAGCCGCGCTTCACGCGGCGCACCTCGTTGTGCATGTCGCCGACGCCGTCGATCGACACGCGCGTGCTGAAGATCACCCCGCGCTCGTGGCACATCTGCACGATCTTGGTGAGCATCGGGATGCCGCGGTGGGGCGTGAGGCCCGTCGTGTTGAGCGTGAGCTTGCGCAGGCGCGGCAGCTTGTCGATCAGCACGCCGACGATGTCCACCAGGTCGTTCCGGGTGGTGGGCTCGCCGCCGGAGATGCTGGCGTTCTCGATGTGCTTCCAGAGCGGGGAGTCGAAGACCTGGGCGATCTGCTCGAGCGTCATGTCCTCCTTGCGGTTGCCGCGCGTCCAGTTGCTGCACATGTTGCAGCGCGCGTCGCACACGAAGGTGACGTGGAAGATCAACACGGTCGGGTGGAGGGGCTTCACCCGGCCGATGTAGCTGTTGACGAGGTCTCTGGGAGCGGAGAGGGCCGCCTTGGCGAGGTACTTGGCCGCGTAGACTTGCGCCATAACTGATTGAGTCTACTGCCTATTGTGGTCGGAGGTCAAAAGAGGACGCCCCTGGTCGGCATTCGGAGAGCCGGTCAGGCGCCCGCCTGACCGGCTCGATCGTCCTCCCCACGCCCGACTACGGGATGCGTGTCGCCAGGGCGTTGGTGCCGGCGGCCCACGTCGTGCCCGCGGCATCGCTGTACACGGCCCGCTCCACCACGATGGTGGCCGGCGTGGTCCCGGTGGACTCGACGATCGCGCCGAACCGACGTCCGGCCGCCCCGGGGAAGTCGACCGCCACCGGCACGTTCGTGCGTGACGTGGCGGCCAGCGGGTACGTTCTCGAGGCCGTCGTGCCGTCCTCGAACAGGAGCGTGACGGTTGCGCTGCCGTCGAAGCTCGACGTGTTGGCGATCAGGATGTAGGTCTGCTGCTCGCGGGAGCCGCCGACTTCGCCTTCGGCCAGGGCCCATCGCGTACCCGTCGCGCGCGCGCCCCCGGAGTTGTGCGCCTCGTGCCACGTGCTCGAGTCGCCCGGCCACCACATCGCGCGTTCGACGATGAGCGGCACGCCGTTGGTCGAGCGCACCTCGGTGGATACGGCCACGTCGGCCAGGGGGAATCCCGTGACGCCGGGGAACTGTTCGACGTCGACCCAGACGCCCGAGCGCTGGTTGGCCGGCGCCACCATGGTGCGCGTGAAGGTGCGGCCGTCGCCGAGCAGGTACCGCAGCTGCACGGTGGCATCGGTCGCGGTCGGATTCGCGATGAGCACGAACAGGTCGAAGTACGTGCCGGTGGCACCTTCGGCGAGGAACCACTGCGTGGACGGCCGCGTGATCCCCATGCTCTCGTGGCCGGCGTTGAAGAGCTGGCCCTGATTCGAGAGGTACATGGCGCGCTCCACGATGATCGGCGTGTCGTCGATCGACTCGACGACCGCGCTGAACTCCGCGCTGGCGAGGGCCGTGCCGAGCCCGGGGAACTCCTCCACGTTGACCCAGATGTTGGTCCGCGACGCGGCCGGCAGGACGTACTCCTTCTCCAGCGGGGCACCGGACGTGCGCAGGTAGCGCACCCGGACCGTGGAAGGTTGTGACGAGGGGTTCTGCAGCAGGTAGAAGAGATTGAAGCCGCCGAGGGTGGCGCCTTCGGCCAGATACCACGTGGTCGCCGGGGCAGGCACCCCGGTCTCGGCGTGCGACCCGTAACCCGACGCATCCCACGACATCGTGCGATCCACGATCAGCAGGGCATCGGACTCGACGACGGTCGAGAACTCGGCGGTCGCCAGGCCCGGCAGGGTCTTGGGGTCGACCGTGGCCCGCGTACGGGGCGGCATCGGCACGGTGTGGACGACCGGCGGCGCGCCCCCGCTCGGCTGGAACGTGATCGTCGCCGTCGTGGCGACGTCGCCGGGATTGAGCAGCGCGAACCGCGTGTCGAAGAACGCGCTCGTGGCGCCCTCGGCGAGATACTGCGTGTACACCGGCAGGAGCCGCACGGCTCTGCACCCCACCCCGGCCCGACACGCGCGTGCCGCGATCTGCCCGCTGTCGTTGATGCCCCGTGCCTGGTCCACGGTCCATCCCTCGCTGGAGGGGTGCAGCAGGTCCGTCAGGGCGTGCATCTCGCCGAGGTACCAGAGGAAGCCCCGCGTGCCCCCCGTCACGTTGTACTCACCGACGACGAGCCCGTGCTCGTTGATGTCGTAGGCGATCGCATCGGCACCGTCGATGGTGCCGAGGTTGATCATGTCTCCCCGATACCACATGTACGCCCTGGCGTTGTTGGGGCCCGTGCTGGACCCGACGATCTGCCCCTTGTTGTTGATGGCGGTGGCGAAGCTGAAGTTGGCGCCGGAGCCGAGATTCGTCATGGTGCCGTTCTCCCACAGCACCGCCCGCAGGGCACCGGTGGGCAGCCGGCTCCACCCGACGATCTGCCCCGCGTCGTTGATTCCGAGGGCGGTGCTCTCATCCCCACCCAGCGTGCCGAGATCGATGGCGGTCTGGCCGTTCCACACGACCGCACGACCGCCACTCCCCCCCGCGGGTTGTGACGAACTCTGCCCGACCACGACGCCGGCGTTGTTGAGACTGGTTGCGCGGGCGGTCACGTGTTGTGGCAAGGAGTTGAGCACCGTCGGCACGCCGGCGTTCCAGACGACGGCCGCACGGGTGTCGGTGGCGCCGGGGCGTCGCTCCCAGCCGGCGACCTGCCCACTGTCGTTGATCTCGAACGCACGACTCAGGAAGCCGCCGAATGGGCCGGGGAGTGCCGCCATGCCCTGGAGATCCGCGACGAACGCCCGGAACTCAGGCGGATTGGCCGGGTTGTAGGCGCTGGAGCCGACGATCGTGCCTGCCGAGTTGATCGAGAAGGCTTCGCTCGTGCCTGCAGGCGCGTCGAGTACGCCGAGATCGACGACCACATATCGCGGCTGCGCGTGCGCCGATGTTGCACCCAGCACCATCAGGGCCGCACAGGCCCCAAGACCGACCCGACTCCGGAATCCCGTCCGCCGTCCCTCGTTCATCAACACCCCCCTCGACCGGGCACTCTTCGCCCTACTCGTGAATGCGCGGGAATCGGCGAACAGGGGCCACGGCGACGTGGCGGGGGCTAACCGCGGCGTCGCTGGAGGTAGAGGAACGCGCCAGGCAGGTTGCCGAAGAGTCCCGACAACACGATGAGCGTCGTGAGGGCGAAGGACAACTCGTCGGGCACGCCCTGCGGCCGGAGCAGCCAGACCATGACACCCTGCGGCAGGCCGAAGCCGCTGACCGAGATCGGCAGGAGCAACATCAGCAGTCCGACGGGCATGAACACCAGGTAATAACTGAAGGGCACGGTGAGGCCGAGTCCCAGGCCCAGACCGTAGGCCTGGAGGATGCGCAGCAGCTGCACGAGGAGCGACAGGCCGAACACCGCGAGCAGCACGCGCGGCCTGGCCCGATAGGCGGCCACGGCATCGGCGATGCGGAGGGGCAGGCGCACCAGCGTCCAGTCGTGCCAGCTCGCCGGGAGCCACCGGATCCAGCGGTCGGCCCACACGGCCCCGGCCGAGAGCGCCAGCACGAGGACGGCGCTGGCCGTGGCCACGGCCTGCACCTCACCCGCCGTTTGCTGGCGGGCGTAGACGGCGACACCCAGCGCGCCCATCAGCGCGATGGCGACCACACCCAGGATGCGGTCGATCGCGACGGAGGCCACCGCGGCACCCCGCTGGGCGGTACGCTGGCCGAGCGCGTAGGCGCGCGCGGCATCGCCACCCACGCCTGCGGGCAGGAAGCTCCCCACGAACGAGCTCACCAGGAAGATGCGCGCCGCCGTCGCGGTGGTGATCGCGGTGCCCGACGCCCGCAGCAGCAGCACCCACCGCCAGATCATCACGACGCGGTCGAGCAGCACCAGCAGGCCGACGATCGCCAGCGCCGCGGGATCGGCACGCAGCATCGCCCGTGCGGCGGCGCCCGCATCGACCTCGCGCAGCAGGTAGGCGAGGATGAGGCCGGTGACAGCCGCTCGCACCCAGAACGAGCGGAGCAGTCCGATCATGCCCGCGGCTTGCGCGCGACGAACGTCAGCGTTTCGAAGAGGTTCTTGCGGACCTTGAAGAGCGTGTCCTCGGTGCCGGTCCACCGCGACACGGTGTCGATGCCAGGGACGTTGGCCAGGACGCTCAGCGCGGCCAGGGCATCGCGCCTGAGGCCCGTGGCCACGCCGATGCTCCGCACCACGCGCTCGACCACGAAGCCGCCGTCGTTGAACAGCTGCTTCATGCGCCGCTCGGTCGTGACGAAGTTGTGCGTGTAGTCCACGTCCCAGAAGAAGGTCCGCTCCTTCAGGTAGTCGGGGACGACGACGAAGAAGACGCCACCGGGGCGCAGGAGGCGGAGCGCATCGGCCGTGAACGCGCGCGCCGCGTCGATGCCGGGCATGTGCTCCATGACCTGGTCGGCGTAGACGACGTCCAGGCTGGCATCCTCGCCGGGGATCGGCGGCGTGAACGCCTTGACGACCTTCAGGCCCTTCTTCGTGAGCACGTCGATGAGGAGGTCACTGGCCTCGATCGCCGTGTAGTCCCACCCTGCAGCGACCGCCAACTCCCCGAGGGTGCCGTGACCGGGCCCGATCTCGACGAAGCGCCCCGGCGGCTGGATGGCCTGGTGGAGGTAGCCGAGCCGGGTTCGCTCGATCCGGCTGCGACGCGCGGCGCCGAAACCCGTGAGCTGCTTCTCGCTGAACGACTTGTAGAA